>Ga0265327_10003038_pt1 | contig 16621 bp, 19 predicted proteins | sample 41621metaG_FD_202089 | JGI IMG/M metagenome (GOLD analysis project Ga0265327, IMG submission 202089) | Rhizosphere microbial communities from Carex aquatilis grown in University of Washington, Seatle, WA, United States - 4-16-21 metaG | ecosystem: Host-associated > Plants > Roots > Rhizosphere... | reverse complement strand
TTAGGCGCTCTTAGGCCTGCAACTCGACCAGTGTGGCTGAGGTCAAGCGCACCAGGTCGGTCGTCGACACCTCGACGATCAGGCCACGCGCCCCGGCGTTGAGGCAGATCAGGTCGAACGTCTCGGCGGTCGCGTCGAGGAACACCGGGAGGGCCCGCCGGGCTCCCAGCGGGCTGATCCCGCCGACCTGGTAGCCGGACAGCCGTTCGGCGTCGCGGGGGGCGGCCATCCGCGCGTGCTTGGCGCCGGCCGCGGCCGCCAGTCGCTTCAGCGACAGCTCTGCCGACGCCGGGAGCAGCGCGAACACGTGCTGGTCGCCGGCCCTCGCCACCAGGCTCTTGAACATCCGCTCCGGCTCGATCCCGAGCGCCTCCGCAGCCCACGCCGCGGCGTCCTGCGAGCGGTAGTCGTACTCCATCAGCCGGTGCTGCACGCCTGCCGTGCGCAGGATCCCGGTCGCGCGCGTGGCAGCCAAGGTTAGAATGGCCCCACTGCAGATCTCGAAGGAGCCCGCACGTGCGTGACTACACCCCGGAGTTCGAGTCCTACCGTGACGACGCCGTCGCGATCATCAACGGTGCGGCCATCGCTGTTGCGGTGGTCGGGGTGTGGACGAAGCCGGTGTTCACGGGGCCGATCGCGCTCGTCCTGGCGGTGATCGGCTACTTCCTGACGCCCAAGGCGCGCGGTGGCACGATCCTGGCCGTCTGCCTGATCACGGTCTTCGCCCTGCTGGTGCTCTACGTCGACGGCTACTCCCCCGTCTGAGCCCGCTCAGGGGGAAGCACGGCCACCTTGTGCGCGACGGCTGAGCCGGCACCGGTCTCGTAGGTGATGTCGACGGTGTGCTCGGTCTCGTAGCGGCCGGCGAACATCGTCCGCAGGTATGTCCACGGCGTCCACTGGTGCGGGGCGATCAGCTCCCGGTTGAAGACCAGTTCGGCGCCGCGCAGCTCGAAGTCGGCGCCCTCCTCCTGGGCGACGCCGTTGACGAACACCTCAAACGGGCGGCGGGCGCCCGCCGGCATGGCAACTCGCGATCCTTGCATAGGTCCAAGACGGTCGATTTCGGGCCGTATCCTGATAGGTTTTGACCGTGGCGGCAAGCGACATCACGCGACGTGACACGCTTCCTGGGGGCGAGGTCTTCTGGCGTCTGGATGGAGTGGTCGACCCGCTCAGGCTACCGGTCACGGTCTGCGTGCTGCTCGAGAACCTGGTGCGCCGCGCCGGAACCGACCACGTCACCGAGGATGACGTCCGCGGTCTGGCGGCGTGGCCCGCGCCCGCTCCGGGGGCCAATCTGGCGTTCATGCCTGCCCGCGTGATCATGCAGGACCTGACCGGCGTCCCGGCCGTGGTCGACCTGGCCGCGATGCGCCAGGCGGTTGCCAACGCCGGGCGCAACCCGGCCGGCGTCGATCCCCTGGTGCCTGTCGACCTCGTCATCGACCATTCGGTGCAGGTCGACGCCTTCGGCTCGGACCGGGCCTACCAGCGCAACATCGACCGCGAGTTCGAGCGAAACGGCGAGCGCTACGCGCTGCTGCGCTGGGCGCAGGGCGCCTTCCAGAACTTCCGGGTCGTGCCGCCCGGTATGGGCATCGTGCACCAGGTCAACCTCGAGTACCTGGGCCGGGTCGTCCAGGTGCGCGACGGTGTTGCCCTGCCGGACACGCTGGTCGGCACCGACTCCCACACCACGATGATCAACGCCCTCGGCGTGCTCGGCTGGGGCGTGGGGGGGATCGAGGCCGAGGCCGTCATGCTCGGCCAGCCGATGTACCTCACGCCGCCGGTCGTGCTCGGCGTCAGGCTGTCGGGCGAGCTGGGTGCCGGCGTCACGGCCACCGACCTGGTGCTGACGATCACCGAGACGCTGCGCCATCGCGGGGTGGTGGGCAGCTTCGTCGAGTTCTTCGGGCCGGGCGTGCCGTCGCTGACCCTGGCCGACCGCGCGACCATCTCGAACATGTCTCCCGAGTTCGGGTCGACGTCGGCCATGTTCCCGGTCGACGAGCAGACGCTCAGCTACCTGCGCGAGACCGGCCGGCCGCCCGAGCTGGTGGATCTGGTCGAGCGGTACACGAGGGAGCAGGGCCTCTACCGCACGGGCGACGAGGACGAGGTCACCTTCTCGGACACGCTCGACTTCGACCTGTCGACGGTCGAGCCCAGCCTGGCCGGCCCGCGGCGGCCGCAGGATCGCGTGGCGCTGGGTCGCGTGCCGGCCAGCTTCGAGGATGCCTTCGGCGGTTTCGGCGGCAACCGCAACGGCCCCGGGCTGGGGAATGGATCGGTGGCCATCGCGGCCATCACCAGCTGCACCAACACGTCGAACCCCGCGCTGATGCTGGCGGCAGGCCTGCTCGCCAAGAAGGCGGTGGAGAAGGGGCTGAGCACCCAGCCGTGGGTGAAGAGCAGCCTCGCTCCCGGGTCCCGGGTGGTGGTCGAGTACCTCGACCGCGCCGGGCTGTCTCCATACCTCGACACGCTGGGGTTCAACCTTGTCGGGTTCGGCTGCACGACCTGCATCGGCAACTCGGGCCCGCTCCCCGACGACGTCTCGAAAGAGATCACCGACCGCGACCTCGCCGTGGCGGCGGTGCTGTCGGGCAACCGTAACTTCGAGGCCCGGATTCACCCGCAGGTGCGTGCGAACTACCTGGCCTCGCCGCCGCTGGTGGTCGCCTACGCACTGGCCGGCAGCGTGTCGACCGATCTGACGACGGAACCGCTGGGGCTGGGATCGGACGGTGAGCCGGTGCTGCTGGCCGACGTCTGGCCAACCTCCGCCGAGGTCGCAGAGGCCATGCGAGGGTCGCTCGGCGCCGATCTGTACCACCGCGAGTACGGGCGCATCTTCGACGGCGACGAGCGCTGGCGCGACCTGCCGGTGCCGGCGGGCGAGCTGTTCGCCTGGGATCCCGGCTCCACGTACGTGCGTGAGGCCACGTTCTTCGAGCGGCCGGCCGACCTGTCCGACATCGAGCAGGCGCGGGTGCTCCTGCTGCTGGGCGACTCCGTGACCACCGATCACATCTCGCCGGCGGGAGCGATCCCGCCCTCGACTCCGGCCGGCCGGTACCTGGTCGAGCACGGCGTCGAGCCCCGTGACTTCAACAGCTACGGCGCCCGCCGCGGCAACCACGAGGTGATGGTGCGCGGCACGTTCGCGAACATCCGCCTGCGCAACCAGCTGGTGGAGGGCGTGGAGGGAGGGTTCACGCGCCACCTGCCCGACGGCGAGCAGCTGTCTGTATACGACGCCTCGCTCCGCTATCAGGACGAGGGCGTGCCGCTGGTCGTGATCGCCGGCAAGGAGTACGGCTCGGGCAGCTCCCGCGACTGGGCCGCGAAGGGTACCGCGCTGCTGGGAGTGCGGGCGGTGATCGCCCAGAGCTTCGAGCGCATCCATCGCTCCAACCTGGTCGCCCTCGGGGTACTGCCGCTGCAGTTCCTGCCCGGCGAGACGCCTGAGACGCTGGGGCTGACCGGCGAGGAGACCTACACGATCCGCGGCCTCGGCGAGATCGGGGTCGGCCAGCAGGTGGAGGTCGAGGTCGGCGGCGGCCGTACCTTCACGGCGCTCGCCCGGTTCGACGCCGACGCCGACGTCACCATCTACCGCGCCGGCGGCCTGCTGCAGATGATGCTTGGATCGCTCGGAAGCTAGCACCACCACCCCTTGGTGTTAGTAGCTATTTGACGAACGCGCATTTACACCGGATCATTGGGGGATGGCCCGGTCCCATTTGCGCGCGCTCGCGCTGCTGTCCCTTGTAGGTCTCACCGTGGTCGGCTCCCAGGCTGCGGCCGCAGCCCCGGCCACCACCACCGTGACGCTGCCGCTGAACGGGTTCTTCCAGATGCTGGTCGACCCCACCAGCCATCATGTCTTCGTCGACGGCGATCCCACCGAGTCGAACGACGCCATCGTCGTGCTCGATGCAGGCGGCTCGGTCGACGGGTCAATCAGCGGCGAGTCCGGCGCGGGCGGCATGGTGGTCGACGGCTCCACGCTCTATGTCGCACGCTGCGGTCAGGGCGTGATCGACGAGATCGACACGACCACGCTTCAGAAGGTGGGCAGCATCTCGGCATCGGTCGGCGGCACCTGCCGGCTTGGGCTGGCGGGCGGCCGGCTCTGGTACCCCACCACCTCCGGGTACACAGCGATCGACACCGTGACGATCGCCGCACCGAACACCGTCGCCACCGACCAGATTCCCGTCTCGCTCGAGGACCCGACCTTCCTCGGCGTTCCGAACAACCCGAACGAGCTGTGGGTCGGGGAGACGACCGGCACGTTCCCCAAGGTCGAGCTGGTCGACGCCTCGCAGGCAACCCCCACGATCATCGGCAACGACGCCTTCTCCGACATCTCCATCGACGACTGGGCACTCAGCTCTGATGCCGAGACGATGTTCGTGGCCGATGGTGCTAGCCAGCTGTTGGCGCTGAACACGGCCGCCCACCTGGGCTCGGCGGCGTATTACACGACCGGCAGCTATGCGCGAGCGGTCGATCTCAGCCCTTCGGGCGGCGACGTGGTCGGGGGCGTGGACGAGAACGGCTCGAACGTCCAGGAGTTCAGCATCGCAAGCGGTAAACGAGCCCTCGCGGCTGCTACGGCGGACGCTCCGACACCGTCGACACCGGCGGGTGGCGTTCGCTACAGCGAGGACGGCTCCCAGATCTTCTCGATCACGACCGACCTGTCCGAGGTCGTCGAGCTGCACGTCACCGACGCCCGCCCGGCCTCGACTCTAACCGTGTCCGCGGGCGGCGCCAACACGGCGCTGACCGGTTCGACAGTCCGCCTGACCGGCGCGCTGCAGGTGCCCAGCGGCGGCACCCTGTCAGGCCAGACGGTCACGGTCACTGCGACGACGCCGCTCGGCACCGTCCGGACGATCGGCCCGGCAACCACCAACGGCCTTGGCAACTGGGGGATCACGACGCCTTCGCTGAAGCCCGGCGGCCAGTGGACGTTCCACGCGACGTACACGGACGGTACGTTTGCGGATTCGTCCGCATCGGTTGGCGTGCGAGTCGGACTCCCGGAGCCGTTGCTGACGGTCACCGCCGGTGCATCGACCGTCAACTACGGCAGCGGCATCGTCCTCACGGTCCACCTGGGCAAGTGGCAGACCAACCGCACGGTCACGATCTACAAGAGCACGAGTGGGTCGGCACCCGTGAAGCTCGCAAGCGGATCCGTCTCATCGCGCGGCACGTTCTCCTACACCGCGCACCCCGGCATGAAGACGGTCTACACGGCACGCTTCACCGGCGACGACACGTACCTCGCGAAGGCAAGCGCCGGGAAGGTCATCTTCGTCCGCGCGCGCCTCAGCATCACCCAGTCCGGCTACTACCGGACGTCGGGTGCGGTACGCCTGTACCACTACAGCTCCAAGTGCTGGACGAACCAGTCCTACTGTCCGCATCTGACCGGCCACCTGGCTCCGGCATTGAGCGGCAGGCCCGTCCGCTACACGCTCCAGAAGCTGGTATCGGGCCGCTGGGTGAGCGACTCCGCGGTCACGGTGTACACCGTGTCAAATGGGCTCTCGGGGATCGTCTATCAGTACACGGGTATCGGGCTGATCGGGCATGAGCTGCGGGTGCACGCCGTCTGGACGGGGAACGGCGACTGGCTTACCGCCACGTCGCCCTGGGTGGAGTTCGAGCTGACGCACTAGCCCGGTAGGGTTCGGGTGTGTCCCTGCTGGCCGATCTCGGCGCCGCCGTGGGTGAGCAGCACGTGCTCACCGAGCCGGCTGCGCTGCATGCCTACGAGACGGATGGGCTGACCAGCTACAAGGCGGCACCGATCGCCGTTGTCCTGCCCGGCACCGCTGCTCAGGTCGCGGCCGCGGTTCGTGCCTGCGCGCTGCACGACATCCCGTTCGTCGCTCGTGGCGCCGGCACCGGGCTGTCCGGCGGCGCGGTGCCGGTCGCCGAAGGCGTCGTCATCGGCCTGGCGCGGATGAACCGCATCCTTGAGGTCGATGTGGAGAGCCGCCGCGCTCGCGTCCAGCCCGGCGTCGCGAACCTCGACATCTCGCGTGCTGTGGCCGGGCACGGCCTCTACTTCGCTCCCGATCCCTCCAGCCAGCAGGTGTGCACGGTCGGCGGAAACGTGGCCGAGAACTCCGGTGGCGCGCACTGCCTCAAGTACGGCTTCACGACCAACCACGTGCAGGAGGTCGAACTGGTGCTCGGGGACGGCAGCGTCGTCCGCCTCGGGGAGGGCGACGACCTCGACCTGCTGGGCGCCGTCGTCGGCTCTGAGGGGACGCTGGGCGTCGTCACCGAGGTGGTCGTTCGGCTGCTTCCGCGGCCGGAGGCGGTGGAGACCCTGCTGTGCGCGTTCGCGAGCATGGAGCAGGCCGGGGAGGCGGTCACGGCCATCATCTCGGCGGGGATCGTCCCGGCGGCGATCGAGATGATGGACGCGCTCAGCATCGAGGCCGCCGAGGCGGCCGTCGGCGCAGGTCTCCCGCTGGGCGCGGGAGCAGCGCTGCTGGTCGAGCTGGACGGCCCGCGGGAGGAGGTCGACCTGCTCACGGCCGACGCCGAGCAGAAGTGCCTTGAGGCGGGCGCCGGCGAGGTGCGCCGCGCCCGGTCTGAGACCGAGCGGGCAGCGTTCTGGCGCGGCCGCAAGGCGGCGTTCGCTGCCATGGGGCGGATCAGCTCGCACTACTACGTGCAGGACGGCGTCGTGCCCCGAACGCGGCTCCCCGACACGCTGCGCCGGATCGACGAGCTGTCTCGCGAGCACGGCCTGCGGGTCGCCAACGTCTTCCACGCCGGCGACGGCAATCTGCACCCGCTGGTCCTGTACGACGCCTCCGTCGAGGGGCAGTCCGAGCGTGCCGAGACGCTCTCGGCGGCGATCCTGATCGCCTGTGTCGACGCCGGGGGATCGCTGACCGGCGAACACGGGATCGGGCTGGACAAGGCCTGCCACATGCCGCGGATGTTCAGCGAGGACGACCTGACTGCGATGGACCGGCTACGGCGGGGCTTCGACCCTGCGGGGCGCTGCAATCCGGGCAAGGTGCTGCCCACACCGCGGCTCTGCGGCGAGGTGCCGGGCCCGTACCGCGTGCACCCGCTGGAGCGTGAAGGGATGGAGCGGTTCTGAGCGCGTTGCTGCAACACGAGGCCGGTGACCTGGTCTGCACCGCCGAGGCGGCCATGCCCATCGCCGAGCTGCAGGAGGCGCTGGCCAGGCATGGGCAGATGCTCGCGCTCGACCCGCCTGCCGCCGACCGGCTGACGGTGGGCGAGGTGTTCGACGGCGGCCTGTTCGGCCCGCGGGCGCACCGCTATGGACGGCCGCGCGACCTGATCCTGGGGGTCACCGTGCGACTTGCCGACGGGCTGGTCGCGCGCGGCGGCGGCCGGGTCGTGAAGAACGTCGCCGGCTATGACCTGCCCAAGCTCTTCACCGGTGGCCGCGGCCGGCTGGGCGAGCTGCTCGAGCTGACCGTGCGCCTGCACCCCCTGCCCGCAGCCACGGCGAGCGTCGTTGCCCCAATCGGCGACGTCAAGCCGCTGGAGCCCCTGGCGCCTGCCTGCGTCGAGGGGCTGTGGCCGCAGGACCTGATGCGGGTGCGGTTCGAGAGCCCTGCCGCCCGCGCGCTGGCCGAGCGCGCGCAGGCGCTGATCGGCGGCGAGGTCGTCGAGGACGATGAGGATCTGTGGGCCGGGCACCGGGAGATGGCCGTCGAGATGCAGATGCGTTACTGCCCCGCGGGCGACAGCCGGGACATCGCTGAGCGGCTGATGGAGGACGGCGCGACCCAGGTCGTCGGCCGGGTGGCGCGCGGCTGGCTGGCGTCGGACGTGCTCGATGGCGCTCGCCCGGCGCCGACCCCGCTCGAATCGGCCGTCATCGTGTCGCTGGGGAGCGCATGAGCGCCACCACCCGCGAGCTGCTCGACACCTGCGTGCACTGCGGCTTCTGCCTCCCCGCCTGCCCGACGTACAGCCTGTGGAGCGAGGAGATGGACTCGCCCCGCGGGCGCATCCACCTGATGTCCCTGGTCGAGTCTGGAGAGCTGGGCATCGAGGACGCCGCCGTCCACCTCGACCGCTGCCTGGGCTGTCTGGCGTGCGTGCCCGCCTGTCCGAGCGGGGTGCGCTACGACCTCCTGATCGAGCGCGCCCGCGCCGACCGGCGCGAGCAGGCTCCGCGGTCGCTGCGCGAGCGCGCGATCGACGCGGCGCTGTTTGGCGTGATGACCCACCCGCGCCGGCTGCGCCTACTGGCGTGGCCGCTGACGCTCGGGTTCCGGCCGAATGACCTCGCTCCGCACGTGAGCCCGGCCGACCTGATGGCGGAGCCGCCTCCGTTCGCACCGGCGGCCGGGCCTCCCCGGATGTCAGTTGCCCTGCTCGCGGGCTGCGTGCAGCGGGTGCTGTTCGGGCGCGTCAACACCGATGCCGTCGATGCGCTGGCGGCGTGCGGCTGCGACGTGTCCGTCCCGTCCGGCCAGGGCTGTTGCGGCGCACTTGCGCTGCATGCCGGCCGCGACGAGGAGGCAAAGCGCCGGGCCCGTGCGACCATCGAGGCGCTCCACGGCTACGACCGGGTGGTGGTGACGGCCGCCGGCTGCGGCTCGGCGATGAAGTCCTATGGCGATTTGCTCGGCGACGAGCGCGCAAACCGGTTCGCCGCCGGCGTCCGCGACGTAACCGAGCTGCTGGCGGAGCTCGACCCGCCGCCGCCCGCGGATCCGGGCGCTCCGCTGCGGATCGTCTACCAGGACGCCTGCCACCTGCGGCACGGCCAGGGCGTGGTCGACCAGCCGCGGGCGCTGCTACGTGCGATTCCCGGCGCCGAGCTGGTCGAGATCGCCGACCCCGGCATGTGCTGCGGCTCGGCCGGCACCTACAACCTGTTGCAGCCCGAGGCCGCGCGGGAGCTCGGAGAGCGGAAGGCGACTGCGATCCTGGACGCGCGCCCCGACGTCGTGGTTACGGCGAACCCCGGCTGCGCGATCCAGCTGACGGCGGCGTTCCGCCGGCTCGGCGTCTACGACCTGCCGGTCGTCCACCCGGTCGAGCTGCTGCGCTACTCGTAGAAGCCGAGGCCGAACGCGGTCGCAGCCAGGCCGCAGCCGATGATCAGTCCCCACCAACCCCAGGGGATGCCGCTGAACCCGTCGACCGCCAGCACCGCGACCAGCGCTGTGGTGATTGCGCCGGCGATGATCCACATCGCCGCGCGGCCGGCACTGATATCGCCCATACCGTTGATCTTACCGCCGGGGGTTGTAGGCTTGTTCCGCCATCCGGCTCCGGCGACCAAGGGGGAATCATCATGCGGACGATTATGCGGACGGGCTTGGTTTCCGTGCTCATCCTGGGCGTGTTCTGCGGCACGGCGGCCGCGGGCACCCGTACCGGAAACCAGAATCCCGACCTGGTGGTCACGGCCTCGATCGGGCCCAACCATCTCGACGTCGGCGAGCGGTCGTACTGGTCGGCGACGATCACCAACACTACCTCCCACACCATTCGCATTCGAGTGGCGATCGCCGTGTCAATGCCCTTCAGCGACGAGGGCGAGGAGATCTTCGGCACGCTTGGGCCCGGCCAGAGCATCAACGAGCAGCACGCGTTCAGGGCTCGTGAGGGCGGGAAGTACACGGTCGCCGTGAAGGCGCGCGACAAGAACGGCACCTCGCATACGCACACTTCCGCTGTCGCCTAGAGCGCCTAACAGAATGCCTCGTGGCGTCTGGCAGGCGTCGGGCTGCATCCGGAATCTGCGTGGATCGCAGATTCCTCCTGAACCTTGCAAGTCTGCGACTTGCAAGGTGAGGCGATGGCGCGTCTTGCCCAGATGAGCTCCGTATATGGGCTGCGCCGGGCCATCGTCTCCAGCTTGCCCGCCACCGGCCATCCATCCACGACTCATCCTGTTAGGCGCTCTTAGAGACCGTGTCTAGCCAGTGAGATCGGCGTAGCGGCGGCCGCCGAAGCGGGCTGCCAGCGCGTCGTCCTGCCCGTCCGCGACCTCGGCCACCACCTCGATGGCGCTCTCCAGCTCGACCTGGTCGAGGTCGTCGCCGAGGATGCCGTGCTCGAACCACACCTCGCGGCGGCTGGGCAGGTAGGAGAAGACGCCGAACGGGCCTAGCTGGCCGAGCCGGATCAGCTCCAACGCCAGCTCGTCGCCGAGGTCGATGTCGGAGAGCACAGGGGACGAGGCCCGCACGGCGGTCGAGTCCTCCAGCACGGGCAGCACGTCGACGAACACGCGGGCGCTGCCGAAGGCGCCGTGGTAGCCCCAGTCGGGGTCGTGCTGGAACCCGCCGAAGCGCTCGTCCAGGAACCGCTGCACCCGCCTGGTGGTGATGTCAACGTGGTAGGCGGCGTCACGGCGGAGCGCCGCCGGCGGCTCCGGAACCGGAGGCACCGGCTTGGAGTGGCGGATCAGGGTCTCGATCCGCTCGGCATACGCCGACGCCGTCCAGCCCACCGTCCACACGGACGCCTGCACCTCGACCGCCGCCATCGTCGTGCCGGCCAGAATCCCGTGCTCGACACGCAGCCGGCCGCCGGTGTGCACGAGGCGCCCGAGCACCAGGTTGGCGTTCTCGATCAGGATCACGCGGTCGAGCTCGCCGCTCTGGTCGGGGGCGTCCATCAGGTCGGCCCAGATCCGGACGTAGGGCCGCCCGTCCTCGCCGGTCAGCACGTCGCAGACGACGGTCGCATCGGTGCCGGTGGTGCCCCGCCAGGCGTGGGTTCCAGGGTCGGTGCTGTGGAACGAGTTCGCCAGCGCGTGGCGCACGGACATCTCGTTGACCTCGATCTGATGCTCCAGCGCCATCGTCAGCCCTCCGCCATCACGAACGGGCGCGCGACCCGCCACGCCCGTCTCGGGTTGAGTCCCATCGTCGCACCGGCCAGCATCGGCCGTGACAGTACCTCGCCCCGGAGCAGCGCGGTGGCCGTCTCGACCGGCAGCGTCGCCAGGAGGTCGACGGCGCGGTCCCAGTCTCCGTCGTCCAGGCGGGCGACGTAGCGGTTGGCACGCAGGGCGAGCGGCCAGGAGCGGCCGCGGGCGCGCCGGCCGACGCGCTCCCACCTTCGCAGCCGCTCGCGGGAGACGACGCCGGGGTGCTGCAGCGCCGAAGTGGCGATCGGGGCGGCCAGGCGGGCGGCGGCGATGACGTGGCGGATGCCCTCCCCGAGCAGGGGGTTCGACTGGCCGGCGGAGTCGCCGACGACCAGCAGCGCGTCGCCGGTCAGCCGCGCGGGCGCGCGGTCGCTGGGTATTCGCCCGGCGTGAAGCTCGAGTGTGGTCGACCCCTTCAGCTCGTCGGCGAGCATGTCGGCCACCGGCTGGTACAGCACCCGCGGACTCATCTCGACGTCCGGCTGGATGATTCCCACGCCGACCCGAACACGTGTCTCGCCTCTGGGGAACGCCCAGGCATAACCGGCAGGGGCGACGCCGCCGACCAGCACGAGGGCCTCGTCCTGCGGGTAGCGCGGTGCGCTCAGCTCGCGCTCGTAGCCGACCCCGACCCGCTCGAAACCACGGTGGACGCCCGCCTGGCGGGCCAGCAGCGAGGTCGTGCCGGTGGCGTCGACGACCAGGCGGCAGCGCACCTCGGCCGACCCGTCCGGGGTGCGCAGACCCACCCGGCCCGGCGCGGTCAGCCGCGCCAGCGTCCCGGTGGACACCGTCGCGCCTGCGCGCTCCGCCCGCCCGGCCAGGTACTGCCAGGTCGCGGTCACGTCGAGCGCGCAGCCGACCCCCGGCCCCCAGCGGATGTCCGCCTCGGCGTGGGCCGAGCGGAAGCGCAGTGCGTCGATCGGATGCCACAGGTGATCGGGCAGCCCCAGCGCCTGCAGGTCGGCGATCCACGACCCACCGGAGGTGCGCACCGGCTTGCCGATCTCTGGCGCCTTCTCGCAGACCAGGACCGAGAATCCGCGCCTCGCAAGCGGCTCTGCGATGGCGAGCCCGGCCGGGCCTCCACCGGCCACCACCACGTCGTAGCGTTCACGCATCCGCCTAGCGTATCTGCCGGAGTCGTCTGGGACGGTAGGCTGACACGATGAAGCGCGGCGAGCTGGAACGACTGCTGGAGACCGTCGACGATCTGGAAGAGGCGCACCGCAGGCTGCACCGGGCGGAGCTGCTGGAGCGTGATATCGAGCTCGACCGGGCGATCGTCGCCAGGGCGCCGGAGGTGGAGCGGGCCGCCCTCGGCCGGCGCGATGCGATCGAGCCGATCCTGCGCGGCCTCGAGCGGCAGTGGGTGAACCAGGGGCCACTGGTCGCGAACTGGCAACGCGCAGTGGAGCTGGCCCAGCAGGCTGAGAGCGCCGGAGTGGACGCCACGCCGTATCAGGCCGAGGTCGATGACGCCCGCCGCACGGTGGAGGCAGCTCGCCTGGAGACGCGCGACTGGCTGGGGCAGCTGACCGCCCAGCGGGACGCCCTGATGGATGCGACGGTGGATGCGCCCTTCGAGCTCGAGCCCGCGCCGCCGGTCGGCGGCGACGACCGCCCCGAGGGGGCGCGCCGCCAGGCGCTGGCGCTGACCGACCTGGCCGTCGGCATCGCCGAGGTCGCGGTTCACGAACGGCGGCAGGCCGAGGCCCGGCTGGCCGAGGCGACGGCCGAGCTCGAGGCGATCGGCTCCGCCGCGGAGCTCGCCGAGCGGGAGCGCCGGCTGCGCGCGCAGATCCCCGACGTGGTCACGTTTTCGGGCTCCGAGCCGCCGTCTGCCGCGCTGCGGCTGGAACGAGTCGGCGTCCAGGTCGCCCGGTCAAGCGGCGAGTGAGCGGCCCGCTGCGGGCGGTCGACGCCGGCACCCTCGCTCCCGAGGCAGCGCTCGCGCTGGACGAGGCGATGGTGCGCGTGCAGCCCAGCGAGCCGGCGCTGCTGCTCTGGCGGACGTCGCCGGCGGTCGTCATTGGCCGGTTCCAGCGCGCCGACTGGGAGATCGCCGCGGCTGCCTGCGCGGCCCGCGGTGTGCGCGTCTGGCGCCGGTTCACCGGCGGGGGCGCCGTCTACCTCGACTCCGGCACGCTCTGCATCGCTGTGGTGGCGCCGGCCGGGCATCCCTGGTCGGCCCTCGAGATCCCTGCGCTCTACGACCCGCTGCTGGACGGGATGGTGGCGGCGTGCGGATGCATGGGAGTCGAGGCGACCCGGGACGAGCGCACCGTGCGCGTCGGCGGCCGCAAGGTCACCGGCATCGCGGCGCATCGGGGACGGTACGCCAGCCTCGTCCACGGCACGCTCCTGCTGGACGCCGACCTCGATTCGCTCCGGGCCTGCCTGGCGGGACCGCGCGGCGGCGACCTTGCAGGGGCGCCCAGGCCGTCACCGAGCAGGCCCGACCACGTTGCCAACGTGGGCCACGTCGAAGATGCGGCGGCGGCGATCGTCGACGCCTTCGGCGCGGCGGCGGGAGAGCTGACCCGAGAGGAGGTGGACGCGGCCGAGCGACTGGCCGGAACTCGTTACCGGGACGCGGCCTGGCACGCCGGCCACTGGGACGGCGTCACACCGCAGGACGTCCGGGCGGTTCTGGGCGGACGCGCGGGGTGAACGGTGGGGGCCGGAGCGCCCGGCCCCCCGCCGGTCACATGATGGTGATGACCCTGCCGATCAGACCGGCAGTCGTCGTGCCGAGCAGCGTGAAAGCTGCGATCACCGCGAGCGTGATCACGCCCAGGGTGATGGCATACTCAGCCATCGTCTGACCAGACTCGTTCCGATGCGCGAGTTGTGATTGATGCATGCCCCTCTCCATCGCGCCCGCGGTCGATGAGAACGGATAACTACGATTGCGGACGCACCCTTAGTACTCATATCGGCACAAACCCGCGCCTCGCAAAATGCCCGTTTGGGTGACATCAACCGGTCGCTCTTGGAGTCTCCTATGCCCGAATCGAAGACCTTCACCTACGAGACCGAGCTGTCGTGGCTCGGGGCACGCCGCGGCACCGTCGCCGCGGGCGACCGGCCGACGCTCACGATCGCCCCGCCCGAGGACTTTCCCGGCGGTGACCCCGTCCACTGGAACCCCGAGCACCTGTTCCTGGCGTCGCTCTCGTCGTGCACCATGTTGTCGTTCCTGGCGCACTGCGCGCACAACGGCGTCGAGGTGGTCAGCTACCGGGCCGAGGCCACGGGGCAGCTGGCCCGCCGCGAGGAGGACCGCCGCTACGCCTACACCCGCGTGACGATGGTGGTGACGGCGGTCGTCGCCGGAGGCCATTCGGGCCTCGCGCGGACGCTGACCGACAAGGCAGAGCGCGACTGCTTCATCTCGGCGTCGACCAACGCCGAGCTCGAGACCGCCTGGCGCATCGTCGAGTAGCGTCGAAGCTTTTAGAGCGCCTAACAGAATGCCTCGCGGCGTCTGGCAGGCGTCGGGCTGCATCCGGAATCTGCGTGGATCGCAGATTCCTCCTGAACCTTGCAAGTCTGCGACTTGCAAGTGGAGGCAATGGCGCGTCTTGCCCAGATGAACTCCGTATATGGGCTGCGCCGCGCCATCGTCTCCAGCTGGCCCGCCACCGGCCATCCATCCACGACTCATTCTGTTAGGCGCTCTTAGGCGAGGCCCTGGCGGGCTTCGCTGACCAGCGTCACGGCCTCGGGGAAGAGCAGCCGGATCGCGTCGCGCACCTGCATTGCCTGCTGGTCGGGGGTGCCCGACAGGTCGAGGCGGCCGATCGCCGCCACGGTCATGCCCACCGCCAGGTTGATCGCCTGGTCGGCGAAGGCGATCTTCTGGCCCGCCTGCGCCTGCTCCATGAAGTTCTGCAGGTTCTTCTGCATATCGTCGGGATCACCGAACATCCCGAAGGGGAACTCGCTCATACGCTGGAGTCTACCGGGGCGTACACACCATCAAGAACGGTCGCCGGATCGGGCAGCGGGCTGGCCTCGGCTTCGGCCACTCCGCGCTCCACGGTGGCGCGCACGTCCTCGTCGATCGCCGTCTGCTCGGAGTCGGTCAGGTCGTGGTTCAGCTGCAGCCAGGAGCGGAAACGCTCGACCGGGTCCTTGGCGAGGTACTCGGCGTACAGCTCGCGGGGGACATAGGCCGCGTCGTCGTGCACCGCGTGCCCCTCCATCCGCAGCGTGACCAGCTCGATCAGGGTCGGGCCGCCGCCCTCGCGCGCCTTCTCGATCGCGCGGTGGGACTCGCGGTAGGTGGTCAGCACATCGGTGCCGTCGACCACGATGCCCTCGAACCCGTACGCGGGGCCCCGGTCTGCCAGCCGCTCGCAGGCGAACGACAGCTTGTTGGGAGTCGAGTAGGCGTACTGGTTGTTGTCGATGATGTAGACGATGGGAAGCTTGCGCACGCCCGCCAGGTTCATCGACTCGTGCATGTCGCCGCGCGCCGCCGCACCGTCGCCGCACCAGCCGATCGCCACCCGCGGCTCGGTGCGCAGCTGGAACGCCAGCGCGGTGCCGGTGATCACCGGGATCATCGCCGGCAGGTGGCTGACGCCGGCCAGCAGGCCGTGGCCTGGGCTGAAGTCGTTGGTGCGCAGGTTGGAGTCGCGGCCACGGGTCGCGCCGCCCGATCGGCCCATGTACTGGCAGAAGATCGCCGCCGGGTCGGAGTTGCGGACGACGTGCACGCCCATGTTGCGGTGCAGGGGGGAGGCGATGTCGTCCTCGCCCATCGCCGTGGCGACGCCGACCGACGCGGCCTCGTTACCGCGGCCGGTGTAGTAGCTGCCCGGCAAACGCCCGGCCTTGAACAGCAGGTTGCCGCGCTCCTCGATCGCCCGCGTCAGGAGCATGTTGCGGAACATCGCCAGCACGGCGTCGCGGTCGAGCCCCAACTCGCGCGTCTCGTCAACCGACAGCAGAGGCTCGGCGTGGCGAATGGCTGACATGGAGCCAGGATACCGGCCGAAGGCCGCTCGGGCAGCCAGTTAGACGGGCTTCTTACCTGAGAATTCCGGAATCCGCGTCTCGGGCGGCGCGGGCGGCCAGCCGCGCCAGCCGCTCGTCCCACTGCGCTCCGGTCTCGGCCAGCCAGTCGACGGCCTCGCCCAGCGGGGCCGGGGTCAACGTGTAGCGGGTCTCCCGTCCCTCGCGGTGTGCCTCGACCAGGCCTGCCGCCTGGAGGGTCGCCAGATGCTTGGCGACCGCCTGGCGCGTGATCGGCAGCTGGCGGGCGAGCTCGGTCGCCGTCGCCGTCTGGCCCGGGCCGAGCAGCCCTAGCATCCGCCGCCGGCCGGGGTCGGCCAGCGCGGCAAAGGTTGCGCCGATGTCGCCGCTCACGCCGCCAGGGCAAACGGGCCGGACGGGAAGGAGTCCGCCTGCTCGTACATGCCGCCCACCGCGTGGATCACCGGCAGCGGGTGCTCGGTCACCTCGATCCGGGTGCCGCCCTCGACCGGGCGCAGCGCGATCTCGACCCGCGAGGGCTCGCCGTCGGGCACCTGCCACCAGACGAAGCGGATCGTCCGCGGCGCGTCGACCACCTCGACGGTGCCGTCCCGCTCGATCCCGTCGTGGCCGGTCACCCGCACCTCGCCGCCCTCCTGCGGATCGAGCTCCACCTCGTGGGCGAACCACTCCTCGAGGTGCTCGGGC
>Ga0265327_10003037_pt1 | contig 16623 bp, 9 predicted proteins | sample 41621metaG_FD_202089 | JGI IMG/M metagenome (GOLD analysis project Ga0265327, IMG submission 202089) | Rhizosphere microbial communities from Carex aquatilis grown in University of Washington, Seatle, WA, United States - 4-16-21 metaG | ecosystem: Host-associated > Plants > Roots > Rhizosphere >... | reverse complement strand
TCCAGTTGGACGGAAAGAAGGACAGGAGCAGATCCCAATCCTCATCGGCGGCATTAATCGATTCCATGTGGCGATGATGGAGAAGACGCTCAAAAACGTCAACAAAACAAGTTAGCGCTTATGGGGCGTTGCCCCACGCTGATATAAGAAGCGCCGTTGGCGCTGCAAGGTGAGTAGGGTAGTAAATTTCTAACGTATTGCCCAACAACACTATTGGAGCGGGACGTTTGATGTTTGAAGCGTCACTGGACCATGGTTTTGGGAATTGAGAGCTTTGTGCCAAGCGCCTTATTACCCTGAAAAGATACCCCGGAAAGAAAAAACCGGCTTAGTCAGCCAGAGGATGGCCGAAGAAGCCGGGGAATTCAGAATGAGTACAACGTAAGATTACGGAGAACTCGTGCTCCGCCTGCACTCAAGTCGGAGCCGAAAGTCTAAAATTCAAAGATCAAGTTACCTGGCTGAGTCTCACTGAGTCTCATACTGCCTGCAACTGTCTCTAATTAATCATAGTCCCTTATTGTTGTCAAACAGCATTTGAAAGTATAAGCGACTATAATGGCTTTCAGGCTGGTCATAAGGAGGCAAATTCGGTGTGGGGTCGGCCAAAAAATGACACGTGATAAAACGGGCTGTCTTCCGCGCCGGAAGGTGCGCTCCGGGTGGCTGGCTCCCGGCCCAATCTGAACATTCAAAAAGGGCCAAATATCGGCCATTTTTGAGGTTGTGAATAACTTGCGAACAAGAGTTAATATGTTGTCCTCGAAACTTTCCCCCCAATGAAATAAAAACGCAGGCACCGATTGAACTCAGCGCGTCGATGAAACTGAATTTATCGAAAAAATTGCGAAATATTCGAAGGTCAGTTTGTAAAGCATTGACAATCAGTTTGTTGAAGTTTTGATTTTAAACAGGAAACGAAGTCAATCGGAAAACATTTTACGTTTTCGCTTGAATATCCGGGCAAGGCGCGCTTGACTGGCTGGCGAATTCAAACAAAAAAGACAGGGTTTTAGCGGGGTGAATAAACCTTAAAAAAAGTCGGGAATGGCGGTATAACATGCAAATTTCGGCAGAAAAAATCTGGAGTTCGGCGCAGGAGCATCTCCGCGTCAAGCTGAGCCGGGACACATTTAACATGTGGTTTGCGCCCTTGCGCCCGCATGCGGTGGACGGCCAGCAATTGACCATGGAGGCGCCTAATGAGTTTTGCGAGGTCTGGCTTAAGGATAACTATTTGAGCCTCCTGCAGGACGCCGTAGCCGTGGCGGCCGGTTGCCGTTTGCAGGTGAAGTTCAAGATTTCCGCCGGTGTCGGCCAGCCCGCTGTGTCCGCCGCCGCCCAAGCGGCGCAAGCCACCCCGGCCCATGCCGCGACTGCTCCCAAGGCCAAGGCTGAAACGGCGCATGACCGTAACAACAGTCATGGCGAACTGACCTTTAACCCGAAGAACACCTTTGAGTCCTTCGTGGTGGGCACCAACAACAACTTTTCGTTTGCCGCCGCCAAGGCCGTGGCCGAGGCCCCGGGCAAATCCTATAATCCGCTGTTCCTGTATGGCGGCGTGGGTTTGGGCAAGACGCATCTGCTCCATGCCATTGGCCAGCACGTGACCGGCAGCAAAAAAGGCGCGCGCGTGGCGTACGTCTCCTCCGAGAAATTTACCAACGAATACATCGACGCCATCCAGAACAACAAGCTGGTGGGTTTCCGCAAAAAATACCGCCAAACCGACGTCCTGTTGATTGACGATATCCAGTTTCTTGCCGGCAAAGAGCGTATTCAGGAGGAATTTTTCCATACGTTTAACGCCCTGCACGAATCGCACAAGCAGATCGTTTTGACCTGCGACCGTCCCGCCAGCGAAATCCAAGGATTGGAAAGCCGCCTTGTTTCCCGCTTTGAATGGGGCCTGGTCACGGATTTGCAGCCGCCGGATATCGAGATGCGCCTGGCCATTCTCAAGAAAAAGGCGCAAATTATGAATGTGGTGCTCGAGGATGACGTGATCAATTTCCTCGCTTCGCGCATCCGCACCAACATCCGCCGCCTGGAAGGCGCGCTGATTCGCGTGGCATCTTACGCCTCGTTGACCGGCAAGAAATTGACCATCGAGGTCGTGGAAAATTTGCTGCGCGAAATCCTGCATGAAGAAGGCCGGCAAACCATCAGCATCGAGGTTATTCAAAAACGCGTGGCGGAGCACTTTGACATCCGTCTGGCGGACATGACCAGCAAGCGCCGTCCGGAAAATATCGCGTTCCCGCGCCAGATTGCCATGTACCTTTCGCGGCAGATGACTGAAAGCTCGCTGAATACGATTGGCGAAGCCTTTGGTGGCCGCGATCACGGCACCGTGTTGCATGCCTGCCGCCTCGTCAAAGACCGCATGGAAGTGGATTCGAACGTCCGCCACGTGGTGCATTACCTGGAAAAGCAGTTGATCCGCTAAGCCGGAAAGTTTTCACAAACAAACAAAAAGGAACAAAGTTTGCGCTTTGTTCCTTTTTTGTTTTCGGCGGCTGAAATTTTTCGTTGTTTCACGTGTTTTTGACGGAACTCGTTGAGGTGGATTTGCGCGTTGCACACCGGATTAGCTCACCGTGTTTTAAGTGTTGTATTTATCAGATTGTCCATTAGCTTTAGGCCTTGATCAGCCGAAGCCAATAAGCCCAAACCATAAGGCTTTCATCATGAAAACTCCCACCAGCAGACTCAGCCCGCATTTCATTTCCATTCTCATCGCCAGTGCCTTGATTGCCTGGCTCGCGCCAACGGCCCCGGCCCAGACCGTTCAACGGCCCGGGCATCCCAACCAGGCGGCAGCTTTCGAGGCGCTGCGGCAGCGCGATGAAAATGGTGTCATTGCCACGAACGGCTTGATTAACGCGCTCCAGCAGGCGCAGCAGATGAATTACGATACGACGGTGTGGCAAGGTGGAATTGCGCCAGCCAAAAGTGGTCCAAAGCCAAGGGTCGCGGGTTTGAGCACGAACAACTGGGAATGGCTCGGCCCGGGCAACATTGGCGGGCGCATCCGTGCCATGGTGATCCATCCCACGGTGCCCACGACCATGTGGGTTGGCGGGGTGGGCGGCGGCGTGTGGAAAAGCACCAACGGCGCGGCGAGCTTTTTCCCGTGCAACGATTGGATGGCTAACCTTGCCGTTTGCAGCCTGGCGCTGGATCCAACCGACCCCAACACGCTTTACGCCGGCACCGGCGAAGGTTTCGGCAATGCCGATGCCATTCGCGGTAACGGCATTTTCAAAACCGCCGATGGCGGCAATACCTGGACGCAGCTCACGACTTACGCACAGCAGAACAACATCAACCGCCTGTCCATCTGCCCGACGAATCATCTTGTTCTTCTGGCGGCCACGGGCAACGGCATCTGGCGCAGTATCAACGGCGGCACGAATTGGATGCACATTTACAGTACCACGTCGGTAAAACAGGTGGCATTTCATCCCACGGACGGTTCGCAGGCCATCGCCATGCCCGATGGTTCGCCGCTTTATTCCACGGACGCCGGACAAACTTGGAATGCGGCCAGCGGGTTGGCAGCCAGCGGACGGATTGAGTTTGCCTACGCGCCATCTTCGCCGAATATCGTCTACGCCTCGCAGGACACCAACCAAGGATCACTATTCATTTCCACGGATGGCGGTGTCACTTACACCCTCCGCAACACGGGCACGAATTATCTGGGAACGCAAGGCTGGTATGGCAACTGCATTTGGGTGGACCCAACCAATCCAAACAACGTCGTGGTCGGTGGCATTGATACCTGGCGCAGCCTGGATGGTGGGAACACGCTTACGCAGGTCAGCGACTGGGGATACAATCAATCGCAGCAGTTTAACGGTGTGAACGCTTCCGTCCATGCCGACCATCACGCGTTGGTGGGGGCGCCGGGTTTTGACGGGGTTACGGTTACCGCATTGTATAACGGCAACGACGGCGGTCTGGCTGTCGCGACAAATATTTATACGGCGACCGCCACCACAGGCTGGACCAACCTCAACAATAATCTCGGCATCACGCAGCCGTTTGGCATCGCCGCCAACCCGACGACGCTCACCACGATTATCGGTTCACAGGACAACGGCGGCACGCGGTTCACGGCGGCGCAAGGCGTGAACGCCTGGCATCTGTTCGGCGGTGGTGACGGCGGCTTTTGCGCGGCGGACCCAACGGACCCAAATTATTTTTACAGCGAGTATGTTAATCTCCAGATTTATCGCAGTACGGATGCCGCGCAGACTTCCAGTTACATTTACGGCGGCAGCCTGACCGACGCCGGCATAGCCGATGCCGGCGTGCCGGATGGCTACGATGATGACGATCCTGATGCGCCCGTCAGTGCGAACTTCATCGCGCCGTTCATCCTTGACCCGAACAATGACAATCTCATGCTCGCCGGCGGCAGTAATCTGTGGCGCACGGTCAACGTAAAGGCGGCGACGCCAGCCTGGTCGAACATCAAGCCGGGCATCGCCAGCGGCTCGTTCATCAGCGCCATCGCCGTCGCTCAGGGCAACTCGGATATCATCTGGGTGGGCCACAATGACGGCAGTGTTTATGCGACGACCAATGGCACCACGTTGAATCCCGCCTGGGTGCAGAAAGATTTAGGTTCACCCAATCTCCCGAACCGCTATTGCAATCGCATTGTCATTGACCCGGCCAATGCAAATGTTGTCTATGCGGCTTTTGGCGGATTCAGCGCGGATGATCTCTATCGCACCAGTGACGGCGGTACGACCTGGACGAATATCGCCAGCGGTTTGCCCGCGGCACCGGTTTATTCCATCGTCATCGCACCGTTCAATCACAATTATATTTACGCCGGCACGGAAGTCGGCGTGTTTGGCTCGGCGAATGCGGGAGCCAGTTGGTCAACGGCGAATGAAGGTCCGGCGAACGTTCAAGTGCTTGAACTGGCCTGGGCACGCAACTATCTCCTCGCAGGTACGCATGGTCGCGGTGCGTATCGCATTGCGCTCGGGCCGCCTACGGTTTTGGTCACACCTGCGGCAGTTACCACCACCACCGGCCAAAATGTGACGTTTACTGCCACCCCCATTGGCGCCGCGCCGCTCTCGGTGCAATGGCAATATGATGGCAACGCGATTACTGGCGCGACGGGCGCGATCCTGACCCTGACCAATGTGCAGACAACCAATTCCGGCCATTACACCATTGTGGTTTCCAACGGGCAGGGTGCGGCCAGTGCCACCGCCGCGCTGACGGTGATTGAGCCTCCGGCATATCAAAGCCAAGCCGTCGCCACCACGCCCGCCGCCTATTACCGCTTGAATGAAACTTCCGGCACCACGGCTTATGACGTGATTGCCGGCAACAATGGAACGAACAACGGCAGCCTCGTTCAGGGGGTGGCGGGACCGGCTTCGCCGGCGTTTCCGGGATTTGAATTAGCTAACACGGCATATTCCTTCAGTGGCTCGGGCACGAGCATTTCTGTTCCGCCGCTCAATCTTACCAGCAACATCACGCTCACGGCGTGGGTCAAACCCAACGCCGCGCAAGGTTATTATCCCGGCGTCGTATCGTGGAGCGGGGGCGGCAACACCATTTCGCTCGGCTTTGCCAATTATAACAACCAGCTCACGTATCTGCGCAACGGCTTCATCTATACTTCAGCCTCGATTCTGGTTCCCACCAATCAATGGTCGTTCATCGCGCTTGCCTTGAGCCCGACCAACGCGGTGCTTTACCTGGCAACGAACGCCAGCGTGATCACATTCAACACCGGCACGACGAATGCGGCGCTCACGTCCTTCACCAACACCGGCTACATCGGCAAGAATCCCTACGGCTATTACAATGGCTCGATTGATGAAGTGGCGATTTACAATCAATTGCTCACGCCGGCGCAAATCACGAACCTGGTTTCCGCCGCCGCAACGGCCTTGCCAACAGTGACGCTTACCGCGCCTGCCGATGGCAGCGGTTATCTCGCGCCGAGCACCATCAACCTCACCGCCTCCGTCGTAACCAACAGCCACAGCATCCAGAAAGTCCAGTTTTACAACGGCGCCGCTTTGCTTGCGGAAGCCACCACGCCGCCGTATGCCTACACCTATGCCAGCGCGCCGCACGGGCTTTATACCTTCCTGGCGAAAGTGGTTTATGACGGGGGCAGCAAGTTGAGTTCGCTGCCCGTCAATGTTTCCGTGACCAACCTGCCGCCGCTGGCGGTGGCGGATGCGACCAATACCGTCAAAAACATTGCGGTCACGATTAACGTGCTTGGCAATGATTCCGACCCGAATGCCTATGCGTTATCCGTCCAGTCTGTCACGCCGCCGAGCAACGGTTCAACCGCCATCGTCGGAACCAATATTCTGTATACACCCACCACCGGTTTCACCGGCACTGACTCGTTCACGTATACTTGTTTCGATGGCAACTTCGATACCGCAAGCGCCACGGTGACGGTGACGGTCAACCAGCCGTCGCCGCCCAATTTGATAAACGACATGGCAACCACCACGCCGAACACGCCGGTATCGATTCCCGTGCTGGCCAATGACACCGATCCTTACAGTTTGCCGCTATCCATCCAATCCATCACGCAGCCGGCGCGCGGCACGGCGGCAATTTCCGGCACGAACGTAATTTATACACCGAATAGTTATTGGTTCGGGCTCGACACGTTCACTTACGCCGCTGGCGATGGTTACGGCCCGAATGCCACCGCGACAGTTTCGGTGACGACGCCCTATACGAATTACCCCTCGACCTTTACCAATGCCGTCATGGCCGCCGGGCCACTGGCCTACTGGCGGTTGAACGAAGCATCCGGCACGACGGCGCATGATTATATCGGCGGTTACAACGGCACCAACAACGGCAGCCTCGTCTATGGCGTGAGCGGTCCGACACCGCCGCCGTGGCCCGGATTTGAAAGTGGCAATACCGCCTATTCCTTCAGTGGCTCCGGCACGAGCGTTTCGCTTCCCGCATTGAATCTGGGCAGCAATATCACACTCACTGCCTGGGTCAAACCCACCGCCGATCCGGGTTATTATCCGGGTATCATCTCTTGGAACAGCGGCAACGGCACCATCATCAGCCTGGGCTTTGCCAGTCACAGCCCGCAACTTACCTACATGCGGAACGGTTTTGTTTATTCTTCAGCATCGCTGCTGGTGCCTACGAACCAGTGGAGTTTGATTGCGCTCGTAGCCAGCCAGACCAACGCCGTGCTTTACCTGGCCACCAACGCCACGCTGATTTCCTACAACACCGGCACGGTCAATCCGGCGCTGGTCTCGTTCACCAACGTTGCCTACCTTGGCAATAATCCCAATTATGGCCGTTACGCCGGGGCGATGGACGAAGTTGCTGTTTTTAACCAGGCGCTCACCCCGCCGCAAATCAGCGGACTGCTGGCGGCGGCGCAAACCAGCTTGCCCGCCGTGGTGCTCACGGCACCGGCAGATGGCAGTTCGTTCAACGCGGCGTCCAACATTACTTTGACGGCGTCCGTCACCACCAATGGTTATCACACTGTTGAAGCTGTCCAGTTCTACAGCGGCGCATCGTTGGTTGGCACATCCGCCTCGCTGCCCTATCAATTCATTTGGTCCGGTGCTCCGGTCGGGACCAATACCCTTACGGCGAAATTGCTGTACGATGGCGGAAGTGTTCTGACTTCATTGCCGGCAAATATCACAGTGACAAACGCGGTGTCCGTTGCCAGCAATCCCACAAACATTCTTGCCACGGTCAATGGGAACAGCCTCATCTTGACCTGGCCGGCTGACCATCTCGGTTGGACATTACAAGTGCAGTCCAACTCATTGTCCGCAGGTATCGGCACAAACTGGATCGACGTGCCGGGTTCAGCTTCGGTGAGCGCCGTGACCAATCTCATCAACCAGACCAACGGTGCGGTGTTTTACCGGTTAAAAAACACCCCGTAGGTCAATTTGCCTCAAGCGGAGACGAGATCACGAGGTTGTTTCAGTGCCTGGCCGTTCAAATCGTGAAAATAGATTTTCTCTTTCCGGCGTTTTGGTGCAACTTAACGGCTGGTTATGCCGGTCATTGAGGTCAACAATCTTACCAAAGCTTTTCGCACGTATAAAAAGCGCCCCGGATTTTCGGGGGCGCTTCGCGGCCTATTTCACCGGCAATATGAGCAAACGCTGGCCGTTAACGACGTCAGTTTTAAAATCGAACCCGGCGAACTCGTTGGTTTTCTTGGTCCGAACGGCGCCGGCAAGACCACCACGCTCAAAATGCTGGCCGGCCTGCTGTATCCGACCAGCGGCACGGCCAAGGTGCTGGGCCATACCCCGTGGGAACGTCACGACGATTACCGCCGCCAGTTCGCGCTCGTGCTCGGCCAGAAAAACCAGCTCTGGTGGGACCTGCCGGCGCGTGAATCGCTGGAATTAAACGCCAAAATCTACGGCATTCCCACGGAGCGTTTCACCCGTACCGTGGGCGAATTATCCGAATTGCTCGCCGTGAAGGAAAAGCTGGATGTCAACGTGCGCGAACTTTCCCTCGGCGAACGGATGAAGCTCGAACTCATCGCGTCCTTGCTGCATCAGCCCAAGGTGCTTCTGCTCGATGAACCTACCATTGGCCTCGACGTGGTATCGCAGAAAACCGTGCGCGAATTCATCCGCCGCCACAACGAGCAACAGAAGACGACCATTATTTTGACCAGCCATTACATGGCGGATATCCAGGCGCTATGCGACCGCGTCATCATCATTGACCACGGCAAATTATTTTTCGATGGCCGGCTTAACGAAATCGTGGACCGCTTTGCCGATTTCAAATTGATCACCATCCAGTGTGAAAATGCCGGCAAATATCCGGCGGAAAACCTGGTTCATTACGGCGAAGTGACCGAGAAATCTGCCACCGCCATCACGCTAAAGGTTAAGCGTGACCGCGTCATTACCGCCTGCAAAGCGTTACTGGATGAATTGCCGGTGACGGACATTGATATTCAGGAAGTGCCCATCGAGGACGTCATCCGCCAGATTTTTGCGCGTTGATTGACGAAATCCACGCTCACTGTTAGAACTGGGTGGTGCGTGGTTGTCTCCTATTCTTAACAGCGCTTTGCCTGACGCTGAATGCCGTTGCCACGACCTATTACGTGGCTACCAATGGTGTTGACGGCAACCCCGGCACTGCCACCAATGCACCCTGGCGCACGATTCAACACGCGGCGAAGACGCTGGCTCCCGGCGACCTCGTGCTGGTGCGGGGCGGCATTTATAATGAAGTCGTCACCTTTGGCGTTTCCGGGTCGGCGCCAAACGCGGCCATCACGTTTCAAAATTTTCCCGGCGAAACACCGGTGGTGGATGGCACGGGACTGCCGGTTGCCCAACTGGCATACGCGGCGGGCTTGTTTGAATTCACCAACGCCAGCTATGTCACGGTGCAAGGCTTCGAAATCCGGAATTACCAGACCAGCAGCACGGCCTACGTGCCGGCGGGCATTGATATCACCGGCGCGCCGCATGACCTTACATTCATTTCCAATCGCGTTCACCAGATTGCCAACTTAAGCCACAGTTCCAGCGCCAACGCCTACGGCATTGCCGTTCACGGCATGCAGCCGCAGGCCATCAGCAACTTGGTCTTTCGTGGTAATGAGATTTACAGCAACACGCTTGGCCAGAGTGAAACGTTCTCGTTTGATGGCAACGTGAACGGCTTTGAGGCCAGCGGTAATTTAATCCACGACAACAATAACATCGGCCTCGGCTTCATTGGTTACGAGGGCGTTTGCTCCGATGCCAATCAGGATTACGCGCGCAATGGCATTTGCCGCAGCAATATCGTTTGGAACATCACCGACAAAGGCAACCCCGCTTATCCGGCCAACGATTACTCGGCCGACGGCATTTATTCCGATGGCGGTTCCAACGTCCTCATTGAGCTGAACCAGGTTCATCATTGTGATTTGGGCGTGGAACTGGCCAGTGAACACGCCGGTCACGCGGCCATGGCCTGTGTCTGCCGCGACAATCTCATCTGGTCGAACAATACGACTGGCATTTCGATTGGCGGTTATAATACAACCGTTGGCCAGACCGTGAATTGTGTCATCACCCACAACACGCTTTACCATAACGACACGCAGCAGAGCGGTACGGGCGAGATGGAACTGCAATTTGCCCCCGTGGGAAATATCATTACCCACAACATCTTTGTGGCCAGTTCGCAAAACCTGTTCCTCAGTGACAACTTCACCCAAAACACGAACAACCTGGTGGATTGGAACCTCTATTTTGCGCCGGGCGGCTCAAATAATTGCACGTGGATGTGGAGAAATCAAAGTTACGGCAGTTTCACGGCATGGCGAACCGGCACCACGAATGATGCGCATTCCTTGTTCAGCGACCCGCAATTTATCAATGCCACCAACGGTAATTTTCACGTCGCCACCAATTCACCCGCCTTCAACGCCGGCGACCCAAGTTTCAAGTCGTTGACCAATCAACCGCCCGAGACGGATATTGATCTTCAACCGCGTGTGGCCTTGGGCCGGACTGATATCGGCGCAGATGAACTGGGCGTACTGGCGGCAACGCTTAGCATTTCGTTGCCAAATAACGGGCAGGTGCAGGCCGGGTTGGCTGGCGAGCCGGGCCATTTGTTTATCTGGCAGCAATCCTCGTCGCTCGCAGCTTGGGAGCCGTTCCTGACGAACTATTCAGATGCCAGCGGCAGCCTGCAAGTCTCGGCGGCTGATACCAGCCAGCAGCAATTTTTCCGGGCGCTGATGTTGCGGTGAGCCAGCTCATTTCCGGGCGCATTCCCGTCTTTGCGTCTTGGCCGCTTTCCATTAATCTTTCGCGTGGTGAAACAATTCGATTATCTCGTGCTCGGCAGCGGTATTGCCGGGCTTACCTTTGCGCTCAAAGTTGCCAGCCACGGGCGCGTGGCCATCGTCACCAAAAAGGATCGCGCGGAATCCAACACCAATTACGCCCAGGGCGGCATCGCCTCCGTGACGAGCAAGGAAGATTCCTTTGAGTTACACGTGCGCGATACCCTCGAAGCCGGCGCGGGACTGTGCAAGGAGAGCGTGGTGCGCACCATCGTGGAGGAAGGCCCGGCACGCATCGCCGAGTTGATTGAGCTGGGCATGAAATTTTCCGAGCGCGAACAACTCAGCGAAGACGGCGGCCGGGAACTTGACCTGGGCCGTGAAGGCGGCCATTCCAAACGGCGGATTTTGCACGCCAAGGATGTTACCGGCCGCGAAATCGAACGCGCGTTGCTGGATGCCGTGTCCCGCCAGCCGAACATCGAGATTTTCGAAAATCATATCGCCATTGACCTCATTACCAGCCAGAAACTCGGTTACGTGGGCGAAAACCACTGTCTGGGTGCGTATGTGTTCGATAAGAAGGCCAATCGCGTGTGGACCTTTGCGGCACCCATCACGGTGCTCGCCACCGGCGGCTGCGGCAAGGTGTATCTCTACACCACCAATCCGGATATTGCCACCGGCGACGGCGTGGCCATGGCGTTCCGTGCCGGCGCGACCATTGCCAACATGGAATTTGTCCAGTTCCATCCGACGTGTCTGTATCATCCCAAGGCCAAGTCATTTCTCATCAGCGAAGCCGTGCGCGGCGAGGGCGGGGTGTTGAAAACGCTTGAAGGCAAGGAATTCATGGACGCATATCATCCGCTGAAATCACTCGCGCCGCGTGATGTGGTGGCCCGGGCCATCGACAGTGAGATGAAAAAGTCCGGCGCGGAACATGTCTGGCTGGACATCACGCACAAGCCCGCGCGGTTTATCATCGAGCGGTTCCCGAACATTTACAAAACCTGCCTCAGCTACGGCATCGACATCACCAAGGAACCCATTCCCGTGGTGCCAGCGGCGCATTACCAATGCGGCGGTGTGGTGACGGATGTGGACGGTCAGACGGACATCGCCGGGCTTTATGCCGTGGGCGAAGCGGCTTGCACCGGTTTGCATGGGGCCAACCGGCTGGCCAGCAATTCACTGTTGGAAGCGCTCGTTTGCGCGCACCGGGCGGCCGGGAAAATCCTTTCCGCACCAGTGCCTCAATCAGATTTAAAAATTCCGCTCTGGCAATCCGGCGGTGCCACCAACGCCGACGAACTCGTGGTGGTTTCCCATAACTGGGATGAAATTCGGCGCTTGATGTGGGATTACGTGGGCATTGTGCGCACCAACAAACGCCTGCAACGCGCGCAAAAGCGGCTGGCTAATTTGCAGGAAGAAATTCGCGAGTACTACTGGAACTTCATCGTCACGGCCGACCTGCTCGAATTGCGCAACATCGCCACCGTGGCCGAGTTAATTGTGCGTTGCGCCTTGATGCGCCCCGAAAGCCGCGGACTGAATTATAATTTGGATTTTCCGGATTTGAATCCAGAATGGGCCCAGCGTGATAGTGTGGTCAGGAAATAGTTTGGTTCGTGGAAGGTCGAATCAAATGAAGCCTTCAATTGTGCGAAGGACGGCCCGATAATTATGAAGCTTAAACTCCTTGGCTAATGGCAGCTGTCGATTCAGTTTCGCGCTTGGATGGAAGCGCCACTCGCCTGGTTTCCGCTGGCGTCCTTGCCGGCTCCCTTCACCGTCTCCCACGTTGATTTAACCGCGATCAGGTTATTCACCCCAACGACGCCGGTCAGGTGGTGGACCGCTTCTTCAGCCGCCTCCTTTTCCTGCCAGCTTTCCAACGTGCCCACCAACGTGAGCCAGCCAGCGAGTGCCGTAATCTTGATGGTTTCCATGGGGACCGTCGTGATACAACTGATGGCCTTGGTTGCCGTGTCGGCAATTTCAACATCGGTTCGTTGTTCGGTAGCGGGGATATGAACACCCACCTCGTTGATAAAACCGGTCATGCCATCCAGATGCTTGACCGCTTTCGCCGCCGCCAATTTTTCAGCGTAGCTTGCAACCTTGCCTTTCAGCGTGACGATGCCGTTTTTTACAGAAATTTTAATGTTCTCCCTGTTAATGCCTGGTGCAATGTCTAGCTGGGCCTGCAAGTGTTGTTTCAATTCGCTGTCGGTTTTCATGTGAAATATTTCTCTTAATGATTTTGTTATGGGCGCAAGTTATTGGCTTCACCTCGCGCCTGGCCAGTGAACCATCCTCCATGGAATTGACCTATGTCGACGGGCCGCTTCCTGCGCGGGCGGGTACAATTCATTTCATTTTGGTATAAATTCGCCGCCGGGTTAATTGCGACCTCCGGGCGGTTTCTGACATTCGAATATAGGCTGTGCAATAATGTATTTGCTATGGGGTGTTCACCTTACCTGAGCTGTAAAACAAAACCGCCGCCCGAAGGCGGCGGTTTGAATTCAACTTGTTGAAGCCGGTTGGACTTTTAGCTCAAGCCCACAGTTTTTCGGGATATTCGCCCTTGGCAATCAATTTGCGGATGCTTTCGACGACGGTGGGGCGGTCTTCGCGGTAGGTCACGCCAAACCAGGAGTCGGGCGAGCGCAACACTTTCACCTTCGCCTGGCCGCTGTTGACCAAATCGCCCACGGTCATGGGGATGTAGCACTCGGATTTTTGTTCCTGTCCGCTTTGCTTGAGGAAGTTTTCAAAGGCCACCTTGAGTTGCGGGAACAGGGCAGGGGTGAAGCCCCAGAAATTCATCGAGACGGCTTCGTCGCCGGTCAAATGCGTTACTTTGCCGTCGGCATCGGTGTTTTTGGCACCGTTGCCATCAGGCTCGATTTTGGTCATTTCCACAATCGAGGTCAGGTAATGGTTGGCATCGGTCCGGGAGACGCCACGGGCCACGCTGCCGTGTTCGGAGAGGGTGTTTTTCAGGACGAAGCCCACCATCGCATAATCGGGCGTGCCAGAGGTCAGATGCTTGGCCAGCACGGTGTAGGCGTTGCGACCGTAGAAGTCGTCCGCATTGATGGCGGCGAAGGGTTCCTTGACGACGTTTTCGGCCATCAAGATGGCGTGGGTGGTGCCCCAAGGTTTGGTGCGGCCGGCCGGCAACGTGTGGCCGGTTGGGAGCTTGTCCAGTTCCTGGAACGCGTATTCCACCTGAATGCGGTTCTCGAAGCGGGAGCCCACGACTTCGCGGAATTGCTGCTCAATATCGTGGCGGATCACGAACACCAGCTTGCCGAAGCCGGCGCGCATGGCGTCGAATATGGAATAGTCAATGATGGTTTCGCCCGCCGGGCCAACGGGGTCGATTTGTTTCAATCCGCCATAACGGCTGCCCATGCCAGCGGCCAGAACGAGTAAAGTCGGTTTAGTCATGCCCGCCGATTTTAGTTTCCGCATACGAATTGTCGAGCGCAAGACGCTGCGGGTTCCGGACGGTTTTTGGCCGAAGGCAATCCAAAAGTTTCAGAAAATCGCACGTTCAACGATTGAACAACCAAGTAACAAAGGAACCAAGCAAAGGCCAAAATGCAAATATGGTATACAGAAGCAAGCAAGGTGAACAAAAGTTGAAGAGTTCAGTTGAGAGGGGGGACACGGATTGCACGGATTATAATTAGGCGCGAGGCTCGGGGTGTTGGGCGCGAGGGCTATTCGCGAGGACGATTGCCGCGAGTGATGAAAATTATTTAACAGAAGGAAAACAAAGGAAACGAAAGCGGCAAGGCATCGCTCCAGGTTACGGCGGCTGGTCTGCGACACCGCCACGCCCCAGATGCCCGACGGCAGACCCATGAAACAAACCGGGCGATGCTCGTAGTTGCCTGCATTTAATGTTGCAATGGTTTCTAGGAAATCCAGACTTTACCCCGGTTGCAATGTAGTTTCATTGACATGAAAGAACAATAAAATGGCCAAATTCACTTTCTATCTTTGCGTTTTGGCGTGTCTGTATTCGGAGGGCTTTCTATACGGAGATGGCATCCAATTAAATGGCACCGTAATTCGGGAATGGTATGCACACAATCAGGGAAGCGGTGGCGATCCTGAAAAATACACTAATACGTTTAGCCTGTCGCTGTATGGCAACAAATGGAAATGCAAGACAAGCTGGGGTCAGTATTCCGAATTAATGGCCTATGACGGGACGAACACTTATATCCAACGTCAATACCCACCACCATCTGCGGGTCCCATCTATGCCAATTCTGAAAAAGTTACAACTGGAGCAGCTCGGAGCGGGCCGTCCTGTGTTGATGGGGTTAACACTACCCGCGTATTATGGATAGCATTTTGCGGCGGACCCTCATTTAATGGGGCATCTCCCTGGGAAGGCGGGCATACCAACCCTATTATTATTCCATGGGGGATACCATCGCTCATCGGGTCCGAGGCGATGGATTACAAGGTGGAATGGCTGGACTCAGCTCATTGGTTTCCAAAAAATGTAAAATTTTTGATGTCAGATGTTTTTTATAAAAAGGAAATCGTGGAAAAGGGTCTCGACGCGAGCGGAGCTCCCTATAGAGACGGTGATGTAACTGGTGAATACAATGTTTCAGGGTCCCAATCGATAGGTGAATATAACATCCCGAAAAAGTTCGAGTGTGTGCATTATATGCCAACTTTCTGGCATAGGATGGAAGCTTATGAGCGATGGACAGGTGAAGTCTCGGAGGTGCACATGATGGACGATTCCTGGTCTTTGCCCCCCTTGCGCATGCTCACCTGCATTGCAGATTTTCGATTTGCCAGTGCAAAGCGGAAGTGGCTTGAAGTGATGTACCATGCCCCGGCTGGTGCGTGGCCTGGCACCAATGATCCAGTGGTCACATCGAATCTGGAATCTGCAATTAAAGATTATCCGCAGGCCGAGAAGCGTATGTACGGCAGGCTAAAGCCAGATACTGACCCAAAGTAGGTTGGAAAATCGCCAGGGGTGATAATTGCTTTTATCGTGCTACCACCTTAATGAAGCTTTTTGCCGCGCAATTTTTCCACAAAGGCGACGTAACCCGTGGCCTGGCTGTGCAAGCGCTTTTCCATGTCCGGGCTGGTGAACTGGCCGCTCTCATCGAGTAATTTGCCAATGCCCGGCATAAAAACGCGCTCGGGAAAAATAAAGGCGTTGCGATAGCCGAAGATGGCCTGCAATTGTTCCACCGGACGCAGCGCGCCCCAGATGCCCGCCGCCAGGCCCACAAAACATACCGGGCGATGCTCAAAGCTTTCGGGGAAGGGCAGCATATCAATGAAATATTTCAATATGCCGGGGATGCCGCCGTTATATTCCGGCGTGACAATCACCAGTCCGTCCGCAGCGAGGATGGCGTCGGTGAATTTCGCAAAGGCAGCGGGTTTTTCCCCGTAAGAGGCTGGCGAAAAAATTTCCGGCGGCAGTTGCGCCAAATCAAGCACTTGAAACGGCACACCGAGAGACTTATAAATCGCCTCGACGTGCGTGGTTACTTTGCGGGTGTTGCTGCCGGGGCGGTTGGTTCCACTAATGATGACAATCATGCGTATCTATTAATCTGTCCCGGCTGATTTTGCAACCCCCTTGCCAAAAATGTCGGAACTTAATGAGAATGTCCCCATTTGAACTTAATGGAAATGTCCCTGTGTAGGGGGTTGGCGAGCGCCATCCTGCCGGGGACATGGAGACATTGACAATGAGTCGGCCAGAACGGAAACGG
>Ga0265327_10003036_pt1 | contig 16626 bp, 13 predicted proteins | sample 41621metaG_FD_202089 | JGI IMG/M metagenome (GOLD analysis project Ga0265327, IMG submission 202089) | Rhizosphere microbial communities from Carex aquatilis grown in University of Washington, Seatle, WA, United States - 4-16-21 metaG | ecosystem: Host-associated > Plants > Roots > Rhizosphere... | reverse complement strand
AACACCTTCCAGCTCAAGCAAGCCCGCCTTTATATCGAAGGCACGGTGTTCAAATATTTCGATTTCAACGTCACCCCGGACTGGGGCAAGGGCACCACGCTATTACAGTATGCTTACTTGGACGCGCGCTATTTGCCTTACGCCAGCCTCGCCGTCGGCAAGCAGAAGACCCCACTGAGCCTGGAGCGCATCCAGGGCGACCAGGACGGCACGTTCCTAGAGCGCGGCTATCCGACGCAATTGGCCAGCAACCGCGACGTCGGCGTCCTGCTGCACGGCTCGTTCGCCAAGCCGGGCGAACAACGCGCCGCCATCGTCAACCCGAACCCTTTGGACTCGCGCAACCTGTTCACCTACCAGGTCGGCGTGTTCAACGGCAGCGGCGACAACGGCACGTCCGCCAACCTGAACGACACCGCGAACCAGGACAACAAGGAATACATCGGCCGCATCTTCAGCCATCCCTTCCAGAAATCCGGCGTCACGGCGCTGGAAGGCTTAGGTATCGGCGTGGCCGGCAGCTACTCGACCCTCAACCAGTCGACGACGGTGTTGAACAACCTGACCACCGCCAACGGCCAGAACACGGTGGTCAATTACTCCTCCATCGGTGCCAACGCCAGCGCGCTGTCGGCGGACGGCACACATTACCGCGTCTACCCGCAAGTTTACTGGTATTATGGGCCGTTCGGGTTGATGAGCGAATATGCGCTGTCTTCCCAGCAATTGCAGGCCACCAAGACCGGCGCCAATCCTCAGACCAAGCATATCACCGAGAACAACCAAGCCTGGCAGGTCTGGGCTTCCTATGTGCTGACCGGCGAGGACGTCGCGTTCCAAGGCGTACGGCCGCGCCAATCCTTTGACCCGTTCAACGGCAATTGGGGTGCGTTCCAAGTGGCCGCCCGTTACACCGAGCTGGACATCGACAATTCCGTGTTTGAGAACCAGGGAATCAACAACACGACGGCGAACCGCTTCGTGTTCTTGGATCCGAGCAAGTCGATTAAGCATGCAACGGGCTGGGCGCTGGGCATCAACTGGTATCTGAACCGCAGCGTCCTCATCCGCAGCGACTACGAGCAAACCTTCTTCCAGGGCGGTTCCGGCAGCGCCACGAACGTCCTCAGCCGCCAAATGGAAAAAGTCTTCTCCACCCGCTTCCAGATTGCATTTTAAGGGGATTGTATGAAATTCGATTTACGCAACACGTTCAAAGCCCTGCTGTCCGCGGCGCTATTGAGCGCGGCGACCGTCCAGGCTGCCGATGTGACGCTACTGAACGTGTCCTACGACCCAACCCGGGAGCTTTACCAGGACTATAACGTCGCCTTCGCTAAACATTGGAAGGACAAGGCCGGCCAGACCGTGGAAATCCAGCAGTCCCATGGCGGCAGCGGCAAGCAGGCGCGCGGCGTCATCGACGGCCTGGACGCCGACGTGGTGACCTTGGCCTTGGCTTACGACGTGGATCAGCTTTATCAAAAAGCCAAGTTGATCCCCGAGAACTGGCAGTCCCGCTTGCCCAGCAATAGCTCGCCGTACACCTCGACGATCATTTTCCTGGTGCGCGCGGGCAATCCCAAGGGCATTAAAGATTGGGATGACCTGGTCAAGCCGGGCGTCTCGCTGGTTAGCCCGAATCCGAAGACCTCTGGCGGGGCGCGCTGGAATTATCTGGCCGCTTATGGCTATGCGCTGAAAAAATATGGCAGCGAACAGGCGGCCAAAGATTTTCTGAAGAAGTTTTATAAGAATGTCGCCGTGTTGGACACCGGCGCGCGTGGCGCCACGGTGTCTTTTGCCGAGCGGGAAATTGGCGATGTGCTGGTCGGCTGGGAAAATGAAGCCTACTTGTCGCTGAAGGAATACGGTTCTGGCAAGTACGAAGTCGTGGTGCCGTCTGTGAGCATCCTGGCCGAACCGCCGGTTACTGTCGTCGATAAAGTGGCGAAGAAACACGGCACCGTGGAGGTCGCTACGGAATATTTGAACTACCTCTACAGCAAGGAAGGCCAAGAGATCGCCGCGAAGAATTACTATCGCCCCCGCGACCCGGAAACCCTGGCAAAGTATGGCAAGCAGTTCAGGAAGCTGGAGCTGTTTACCATCGACGAAGTGTTCGGCGGTTGGAACAAGGCGCAAAACACCCATTTCGCCGATGGCGGGGTATTTGATCAGATTTATTCGCCTTAAATTCAGTGGCCAAAGACGGTGGGCAATACGCGTGGTAGGCGCGCTTGCCGCCGTTTGAAGAAGCTCCGCCTGGCCGCAAACGCTGTGTTTCGCCAGGCGGATTTTTTTCCAGCCGCCGTTTAACTTTCCGGCATTTTCGCACGACGATTTAAACCGCCAACACATTGAATAGGCAAGCATGACCATGACCGCCACTCACCGATGTCACCGCCGCATTTTCCAAGCATCAGATTGTGTCCGGGGTGAAATAAAACCCCCTGGATAGCCCTTCAGAAATTGTTGCTATCGGAGTGTATCGACATGCCATTACAAGATTTAGTTGAATATTTTAACCAGCGCATCAGCACGGAGCAGGGGCTCGGCGAGCCTCCCTTGGCCATCCGGGGCGGACAGGTGGAAAGCCTTTTAGGCGGGCTTCGCCTGGCCACCGAATTCCATCCCATCCGCAAAGCTACCACGCCATCTGAGATTGTCGGCCATGACGCCACTTTGCAAGCCATTCAATCCGAGAACAGCCAGGCCACCGCCGCGAAAGTTTTCCATTCGGCGGACGAGGGGGGCGTTATTAACTTGGATCGGCTGTGCCGCACCATCCATATGCTCAATTACCTGCCCATCGCCCACGAGAACGGCTATCTGTTCCTGCACACGCATCCGCGCCATGTGCTAGGCGTCAAGCGCGACCACGGCGCTTATTTTGAGGAGGTGATTTTTCGCTGCGGCTTGTCGCCGCGCCGGGTGGTCATCACGGTGACGGTCACACCTGTTTACGACCGTCAACTCAGCTTATTGCAGGAAGGTCTGAAAAATTACCAGAACCGGGGCTACAGCACGGCCATCAAATTCGACGAGCAGGCTGACGAGGCCTTTTTCGAGCGCTATTGCATCGAATTCCTGCACCGCGTCACGCCGGATTTCGTCCGCCTAGACGGGGGGTTCTTTGCCAGGCTGCGCCAAGGCGACGACGAGAGCCGACCCAAGGCATCTTTGTTGTCGGTCATCCACACGCTAGACACGCAGTTACTCGTGGAGGGCGTCAAGGATATTAAAGAAGCCCGCTTCGCCGAAACACTACGCGCGGCCTTGGTGAAAGGCGAGTACTACGAAAACGCCGTATCGGCGCCGGGCTTGCAGCCGCCGAAACGGCTCGCATCGGCTTGAGGGCTCGCCAAATTCACGAGGCACCGGTGTCTATTATTTTCGTCAAGCCACGCAACTCCTCTACGCTCGCTGGTCGCCACCTTGGTGTTCATGGGCACGGCGATGGCCGTGGTTTATCTGGCCAAGCATAGCTGGGCCATTTGCTCAAATGGGAATACCAGCCTAATTTTCGTTCTCGGAGTTGGAGCGCGACCATTGAAGAACAGCGTTTGTCCTTGGTCGGCTTGATTGAGGACAATCCCAGCTTGAAAAGCGTGCTGGCCGAACGTTTCGCCAAGGCTTACCCGCAAGGCGTGTTGCTGGCCGTCAAGGAGACCAACTTGGACAAGCGCACATTTCCTGCCCAGTGCGCGTACACCCTGGAACAAGTCTTCGACATGGACTTTTATCCTGGAAATCCGTAACGCCAACGCCGCCGAAAGGGGGCCGGTCGCGTCCGTCGATCTGGCAATAAAATTGCGCATAATGCGCATTATGTTAAATTAAGCATACGGCCCAAACTTCAACATAAAAGCCTACGCGCCATTGGAAACATCCAAGCGCCCACCCTTTGCAGATTTTGAGGATGGGCGCTGGGGCCAGTTTACTTCTTGGGCAGCCGCTTATCTTTCCCCGACAGGCGTTGGATCAGCCAAGCCACGAACTTGGCCAATGCGTTGAATAAGTCCGCAACTAGCCGCAGTGCGCAGTCCAGCAACTCCGCCGCGCTTTTTCCCTGGCAACGCGCCTGTATCTGCCGGAACAAGAACGGCGCGCCGACAAAACCGAGGAGCACGCCAATAATCAGCGAGCCTGAAAAGACAGAAGCTTCCTCGGCGGCTGGCGTGCTGGCAGTCGATGGCGGTGGTGTCGGCGAAGCAGTAGTCGCCGACACGGTGATTGGGGCGGCTTGAGAGGACGGCTTGGCGGCAGGCCCGTAATTGTCCGGGATGGCCGGGTCGGTAATGCCGGGGATGGTTGGGAACGTGCCGCTGCCCTTGCCGACGATCAACTGGCCTTTCATGCCTTTTTCCATGTGCTGGGCGATGTCGCAATGCACCAGGTAGGTCTTGTCTTCGACGGGAAGGATCAGCGTTCCGGTGATTTTCGCCGGCCCGGTGATTTCCAAATGGAACATGCCTTTGTCATACATGAACTTAGGCAGCCCGTGCATCATCCACTGGTGGCGGACGTTGTCTTCGTTGACAAACGTCACGGTCAGCCGGGTGCAAGGCTTGACCCGCCATTCATGCTTGTCAAAGCCGAACAAGGTGCCGGGAAACTCCTTGGAATATTTGCGGCCGGCATGCACTTCGATCTTCACGTCTTCCGAGACCTTGTCGCAACCGGCGGGCAGCTTATCTTTGTTTTGCCCCATGATCATGCCGCCGTCCATGTCCATCAGATGGCCGTCGCCGTGGTCCATCAACTGGTTGTGTTCGACGATCTTCGTCTCCTCGGCGGCGTTGACGCCGGAGGCGGCTAAAGCCAAGCTGCAAACGAATGCGGATAAGCTGTTTCTCATGCTGGGAGTCCTCATTTCTTATCCCTCAACTGGGCGGTCAGTTGGCCTGCGATGGTGATGACCTGTTCGCGCTTGAGATAGAAAACATAGCCGATGAGCCCAAGCAGCAGGCCGGTGAACAAGCTGCCGAAAGCGCCGCCAGAGTCCGTCGCGGGTGCCGCCGCGCCGGTGTTTAGGATCGGCGGCGGTGCGATGGCGGGCGTCGGCGTGCCGCTGGCGGTTGCGCCTTCGGCCGGCGAGCCTAGGCTGCCCCAGTCGTCGGCCCAGTTCTGCCAGACGGGAATCTTGCGTTCCCAATATTTCTTGCTGAAATACGGGCTCAGATCCATGCCATGGACTTTCGGCGTGCCTTTTTCGTCGAGGAATTCCTTGTAGGCGATCAGGCTGATGCTGCCGCCCTCCCCCATGCCATTGGTGGTGAACGATTTTTCAACGTGGTCGTGGTACATCCACAGCCCTGAGCCGTAGCTGTGCAGGCCATCGTCGGTGGTGTTGAGCTCCAGATCCACGCGCTGCGCCGGGGCCAGCGCGTAAACGTCACGGGTGATTTGCGCACTGGGGTTCTGCTGCACGCCGTCGTAGTGGGTTTCGGTCGCCTTGTGGCCGTGGGTGTGCAAGGCCAGCGTCTCGGTGTGGCCGTTGAGCACGCGCAGCTTCACTTTTTCGTTGGGCTCGACAACGATCAGCGATTCACGCAGCGTGTACGGGAACGAACGGCCGTTGAGCATGTAATAGTCGTCGCTGGCGTCGGTGATGTCGTAGTCCTGGTTCATCAACTTGGCGATCAGGCGCGGGTCATTGGCGGCCTGCGGTATCGAATGCAATTCCTTGTCGGCCGACTGGAAGAACAAGTCGTATTCCTGGCTGTATTTTTCCTTGACCGCGACCGACGGCGCGCGGACTTTGCCGTTGCCGACGTTGAACACCTGAGGCCAGTTGTTCGGACGGTTTTCCTCGACGATGAACAGGCCGGCCAGGCCCATCGGAATGTGCGTGTGCGGCTGGACGTGGCAGTGGTAATACATGGTGCCTGTCTGCCGGGGCTTGATCACATAAGTCTTGCTTTGCCCCGGCATCACGTCCATCTGCGCGGTTTGGCCGACACCGTCGTTGCCCTCACCGGCATGGTCCATGTACGGGTGGTCGACGCCGTGCAAATGGATGGAGTGCGGGAAGTAATGGGTGTTTTCCAGCACCAGCCAGACCACGTCACCCTGCTCCACGCGGATGGCCGGAGACGGCATGCGGAGCAAAGAATTGGCCTCGGCGCTGGCGAAGCTCTTGGTGGACATGTCGCGGGTCTTCGGCGTGTACACCCAAAAGCTCGGCTGCACGCCGGGGGCGATGTCGAAGGTCGGCACCACGCCGGGGAAATCCGGCGAGTGGCCGTTAAGCTCCATGACCTCCAGTTTGATGACATACAGGTCGGGGTCGCCGTCGCCGTCCATGTCATTGGACAGCGTCAGCGCGTCCGCCGCCAGGTTGGTGTCCATCAAGGTCTGCATGGAGATGTTGTTGGTGCCTTTGACGAACGCGGCGATGTCGGCCGGGTTGTCGGGGTTGCAAACCCGCTGCTCTTGGATGTTGACACCTTCCAGCACTTGCGCGTCGCGCCATTCGGGCGGGACGCCGCTGTTACAAAACGGTTCGGTCTCGCCAACTTCGACTTTGACGGTGGGCGGCGGAGTAGTGACCGCTCCGCTGCTGGCGGATAGCGCGGCCAGAGCGGAACCCAGCAATAATATGAGGGATTGTTTTTGCATCATTAGTAGAGCCGTTGAAGCTGGGGACTTGATAGGGCGGAGCCGCCCCCATCCGGATGATTAGGCCCGGACAGGGTGGGGTCAGCGCTTATGCCGATTTTTTCTTGAGCAGGCCGTCAATGAGGGCCTTGAAGGGAGCGCTGGACAGATAAACCAGGTACAGCACGGAGGCGAGCACGGTCGCGATGATGATCTTCGTGCTAGTGGAAATCTCGTTCTTCGCCGTGCCGACCTTGAACGGGACGTGGGCGTCGATCTTCACGCCTTCGTTAATCAAAGTGACGTGGGCCAGATACTTGCCACCCTCGGTGAAATTGTAAGACGTGTTGAAGGTGCCGGAATTATGGGTGGAGGGCGGCAAATAGGCGATCCGCGTCCCTTCGGGCTCCTTGGTGAACTCCACTTCGACCGTCATATTGCGCAGTGCCTTGCCTTCGTAGTCGAACACCATGACGGTGGTGCCGAGTTCAGGGATTTCACCGCAAAATTCGGTGGAGCCAGTCAATTGCGGCTGGTAAGCGGTGAAATGAACCAAATGGGGGCCGACGAAAATCCGGCACTGGTCGGTGTCGACACTGGCGCCGCCGTGAGCCCAGGCCGGGTTGACCGGCAGGCAAGCCGCGAGCAAAAGTCCCGCGCTTAGACTTAAGCTTCTGAAAAATTTTAGGTTTCGCATGTCTCTTCCCTCATTATACTTATCGTGTTTGGGTAACGGATGTGTCTCGGGCGCGAGGATGGAAAGCCCCCTCAACGTGGCCAAGCTTCGCAACACACTCCGGACGGGAATTAGAGGAGAGTGTGGCTAACTGTCGCAGCTTAACAGATGCGCATAGTGAATAAAAGTTCCTCCGCATCGCCTCCCGCCTCTATTCCCGCGCAGTGGAAGCCTTGATGGGCGGGGCACCGAGGCGCGAACGGATGGCCGCGCCCGTCCAGCCGCCGCTCCGTTGAAGGCTCGCACCCGCGCCACAGCCGCATTTGCAGGATGCGGGGCCGACAGCCCGTTTCGGTAGCGACACGGCTGTTCCTCCGCCGCTCGTGGCACCCAGCAGTTCGGTTGCCTGCGCCTTCAACCCCTAGTCTCCAACACCTAGTTCGGCATGACTCCGCCGGTTTCGCCGACCCGTCCTGCCCGCTCAAAAGTACGGGCAACAAATCTCGCCCTGCGCTAACATCATATCCAGCCAAGGCTTCGACTGTGGGCGGGTGGAACGGACGACTGGCTGCGGCAAATCGTGCGGCAGCACCACTCGCCTGTCGAAATAAAACTGTTTTCTCCTGCGTGTTGAGCCACACACAGTCCAATGCTTCCGAGAATAGAAATGGAAATATACCGTGAGGAAAAATTTTATGAAAAAGACCATGACAATCTTGGCAATAATTTTTGCATCCCTTGCCGGACAAGCTGTGGCGGGCGATCTCGCTTATCCTACAACCGAGAAGGCCATCGTGGCCGCATTGACCCTCAAAGACGGCAAAGCGGAAGTGGCGGGCTTTGAATACCGCTCGGAACAAGGAAAAGTGTATAAAATTATCGACGGCAAACGGTTTCGCGTCCGTGGCTTCAAATCTATTGTGGACACCGACCTAGCCCCGAAGGCAGGCGCGTTGGTTCAGTTTGATTTTAATTCAGCCACGATTCGCTCTGAATCGTTTGGTCTGTTGGATAGTTATGCAGGCGCATTGAAAGGTGGTTTGTCGGATGCCAAACTCGAAGTGGGCGGACATACCGATTCCATTGGCACGCCTGAAGTCAATCTGGCGCTGTCGCGTGAACGGGCGGAATCGGTGCGGCAATACTTGCTGCATCAAGGCATAGCGGCAGACCGTTTAAGCGTCGCCCCGTTTGGTGCCACTAGACCGGTGGCATCGAACGACACGGACAGCGGCCGCGCCAAGAATCGGCGGGTTGAGTTTGTCCGTATCGAATAACTAAAAGCGCTAACCTCCCTGCAAGGGAGGTTAGCGCTTAATTACTTCGGGGGAAAACATGCTCAGGAACAGGATGCTGATTATCAGCGCTTTAATCTTGCTATCTTATGCGCTGCAAACCCATGCAGCGGAGCCGTCTAAAGCAGGCGTGGCTTTGGTGATTGGCAATAGCCATTACAACTCAAATGGCCAACTCGCCAATCCGGTCAATGATGCCGATCTGATAGCTGACACACTGGCAAAGCTGCATTTCGATGTCATCCGTCTGACCGACGGAACACAAGCGAAAATGAAAGCGGCCATTTTAGCCTTTGGCGATGAATTGGAAAAACGCGGCAAAGATACCGTCGGTGTCTTTTATTATGCTGGACACGGGGCGCAGACCGATGGCCGCAATTTCCTGATTCCGGTGGATGCGAGCATCAAGCGCGGCAAGGATTTGTATATCACTGCCGTTGACGCATCCATCATTGTGGAATCCATGAAAGCCGCTGGCAATCGGCTCAATTTCATTATCTTGGATGCCTGCCGAAATTTTCCATTTGCCGATGACAAGCGTTCCGCACTGCGGGGCTTGGCACGATTAGAGGCGGCGCAAGGTACGCTGATTGCCTACTCCACCGCGCCCGGTGACGTGGCCTTCGATGGCGATGGCCGCAACAGCCCTTACGCACTCGCGCTTGCCGATGAAATGCGCTTGCCTAATATCGCCGTCGAACGCATGTTCCGGCAGGTGCGCAACCGCGTCATGGAAGCCACCGGCCAGCGTCAAATCCCTTGGGAAAATTCCTCGCTGACCGGCGATGATTATTTCTTCAACCCAGCCCCGGCCACAGCCGAATCGCCCAAACTGCCGCCGTTGCCGCCTGTGTCCAATGCGCCAGCGAAAGACACCTCCGACAACCTGTCCCTGTATCTCGATTTCCTGACCCGGCCTGCCCAAAGCGATACCTTTAGGACATTCACCGATACTGATACCCTCACCAGCGGCGATCTCTACAAAATCATGATTCGGCCCGAAGCGGATGGGTATTTATATATCTTCCAAGTCGATGCCAGCGGCGCAATCCAGCGGCTGTTTCCGATGGCGGAATACAACGGTCTGCGTTTGAATAACATCAATCCTGTACGGCGCGGGACGACCTATTTTTTACCGGCGGCAAACAAAGCGTTTCAACTGGACGATAACCACGGAAAGGACGCTATTTATGTGTTCGCCTCACGCCTGCCCCGTCCCGATATTGAGGAATTGTCCAGCCAATTGGCAAAAGCCCAGGCTTCAGAAAACGCAGCAGCGAGCAAGGCGGCGGAAGCGCGGCTGTATGCCTTATTCAAAAGCCGTGACCTGCCGTTGGAACCGGCCCATGGGCAATCCGGTGCGCCGAAGTATTCGTTTTCCCAGGATGGCGGCAGCTTTGAATCTGTCGCCGGATATTTGAAAAATATCTGCGCGGATTGTGTGCATGTTTTGGAATTTAATCATCGCTGATACTGCACGGCTTAAATCCATACTTGGGCAGGGTTTAACCAACCCTCAAGTAGATGCGGTTTCACCCAGCAATCGGGCGATGCAGTCCACGAAGCGGGCGGCGGTTTCGACAGCCGCTACCGAGCGTTGCGCGAAGATAGGAGAATCTTCGCCTTCCTCGTAATCGGCGATAGCCTTGAGGTTGTAAGCTTGCGACAGAAAAACACGAAGATCGGGGCCAAGCCGCAGATCGTCTTTGGTCAGGCGGAAAAATTCCGATTGAACGCCTTGATGGGTTTTGAGCGCTTTGCCAATATTCTCGAAAATGAAGGCTTGCGCGGCGTGGAAACTGGCAAGATAAGCGGCGCGTCCCGCATCCTCGTGGAGGCTGACACCCAGCATGATGCGGGCGCGGCCCAGATGTTTCCGCGCCTTGCGGAGGAATGCGCTGGCTTCTGGCGTCACAGGTCTATCCCTTCCCGCCGCAGTTCATGCATCAGCGGCGTGCGTTCATGGTAGGCACCTGCGCGGTAAGGCATGGCATGGATCAACGCGCCGGTTTCGTCGAACAGGTTCAACGCGGCCAGGGCGATTTTGTCGGCTTCGGCCCAGCGGTCGCCGAGGTCTTTCAGAAACACGGCCACATCATAATCCGAATCGTCCCGCGCATCGCCTCTTGCGCGTGACCCAAACAGCACCACGCGCTCGATGCGGCTGCCGTACAGGCCATCAAGCGCGGCGCGGAATTTTGCTAAGACGATGGGGTTTGCGGTTGCCATGGGCACTGTATACCATAAAACGCACGGCTTCTAAAGTCGTCAGTAAACGCGAGATATGGAATAGACAAATGGATCGAACATATACAGCGTTTTTAACATCAACAAAGCATAGCTAAATCTTATGTGAAAAGCTTCGCGCTTCGACACGCTCAGCGCGAACGGTTAAATAAATCAAATGTTTGCGTTCGTGGTGAGTTTGTCGAGCCATGAACGCAAACATTTTTAGCGTACTTTTTTGAATATGAAAACGCTGTAACTACTCTGTGGCGCAGCATAGTTTGTTGCCGTCCCTGCACAGCTTGCTGCGGCGGGATATTCGTTTTTATGGTATGGAAGCGGCTTTGAGCATGTTGCAGGATATTTAAAAATATCTGTGATGGTTGCATGTATATTCTGGATTTCTCTCACGGCTGAATCATTTTTGACTATCTAGAAAAGATGGAAAATAGAATTCTGAAATTGGTTAATGCCACCTTTAATGGGCTTCCGAAATCTATTCGCAAGCCACCTATTCTGTGTGTATTCCTATTGATGATGGTAGCATCAACTTGGCTACCACGGGTAGGCTTTCCCATTTTTAGTTACAACTCAGACAAAGCAACAGAACATAGCACTTCTAAAGCCGTTAATACTATCCAATCGACTTCGCCTGTTTCTGCATCCTCTCCTAACGCCGTAGGCTTGCGGCAAGTGATACCACTTGAGCATTCTGGAGCTATTGGTTCCGTTGCCCTTTCGCCTGATGGCCGTCTTGCCCTGTCTGGAACTGAAACTAACGATATAAAAACCCTAAAGCTGTGGGAAGTAGCAACGGGAAGGGAAATTCGTATCTTCACTGGACATTCGAGGGATGTCGAGTCTGTGGCTTTCTCGCCTGATGGCCGCTTTGCCCTGTCCGGAAGTTCGGACAACACCCTAAAGCTATGGGAGGTGGTGACGGGGCGAGAAATCACCACAATCAAAGGGCATGCCAAACCCGTACGATCCGTGGCCTTCTCGCCTGATGGCCGCCTCGTCTTGTCCGGAAGCGAGGATAAAACCCTAAAGTTGTGGGAGGTAGCGACGGGACAGGAAATCCGTGCCTTCAAGGGACATTCGGGTGCAGTCTGGTCAGTTGCTTTTTCGCCAGACGGTCGCCTAGCCCTGTCCGGAAGCGAAGACCACACCTTAAAGCTATGGGAGACAGCGACAGGCCGGGAAATCCGTACTTTCAGGAGGCATTCCGATGGGGTTGGGTCTGCGACCTTTTCGCCGGATGGCCGCTTCACCTTGTCTGGAAGCAAGGACAAGACCCTAAAACTGTGGGAGACAGCGACAGGCCGGGAAATCCGTACTTTCAGGGGGCATTCCGATGCCGTTTGGTCTGTGGGCTTCTCGCCTGATGGCCTCTTTGCCTTGTCCGCGAGCTGGGATAAAACCCTAAAACTGTGGGAAATAGCGACTGGACAGGCAATTCATACCTTCATGGGTCATTCCGAATCAGTCCGATCTGTGGCCTTTTCGCCGGATGGCCGCTTTGCCCTGTCCGGAAGCTGGGACGAGACCCTGAAACTGTGGAAAGTAGCGACGGGGCAGGAAATCCGTACCTTCGGGGGGTATCCAAATACTTTTTCGTCCGTGGCTTTCTCACCGGATGGCCGCTTTATCCTATCCGCAAATAATGATAAAACTATCAGGCTGTGGGACACGAAGACGGGGCAGGAAATCCGTATATTTAAAGGATATACCGATGCAGTTGATGTGGCCTTCTCGCCGGATGGTCAGTTCGCCCTGTCTGGAGCCGACAACACACTGAAATTGTGGGAAGTGGCTACAGGACGGGAAATCCGTATCTTCAGGAGGCAATTTTCGTCCATAGCTTTTTCGCCGGATGGCCGCTTGGTCTTGTCAGGAGGTAGCCGCCTCGTTGTCTCGTCTACAGGCGATGGCGGTCTTGCTTTGTCTGGTGCCAACAATACCCTGAAGCTGTGGGAGGTGGCGACGGGTCGGGAAGTCCGTACTTTCAAAGGGCATTCCGAATTAGTTCGATCTGTGGCTTTGTCGCCGGATGGACGCTTTGCCTTGTCTGGAAGCTGGGACAAAACCCTAAAACTGTGGGAGGTGGCGACGGGTCGGGAAATCCGTACCTTGAGTGGGCATTCTGATATGGTTTTGTCCGTGGCCTTTGCGCCGGACGGCCGCCTCGCTCTGTCCGGAAGCGAGGACAAAACCCTAAAACTGTGGGAGGTGGCGACGGGCCGGGAAATCCGTACTCTCAGGGGGCATTCCGATACGGTTTTTTCCGTGGCCTTTTCGCCGGACGGTCGCCTCGCCTTGTCCGGAAGCAAGGATAAAACTTTAAAACTATGGGATGTAGCGACGGGACTGGAAATCCGCACATTGAGGGGGCATTCCGATATGGTTTTGTCCGTGGCCTTTTCGCCGGATGGCCGTCTCGCCTTGTCCAGCAGCAGTATATCCATCAGGCTTTGGGATACACAGTCTGGTCAATGGATAGTGCAAATGATCTCCACGCCCGATGGCGAATGGATCGTCAACACCCCCGACGGCTATTACAGCACCAGCCCCGAAGGCAAAAGCGACGTCCACTATGCCTCCGCCACAGAAACCTACAGCTTCGAGCAATTTGAATCACTATTCCGCCGCCCCGACATTATCCGCGCCCGTTTGGCGGGGGACTTGAAAGCGGGTACGCCCGCCCCAAAGCTAACCCGTCCGCCGCGTGTCCGATCCATTCAGGAACGCGGACTCCCTAATACTAATAGAGCAAGCTACCCCTTGTCGGTGACGACCTCCTCCGATGACGATGTGGTGAAAACCGTGCGGGTGTTTGTCAACGGCAAGCCGACTGTCGAGGTGCCGGTGGACGCCAAGGAAAAACGCCTGAATCTCGATGTGCCGCTGTTTGCCGGGCCGAATCGAATTACCACGGTCGCTTATGATAGCAAGGGGTTTTCCAGCAACCAGGAATCGGTCGATGTGGTGTCCACGGTGCCGGGGGCGCAGAAACCCAAACTTTGGGTATTGTCGGTGGGTGTCAGCAGTTATCCGAAATTGGCCGCGCAATGGCAACTCGATTATGCCCACAGCGACGCCAACGCCTTGGTGAAAACTTTGCGGGAGCAACGCGGCAAGCTGTTTGAGGATGTGCGGGATTTGACTCTGACTAATCTAGCGGCGACGCCGAAGGCGATTGAGGACGGTTTGACCGCTTTGGAGGCGATGGATGCCAATGACGTGGCGGTGGTTTTTATGGCCGGCCACGGGGTGCAGGGCAAGGACGGGCGGTTTTGGTTTGTGACGCCGGAAGGTAGTTTTGAGCATCCTGAGACTGGCGGTGTGGATTGGAAAACCTTGGGCGAACATTTGGCGCATATCAAAGGCCGGGTGGTTTTGCTGCTGGACGCCTGCCATTCCGGCAGTATCGTCGATGAAACCGTGGTGCCTAACGATGAGTTGGCGGCGCGGTTTTTCAAAGGCGGCTTGGGCGGCGTGATGGTGTTCTCCGCCTCCAAGGGTCGGCAGTCCTCATTGGAAAGCCCGGACATCGGCGGCGGTTTCGGCGCGTTCACTTATGCCTTGACACAAGGCTTGGGCGCAAAAGCGAAAGAGGCCGACCGCGACGGCAATGGGTTTGTCGAGTTCATGGAATTGGTGGACTATGTCGGCAAGTCCGTGAACACGACGACGAAAGGCGAACAAACCCCTTGGCTTAGTCGCAAGGAATTATTTGGCGATTTGGCAATCGCCGTGTCGAGGCCGGGCAGTTAGTAACTGGCCCCGTATTCCAGCCGCAAACGCGCCCGGTTCATGGCCAGCCATTGCAAGGCGATAATGGGGATGGCCGAATCGATGACGCCATTTTCCAGCAAGCCCCAAGCCTCATCGAAGTCCACGACCTCGACGCGGATGTCCTCGTCCTCTTCCGCTAGGCCATGGAAGCCGCCGAGCTTGGCGGTATCGACAATGCCGCAGAACAAGGTGATTTTCTCCGAAGAGCCGCCGGGGGTGGTGAAGAACTCATTGACGCGGATGAGATGTTCGATTTCGCAGCCGGCTTCCTCGCGCGCCTCCCGCCGGGCGACCTCCTGCGGACTTTCGCCCTCCTCCACCGCCCCGGCGACGATTTCCAGCAGCCAAGGGTCGGCCTTGAATTTCAGCGCACCGACGCGGAATTGCTCGATCAGCGCGACGGTGTCGTTGACCGGATCGTAGAGAACCACGGCCACGCAAGTTCCCCGGTGGAACAATTCGCGGGTCAACTCGCCGCTCCAGCCTCCCCGAAACAGCGTGTGCCGCAGCTTGAGGCGGAACATATTGAAGAACCCCCGGTAGACCGGGATCTCCTCGTCCACCGCGAAAGACTTTTCGAATTCGCCCATGGCTTGCTCGCTCCGCTTCAGCGCAGTCTAAGATTCAAGCCGACCGCGCTTTCCAGCGCCGTGGCCAGGCTTGCGCCCAGACGGTGGGAAATGCGGTCGATCAAGCGCTCGCGGGGGGTGAAATTGACCGTTTCCTTCTCGCCGATGACATCCTTGGCCACTGAGCGGGCATCGCCGACGCCGTCGGCTAAACCGAGCTTGATGGATTCCTCGCCATTCCAGACCAGCCCGCTGAACAGATCCGGGTTGTCCTTCAGGCGGTCGCCGCGCCCTTGCTTGACGGCGGCGATGAATTGCTGGTGGACGCTGTTAATGACGCCTTGCAGATGCTCTTTTTCCACCTCGTTCACCGGGGAGAAAGGATCCAGCAAAGCCTTGTGCTCGCCTGCCGTCAACAGCCTGCGCTCGACGCCTAGCGTGTGCATGGTGTCGACGAAGCCGAAGCCGTTCATAATCACGCCAATGGAGCCGACCACGCTGGCCGGGTGGACGAAAATCTTGTCCGCCGCCGCCGCGATGTAATAGCAGCCCGAAGCGCACAAGTCGGACACGACGGCGACAATGGGCAAGGTCGGTTTTTCTTTCTTGATGCGGCGGATTTCCTCGTAGACATAGGCCGATTGCACCGGGCTGCCGCCGGGGCTGTTCATGCGCAGCAGGATGCCTTTCGTGCCCTTGTCCTTGACCGCGTCGCGCAGTCCTTCGATGAGGTTGTCGGCGTCGGTGGGATTGCCTTCCATGATCGCGCCGGCCACGTCAATGATGGCGGTGTGCTCCTTGGCACCGGAATGGCCGATGAAGCCCTCGACGGGTTTAAACGCCAACGCGGCCACCACGACCAGGTAAGCCAGCAGCGCGCCCTTGAACGCCAGCCCCCAGCGCCGGGCGCGGCGTTGCTCGTGGACGGACGCGAGCAAGACTTTTTCCAGGGTTTCGCGTTCCCAGGACGGTGTGGCGGGATGCTCTCCCTGCCATTTGCTTTGATTCTCTTCGCTCATACTTGCCTCGTTGTTAGCTCATTATCGCTCTGCCGCGTTTGACCGGCCTCGCTGGCTTTGGTTTGCGCCGCCTGCCATTCCGCAATAGACGGGTAGAAAACTTCGAGGATATTGCCTGACGGATCGCGGAACAAGATCGTTTTTCCGCCGCGCTGTGCTTTGGGGCCGCTCACGGCTTCAAGCCCGAGGCGGTGAATCTTGGCGACACTCGTTGAAAAACTGGTTTCGCCGCATCACAGTAAAAACGCCAGCAGCCCCGCCGTCTGATCCAAACCCAGCAACGGGCGGAAAGCCAGCAATTGCTCAGGCTCGTCGGAGCCGCAAAACACGCCTGCCGCCTCGATGCCAGCATTCTTCGCCATTTGCAGGTCATGCACCGAATCACCGATCATCAGCGTGCGTTCCGGCGGCACATCTAATTCGGCCATCAGTTGCAGCAGCAT
>Ga0265327_10003035_pt1 | contig 16626 bp, 14 predicted proteins | sample 41621metaG_FD_202089 | JGI IMG/M metagenome (GOLD analysis project Ga0265327, IMG submission 202089) | Rhizosphere microbial communities from Carex aquatilis grown in University of Washington, Seatle, WA, United States - 4-16-21 metaG | ecosystem: Host-associated > Plants > Roots > Rhizosphere... | reverse complement strand
CAGGATTTCGACGTTCTCGGGCAGAGCATAGGTCACCGAGCTATTGACGACATCGGTGCCCGCGCCTGCATCTTCGACGACAACATCACCGGGGTTATCGACAACGTAGGTATCGTTGCCGTCGCCGCCGACCAGCGTGTCGGCCCCCGCGCCGCCGTCCAGATAATCATTTCCCCCCAAGCCGAAAATGATGTCAATACCGCCCGTGCCCAATAGGGTTTCGCTTCCGCTGGTTCCCGTAATAATGTTAATCGGCCCAGGTGTGGCGACAACATTCACGGAAGCATCGTTAACCGCGGCATTGGTATAAGCACCATCAATGGCGCTGGTGTCGCTTGAGCCCGACAGGCTATCTGTTTTCAGCATGGTAATATTTCCTCGAATGAGTGGTGGCAAAAAATAAAATGCGGCTGCGGTCTTCGTGGCTTATTTACACCTTTTAAAGGGACTTGTCAATATGATCTATTTTTAAGCCAAACCCCGGCGATAAACGTCGCCACAGCCCGACAATTCCCTTAAAAACCTAACATCCCCCTGTTGTCGCCTGCGCCCGACAATCTTTTTGAAAACGCGACATCAATACTGTCGCCTATACCCGACAACACGCCAGGCTCAGCAAGCATCGCCGCCGCTAAACGTGGCATCCAGCGCGGCCAGCCCGCTGTAGACAGCCATTTCATCGTACACGGCATACACCTCCAGCAGGCGTCCGCGATAAGCACGCCACTGCCCATCGACGGTAAAGCCAGCGGCAAGGCGGTAGTATCCCGGGGTCAATGAAAAGAATGGGATGCGCACGAAAATCGTCCCTGTGCCCGCACGCAGGCGAAACTGCGTTTGCGCAAGCCCCGAATCAACCGAGGCGACCAACACCTCGGCGGCATTCCAGAATTGCAAGTATAGAATAGCGGCAGAGACTTCGCTTTTCGCTTCGTACTCCAACACCAGCGCCAGACTTTCCCCCGTCCGCACACGCTGACCGGTACCCTCAGCCGCGTCCACCCGCAGAGACTTGACTAGCAGTTCACCGGCGACGTCTTGCCAGGTATGTGCTTGCGCACCCAAGGGCCGTAAACGGTGATTGAGATAGCCGACCGACTCGTAATACTTTTGAAACAAGGCATCCGGCTCGCCGAGGGCGACTTGGCGGCCATTGAACAGCAGGAGGCAGCGGTCGGCGACATGGAGGACGTTCATTTCCGAATGGGAGACAAAGACAATCGCCGCGCCGCCGCGTTTGAGCTGGTTGAGCCGGTCTAGCGCACGGATTTGAAAGGCGATGTCACCCACCGCCAGAACCTCGTCCACCAGCAAAATGTCCGCCTGGACGCTGGTGGCGATGGCAAACTCAAGGCGGGCGCACATGCCATCGGAATAAGTCTTCAGCGGGGCGTCAACGGCCTCCTCCAGCCCGGCGAAGGCGACGATCCCATCCAGCTTTGCATCCGCCTCACGCTTGCTTAGGCCCATCTGCTGGCATTGAATATGGATGTTCTCGCGCCCGCTCAACAAAGCCTGCAAGCCCGAGCCGACACGGGCCAGCGATTTCACCGGCCCCAAGGCCAGGATGCGCCCCGCGTCGGGGCGGAATTCACGATGGATGAGCTTCAGCAGCGTGCTTTTGCCGGCCCCGTTTGGCCCGATCACCCCCAGGCATTCGCCGCGCCGAACCATGAAGGAAACATCCCGCAGCGCCCAAAACTCGTCCTTGCCCAGGTTTTCGCCGCGATTAAGACGCAAGGCTTTGCAGGCCAGGGCGCGCAGGCTACCGGCCAAGGCACCGGAGAGCGTGCGGTGGAATTTTTTGCCGATGCGGTCAACCAGGATAAGTTCGCTCGGCACGTAGAGGATAGCTCTGCGGGTGAATGAGATGGATGCGGCCAGTCCGGAGTGTTTGAGAATTCACCCACCCCGCCCGGCACTGCCCAGACCTGCGCCATGGTGGGGCGCTTTTTGCTGCGACCGGATCATTCTAGCCCTATCGCTGCGCGGATGAAACCCCCTGCCGCTTGCCACCTATCGGTTTGCCGTAGGAGCGGGCCTAAGCCCGCGACGAGTCCGGCGGCGGATGCGGAATCGGTCGCGCCCATAGGGCGCTCCTACGCGCATTTTGCACTAAAATTTAAATGTGATAGCTGGCAAGCACCGGGCCTGAAGCGGCCACAATGCTCGATTTTGGACTTAAGCGGTGCGAGGAGCCTAAGCACGCTGACGCATCAGACCAGCATTGGCAGCGTCCGCGACGGTTGACCTGGACACGGTTTGCAGGTTATATCAATGGCATCAAGCACTGTTGGCTCGTTCCGCTGCGGCGGACGATTGCGACGCCCGCCCCCGCATGTTTTAGGAATCACCCTTGGCGACCCACCCTTCCACTGCCACCCCGGCGGCAAGCGCCGCCAACGAGACACCGCCCGCCGATTGCTACGGCCTGTTCGCCGATTGCCTGGTGCGCAAGGGCAAGGCGCGGGAAACCGAAATCAACCGCGCCCGCCGCCTCGCCACGCAGACCGACGACCAGCCCTTGCCCGCCCTGCTGATGAAACTCGGCATCGTCTCCGAGCGCGACGTGGCCGAAGCCTTGGCCGACGTCAGCGGCCTGCCCTTGGTCGGCGCGAACGACTACCCCGAGGCTTCGCCCTTGCCCGACGCCGTGGCCACCCGCTTCCTCAAAGAAAACCGCATGGTCGGCCTGTCGGCCTTAGACGACGCTTTCGAAGTCGCGGTGGCCGACCCCTTGGAGCAAAGCTTGCTGGACGCCCTCACCCTGGCCTGCGAAAAGCCGGTGCGCCCCAAAGTCGGACTGCCCTCGGAAATCGAACGCGCCATCGACCAGCAATTGGGCGCGGGCAAGACCTTGATGGGCCAGTTGGAGGACAATTTCGGCGGCGATGACGAGATTGACGAGGCCGACGTCGAACACCTCAAAGATCTGGCCTCGGAAGCGCCGGTGATCCGCATGGTCAACCTCATCATGCAGCGGGCGGTGGAGTCGCGCGCCTCGGACATTCACGTCGAACCGTTCGAGGAGCGCCTCAAAGTCCGCTTCCGCGTCGATGGCGTGTTGAAAGAAGTCGAAGCCCCGCCGGTGCGCTCCACCGCCGCCGTGATCTCGCGCATCAAAATCATGGCCAAGCTCAACATCGCCGAACGCCGCCTGCCGCAAGACGGCCGCATCAAACTCCAGGTGCAAGGCAAGGAATTGGACTTGCGCGTCTCCACCGTGCCGACGATGTTCGGCGAAAGCGTTGTCATCCGCCTGCTGCACAAGGAAAGCATCAAGTTCGACTTCGCCGCGCTGGGGTTTGAAGGCTCGGCCTTGGATCGGTTTTTGGACGTGCTGGCCCTGCCCCACGGCATCATACTGATCACCGGCCCCACCGGCAGCGGCAAATCGACGACGCTGTACACCGCCTTGCACCGGATCAACACGCCTGAGCGCAAAATCATCACGGTCGAAGACCCGGTGGAATACCAGCTTGAAGGCGTCAACCAGATCCAGACCAAGGCGCAAATCGGGCTGACCTTCGCCTCCGCGCTGCGCTCCATCGTCCGCCAAGACCCGGACGTCATCATGATCGGCGAAATGCGCGACCTGGAAACCGCCCGCATCGCGGTGCAATCCGCTCTGACCGGCCATTTGGTGTTATCCACGCTGCATACCAACGACGCCGCCGGCGGCGTGACGCGCTTGCTGGACATGGGCCTGGAAGACTACCTCATCACCTCCACCGTCAACGGCATCCTAGGCCAGCGCCTAGTGCGTAGGCTCTGCCCACACTGCCGCGAGACCTACCCGGCCTTACAAGAAATGGTCTACGAATTGAAGCTAGACCGCTACCAGCCCGACGGCGAGGTGCTGCTGTCCCGCGCCGTCGGCTGCGAGCGCTGCGATGGGCTGGGCTACAAAGGACGATTGTCGATAGTGGAGTTCCTGGTGATGACCGACGACCTGCGCCGCTTAGTGATGACCCACGCCCAGGCGCGGCAGATCGAGGAATTGGCCTTGAAAGAAGGGATGCACACGATGTATGAAGACGGGATGCGCAAAGCCGTTTTGGGCTTGACCACGATTGAAGAGGTCATGCGGGTGACTTCGGATAATTGATAGCCTCCCAACGCACCAGCCTTGATTTATTTTTTAATGAGCTTTGCCGCGTTTTTTATTTATGCCGAAGATAAACGCAGGGCAAAAAATAGTGCTTGGAGAGTCCAAGAGAATACATTGCACGTCATCGAGTTGTTGGGCGGTTGGCCTGGTGCCTTGTCAGCTCAGAGGGAACTGCGCCATAAAAGCATGAAACAATCTTATCAAATTATATTTTGGGCAATTGTTGCCGTCCATTTGGATGGCTGGGCTTATTTTATTGTCAATCCTGCGCCATTGGAAAGCACGATAAATTTAATAAAAAACATACCAAACTAGTGACTCGAATCTCAAGAACGTCATCAGCGCTTGCTAGAATGGTTAGCGAAACACATTCAGCCATCGCCGTCTTAGAGAAACCGCATTATATTTTGTAACTCATAGCCATGCCAAGCCACTCGCCAGATCCCGTGCACAATCCGCAGCCTTCGGTTTTAACCCTCAAGCTTTGGTTCGAGCGCAATATTCTCGACTTAGGCCGCCAATGCCGCCTAAGCTATCTGCCGCCGTTGATGGTGTATTTGTCGGCGGGCGTCTCCGGCTTAACCGGCATCGTCGGCACTTTTTTTGTCAAGGAATACCTGGGGCTTTCCGCCGAGTTTTTGGCGACTTTGGGTTTTTGGATGATGCTGCCGTGGACGTTGAAAATGCCGCTAGGCCATTGGGTCGATCTGTATTGGCACCACAAGGCCAAGATGATTTATCTCGGTGCCAGCCTGATCGCAGTCAGTTTGTTGATTATGGTGGGCCTGCTCGCCCACCCGGACAGTATGCGAGAGTGGCTGCCGATAGAAACTTGGTATGTTTTATCCTCATTAATGGCCCCGGTCGGCTATGTGTTGCAAGATGTCGTGGCCGATGCCATGACCGTGGAGGCTGTACCGCGTGTCGATGCGGAGGGCAGGCCGTTGCCTGAAGCGCAAATCCATTTATCCCATACCACCATGCAAACCTTAGGGCGCGTGGCGATAATCAGCGGCACCTTGTTGGTCGCGTTGACTAATGTTTATTTATTCAGCGGCGTCGATAAACTGGATATAGCGCAGAAAGCCGACGTTTATTTGACGATTTACCGGCTGGCTTTGGTGATTCCATGTATCTCGGCGTTCGGAGTTTCTTATGCCGCTTGGCTCAGGCGGCGCGACGGGCGGCGCTTGGCGGCGCAAGGACTTAAGCCGGACGAAATTAAGCGCTTATTAGACCGTCCGATTGATGAGCTGACCCAGGCCAACCCGTGGATTCTGGGCGGCGGCTTGGGGTTTGTGGTGTTTTCGATTGCCGTGGGCTTGTCGTCGATTCCGTTCAGCGAAGAAATCGTTTTCACTGGCTCCTTCGCGATTGTGTTATTTTTGATTTGGCGACTGGGCTTGGATCTGGATAGCCAAGCGCGCAATACCTTGTTCGGAACCGCCGTGGTGATTTTCGTGTTTCGGGCGATGCCTACACCTGGGGCGGGCTCTACTTGGTGGATGATTGATGTGCTAGGTTTCGATCAGCAGTTTCTGTCGAAATTGCAGTTGTTGACCAGCGTATTGGCGTTATTTGGCATGTTCCTGTTCAGACGCTATATGGCCGAAAATAGTATCAGCAACATCGTCGCTTTCCTGACCATCGCCTTAGCGCTATTATCCTTGCCCAGCATTGGCATGTACTATGGCATTCACCACTGGACGGCGGAACTGACCGGCGGCGTGGTGGATGCCCGCTTTATCGCTTTAATCGACACCGCCCTGGAATCGCCCTTGGGCCAAGTGGCGATGATTCCGATGCTGGCCTGGATCGCCAACTCCGCGCCCAGCCATCTGAAAGCCACGTTCTTTGCCATCATGGCCGCGTTTGTCAATCTGGCCTTGTCGCTATCGCAGCTTGCCACCAAATACCTGAATCAAATTTTCACCGTAACCCGTGAAATCAAAGACAAAACCAGTGGCGCGATCACCACGTCGGCGGATTACAGCGAATTGGGTTTCCTGTTTATTTCGGTGACTGTGATTGGTCTAGCGCTGCCTTTATTGGCCATTTTTATTGCCAAACGCACACTACTGTCACCGGCAAAATTGAACCGTGCCTAATTATGTCCATGGCCCATAAAACCCCATGACGGATTTGCCCTAATGCCTCTTTATGTCTACAAAGCCGTCACCCGCGAAGGCGAGACGCAGGAAGCCGAACGCGAGGCTGCCGACGAGGCCGCTTTATTAACCATCCTGCAAAGCGAAGGCTTGCTGCCAATCAAAATCGCCCCGGCCTCGTCCAAACCGTTCGCGTGGCTGCGCTTCGGCGCACGTAAAACGGGCATTTCGGGCAAAGACATCGCGCTGTTCACCCACGAGTTGCTGACTTTGCTGCAAGCGGGCCTGCCGCTGGATAGGGCTTTGACCGTGTTGCTGGAACTGACCGAGACCCAGCCCAATCTAAACGCGATGATCGGCAAGGTGCTGGAGGCAGTCAAAGGCGGGGCGCAGTTGTCCGACGCCTTGGAGCGGCAGACCGGGGTGTTTTCGCGCTTTTACCTGAACCTGATCCGCGCCGGCGAGGCGGGCGGGGCCTTGGAGCAGGTCTTGGAGCGGCTGGCCGATTACCTGGAGCGCTCGCGGGAGTTACGCGAGACCGTGACCACGGCGATGATCTACCCGGCCATCCTGGTGGTCATGGCGGGCGCGTCCTTGCTGCTGCTGCTGACTTTCGTCGTGCCGCAATTCACCGAAATGTTTGAAAGCGCGGGCAAGGAATTGCCGCTGCCCACCCAGGTCGTCGTGGGCGTGGCGCAGGCTTTGAAGGATTATTGGTGGGCCTTGCCGCTGCTATTCATCGGCGTGACCAGCTATTTCCGCTATCAATTCGCCGACCGCGACCGCCGCTACGTCTGGGACCGCCGCCTGCTTGCCCTGCCCTTGCTTGGGGATTTGATCAAGAAGATCACCGTGGCGAATTTCAGCCGCACGCTGGCGACGCTACTCGGCAATGGCGTGACACTGCTGACCGCGCTGACCATCGTCAAAGACACGGTGAACAATCTGGTGGTCGCGGAAAAAATCGGCTTGGCGGTGGACAGCCTTAAAGAAGGCGGCGGTTTGTCCGCGCCCTTGATAGAATCCGGTTTGTTCCCGACCTTGGCGATCCAGATGATCAAGCTGGGCGAGGAATCGGGGCATCTCGACCAGATGCTAGACCGGGTCGCCACGACCTACGACAAGGAAGTCAAGACGGCCATCACGCGCATGTTGGCCCTGCTGGAGCCGGTGCTGATCGTGGGGCTAGGCATCATGATTGCTGGTATCATCATTTCCATTCTGATGGCCATCCTGAGCGTGAACGATTTGGCGTTTTAAGCTGGAAACCACGCCAGGCGCCGCTATCACTGCGTTTAATTCCTCAACCCAAACGAAAACTTATGCGAAACGACAAAGCTTTTGTCCGCCGCTCCGGCGGCTTCACCTTGATCGAACTGTTGGTGGTGCTCGCCATTTTAGGTCTGTTGGCCGGATTGGTGGGGCCGCAGCTCATCAAGCACCTGGGCGAGTCGAAATCCAAGGCGGCGCGCCTGCAAATCGAAGAGCTGGCTTCGGCCCTAGACATGTACCGCCTGGACGTAGGCAAATACCCCGCCACCGACGAAGGGCTCAATGCGCTGATCGAAGCGCCGGGCACCGCGAAAGTCTGGAACGGGCCTTATCTGCGCAAAAAGAAAATGCCGCTGGATCCATGGAACAATCCTTACCACTATGTATTCCCCGGCCAGCACGGCAAGTTTGACGTGTTTACCTTGGGCGCGGATAACGCCGAAGGCGGGGATGGGGAAGATAAGGATGTGACGAGTTGGGAGTAAAGTGGGATAGCAAGCCGGTGATGAGGTTTCCCACCTTGTCTCAGCCATTTCATTAGGATTGAAGCCATGCAAATCGAATCGATTAGGCTGAAAAACTTCCGCGCATTCAAAGATGTCACGCTGCGCGACATACCTCATTTTTGCGTGTTAGTGGGAGCCAATGGCACTGGTAAAAGCACGCTGTTCTCGGTTTTCGGCTTTTTGCGTGACGCCATGACGACTAATTTGACAGCGGCCTTGGGGCGGTTGGGTGGAAGCAGAGGCTTGCAGGAGGTGCGCAGCCGCAACTCAAGCGGGCCTATCGAAATCGAATTGAAGATTCGGGCTTCGTTGTGGCCTGGGAAAAGCAGCCTCATCACTTATGAATTGCAAATCGATGAGGAGAAAGGGCGCCCTTTCATTTTGCGTGAAGTCTTGAAATATCGCCGTGGCAGCAAAGGTCAGCCTTGGCATTTTCTTAATTTCAGCCGGGGTGAAGGGGAAGCCGTTACTAACGAGTTGGATTCAGTAACAGACGAAAAGGATTTAAAGCGAGAGCATCAGACGCTAAAAAGCCCAGATATTCTCGCTATCAAAGGTTTGGCCCAGTTTCAACGCTTCCCTGCGGTTGTCGCTTTGGGTAATTTAATCGAAAACTGGCATTTGTCCGATTTTCACATCAGCCGCGCACGCCCTGAGCAAGAAGCGGGGTACGCCGAGCATCTGTCACGAGAAGGAGAAAACCTCTCGTTGGTAGTAGAATATCTGTATAAAAATCATCAAGAAATCTTCAGGAAAATTTTGGATCGTTTAAAGGCCCGTATCCCCGGCATCACGGGAGTGGACGCAAAGACCACAGAAGAAGGCCGCGTATTGCTGAAATTCCAGGACGGAGCCTTTGAAGACCCCTTTCTTGCGCGGTATGTTTCCGACGGCACCATTAAGATGCTTGCTTATCTAGTGCTGCTATACGATCCCGCTCCCCATCCGCTATTGTGCGTGGAAGAACCAGAAAACCAGCTTTATCCCTCGTTACTTTGGGATTTGGCGGAAGAATTTCGCGCCTATGCCATGCGAGGTGGGCAGGTATTCGTATCCAGCCATTCACCAGACTTTCTGAATGCTGTCGAGTTGGATGAAGTCTTTTGGTTAGTCAAAGAAGCGGGATATACCCAGGTCAGACGCGCACGCGATGACGAGCAAGTCGCAGCCTTGATGGCCGAAGGAGACCAGATGGGCTATCTCTGGAAGCAGGGTTTATTGCCGGGAGCCAACCCTTAAATGAGATCGTTGGTGTTCCTTCTGGAAGAGCCATCCGCACAGGATGCGCTAGAGGGTTTTTTGCCCCATATTGTTCCTGATAATGTCAACGTCAAATATCTTGTATTCGAGGGAAAACAAGACTTGGAGCGAAGAATGACCCGAACAATGAAAGCGTGGCAGCAACCCAATACGCGCTTCATTGTGCTACGCGACCAGGATAGCGGAGACTGCGCGGTCATCAAGGCAGGCTTATTAGCGCGTTGCCGCGAAGCCGGACGTGCGAGCGAAGCCATCGTGCGCATCGCCTGCCACGAGTTGGAGGCTTGGTTTGTCGGTGATTGGGCTTCCGTGGGCAAAGCGTTTGACAATCCTAAGTTGGCAAGGCTGCAACAAAAATCCATATACCGCGACAATCCGGATCGTTTATCCAATCCGGTAGCGGAGCTTCGCAAGCATATCCCTCATTACCAGAAGCGCGACGGCGCTCGTCGCGTCGGCCCCTATCTGCGCAAAGAAAACAACGTTTCACGCAGCTTTCAAGTGTTCGTGGAGGCCATTCTTCGTTCGCTGGCGGAGGAATAGTGATTCGCCACTCGCAAGGCTTCACCCTCCTCGAAATGATGCTGGTGCTCGTCGTCGCCGCCGTGCTGGCGGCGGTGGCGGTGCCCAACATGCAGCCGGCCATCACGAACATGCAATTGCGGGCGGCGACGCAGGATGTGGCCTCGGCCTTGCGCCACACGCGCGGCCAAGCACTCAGCCATGGCCGCGAGGCGGAGTTCGTGTTGAATGTCCGCCAGCACACCTACCGGGTGGCCGGGCGGCACAAGCCCTATGTGCTGCCTGAGTCGGTCAAACTGAGCCTGTTCACCGCCGACTTTCTGACGGACGAGGCACAAGGCAGCATCGTGTTTTATCCCGACGGCTCGGCCAGCGGCGGGCGGGTGACGCTGGAAGGCGCGGGGAAAACCCGGCTGGTGGATGTCAATTGGCTGACCGGCAACATCGTGATCCGCGAGGAAGCCAATGGCAAGCCCTAAGCCGCCAGGCCAAGCCGGCTTTTCCCTGTTGGAAGTGCTAGTCGCCTTTTCCATCCTGGCGCTGTCCCTGGGCGTGTTGCTACGTATTTTTGGCGGCAATGGCCGACTGGCGGGCATCGCCGAGGAACACGCCCGCGCCGTGGTGCTGGCCGAGTCGGTGCTGGCCCGCGCCGGCGTGGAAACGCCTTTGCAGCTTGGCCAACTCGGCGGCCGCGAGGCCCAATTCGACTGGGCCATGCGCGTCACGCCTTTCACGCCGCCCGGCGAGCCCTTGCCCGAGCAACTGCCGTTCAAACCCTTCTGGGTGGAGGTGACGGTGGCATGGGGCGAGCATGACGAACTGCGCTCGTTTAGCCTGGGCACTTTGCGGCTGGTTGGCGAGCCCCGCCAAAACGGCTTCGTGCCCGGCGGCGGACTTCCCAGGCGATGAGACGGCGAATCCGCCGCCAAGCCGGCTTCACCTTGCTGGAGGTGATGATCGCCACGGTGCTGCTGGCGATCATCATGACCTTGTTGATGAGCGGCATGCGCATCGGCGCGGACAGTTGGGAACAGGGCGAACGCTTGGCCGAGCGCTCCTCGCGCCTGCTCGTGGCGGACAATTTTTTCCGCGCCCACCTCAGCGATGTGAAGCCGCTGTTTGAGAGCCCCACCGACCCCAGCCAAGTCGGCGCGCCGCCCAAGCTGATGTTTCGCGGCGCCTCGGCGCAATTGGAATACACCGGCACGCTGCCCCCGCAAGTGCGCGGCGGGCTGTACAAATTCCGGCTCTACCTGGCGGAGGAAGGCGAGCGCAGCGACCTCAAGCTGGCGATGCGCCCGTTTTCCACCGCCGACAAGGGAGAAGGTGAGCCCATCGAAGATCTACTCGTCGCGGAGAATGTGGCAAGCGTGCGTTTGGCTTATTACAAAAAAACCCAGGTGGAAGGCGAGTCGAAGTGGCAGGACGTGTGGAAGGAAGACTTCCTGCCCTCGCTGATCCGGATTGACATCGCGCTGCGCGACGAACCGCCCTGGCCGTCGATCTTTATCGCCCCGCGCGCGGAGACCGGCCAATGACGGCGCGTCGGCTTTCGCAAAGCGGGGTGGCCATGGTCGTCGTCTTATGGATGGTGTCGCTGCTCACCATCATGGCGGCCAGTTTTTCCTTGTCCACGCAACGCAATACCGGTTTGGTGAATAATGCCCAAGACCGCGCCCAGGGTTTGGCCTTGGCCGACGCTGGCGTACACTATGCCATGCTGATGTTGAGCCTGCCCGACCCCGCCCAGCGCTGGCGCAGCGACGGGGCGCATTACCAGGCCAGCCTGCCGGGCGGGCAGGTTGGCCTGACCATTTTCGACGAGGGCGGCAAGATCGACATCAACGCCGCCACCGAAGCAACGCTGCGCACCCTGCTAGGCAAGCTGGCGGGCAACGACGACCTGGCGGCGTCCTTGACCGACAAGATCCTGGACTGGCGCGACAACGACGACCTCAAGCGCCTCCACGGCGCGGAGGCCAAGGACTACCAGGCGGAAGGCAAGGGCTACGTTCCGCAAAACAAGAATTTTCAGGCATTAGAGGAATTGCAAATGGTGTCAGGGCTTACCCCCGCGCTTTACAAAAAGCTGGAGCCCTTGCTGACGATTTATTCCGGGCAGGATGGCATCAACCCGCAAAAGGCGTCCGCCGAAGCGTTGCAGTTGCTATTCGGGCTAGACCCCAAAACCGTCGCCGACTTTATTAAGCTGCGCCGGACAAGCCCGCCGAACGCCCCGCCGCCGCCGCCGAACGTGCCCTTGCCCCCGGCCGGCATCCGCCTGAGCGGCGGCGCCGACACCGCTTACACCGTCTATGCGCAGTCGCAATCCGAGCAAGGCTCGCGGGCCGGCCTCATGGCCGTGATCCGGCGGCAGTTCTCGCGCAGCAACGGTGCCCCGTTTGCCTTCGTCAGTTGGAAACAACAGATTTTCGGATCGGCCAGCGCCACCGAAACCGACAGCCCCTCGCCACGGTAAGCCCGCGCATGCTCAAACTGGATACCCGGATCGATCTGGACCTGGAGAAATTTCTTCGCTGGTGGGGCGGAGAATTGGCCTTTCTGATCCCCGCGCGGCTGCTCAAGCTGTTGGGGGGAGGCCGCACGCGGCTGGTGTTGACGCGCAGCGGCGGCGTGTTAAGCGCCGCCCACTGGCGCGAAACAGGCGTCCGCGAGCTGGGACAATGGGCGCTGGACGAGACCGGGCCGGGCTTGCGCGAGCAATTGTACGCGGGCGACCCCGAACTGGACGAGGCCGAATTGATTTTGCGCCTAAGCCCTGGACAGTCCCTGGTCAAAGTCTTCAAGCTGCCGGCCGTCGCCGAAGAAAACCTGCAACAAGTCGCGGCGTTCGAGATGGATAGGCTGACGCCATTCAAAGCGGCGCAAGTCTATTTCGATGTGCGCGTGCTTGAGCGCCTGGCGGACACCCGGCAGATCCGCGTCGAGCTGGCGCTGGCCCCCCGCCCCAAACTGGATTTGCTGCTGGACGAACTGGCCGCGCATGGCCTGCGGCCTGAGCGCGTCGATGTGGGCAGCGCGGCGGCAGGGCTGGGCTATGACTTGTTGCCGGACAAATTCCGCTCGCCGAAAAGCCGGCTGCCGAAAAGGCTCACCCTCGCCTCGGCCGCGCTGTTCTTTGTCCTGGCAATCGCCGTGATGAGCCTGCCCATCCTGAAGAACCGCAGCTTGGTGGACACTTTGCAGCGCGAGGTGAAGGCAGCGGGAAAAGTGGCCCAGGAAGTCCAGGCGCTGCGCGAAGACGCGGAGAAACAAGCCAATGAAAACGGCTTCCTGGCGCAAAAAAAACAGCAGGAACCCGCCCTGGTCGATATGCTGGAAGAACTCAGCAAAGTGATTCCCGACCAAACCTCGCTGAACGGCCTGCAATACCGCGAGCGCAAGGTCATCATCCAAGGCCAATCCCCCGCCGCCTCCAGCCTCATCGAGTTAATGGAAGCGTCGCCCTATTTCAAAAACACTAGCTTTGTCTCACCGGTCACCAAGGACATATCCAATGGGCAGGAACGTTTTCAAATCGCCAGCGAGGTGGTCAACGGGAGGCATTCTGAAAAGCCGGCTGAATAAATCCAGGCTTTCGGCGCTGGCGCTGCTGTTCGCGGCCGTTGGGGCCGTCTATTTGGGATTGTTGGCACCGCTTTTGGCCGTCAGCGGCGGTTACGCGGAACGCATCGAAGAATTGGAGTTCAAGCTGCAAAAACTGCGCAAAACCGCGGCGGAAAAAGACCATTGGCTGGCCCGCCTGGAAGAGATCAAGAAACAAGGCCAGTCCGAAGGCCGCCTGATTTCCCGCGACACGGCGGCGCTGGCCTCCGCCGACTTGCAGACCCTCATCAAAGAAGCGGTGAACCGGGCCGGCGGCGAATTGATTAGCACCCAGGTCATCCCCGAACGCAAGGAAGAGCAATTCACCCGCGTCGCCGTCAAGCTGCGCATGACCGGCAGCACCCAAATGCTGCGCGACGTGCTGTATGCGTTTGAATCCGGCCACCCGATCCTGTTCGTGGAAAACCTCAACATCCGACCGATACGCAATATGCAACCGCAGTTCCCCGGCCAGAAAGCGCCCAAGGCGGCGGACAAGCTCAGCGTCGATTTCGACGTGGTCGGCTATATGCGAGGAGGATGAGCCATGTCCAAACGCTACCGCGATTACGTCCTCGCCCTGCTGTTGCTGGCCGGCTCCGGCCTGCTGGCGGCGCTGCTGCTGTGGCAATGGGCGCATTACCGGGCCAGGGAGGCGGATCTGAAAAACCGGCTGGCCGCCAAGGTCGAAGTCCGTTTGCAAGCACCGCCCCCGGAAAAGCAGCCAGATGCCCTGCCCGGACTGGACAGCTATGCCGTGACAGTCGAGCGCCCCTTGTTCATGGAAGGCCGCAGGCCCGGAGAGGCGGAGTCGAAAGAGACTGAAGCCCCCCCTGCGCCGCATCTTCCACTGACGGCCAAGCTCATGGGCGTCGTCTTGACCCCGGAGCAAAGCGTGGGCCTGTTCATCGACGCCCACGGCAAATACAAGCGCCTACACAAAAACGACGCGCTGGGCGGCTGGAAGATGGTTGAGATCCATGCGGACAAGGTCATCATGGAACAGGATGGCAGCCGCGAAGAACTGAAGCTGCTGAAGACCAAGCCCAAAAAATCCCAGCTACTGGCGCCGGGCGTGCCCCCGCCGGGCGGCCCGTTTCCCGGCCAGCCGCCGATGCCCATGCCGGTGCCGCCGCCTTTCGGCCCCAATCCGACACCGCTCCCCGTCAACCCCGATCAGCCCATTGATTCCGACCAACCCACTCCCAATGACGCCGTCGATGAAACCATTGCCCCGCCCGAACCAATTGAAGGGATTACGAATGAACAATAAGGCTTCCTCCTTAGCGGCGGCGGGCCTGCCCGGCAGGCGGGCCGGGGCCGCCGCCGCGCTGGCTATGCTGCTATTGTCCGGCTGCGGGCCTTGGGAGCCGTCCGGGCTAAAACCTGCGCCGCTCCCGCCCAACCTGGCCGTGAAAGACAAAAAGCCCCCGCAAGAGCCGGCCCCGGCCAGCGCCAGCGTCGAAAACCGCGGGGCGACGCAGGTCGAAGTCTATCCGCCGTCGGGCGCGTTGTTTGGCACGCCGGAAACGGCGGCGGAAAAATCCAGCAAACCGGCCTTCCACCCGAAGGAAGGCAAATACACGCTGAATTTCGATGACGCCGACTTGTCCGAGGTGGTCAAGGTCATCCTCGGCGACACCTTGAAGGTCAATTACGTCATCAACCCGAAAGTGACCGGCAAAGTCAGCCTGCAAACCACGCGCGCACTGACCGAGGAGGAGATGATCCCGACTTTGGAGATGCTGCTGAAAACCAACGGGGCCGTGCTGATCCATGAGCATGCGATGTACCGCATCGAACCGGAAGCCAACGGCACCGTCGCCGCGCCTTCCACACGGCTGGGCCTGGCCGGGGGCTCCGTGCCCACGGGCTTCCAGTTGCGCGTGGTGCCGCTGCGCTATGTGGGCGTCGCGGAAATGCAAAAAGTGATCGAACCCTTGATGCCGCCGAAGTCAGTCGTCCGCATCGACGAGTCGAGAAACCTGCTGTTGCTGGCGGGAACGCCGGACGAATTGGAGAGCGTGCTGGAGACCATCCGCATTTTCGATGTCGATTTCATGCGCGGCATGTCGGTGGGGCTGTTTCCGCTGAAAAACGTCGAGGCGGCGACCGTGGCCGAGGAGCTCGACAAGTTGCTGACCGTCAGCGGCAAGGGGCCTTTAGCGGGCATGTTCCGCATCCTGCCCATCGAACGGCTGCAAGCCATCCTCGTGGTGACGCCACAGCCGCGCTATCTGGACGAGGTGCAATCCTGGGTCGAACGGCTAGACCGCTACAACACCGCCAAGACCAGCAATATGCACGTCTACCATGTGCAGAACGTGGATGCCCTGGAATTGGCCAATACCTTGAGCAATATTTTCGGCCAGAACCAAAACCGTGGGCGCACGCCGGGTGCATCCCTGGCACCCGGGCTGACCGGCTCGTCCGTCAGCGGAGGCAGCAGCACGGGTGGCGGCTCCTCGTCGGGCTTCGGCGGCAGCGGATCGTCCTCGTCAGGCTTCGGCGGCAGCGGCTCCTCCTCGTCGGGCTTCGGCGGCAGCGGCTCCTCCTCGTCGGGCTTCGGCGGCAGCGGCTCCTCCTCGTCGGGCTTCGGCGGCAGCGGCTCGTCCTCGTCGGGCTTCGGCGGCAGCGGCTCCTCCTCAGGCTTGGGCGGCTCGTCCTCCTCGGGCCTGGGCACGTCCTCGTCCGGAATGGGCGGAAGTAGCGGCGCGTCAGGCTCGTCGTTCGGCGCCGGCAGTTCGTCCGGCGGCGGCTCGGGCACTTCGGGCCAGGGCCGAAGCCGGGCTTCGGCGGCGGTCGATTTGGGCAACAACATGAAAATCGTCGCCGACCCGAACAACAACGCCTTGGTCATCATGGCGAAGGCCCAGGAATACCGGGATATTGAGGCGGTCATCAAGCAACTGGACGTGCTCCCCTTGCAGGTGTTGATTGATGCGACGATTGTCGAGGTCACCTTGACCGGGTCGTTGAAGTACGGCGTGCAATGGCTGTTCTCGCATGCCGAGTCGGCGGCGGCGCTGACGACCTATAACACGGCGAACGCGCTGACCGACGCGGCGGCGGCCGTCGCCGGCGCCTCCACGGGCGGATTCGCTTATGCGCTGGCCGGCAATAACATCAAACTATTGGTCACCGCCCTGGCCGCCGACAACAAGATCAACGTCATTTCTTCGCCGTCCTTGATGGTGCTGAACAACCAGGAAGCCAATATCAACGTCGGCGACCGGGTGCC
>Ga0265327_10003034_pt1 | contig 16626 bp, 14 predicted proteins | sample 41621metaG_FD_202089 | JGI IMG/M metagenome (GOLD analysis project Ga0265327, IMG submission 202089) | Rhizosphere microbial communities from Carex aquatilis grown in University of Washington, Seatle, WA, United States - 4-16-21 metaG | ecosystem: Host-associated > Plants > Roots > Rhizosphere... | reverse complement strand
GCAATTCCCATACGCGATCAGTAATGTCGTGCCTTCTCAAGGTCGATGCAGTCATTCAATTGAGCAACTTTGTAATGAAGTCCCAATTATGACCGATTTCTATAATCTTGTGACGACACTATCTAGCGTGTCCACCGCTCAAGCACGGGCACAGCTGACGGCCTTTGCCGACCCTATGAACTGAGCCTTGTGCTCCACCAATGGGCGCAGTACGCTAGACCCTATGACATCACCCACCCACGTCCGCCTCGCTATCGAAGGCATGCGCTGCGCCGGCTGCGTTGCCACCGTGGAAAAGGCTTTGCGCGGCGTGCCGGGCGTGGTGGAGGCCAGCGTCAATTTCGCCGACCATACGGCCGAGGTGAACGGGCAGGCGGAGGTCGCTGTATTGGCCGCGGCAGTCGCGGCGGCGGGCTACCAGGCCAGCGAGGTGGTGGATGAGGAAGCCGCCGAGCGCGACAAGGAAACCACGGAAACCGCGCGCTGCCGCAGCCTGCTGCACAAATCCTGGTTCGCGCTGGGGGTGGCCATCCCTGCGCTGTTGTTCGGTTTCCCGGCCATGCTGAGCGGCGGCATGCCGCATGGCTTGATGGCTTGGGGTTCGCCTGTGTTGGCGCTGCTGACGCTGGCGGTGATGGCGGTTTCCGGCAGCCAGTTCTTCAGTGGCTTCTGGAATTCGCTGCGCCACCGCCACGCCAACATGGATACGCTGATCGCGCTCGGCACCGGCGCGGCCTGGGGCTATTCGCTGGCAGTGACGCTGGCGCCGGGCTGGTTCCCCGGCGGCACGGCGGAGCCGTTCTGGGACGTGATCCCGGTGGTGATCGGCCTGGTGGTGCTGGGGCAGGCACTGGAAATGCGCGCGCGCGGGCGGACCTCCGCCGCTGTGCAGCGGCTGATCGGCCTCAGGCCGAAAACGGCGCGGGTGGTGCGCGACGGGCAGGAGATGGATGTTCCGCTGGCCGAAGTACGCGTGGGCGATACCGTGCGTGCGCGGCCGGGCGAGAAGATCGCGGTGGACGGCGTGGTGGTGGACGGCCATTCCAGCGTAGACGAATCCATGCTCACCGGCGAGCCACTGCCGGTGGAAAAAACTGTAGGGGACGAGATTACCGGCGGCACCCTCAACAAGTCCGGCAGCCTGCTCTATCGCGCCACCAAGGTCGGCAAGGACACCGCGCTGGCGCGCATCGTCGAGGCGGTGCGCCAAGCGCAGGGCGCCAAGCCCGCCATCGGCCGCCTGGCCGACCGCATCGCCGGCGTGTTCGTGCCGGTGGTGCTGGTAATCGCCGTCCTGGCGTTTGCGGTCTGGTTCTATTTCGGCCCAGAGCCGCAGCTCAACTACGCTTTTGTCGTCGCGGTGACCGTGCTAGTCATCGCCTGCCCTTGCGCGCTGGGCCTGGCGACGCCGATGGCGGTGATGGTGGGCGTGGGCAAGGCGGCGGAATACGGCATTTTGATCCGCAATGGCGACGCCCTGCAGCAGGCCGGGCGGCTGACCACGGTGGTGCTGGACAAAACCGGCACCGTGACGCAGGGCAAGCCTACGGTCACGCAAGTCATCGCCGCGCCAGGTTGGGAGGAAGGCCAGGTGCTGCAACTGGCCGCCAGCCTGGAAGCGGCTTCCGAGCATCCGTTGGCGGAAGCGGTGCTGGAAGCGGCCCATCACCGTGGGCTGGAGCCGAAAGCGGTGACCAATTTCAAGTCCGCTGCCGGGCTGGGAGTGCATGGGGAGGTTGGCGGACAGGCGCTGCTGCTCGGTAACCCGCGCTTTATGCAGAACAACGGCATAGACCACGAAGGCCTGAAAATCGAAGCCGCAAGGCTGGCGCAACAAGCGGCAACCTCCATTTACGTCGCCGTGGACGGCCAACTGGCGGGCCTCATCGCGGTGGCCGACCCGGTCAAGCCGGATTCCGCCGAAGCTGTCGCCGCGCTGAAAAACCTGGGCCTCAAAGTCGTGCTGCTGACCGGCGACAACCAGGCCACCGCTGACGCCATCGCCCGCCAGGTGGGCATAGACGCGGTATTCGCCGAGGTACTGCCGCAGGACAAGGCCGCCAAAATCGCCGAGTTGCAGGCGCAGGGTGAGGTCGTCGCCATGGTGGGCGACGGCATCAACGACGCCATCGCGCTGACCCGCGCCGAGGTAGGATTTGCTATTGGCACCGGTGCCGACGTCGCCATCGAAGCGGCGGACATCGCGCTGATGTCCGGTTCGCTGGCCGGCGTGCCCAATGCCATCGCCATCTCACGCGCCACGCTGCGCAATATCCGGCAAAACCTGTTCGGCGCCTTCATTTACAACATCGTCGGCATCCCGCTGGCGGCCGGCGCGCTGTATCCCTTGTTCGGCCTGCTGCTCAACCCCATGATCGCCGGCGCAGCAATGGCGATGTCGTCGGTGACCGTGGTCAGCAACGCTGGCAGGCTACGCAGTTTCAAGCCATGAGCGGCTATTACCGTTTACCCGCCGGTTTCGTCGCGGCGCTGGAAGACGACGATCCATTCCCGCCGCTGGAACAAGCTCTGCAGGAACCCAACGGCTTGCTTGCCATCGGCGGCGACCTGACGCCGCCACGGTTGCTGGAGGCCTACCGGCACGGCATCTTCCCCTGGTTCAACGATGACAACCCCATCCTGTGGTGGAGCCCGGACCCGCGCATGGTGTTGTTCCCGGACGAGCTGAAAGTCTCGCGTTCGCTGGCTAAACGGCTGAAACAGCAGGATTACGAAGTGCGCTACGACACGGCTTTCCGCGAGGTCATCCAGGCTTGCGCGGCTTCGCCACGGCCTAGGCAGGGTGGCACCTGGATATCGCCGGAGATGGTGGAGGCCTATTGCCGGCTATTTGGGCTGGGCTACGCCCATTCAGCCGAAACCTGGATGGACGGCGAACTGGCCGGCGGATTGTATGGCGTCGCGATCGGCCGCATGTTCTACGGCGAATCCATGTTCCACCGCCGGCCAGACGCCTCCAAAATCGCCTTCGTGCACCTGGTACGACAACTGCAACAACAAGGCTGCGGCATGATCGACTGCCAGATGAAAACGGCGCATCTGGAACGTTTCGGCGCGCGCGAAATTGCACGGAACAAATTCGTCGGCAAGCTTGCCGAATGGGTAAACTATCCGCAAACACCCGGCCCTTGGCGCTATGACATTACCGACTGACCCCCACTTGCAACGCCTGCAGTTCTACGCCACCACGGCCTACCCGTGCGGCTACCTGGAAGGCCGACAGGCGCGCTCGCTGATCGCGGCACCGCACCATCTGATTGATGGGCGCATCTACAGCGAGCTGATCCAGCGCGGCTTCCGCCGCAGCGGCAAGTTCGCCTACCAGCCGTACCGCGAGCAGTGCCAGGCCTGCGTGCCGGTACGGCTGCCGGTGGAGCAATTCCAGCCCAGTCGCAGCCAGCGCCGCAGCTGGCAACGGCACAGCAAGCTCACCAGCCGCGTGCTGGAACTGCAATTCGTGCCGGAACATTTCGAGCTTTACCGCGCCTACCAGCAGGCGCGCCACCCGGGCGGTGGCATGGATGCCAATGGCGCCGAGCAATACCGCAATTTCCTGGCGCAAAGCAATGTGGAAACGGTGCTGGTCGAATTCCGCGAGGGCGACCAATTGCGCATGGTGAGCGTGGTGGATTGCGTGAGGGATGGGCTGTCCGCAGTCTACACCTTCTATGATTGCAGCCAGCCGGCCGCTTCCTACGGCACCTACAACGTGTTATGGCTGGCCGACTGGTGCCGCCGGCTGCAACTGCCCTATCTCTACCTTGGGTACTGGATTGAGGAATCACCGAAAATGGCATACAAAGCCAATTTCCGGCCATTGCAGGGGCTGGTCAAAGGCGAATGGCAGGATTTACAATCCAGTCCATAAAGCACTGCCATCAAAACAAAGGGAACTCAAATGAAACAATGGTTGCTGATGCTGCTTGGCGCCTGTTACGTGCCATTAGTTCTGGCTGACGAAATTGATTTAGCTATCCCGCAATCGCCCAAGCAAATGGAGCAAGTACTGGATGACAACGCGCCGTGCAAAGGTTGCGGCGTGGTCACCGACGTGCGTCAGGTCAAGGATAAGCAATATGCGCAGGAGCAAGCTGACGACCCACATCTGGTTGAGGTCACGCGCTCCAGCGCGGATGGGGATGTTCAGGTCAGCTATCTGACTGATCCCGAGAGCGCGGAAGTCTATGACCCGGTCACCGACTGGCTGGTGACGGTGCGTTACGACGATGGCGCTTATGATGACATTTACCAAAGAACACGGCCTTCCGTGCAACAAGGCGATCGCGTGCAGGTGGTTGCCGGCCGGGTCGTGCCTAAAGAATAGCAATGGCTGGGGCTGGGGCGCTAACACCCAAAACAGGCTGTCAATCAGTGCGCAACCACATGAAATTGAAGGCTGCAAAAAAATTTAGGGTTCCCTTGAACTTTCCGCAAATACCCACACTCTTATAGAAGCTCATCTCCATAAGCAAACGGCGTTTTGGCAAGCAACAAGCCAAAACGCCTTTCTTGTTTTATAGTTGCTTCACCATCCGCCGCAGCGCGGAATCTTCCTCATGCGGTTTCACGCAAAAACCCAGGCCAGTGGCTAAATCCTGCATGCCGGTATTGCTGGCCAGCACTTCGCCTTCCATGATTTTCAGGCCCTTGTCGCGCGCAACGTCCATCAATGAGCTCATCAGTTTGTGGCCAATACCGCGGCCGTGCCAGGCGTCCGCCACAGCAGTGGCAAATTCACAGCTTTGGCCGTCCGGGTTGATGGTGTAGCGCGCTACGCCCAACATGATCTCGCTCCCACCTTCCTCCGTCGTCGCCACCAGCGCCATTTCACGGTCGTAATCAATCTGGGTGAAGCGCGACAGCATGGCCGGGCTGAGCTCGCGCAAGGTATCCATGAAGCGGTAATAGCGGCTTTCCTCCGACATCGAGCGCACCACGAAATCCTGCAGCATATCGGCATCCTCGGCGCGAATCGGGCGGATGGTGATATCGGTGCCGTCCTCCAGCTGCCACTTCGACACCAGTGGGGTTGGATAGGGGCAGATCGCCATGTGCGCATAGGGTTCGGTGTTTTCGCAAGGCCCGATGATGACGCGCGCATCCGCCACCAGCAGGCCGTTCTCGTCCACGATCAGGGGGTTGATATCCATTTCCCTGATCCAGGGCAGCTCGCACACCATTTCCGACACGCGCAGCAGCAGGCTTTCCAGCGCTTCCATGTCCACCGGCGGCAGGTTGCGGAAGGCCTTGAGCATTTTATAAATGCGGGTGCTGGCGATCATATTGCCGGCCAGGTGTTCATTAAGCGGCGGCAATGCGACGGCGCGGTCGCCCAGGACTTCCACCGCCGTGCCGCCGGCACCAAAAGTAATCACCGGGCCGAATACCGGATCGCTGACGATGCCTACCATCAGCTCGCGGCCGTTGGGCTTGATCACCATGGATTCGATGGCAACACCGTCCAGGGTGGCATCGGGGCGCAGCTTGCCGACATGCTCGATCATCTCATGATAGGCGCTGCGCACGGCCTGCGCGTGGCCGAGGTTGAGCCGCACGCCGCCAACATCGCTCTTGTGCGTGATGTCGGGCGAGTGAATCTTCATCGCCACCGGCAGCCCTAGCTGCTGGGCAATCAGCAGCGCCTCGTTGGGCGAGCGCGCCACCATGGTCTGCGCCACCGGGATGCGGAAGGCCGACAACAAGGCCTTGGATTCCATTTCCGACAGCACGCTGCGGCGCTCGGCCAGCACGCCCTCGATCAGCAGGCGTGCGCTATCCACATCCGGCTCGGTGTGGTGCGACAGCGGCCCCGGCGTTTGTAGCAACAGCTTCTGGTTATGATAGTAATCGGCGATAAAGGAAAAAGTTTCCACCGCCAGTTCCGGCGAGCGGAAGTGCGGGATTTTGGCGGCAGATAACAGCTTGCGCGCCTCGTTCACTTGGGTTTCACCCATCCAGCAGGTCAGCAGCGGCTTGCTGTAATTATTGGCCAGCGCAACCACCTTTTCCGCCACTGCGGTCGGCGCAGTCATCGCCTGCGGTGTCAGGATGGCCAACACGCCATCCACACCGGCGTCCTCCATACAGGCCTTGATCGCCTGCTCATAACGCTCGGCAGTGGCGTCGCCGATGATGTCTATTGGATTACTATGCGACCAGCTCGCCGGCAGCACGGCATTGAGCTTGCACATGGTAGCCTCGGACAGCTCGGCGAAAGCCAACCCCAGGTCGGCGGCACGGTCAGTGGCGATCACCCCCGGCCCGCCGGCATTGGTGACAATGGCCAGGCGGTTGCCCGACTTCCGGTAGCGCGAAGTCAGCGCCTTGGCCACCGCGAACCACTGCATCACGCTCTGCACCCGCACCACGCCGGCGCGCTTCAAGGCGGCATCGAACACGTCATCGCCACCCACCAGCGCCCCGGTATGCGACTGAGCCGCCTTGACCGCGGAAGCATGGCGCCCGACCTTGACCACAATTACCGGTTTCACCCGCGCCGCCGCGCGCAACGCGCTCATGAAACTGCGGGCGTGGCGGATGCCCTCGATATACAACAGGATGCTGTCGGTCTGCGGGTCGTTGAGCAGAAAATCCAGAATCTCGCCGAAATCCACATCGGCGGAGGCGCCCATGGAAATCACGCTGGAAAAACCCACATCGTTGACGCTGGCCCAGTCCAGGATGGCCGTACACAGCGCGCCCGACTGCGACACCAGCGCCAGCCGGCCCGGCTTGGCCATGCCACGGTTGAAGGTAGCATTGAAGCCGATGGACGGCCGCATCACCCCCAAACAATTCGGGCCGATGAAGCGCAGCCCATGGCGCGCCGCCGCTTCCAGCACGCGCTGTTCCAGTGCCTTGCCCGCCGCGCCGCCTTCGCTGAAGCCCGCAGTGAGGATGATCGCGCCCTTGACCCCCAGCTTGCCGCAGGATTCGATAATGTCCGGCACCGTAGCCGCCGGCGTGCAGATCACCGCCAGGTCAATCGGCTGGCCAACCTTTTCCAGTGCGGGAAAAGTCGGTACACCCTGCACTATTTCATGCTTGGGGTTAATCGGGATCACCGGCCCATCGAAGCCGGAAGTACGCAGGTTCTCGAACACCACGCCGCCGACCGAATCCAGACGGTCACTGGCGCCGAACACGGCAATGGATAGCGGGGAAAACAGGACATTAAGGTAGTGTTTGTTCATGCCACCAATATACCACTCAAACCCGAAGGAATTATTACGCCAATGTGCCAGCCATCAAAGAGTATCCCCTCAGACCGCTATTCACGGCCGTGGAAAATCGTAATTGAAGATCAGGCGCAAGTCATTGGTGTCAGGATTGCCGCCGTGCCGGTCAACATGGGCGTAGCGCAGGCGGAACGCGGTGCCGCGCATGGGGCCGCTGGGAGGCGTCCATTGCAGGTTGAGGTCGCCTTCGTCCTCGCTGCCGCTGGCCGCCCCGCTGCCATGCACGCCCAGCACGTAAGCGCTTAAGCCCGCCAGCCCGTGGCGTGAGAAATCATAACCCGCGCGCAGCATGATGGCCGATTCACCGGCCTGGTTGAAATTTTGCACCTGCGCACTGGTATAGCCGGGATAGCCACTCCACGGACTTTGCATGTCCGCACCATTAGCGGTGTTGGTATAGGCCAGCGCCAGCAGCGCCGCACCCGCTTCCAGTTCAGCGCGGACACCGGTTTGATGGGTGGAGAAAGCATAGCCCTTGAGTAGGTCGCTACCGGTGCTGCGCTGGTCGCTGTATTGCCCGGCCAGTTGTAGCGCATGGCCGGGAGCGATGGGCAGGCGCCAGGTTGCTTCGCCATAACCAATGTTGATGATGTCGTTGGAGTAGTACTCCACCGCGCCAAGCGAAAAATCCTGCCGCTTGACGTTGGCGCCGGCCACCGCCACCCCGCGATCCACGCTGGCACCGGCGGCGCGCGACATCCATTCAAAATTCTGCGAAGTCCAGTCCTTTATTTTGCTGATGAAGCCAGCGCCGTAGCGCCATTGCGTCGCGCTGCCGGGGTCGCTGCTGCCGAGCACGCTGACCCCCTCGAAGGTGTTAGGCGTCATGCGCACGTCGTGCATGTTGAGGTAAGGCGTGTTGTAGCCCTTACGCCCGATGTCCACGACCAGATGGTCGGCCAGCTTGGCTTCCAGATAGAGCTGGCCGAGCACGCTATAGCCATCCTGGTCGGCTTGCAAAATGCCGGTACCGCCGTCGCCGTGCGGCGCATAAAGCGGCTGCGAGGTGTAAGCCACCGCGCCAATGGCGAAACGATCGGCCACATAGCCGGACTTGAACAACACCGAGCCGCCCAACGCCCAGGCCTCATTGCGGACACCATTGGATTTGTCGCGGTTGAAGTAAAAGCTGCGCAGCTGCGCATTGAGCGTGGTATCGCGCAGGAATTGCGATTGCGAAAGCGCCGGCCAGCTTTCGCCCGTACCGCCAGCGAGATCCTCCTGCCCCAGCTGATTCATCGGCGTCACCCCCTGCTCGACCGCCGCGTCGAAGCCATCCTGCGCCAACACCGGCAGGCTGCCAACCGCGAATAAAACCGCCACCAGCAATAACTTCGTCTTACTCATTCTCGACAGCTTTTCCTTTCGTCTCTTGCCAATAGCGCGGCTGCGCCTGCCGCCAGGCGCGTAGCGTCATCCCCTGCCCTGCGGTGAACTCCACCAGTAGCGCGCCGTCGACATCGCTACGGTATAAGCGGCTGCCAAGGTCTAGGTAGCGCTGCACCACTTCCGCCTTGGGGTGGCCAAAGCGGTTGCGGTAACCGGCGGTAAATACCGTGACTGCCGGGTGGACGGCAGCGATAAACGGCACGGTGGAGGAAGTCTTGCTGCCGTGGTGCGGCGCCACCAATAGATCAGAGGCTAAGGCCTCGGGCGTCCGCTCCAGCAGTTCGGCCTCGGAAGTGCGCTCGATATCGCCCGGCAACAGCAGGCTGCCGTAGGCGCTGCTGATTTTTAGAACACAGCTGCGGTCATTATCTTTCAGCTTAGTCAGCGCATAGCTTTCCAGGCTGGGATGCAGCATCTCGAAGTGCACCCCATCCCAGTTCCACGCCTGCCCGGCGTAGCAAGGCACATGATGGGCGAAGGCCGTGCGTAACGGGTGGCTGTCCGGCAACGAAGAAGCCGCCCAGGCAACAGGCACGCCGCCGACCACGGATAGCATCCCGCCAGTGTGGTCGTTGTCGTCGTGACTGACGATGAGGCCATCCAGCCGGGCAATGCCAGCCCCGCGCAGATAGGGCAAGATGATACGGTTGCCGCTGTCGGCCTCCTCCGAATAGCGTGGTCCGGTGTCGTACAGCAGGGCGTGGCGCGCGGTCTGCGCCACGATTGCCATGCCCTGCCCCACATCCAGCACCGCCACCCGCAGTTCGCCCGCCAACGGTAACGCGGGCAGCAGCAAAAACATCGGCGCCAGCGCCGCCGCCCCCAGCCAGCGCAGCGGGAAGCCGCGCGGCAGCAGCATCCAGCCCACCCAGCGCCAGCAGCACCGTCCAGGCCGGCGGCGCATGCTGCTGCCATACCGCCACCGGCAAGCGCGCACAGGCTTCCAGCAATGTCATGCAGCCGGCCATGACGGCGTGGGCGCCATGCAGGATGAAATCGAACGGAATCACCGCGCCGAGCAAAGCCAGCGGCGTCACCACCAGGCTGATGACGGGGATGGCGAAGGCATTGGCCAGCGGCGAGACAATGGAGACCTGCTGGAACAGCGCCAGCAGCAGGGGCGTGAGGCCGAGCGTGACCACCCATTGCGCGTGCGCCGCCTCGCGCAGCCAGTTCAGCCGGGCGACGCGGCCACTACCGGCATACACCAACAAGGCCACCGCCCCGAACGACAGCCAGAAACCGGGCGCCAGCACCGCCCACGGATCGAGCACAAGCACTGCCAGCAGCGCCCAGCACAGCACCAGCGACATCGAAACCACCCGCCCCGACCACAAGGCGGCGGCGATCACCGCCAGCATGTACAGCGTGCGCTGCGCCGGCACGGCATAACCAGCCAGCAGGGCATAACCAGCCAGCAGGGCATAACCACCAGCCATCAGCAGCCCGGCCAGACTTGCCGCCTTGCGCGCCGGAAGGCGCAGCGCCAGCCATTCGACACGGCGCCATAGCGCATGAATCAGCACGAAAGCCAGGCTTGCCACCATGGTCACATGCAGACCGGAAATGCTCATCAGGTGGACGACGCCGGTGCGCAAAAACACCTGCCAATCCTGCGCCGCAATCGCGCCATCGTCGCCGATCACCAGTGCCAGCAGCACGCCCCCATAACGCGCGTCGCCCAGCACTTGGCGGAAGCGCTCGCGGATCTGCTCGCGCAAGTGCTCGACCAAGTAAGCAGGACGGTAGACCAGAGTCTCCAGCCGGACGTTATCCGGACTGTTGCGCACATAGCCGGTGGCGCGGATGTTACGCTCCAGCGCCCAGGCCTCGAAGTCGAAACCGTAAGGATTGTAGCTGCCGTGCGGCTGTTTCAGCCGTACCGTCAGCCGCCAGCGCTCGCCGGCGTGGAATTCAGATACTCCCTCGCCCCTCGCGGGAGAGGGTTGGGGTGAGGGGGCTACACGAAAACCATCAAAATAGCGGGTGATTGAGATGCGGCGCGGCACCTGGGCATGCGGCGTTTCCACCCGTTCCACGTCCAGCAGGAAACGCTCGCCACGCTCCTGCAACTGCGGCAGCGAAGCCACCACGCCAACCACCTGGATGTCCTGCCCTTCCCACTGCGGCGGCAAAGCGTCGGACAGGCACCATTGCGCCATACCGGCGGCCCAGAAAAATCCGGCGCCGGCGCAGCACGCCAGCAACAGAAGCCGCCGCGCTAATTGTGCGGCGAGATACGGCGAGCGCCGCAGAAGCCACGCAGGCAAAAACAGGACAGGGATGGAAAGCGCCCAAGCCAAGCCGGGCAGTTGCGGCATCTGCTGCAAACAGCAGACGCCAAGGACGAACGCCAGAATGGCGCTGCGCATGGAATCAGTCTGGCAGCAAGCGGCCGTCCTCCAGCCGCAGCACGCGCCCGATGCGCCCGGCCAGTTCCAGGTCGTGCGTGACCACTACGAAACTGGTGCCGATGTCGCGATTGAGTTCCAGCATCAGGTCGAATACACCGTACGCGGTGTGGCGATCCAGGTTGCCGGTGGGCTCGTCGGCCAGCACGCACTGGGGGTTGGTGACCAGCGCCCGCGCCACCGCCGCGCGTTGGCGTTCGCCGCCGGAAAGCTCGCCCGGCATGTGTTGCACGCGCTTGGCCAGGCCCACCTTGGCCAGAATCTCGGCCGCCGTATGCAGTGCCTGCTCGCGCGCCACGCGGCGGATCAACAGCGGCATGGCGACGTTTTCCAGCGCGGTGAACTCCGGCAGCAGGTGGTGGAACTGGTAGATGAACCCCAGCGCGTGGTTGCGCAACTCGCCGCGCTGCGCTTCGCTCATCTGCGCCAGCGGCTGGCCGAGCAGACTGACTTCGCCCTGGGTCGGTGCATCCAGCCCGCCCAACAGGTGCAGCAAGGTGCTCTTGCCGGAGCCGGAAGCGCCAACAATCGCCACCTGCTCGCCGTGGGCGATATCGAGGTTGATGCCGTTGAGCACCGCCACCTCCAGCCCGGCATAGGTTTTGTGCAGGTTGCGACAGGAGAGAATGGGTTCTCCCCTCATGTCTCCCGCCTCATGCCTCACTCCGCTATTCATAGCGCAACGCCTCCGCCGGGTTGATCCTGGCTGCGCGCCAGCTCGGGTACAATGTCGCCAGCAGGCTGAAGGTCATGGAAAAACCGGTGATGGCCAGCACATCCGCCGATTGCAGGTCGGACGGCAGTTCGCTGATGTAATAAACATCCTTGGCCAGGAACTGGACGCCGAACAGGTGCTCGATAAACGGCACCACGGTTTCGATATTAAGCGCCAGCAGTACGCCGCCGACCACCCCCAGCAAGGTACCGATGACGCCGATCAACGCGCCCTGCACGATGAAGATTTGCATGATACTGCGCGGGCTGGCGCCCAGCGTGCGCAGGATGGCAATATCGGCACGCTTGTCCGTCACCGCCATCACCAGGGTGGACACGATGTTGAACGCCGCCACCGCCACGATCAGTGCCAGAATCACGAACATCACGCGCTTTTCCATCTGCACCGCGCGGAAAAAATTGGCATGCTGCTCAGTCCAGTCGCTGACGGAATAATTGCCGTGCGTGCTCAATTGCCGCAACAACTCACGCGCCACCTGCGGCGCGCGGTAGAGATCGGTCAGCTTCAGCCGCAAGCCGGAAACCTTGTCGCCCATGCGGTAGAGTTTGGCGGCGTCCTCGATGTTGATCAGCGCCAGCCCGGCATCGTATTCGTACATGCCAATCTGGAAAATGCCGACCACCTTGAATTGCTTGAGGCGCGGCACCATGCCGGTGGGCGTGAACTGGCCTTGCGGCGCCATCACCACCACCTTGTCGCCCAGCCCCACACCCAGTCCTTGTGCCAGGTCGGCGCCGAGTACGATGCCGAATTCGTCGGGTTTCAACGCCTTGAAATCGCCAGCACGGATGTGCGCGCCAATTTCCGCCACCTCGTCCTCGCGCTCCGGCAGCACGCCGCGCACCACGGCGCCGCGCACTGCCTGGCCGTAGGACAACATGCCCTGTGCCATGATGTAGGGCGCGCTGGCCTGCACCTCGGGATTCCGGCTCACCAGCCCCGCCACCACCGGCCACTGCGCCAGCGTGCCGTCCACGCCACTGACCTGCATGTGCGAGGCCACGCCGAGGATGCGGCTACGCAGTTCCTGCTGGAAGCCGTTCATCACTGACAGCACCACGATCAGCGCCGCCACCCCCAGCGCGATGCCGACCATGCTGGTCATGGAAATGAAAGAGATGAAGTGGTTGCGGCGCTTGGCGCGGGTGTAGCGCAGGCCGATAAAGAGTTCGTAAGGCAGGGACATGGGCGCAATTCTATCTCGAATACCCATGGCACGCATCGAACTTAACCGGCGCGCGCTCAGTCATACCGGCAGTTTTCCCCAGCCGTAACTGGCCAGGGCTGTATAATCTCCCACCAAAATTCCCGGAGCCTCACGCGTGTTGAAACGACTACTTTGTTTATTGCTGGCGCTGGCGCCACTCGCGGCGCTGGCCGACAACATCCACGAATTCAAACTGGCCAATGGCCTCAAAATCGTCGTGCAGGAAGACCACCGCTCACCGGTGGTGGTGGCGCAGGTGTGGTACCGCGCCGGCAGCATGGACGAGTTCAATGGCACCACCGGTGTCGCCCATGTGCTTGAACACATGATGTTCAAGGGCACCAAGAAAGTCCCGGCCGGCCAGTTCTCGCGCATCGTCGCCGCAGCAGGCGGTAAGGAGAACGCCTTCACCAGCCGCGATTACACCGTGTATTTCCAGCAACTGGAGAAGTCCCGCCTGGAACTCTCGATGAGGCTGGAAGCCGATCGCATGGCCAACCTCAACATGTCGGATGGCGAATTCGCCAAGGAAATCCAGGTGGTGATGGAAGAGCGGCGCTGGCGTACCGAGGACAAGCCGCAGGCGCTGGTGGGCGAACAACTGACCTCCGTCACCTTTCAGGAGCACCCCTACCGCCGCCCGGTGATCGGCTGGATGAACGACCTCGAGCACATGACGGCGCAGGACGCGCGCAACTGGTACCAGCGCTGGTACGCGCCCAACAACGCCACTCTGGTGGTGGTGGGCGACGTCAATCCGCAAGCGGTGTTCAAGCTGGCGCAAAAATACTTCGGCCCGCTACAAGCCCACAAATTACCCGAACGCAAGCCGCAAGCCGAGCCGGAACAGAAGGGCGAGCGCCGCCTGGTAGTGAAGGCGCCGGCCAAACTACCTTATTTGTCCATGGCCTACCACGCGCCCACACTGCGCGACCCCGCCGCCGACTGGGAGCCCTACGCGCTGGAAATCCTGGCCGGCGTGCTGGATGGCAACCCGGCCTCGCGCCTCAACCGTGACCTGGTACGACGCGACCGCATCGCGGTGGACGTCGGCGCCGGCTACGACGCCATCAACCGCGGCCCGGCACTGTTTGAATTCGATGGCACCCCGAGCGAAGGCACTACCGTAGCCGATTTGGAAGTCGCCATCCGCGGCCAGATCGAGCAACTCAAGCAGGACGGCATCACCGAAGACGAGCTACAGCGCGTCAAGGCACAGGTGATCGCCGCCGATGTTTACAAGCGCGATTCCATGTTCTACCAGGCGATGCAAATCGGCATGCTGGAAAGCACCGGGCTCTCCTGGCGTGACCTGGCCGAGTACCCGCGCCACCTGCAGGCAGTCACCGCCGAGCAGGTGCAGGCGGTAGCACGCAAATACCTGGTGGACGATCAACTGACCGTGGCGGTGCTCGACCCGCAGCCGATTGATGAAAATGCGCCCAAGCACAAGGAGATGCCGCATGGCCACCACTAAAAATCACTTCACCACAGAGCACACGGAGACCAGCAAGATGTTGTTGAAAAGTGTTTTCTCCGTGATCTCTGTGCGCTCCGTGGTGCAAGCCTTTATGGCTGTTTTTACCGCACTATGCGCCGTAACCGCCCAAGCCGGCCTGCCTATCCAGCACTGGCAGAGCGCTTCCGGGGCGCAGGTGTATTTCGTCGAGAACCATGACCTGCCCATCCTCGACCTCAGCGTTGAGTTCTCTGCCGGCAGCAGTCACGACGTGGCGGAAAAAGCGGGGGTAGCAGCATTGACTGAGGGCCTGCTCTCGCTGGGCGCGGGCGGTTTGAGCGACGACCAGGTTTCCAACCGCTTTGCCGACCTCGGTGCGCAACTGGGCGGCGATTTCGATGACGACCGCGCCGGCCTCAAGTTACGCACCCTGTCCAGCGAGCGCGAGCGCAGCGACTCGCTGCAACTGTTCGCCACCCTGCTGCAACAGCCCGATTTCCCCGCCACCGTGCTGGAACGCGAAAAGGCACGCACCATTGCCGGCTTACGCGAAGCCGCCACCCAGCCCGAAAACATTGCCAATAAGGCATTTGGCAAGGCGCTGTACGGCAATCACCCCTACGCGCTGGATGACATGGTAGAGCCGGAAACGATAGAAAAAATCGGTCGCGACGACCTGGTCGCTTTCCACCGCAGCCACTACACGCGCGGTAACGCGGTGGTTGCCATCATCGGCGACATCAGCCGCGCCCAAGCCGAGCAGGTGGCCGAACAAATGACGGCTGGTTTGCCCGAGGGTACCGCACAAAGCGCCACGCCGCCGGTGCCGCTGCCGGCTACAGCAATAGAGCGACGCATCGCCCACCCGGCCGCGCAATCGCACATTCTGCTGGGCTATCCCGGCATGAAACGCGGCGACCCGGACTATTACGCGCTCTATGTCGGCAATTACGTGCTGGGCGGCGGCGGCTTTGTCTCGCGCCTGACCGAGGAAGTGCGCGAAAAGCGCGGCCTGGCTTACAGCGTCTATAGCTATTTTCTGCCGCTGCGCCAAGATGGGCCGTTCCAGATCGGCCTGCAAACCAAACGCGAGCAGACCGGCGCGGCGTTGGCACTGGTGCGCGAAACACTGAAGAAGTTCATCCAGGATGGCCCTACTGCCAAGGAGCTGCAAGCCGCCAAGGACAACATCATCGGTGGCTTTCCCTTGCGCATAGACAGCAACGGCAAAATCCTCGACTACCTGGCGGTAATCGGCTTCTACCAGCTGCCGCTGACCTATCTTGATGATTTCAACCAGCAGATCAACAAGGTGACGACGGCGCAGATCAAGGATGCGTTCAAGCGCCGCATTAACCCGGACAAAATGGTGACGGTGATTGTCGGCGAAGACGGCAAATAAGGTACGTATCGGCGCTGGTACATGGCGCAGCCGGCTGCTCAGCTTTCCCGACGCGCTCGGCCTGCGCCCCACCCCCGACCGCGTGCGGCAGACGCTGTTCAACTGGCTGGGGCAGGAGCTGCACGGCAAAACCTGCCTCGATCTGTTCGCCGGCAGCGGCGCGCTCGGCTTTGAGGCGCTGTCGCGCGGCGCCAAGGAGGTGGTACTAGTGGAAACGAACCCCGCCGTGCATCGTGCGTTGACGGCCAACGCCGCCTTGCTGAAGGCGGAACGGGCGCACATCCTGCGCATGGACGCCTTGCAGTTCCTGGCGCAGGACACGCAAAAATTCGATGTGATTTTTCTCGACCCGCCGTTCGGCCAGGACTGGCTGCAAAAGCTGCTGCCGCAACTGGCTAGCCACTTGGCGTCAGACGGAGTGGTCTATGTGGAAGCCGAGACGCCGCTGGCGGAGCCGCCGGGCTGGCAACTCCACAAACAGGGCAAGGCAGGCAATGTTTGCTACCACCTGTTAACCCTGGCAAGCCTCAAGGAAAGCCCGACTATTCCTACCCTCAAAACGCCTTATTAAGCTCCACCCAAGCACGAACAGAGTTAGTTGAGCCGATCAGGCTGGGGGTGGATCCCACCGGGGTCGCGATCGTCGCCTTGGCCGTCCATTGGTCGATTCCCGTCCAGTTAATCCCCGCCCCCACGCCGCTCAGCGTCGCACTGTTGGTGCCGGAAACCCAGGGATCCTTGTTGATCCGCACATACTGGCTAT
>Ga0265327_10003033_pt1 | contig 16635 bp, 16 predicted proteins | sample 41621metaG_FD_202089 | JGI IMG/M metagenome (GOLD analysis project Ga0265327, IMG submission 202089) | Rhizosphere microbial communities from Carex aquatilis grown in University of Washington, Seatle, WA, United States - 4-16-21 metaG | ecosystem: Host-associated > Plants > Roots > Rhizosphere... | reverse complement strand
CACCTTGGTGCGCCGGCTGTAGCGGGAGATGCGTGCGGTGCCGGGGTCGATGACGTAGCGGATGCCCGGAACGGTCAGGGAGGTTTCGGCGACGTTGGTCGCTAGCACCACGCGCCGGCCGGTGTGGGGCGCAAAGACCTTATGCTGCTCTGCTGTTGGTAGACGTGCGTACAGCGGAAGAACTTCGGTGTTGCGGAAGCTGCCACGCAGCGTCTCGGCGCAATCGCGGATCTCGCGCTCACCCGACAGAAATACCAATACGTCTCCGGGTGGTTCGGCTTCCAGCTCGCGGACGGCGTCGGCGATTGCCTCGGTCTGGTCGCGGATCTCGGTACGGACGATTTCATGGTCGGGGTCGTCCGGATCATCTGACGAATCACTGGAAATAGGGACTTCCAGCGACCGGTAGCGGATCTCGACCGGGTACGTCCGCCCGGACACCTCGACGATGGGTGCGCCCCCGAAGTGCTCCGCAAAGCGTTGCGGCTCAATGGTGGCCGAGGTGACGATGATCTTCAGGTCGGGCCGCTGTGGCAGCAGCTCGCGCAGATAGCCCAGGAGGAAGTCGATGTTGAGGCTACGTTCGTGCGCCTCGTCGAGGATGAGGGTGTCGTAGCGCAGTAGCCGTCGATCGCGCTGGATCTCCGCGAGCAGAATGCCGTCAGTCATCAGCTTGACCAGGGTGCGGTCGCTGGCTTGGTCGGTGAATCTGACGGTGTAGCCCACGGTTTCGCCAAGGGGCGTGCCCAGTTCCTCGGCGATACGTTCGGCGACGGTGCGTGCCGCGAGTCGGCGTGGCTGGGTGTGGCCGATGGTGCCACGGATGCCACGGCCCAGCTCCAGACAGATCTTGGGAAGCTGTGTGGTTTTCCCCGAGCCGGTGGCGCCGGCGACGACGACCACCTGATGCGCGGAAATTGCGCGGGCGAGTTCGTCCCGATGCGCGCTGACGGGTAGGTCCGGGTACGTGATCGTCGGGACGGCAGCGGTCCGGGTGGCCACCAGTGCCTCGGCGGTGGAGATCTGTTCGAGGAGTTTCTCGGCGTCGGCCGGGTTGCGCAGGTTTTTGAGGCGGCGGCCGAGCCGGGACGCGTCGCGAAGGGTCACGCCGTCGAGGCGCGCGCGGATCTCGGCGCGGGACAGGTCGGACACTCACGCAATCATAAACGCGCTGCCCGCGCTGCCACCGACTCGGCGTCAAACTGTGGAAATGCACTGTTGACCAGGGTGAAACGTGTTTGCCCGAGCATGTCACGCGGGGAAGAGCGCGGTGAGAAGGGGAAGCTCAGTGCAGGGACACACGATCGTGTACGGCAAGGACGCGCTGGCGGTGCGTATTGCCGAGGAGTTATGGAGCGCAGGGGTCGTCGTCTCAGCGTTGCCCGGCGCAGAAGGCCTGACCGCAGCGGGTGTCGTCGATGCCGCTGCCATTGTGTGCGCGAGCTCCGACGACGAGAAGAACCTCGAGATTGCCTTACTGGCAAGGCAACTCAACCCCACGATGAGGGTCATTGCCCGTCTGGCCAATGATGTGCTGCGCACGGCCGTCGCCGCGGACAACGGGCCGGGTGCGGTGCTCAGCGTCGCGGATCTGACGGCGAGCTCGGTGGTGGAGGCATGTCTGCGGCGCACCACCCACGTCATTCCCGCGGCCGGTGTCGATTTCATTGTTTCGGGAGCGACCGTGCCGCGGGAGGGGACCCTACGAGGGATTTACGGAGACTTGGCCCCGGTGGCGGTCGTCCATGGAGAAGGCTCGCCCACCCCGGGAGAGGTGGTCGCGTGCCCGGGGCGCGATCTTGCGGTTCGCGAGGGTGATTGGGCGGCAATGATCGGTACAGAAGAGGAGCTGGCGGCCAGGGGATTGTCGCTGTGTCGGGGCGGACGAAGATGCGGCGGCGGCGTTCCCCCGTATCGCGATTGCTGGACGGCGTTCGCGCCTTTCGCGACGATGTGAATCCGATCTTCTTCCGGGCGTTGGGCGTTGCCTTAGGGCTACTGGTCGGAGCGACCGTTCTGCTGCGGTACACCTACCAGCGGCCCGGAATGAGTTACGTTGATGCGCTGTACTTTTCTACTGAGACGATCGCCACCGTCGGATACGGGGACTTCAGCTTCGTCGATCAGCCGACGTGGCTGCGATTGTTCAGTATCTTCCTGATGTTCGCCGGAATCGCCACTACCGCGGTGGTGATGGCCTTTGTGGTGGATCTGCTGCTGTCATGGCGCATCGCGCAGAATTCGGGTCGCCGGAAGGTGCGCGAACTCTCGGATCACGTCATCGTCGTCGGCGTGGGCTCCTTTGGCGTCCGGGTGGCAACAGATCTAAAAGCGGCCGGTTGCGACGTCGTCATCATCGAGCGCTCGGAGAGCAACCGATACCTGGCGACGGTCACCGACCTGGGGATCCCGGTGATATTCGGCGACGCGACCCTGCCGCAGACGTGGGATGCGGCGCGACTCGACGAGGCAGCGGCGGTCGCGGTGCTCACCCAAGACGACGTCACCAATATCGAAACCGGAATTGTGGTGCGAAACCGGCTGGGGGCCAGATGGTCCGACGTGCCGCTGGTGGTTCGGGTCTTTGACCGCACGCTTGGAACGGCTGTGGCGCAGCGATTCGGATTCGAGAATCTGCGTTCCACTGTCGAACTCGCGGCGCCCTGGTTCATCGGCGCTGCGATGGGACTGCAGGTGCTGGGCACCTTCTCGGTGGGGCAGCAATCCTTCACCGTTGGCGGGGTGCTGGTCGAAGAAGGTAGTGAACTGGCCGGAATGCGGATGGCCGACTTGTCCACGAAGACGCGGGTCATCGCGATATCCCGGCCGGGCCTACCGATCCGGCTGCATCCCCGTCGGGATACCCGCCTTTCGGCTGGAGATACTGCCTACGTGGTCGGCCCGTACCGGGAGCTGCTTGAGACGCTTCGCGGGGGTCGGACGGTCTGTGGCGACTAGACGCTCCAGGCGCTCGCCAGGCCTGCCGAGACCGAGGCTGCCGCGGTGACCAGGCCATGCCAGGTCTCGGGCTGCAGCTGATGGATGTCCAGCGGGCCCGCCGTGGCGATATGCGGGTCATAGGGCACGGCGACGATGTGGTTCGGCGAGATCCAGCGATGGAACCGGGCGACCATCGCCGCGACCAGACGCTCGGAGTTCCTGCGATCCTCGCGACTGTCGTAGCCGCGGACATGGTTGATCACCACCACCATGCGGGGGATCAGATACTCGTACCCCTCGGAAATGAGCCACTCGATCGCGCGGACAGCGCCCTCGGCGCCGACCGGCGTGGCGGCCGCAACCAGCACCACGCCGTTGGCGCACCGCAGCACGCCAGGCATCACCGGATGCCAGAAGTCCACGCCGGTATCGGTGAGCAGCAGGCTGTAGAGCCGCTGCAGCCGATTGTGGGCCTGGGTGTAGATCTCGGAATTGAGTTCTCCGCGCGGACGCACCGAATGCGCGTTGGCGGCAAGCACATCCAGGCCGGTCACCGGATTCTGGCCGACGAAGAAGCGCAGATCGAAGTTGCGCTCGGGTTCGTCTTGGGCCAGCACATCGGCGAAGGTGGAGGAGGCCGACGGATCAATCCACGATGCCAGGTTGGCCGACTGGCCCGGATCGGCGTCGGTGGCGAGCACCATGTCCTTGCGGCGCAGCTCTGAAAGCACCGAACCGAGGGCCGCGGTGATCATCGTCTTGCCGACGCCGCCGTTTCCGCCCAGGACCGCCAGGGAGTGGATACCCCGCCAAGGGGTGCGCACCACGGCGGTCAGCTCACGAAGCTCGGCCTCTTCACGGGATTCGCCCGGGTTGATGACGCCAAAACTCCCGCGGTACACCCACTTACGCCAACCAATGGACGCGGGCCGACGCGGTGAGGGCAGAATTTCTGAACGAAGCTGCGCTCCCAAGGCATCGCCGATGGCAGGAGGGAGATCGACATGCGGATCGTGGGGCGGCACGGCATCGACGATGGACAGCGGGCCACGAGGGGGCAGTTGCAGTGGGCGGGGTTCCACTTCGGGCTGGCGCTGTTGCAGCGAAACGGCTTCGGCGCGCTGCCGTTTGGCGTGCGCGCCCAGCTTGATGGGGATGATGGGTCCGGTCCGGTCGAGGATCTCGTCCTCGGAGCCGTCCGCCGGGGAATCGTTGGGCGCACTCACGGCAATCTCCTCCTCCACCAGAAGCCGTTTGGCCCCAGCGCTCCGACAGTTTCGATCTGCATCGCGGGCAGCGTGAGACCCGTCGCATACGCAGTCTCTTATGGTCGTTGCGCGGTTGGCGAGGGCCGTTACCCACCCGTGTCTGAATCGGCATCAAATGGAACGAGGTTGGTATGTAGTCGGTACCGGCGCTAAATCAGCAGGTCACATCCACATACATGGTCTTGGTGGTCGTGGTGTTGGTGAAGACGCCCGGACGCTTGTTGCTCGGCAGGCCGTAATCGGATCGCACGGTGGTCTGACCGGGACGCACGCTGCTGGCGGTGCACTGGTTGAGGGCCTTGGATCCGGTCTTGCTGACGATCACGCTGTAGCCCTGTGCCTGAAGCTCGCTGACGGTCTGTTGGGCGTTGGAGCCGTCGGTCTGAGCGGATGCGGTGCCGAGGGCGAAGCCGAGTGGCGCCAGCGCGAGGGCGGCGGCTGCGGTTCCGGCGATGATGTACTTCTTCATGATTTCTCCTGTGCCAGTGAGTCTTTGAGTTGGATCACCGGGTTGCTTGGTGATACTTCAACGATGCGGCGCGGAGGCCGGAATGTATGTCGGGCGACCGGCTGATACACCGGAGGATCTTGATGTCCCCCAATTGGGGGACACACGTGGATTTGGCGTGCCAAGCTTGCGTTTGTGCAGGTGAGCGGCGAACTTGTGCGGGTGGTTGTCGGCGATGATCACCCGCTTTTTCGCGAGGGTGTGGTGCGGGCGCTGACCGGAAGCGGCCAGATATCCGTGGTAGCGGAGGCTCAGGATGGCGCCGGTGCGCTCGCGTTGATCAGAGAGCACCAGCCCGACGTCGCGCTGCTCGATTACCGGATGCCGGAGCTCGACGGGACGCAGGTGGCGGCTGCCGTGCGCCGCGACGAGCTGCGTACCCGGGTACTGCTGCTCTCGGCGCATGACGACGCGGCGATCGTCTATCACGCGCTGGCGGAGGGTGCCGCGGGCTTCCTGTCGAAGGAATCCACGCGCGCGGAACTGGTCAGTGCGGTGCTCGACTGCGCGCGGGGCCGGGACGTGGTGACGGCCAGCCTCACGGCGGGACTGGCCGGTGAGATCCGCAAGCGCGCACAACCGGCAGGCCCGTCGTTGAGCACGCGTGAACGTGAGGTGCTCCGGATGATCGCCGACGGGCTCACCGTGCCGGCCATGGCCAAGCAACTGTTCCTGGCTCCGTCCACCGTGAAAACGCACGTGCAGCGGCTGTACGAAAAACTCGGCGTCGGTGACCGGGCGGCGGCGGTGGCCGAGGCCATGCGGCGTGGATTGCTCGAGTAGCCGTGGCGCTGGAGCGGGTGGCCGGGTACTTCACTGCTGAACCCATGCGCGTTTCGGCCTGGCTACGTCTGCCCCTGATCGTGCTGATAGTGCTGCTGGGGTCTAACCCGAACATCGAAATGTGGCATGTCGGTGTGTATTACGGGGTACTGGCCGTGTACACGGTGTCTGCGATTGTGTGGGTGCTGATCGCGGTGCGCGGACATGTCCCGATGTGGGTGGCCCCTGCCGCCACCGCCGTGGATATCGCCGCCGTGGTGGCGCTGTGTGTGGCCTCCGGTTACGGCACGTCGGAATTGCTCCCGGTGTTCTTCCTGCTTCCCGTTTCGGTGGCCTTTCAAGAGCGGCCGGCTGTGACGGCTGTCCTCGGAACCATTACCGCTGCAGGGTATTTAGGTGTTCTGGTGTTCTACACCAGGAGTGGCAACATTGACGGTATTCCCGGCGACGAGTACCTCACCGTTGTGACATTGCTGTGGCTGGCCGCCGCGACCGCCGGAATGTGCTTCGTGCTCAAACGCCGCTCCGAACACGTCGAGCAGCTCTTGCGCACGCGCGAGCAGCTGGTGCTGGAAGCGATGCGCGCCGAGGAGCGGCACAACCGCGAAGTCGCCGAGCGCTTGCATGACGGCCCGCTGCAGAATCTGCTGGCGGCACGCCTGGAAATCGAGGAAGTTCTTGAACGACAACCTGATCCGGTGTTGGTGGCGGTGCATGCGTCGTTGCGCGACACGGCAGCGGAATTGCGCGGCGCGGTGTCGGCCCTGCATCCGCAGGTGCTCGCCGAGCTGGGATTGACGGCGGCGGTCCGTGAGCTCGGCCGACAGTACGCGGCGCGGGGCACCGTCGAGGTCAGCACTGAGTTGCAGGAAGTGGGCAGTCCCCCGGCGCAGCCGCTGGTGTATCGCGCGGTTAAAGAGCTGTTGACCAATGCGGTGAAGCACGGACGTGCCAAGAACATTCACGTCGAACTGGCTAGAGATGACGATCTCCTGACGCTGGTGGTCGCCGATGACGGCAAGGGCTTCGATCCGCGTGATCTGTCCGCGTCGGTCGCCGACGGGCACATCGGGCTGGCCTCGCTGACGGTTCCCATCAACGCCGCGGGCGGCGATGTCGCGATCACGTCGGCACCGGGCGCCGGTACCCGGGTGTGCGTCACGGTGCCGGCCGATATGGCAGCGTAAGGGGGAACGCTCGGCACCGAGAGAGCGCGCCCTCAACGGATGGAGAACAGGTGTACGACCTCGTCATCATCGGTTCCGGCAGCGGAAACTCGTTGCCCGATGACCGCTTCGCGGACCAGAAGATCGCGATCGTCGATCGCGGTGTGTACGCGGGCGCCTACGGTGGCACCTGCCTGAATGTCGGTTGCATACCCACCAAGATGTTCGTCTACCCCGCAGACCTGGCCGACGAGGCCCGTGACGGCTCCCGGCTCGGTGTGGACAGCTCGGTGCAGGGAACTCGCTGGGCCGACATCCGTGAACGCGTCTTCGGCAGGATCGACCCGATCGCGGCGGGTGGGTTGCGCTACCGCGTCGAGGACTGCCCCAACATCACGGTCTTTCAGCAAGAAGCGCGATTCACGGCGCCGGGCACCGATACCGACGGCGACCCGATCCATCGACTCCAGCTGGCGGACGGCACGATCCTGGAGGCCCGGCAGGTGGTCATCGCCGCGGGTTCACGTCCGGTCATCCCGCCGGTGATCACCGACAGCGGCGTGGCCTTTCACACCAACGACGACATCATGCGTCTACCGGAGTTACCCGAGCGTGTGGTGATCGTGGGCAGTGGCTTCATCGCCGCCGAGTTCGCGCACGTTTTCAGTGGCTTGGGCTCGGCGGTCACGGTGATCGCGCGCGGCCCGCGGCTGTTGCGCGCGCAGGATGAGACGATCGCGCAGCGTTTCACCGATGTGGTGTCGGCGCGGTGGGATGTGCGGCTGAACACAGAAGTGGCGAACGCTCGCGAGATCGATGGTGGCGTTGTCGAACTCGACCTCACCGACGGATCAACGGTGACGGGCGATGTGCTGCTGGTCGCCACCGGACGCACCCCCAACGGTGATCAGCTGAACGTGTCCGCGGCGGGACTGGCGCTCGACGAGCAGGGCCGGGTGCCGGTCGACCAGTACCAGCGCACACCGGTGCGCGGCATCTACGCCCTCGGCGATGTGAGTTCGCACTATCTGCTCAAGCACGTGGCCAATCACGAAGCGCGGGTGGTACAGGCGAATCTGCTGTCCGGCTGGGATTCCCCGACTACCGCCAGCGATCACCGGTTTGTCCCCGGCGCGGTGTTCAGCCGTCCACAGGTGGCATCGGTGGGGTTGTCAGAGGACCAGGCGCGGCAACGCGGGATCGACGTGGCGGTCAAGGTGCAGACATACGGCGACATCGCGTACGGATGGGCGATGGAGGACACCGAGGGGCTGTGCAAGCTGGTCGCCGACCGGTCGACAGGGCTGCTGGTTGGCGCGCACATCGTCGGCTACCAGGCGTCGGCGTTGATCCAATCGCTGATCACCGCGATGAGCTTCTCGATACCGGTGCGCGAGATGGCGCGAGGTCAGTACTGGATACACCCGGCGCTGCCCGAGCTGATCGAGAACGCGTTGCTCGGCCTCGAGCTTTAGCCAAGCTCAGCCGGCCATGAACTCGTCGTACGCCGAGGCCAGGCCCGGCGGCAGCACGGTGACATTGCATTCGCGCTGGGCACCACCGATCGGGGCCAGGATGCCGCGCAGCTCGTGGTACTCGCCGGGGTTGGCGGTGAAGTACGCGCGGATGTTCGCGGCGGCCTGGGCGCGCGGCTGGTCGGGCGCGGCGTCGAGCACCGCCCGTGCACCGGGGTGATTGTCGAGGTATCCGCGGGCGGCGATCGTTGTCGAGCCGACGGTGTTGGAGAGCCTCTCGCGGCTACAGTCCGGCGCGGCCGACGCCGTGGGCAATACCGCTGTCGCGGTGATGAAGCCGAGCACACCGGCGGTGCTGGCGGCCCGGCGCATGAGGGTGTGGGAGAGCGTCATGTCGATGTTTCCTTCGCTGGGGGCAGTTGCTGATCCCCGATCCACGCGAGGTGTACCCCGTAAACGAGTGCTGAAACATCAGGAGACGAGCGGTACCTCCGAGGCGATCAGGTCCAGCAGGGCGGGGTAGCGCTTGGCTTCCTTGTGGTTACCCGGCTTGCCGCTGCTGACCACACCGACGGATAGCGCCCGGGCGGGGTCCGCCCACACGGCGATGTCCACCAGCCCGGTGTGCCCGAACGCCGCAGGCGAGTTGCGCCCGAATGGTCCGAACCGCTTGGAGCCCAGCATGTATCCGGTCCCCCAGCGCATCGGCATGCCGCCGGTTGCCATGTCCGGCCGCAGGCGCCGGGCCGGTGCCGCCGCGGCCCGGATGGTCTCGGGGGACATGATCCGTACCCCATCGAGTTCGCCACCCCGGCAGAGGATCTCGGCAAATCGGGACAGTTCGTTCGCGGTGGAGACGGTGTTGGACGACGGCACCACGCCGGTGAGGAAGAAGGGCTGGTTCGACATCGGGATGATCTCGTGCATCGTCCCGCCGACCACCGCCCGGAAGGCCGCGCGCATGGGTGCGGGCAGTGGCTTACCGGTGGGATGGCTCGGTGCCACCAGCGGCACATCCTCCGGGGCCACACCGTAGTTGGTCCACTGGAACCCGAGGGGATCAAGGATTTCGGTGGCAAGGATGTCGCGGATGCTCTTACCGGTCGCACCGAGCACGATCTCGCGCACCAACGGCCCCCAGGTCAGCGCGTGATACATGTGCACCAGGCCGGGACGGTAAAGCGGGCGCAGCTGGCCGAGCTGTTCGCGGGTGTACTCACTGTCATCCATCCGGGTGACATCCGGCCGGGGTCCGGTGGGCACCGGGATGCCCGCGCTGTGCGTCAGCACGTGGCGGATGGTGATGCGATCCTTGCCGCGGCTGGTGAAGGTGGGCAGGTACTCGCACACACGGTCGTCGAGCGAGAGCGCTCCGCGCTCGATGAGCAGATGCATCACCGTCGTCGAGACGGCCTTGGCGGCCGAGTACACGCAAAACGGCGTGTCGGTGGTGACGGGGATCTTCTCGGCGTCGGCCGGATCGGTGGGCCCGTTACCCCAACCATGCCCGATGGCACGGTTGAGGATCACTTTTCCCTTGTGCCGCAAACACACCTGGATCGCCGGGTGCATACCCGCCTGATACCAGTACCGGGCCGCCTGCCAAATGCGCTCAACGGCGGCAGGATCGATCTCGGAGTGGTCCTCGGCCTGATCGCCGCTGCCGATGTTCGTCACCGAGTCCAGATCTGCTGGAACCCGTATGCGTCCGTCGTCAGTCATGATGCCCTTTCACCGAGTGTGAATCTCACGAGGAAATTCCGGCCAAACGCCTCGCCAGATTCCCATTCGACGGTAGCGGCCCGGGCGGGGTCGGATCAGAAGCCCAGGTCGCGACCGATGAGCTCCTTCATGATCTCGTTGGAACCGGCCCAGATCTTGGTGACGCGCGCGTCCATCCAGGCCCGTGCGACGCGGTATTCCTTCATGTAGCCGTAGCCACCGTGCAGCTGCACGCAGGCGTCGATGACCTCGTTCTGCACCTGAGAGGACCACCACTTGGCCTTCGCGGCATCGATCGCCGAGAGCTCGCCCTTGCTGTGCGCGAGCACACCCTGATCGACATACACCTGCGCCGCTTCGAGTTTGGTGACGAGCTCGGCAATGAGGAACTTGTTGTATTGCAGGCTGCCGATCTGCTGACCGAACGCCTTGCGCTCCTTGGCGTACTCGATCGTCTCCTCGAGCACCGCGGCCGCGTGGGCGATGTTTGCGACCGCACAGCCCATCCGCTCCTGGGGCAGGCGCTGCATCATGGAGATGAATCCCTGGTTGACCTCGCCGATCACGTTCTCGGCGGGCACCCGCACATCGGTGAAGAACAGTTCGGCGGTATCGGCCTCGGGTTGGCCCACCTTGTCCAGCTTGCGGCCGCGCTCGAAGCCGGGCATGCCCTCTTCGACGGCGAACAAGGTGATGCCCTTGGCCTTGAGCTCGGGTGCGGTGCGCGCGGCGACGACGACGAGATCGGCTCGCGCGCCGTTGGTGATGAACGTCTTGGAGCCGTTGATGACCCAGTCGTCACCGTCCTTGACCGCGATGGTCTTGAGGGCCGCCAGATCGGAGCCGCCCGACGGTTCGGTCATGCCGATGGCGGTGATCATCTCGCCACTACAGAATTTCGGCAGCCAGCGCTGCTTCTGCTCATCAGTGGTCAGCTCGACCAGGTAGGGGGCGACGATGTCGAAGTGGATGGACATCGAGGAGGCCAGTGCGGCGCTGGAGCGCGACAGCTCCTCCTGTAGAACCGCGTTGTAGCGGTAGTCGCCGGCACTGCTGCCGCCGAACTCCTCGGGCACGTCGAGCCCCAGGTAGCCCTGCTTGCCGGCCTCTAGCCACAGCTCGCGGTCGATGTAGCGCTGCTCGATGAAGTTCTCGGCGCGCGGCTCGACGTGGCGCTGCACGAATGTCTTCACGGACTCCCGGAACGCGTCGTGGTCCTCGGTGTAGATAGTGCGTTGCATGGTGTTATCGAAGCACGCGTCTAAATCCGCGTGCTCGGGTGTTCGGTGAGGTGGTAGGGATGGAGATCGTGAAACTGCTCGCCGCCGCCGCTCTCGCTGTCCTCGTCGCGGGCTGTACCGCCTCGCCGGAGGGGCCCGAACAGCATGAACACGGGAACTCGCTGACCGCACCGGTGGCGGGAGACCCGATCTGGACGCAGCCGCGTGCGCCCATCCGTGTGCACGGCGACACCTATTACGTCGGGACCGAGGGCATCAGTTCGGTGCTGATTCGGACCGACGAGGGTCTGATTCTTCTGGACGTGGGCATGCCGCAATCGGCGCCCCAGGTGGAGGACAACATCCGCACGCTTGGCTTCGCCGTCGAGGACCTGAAGTACGTGTTGTCCTCGCATACTCACGTCGACCATGCCGGCGGTATCGCCGCGGTGGTCCATGACAGTGGCGCCACCGCGGTATCGAGCCCTATCGGTGCACAGTCGCTGCGCGCCGGGCACGTGTCCGCCGATGATCCGCAGGCCTCCGATACCGCGAATGCAGCCTTCCCTGCCGTTGAACGAGTGCGGGAGATTGCGGATGGGGAGGTGCTGAAGCTCGGAAATGTCACGGTGACAGCGCATTTCACGCCGGGTCACACGCCCGGCGGTGTCAGCTGGACCTGGAAATCGTGCGAGGGAGGCCGGTGCCTGGACATGGTCTACGCCGATAGCCTCAATGCTGTCGCCACCGGTAACTACCGTTTTGCGCCCGGTCACGTCTCGAGGTTCCGGCAGAGCATTCAGACGGTGCGCGCGCTGCCCTGCGACATCTTGTTCTCCGTGCACCCCGAACAAGCCGACGACATCACGAAGCTGAACAGGCTCGCGGCGCAACGTGACCCGAATCCGATGATTGACCCGACGGCGTGCACGGCGCTTGCCAACACGTTCGACGCAAAGCTGGACAAGCGGATCGCCGACGAGCAGGCGGCCCGCTAGCGAGGCGGTGACGGTGGCATCGATCACCGGCTCAACGTGACGCTGAACACCCCGTAAAGTGTGTTTTTCGGTTTGCTATAGCTATCGCCATCATCTTAGATACAAGTTGTGTCTATTATTCGGACAGTGGCCATCTCCGCAAGTGAAGAGGCATATCGCTCGGTAAAGGAGCGCATCCTCAGCGGCGATATCCCCGGCGGTGAGCTGCTGAGCGAAGGGGAGATCTCGGCGCGGATGGGGTGTAGCCGCACTCCCGTGCGTGAAGCCTTCCTGCGGCTTGAAACCGAAGGCTGGCTGCGGCTCTATCCCAAGCGCGGGGCGCTGGTCGTGCCCATCACCCCAGAGGAACGCCGACACGTCGTCGACGCGCGCCGCGTCGTGGAGAGTGCTGCCGCGGCGCGCATTGCCGAACGAGGCGCATCTCCAGCACTCCTGTCAGACCTGTCAGCACTCATCGAGGTGCAATTGGGGCGTGCCGCGCAGGGCGATGCCGCAGGTTTTGCCGCCGCAGACGTGGACTTCCACCGCGCGATCGTGGCCAAGCTCGGAAACCCACTGCTGGAGAACTTCTACGACAGCCTTCGCGAGCGTCAGCGCCGAATGGCGGCGGCCGCCATCGGGGTAGACCCGGTGCGGGTCGCACGCTCGGTTGCCGGACACCGCGCGCTGGTGGACGCGCTTGCGGCGGGCGACGCGGCACGCTTCAGCGTCGAGCTGGTGGAGCACATGAAAGTGGTGACCGAGCGTGACTAGCCGACTGCTGGCGCCGTGGCAGCGGGTGGCCCTCGCGATGTTCGGAATTGCCTGGGGTGGTAATGAATTCACCCCGCTGCTGGTGATGTATCGGCAGGCCGGACAATCCGCCGCATCCGTTGACACACTGTTGTTCGCCTACGTGCTGGGCATCATCCCGGCGCTGTTCCTGGGCGGACCTCTCTCGGATCGCTACGGCCGGCGTGCGGTGATGCTGCCGGCCCCGTTCATCTCGATGGCCGGGTCCCTGGTGCTGGCCCTGGGGGCACAGCATTTCGCGCTGCTCTTCACGGGGCGGGTGTTCTCCGGTATCGCGCTGGGCCTGGCCATGGCCGCAGGAAGCTCGTGGGTCAAGGAACTGTCGGCTCCCCCGTTTGACCGGATCGGCGCCGGTGCGCGGCGCGGAGCCATGAGCCTGACCGCGGGATTCGCGCTCGGCGCGGCCGTGGCCGGAGCGTTGGCGCAGTGGGGCCCCTGGCCACAGCACCTGGCGTTCCTGGTCAACATCGCTATCACGATTCCCGGTGCGGTACTGGCACTTGCGGTTCCGGAGTCTGCGGCCGAGCGCGCGCCGGGCCGGCTGGTGGATGATCTGAAGATCCCTGCCGCGCGCCGTCGCCGCTTCCTGTTCGTTGTGATGCCCTTGGCGCCCTGGGTGTTCGGCTCGGCGGCGGTGGCGTACGCGGTGCTGCCCACGCTCATTGCCCCGACACTTCCCAGCGACCGCATCGCCTTCTCGGCCCTGTGCTGTCTGGTCTGCCTGGGCTGCGGTTTCACCGCACAGCTGCTTGCGCCCAGGATCGATCGGCCGGGTACCGCGCGGCTCGGCATCATCGGGCTGGCGCTGGTCGCCGTGGGGATGGCGCTGGCTGCCGTTGCCGCGCACCGGCTCACGATCCCGTGGGTCCTGATCGCCGCGCTGGTGCTGGGTGCGGGGTATGGGACGGCACTGGTCAGCGGGCTCCAGGAGGTGAACCGGATCGCCGGGCCCACGGACCTGGCCGGACTCACCGCCGTCTTCTACGGGCTGACCTACCTGGGCTTTGGGGTGCCGATGATGCTGACAATGCTCAGCGACGCGCTGCCGGTGCTGACACACCCCGTGCTGCTCTGCGGCGGCGCGATACTGGCGGCGCTTTGCATGGTGGTGCTGGCGATGAACTCGCGCACCGATATCCGCGAAGAGTCACCCCTGCAGGCGGCGGAATCCGACATGACTCCCGAGCCGGCTCTGCGTTAGCGGCGAGCCGGATAGGCTCTCGCAGCATGATCATCGCAGGGCTGGTACTGACCGGAATCGCCGCGCTCATCCACGTCTACATCTTTTATCTGGAATCGATCACGTGGACCAGTGAGAACACGCGCAAGATTTTCGGTGTGCGCACACTCGAAGAGGCCGAGGTGACGAAACCTCTGGCCTTCAACCAGGGTTTCTACAACCTGTTCCTCGCGATCGCCATCGCGGTCGGCACGGTGCTGTGGGCACGGGGCTGCACGTCGGTCGGTGCGACGCTGGTGTTCACCGGCGCCGGGTCGATGGTCGCGGCCGGACTGGTGCTGTTGATCTCGTCGCCGGACAAGGCGTCAGCCGCGCTCAAGCAGCTGGTGCCGCCACTTCTCGGGGTTATCGCACTGACCGTGGGGCTGGCGCTCTGATCGGCTAGCTCGGATCGGGCCCGGTCGCGACGGGGCGCTGTGGATCGCTCGACCACTCCGACCACGACCCCGGATAGAGGGCGGCGTCGTATCCCGCGACGGCCAACGCCGCGATCTGATGCGTGGCGGTGACACCGGACCCGCAGTACACCGTGACAGGGTGCCGTCCGGCGCCGAGTAGCTCGAAGCGCTCGCGCAATTCGGCAGCGGACCGGAAGGTGCCCTGCGGTGTGAGGTTCTCGGCAGTCGCAGCGGAGACGGCACCGGGGATGTGCCCGGCGCGGGGATCCAGGGGTTCTTCGTCGCCGCGGTAGCGGGCTGCCGCCCGGGCGTCCAGGACCAAGGCATCGGGTGATTCCGCTTGGGAAGCAATCGCATTGGCGTCGACCGAGGCGAAGCCGTCCAGCGAGGAAATGGTGATCCCGCCGGGCTCGGCGACAACCTCGCCCGTCTCGACGGGTCCTCCGAAGCGCTGCCAGGCCGCCCAGCCGCCGTCGAGAATCCGGACATCGGCAACTCCGGCGGCACGCAGCAGCCACCAGGCGCGCGAGGCCGCCTGCCCGTTCCAATCGTCGTAGACGACCACGGCGTCACCGTCGCTCAGACCCCAGCGCCGGCCACTGGCCTGGAGAGCCTGCGGCGTGGGCAGCGGATGGCGGCCACGGCCCGTCACCGCGTGGTCGGCGAGGTCGGCATCCAGGTCAACGAACACCGCGCCGGGAAGATGACCCTCGAGGTAGGCCGCGCGGCCGTTCGGCTGCATCACGGTCCAGCGCACATCGAGAACGCGAAAATCGGACAGGCGTTGTGCGAGTTCGTCGGCCGAGATGAGCACGTTCATGCCTCGACGGTACCGCCGAACGCCGCTACCGCTGCGTGCTGCCCGCGTCGACGGGCAGGGCGACCGAGGTGATGTAGCGCGCCTCGTCGGAGGCCAGGAACAGTGAGGCGTTGGCGATATCGAGCGGCTGCACCCATGGCAGGTCGAGCATGTTCATGGTCTTGGCGGCGTGAGCGAATTCTTCTTGAGTCGGTTCCTCAAGGTCGGGCCGGAACATCCGTCGCACATGGTCGTTCTGGATCATCGGGGTATCCACGTTGGTGGGGTGCACGGTGTTCACGCGAATCTTGTGCGGCGCCAACTCCGATGCCAGTGAACGCATGAGCCCCACCACGCCATGCTTGGCCGCGACGTAGTGCGAGACCCCGACGAGACCGCGCAGTCCGGCGATGGAGCTCACCAACACCATGGAGCCGCCGCCACGGCTGATCAGGTGTGGAATCGCGGCGCGGGTGGTATGCCACACGCCGGTCAGGTTGACGTCAAGCATGGTCTGCCACACGCTTTCACTCATCTCGGCGAGCATGCTGCGCGAGCTGATTCCGGCGGTGGCACACACGACATCCAGTCCGCCGAATGCGGTAACCGCGTCGGTGACAAAGGTCTCCAGCGCACGCAGATCCCGTACGTCGACCACACCCGGAATGACCCGTTGGCCGTAAGACTCCACCAGATCGGCCGTCCGGTCCAGGTCGGCCCGTGTCGCGGGCGGCGTGACGGTGGTGTGCACCGGCGCGCAGATATCGAGAGCGATGACATCGGCACCCTCCTGCGCGAAGCGCTCCGCCTGCGCACGCCCAATACCCCGGGCGGCGCCGGTGACCAGCGCCACCTTGCCCGCCAATCGTCCTGTCACGCGATTCATCACACTTTCTGCGTTAGTCCGGCGTCGACCACCAGCTGGGTGCCGGTGATGTAGCGCGCTTCGTCGGAGGCCAGGAACACCACGGCATTGCTGATGTCCACGGTTTCCACCCACGGCACCGGCAACAAGGTGCGCTCCGCCAGGGCTTCGGCGGCGTCGGCCTCGGTGGGATGTGCGAGGTCCGGCCGCAGGCGAGCGATGACCTCGGGATTGAGGATCATCCCCGTGTTGACCGCGCCCGGATGCACGGTATTGACCCGAATACCCAACGGTCCCAGCTCATTGGCGGCCGTGCGGGCCAGGCCCACGACGGCGTGCTTGCTCGCGGTGTAGTGCACGGTGTTGGGGGTGCCCTTAAGGCCGTTCGTGGAACTGATGACCACGACGGAGCCGCCCGACGTCAGATGTCGCACCCCCGCCTGAACGGTGTGGAGGACACC
>Ga0265327_10003032_pt1 | contig 16635 bp, 11 predicted proteins | sample 41621metaG_FD_202089 | JGI IMG/M metagenome (GOLD analysis project Ga0265327, IMG submission 202089) | Rhizosphere microbial communities from Carex aquatilis grown in University of Washington, Seatle, WA, United States - 4-16-21 metaG | ecosystem: Host-associated > Plants > Roots > Rhizosphere... | reverse complement strand
GGACCACCTGCCAGGGTCAGGGAATTACCTGCCTGAGTTACGGTTGTATTATGAGTTAATGTTCCACCCAGCTGAACGGAATCGGCTACGCGGGTAAGACCATTATTTGCGTGAAGGACATTATTAACTTGTGCGTAGCTAATCCGGCGAAGTGCACCAGTAGCAGGATCTGCAACAACAATGCTGTCGTTGAGTGAGCCACTGTTTAAACCGGTTACATTGGCCGAAGTAGTTGAAACGTTACCTGTATTGGTAATACCGGCAGTTGTGGTAGCACCGGTTACACCAAGTGTTCCGCCAATCGTTTCATTTCCTGAATTAGAAATATTTCCTGTATTAGAAATATTTCCCGTGTTGGTAATGCCTGTTGTGGTAGAAAGACCAGAAACATTCAGCGTGGTTGTTCCTACGTTGCCGGTATTTGTAATACCATTCGTAGTAGAAGCACCGGTTACACCAAGTGTACCACCAACAGTAGCAGCACCTGTTGTGCTCAGTGTTGTAGTACCAACATTACCTGTATTCGTGATACCGGTTGTTGTGGAAGCACCCGTTACATTAAGTGTGGTTGTTCCTACATTACCTGTATTTGTGATACCGTTCGTAGTGGTTGCACCAGTTATAGCAACAGGTCCACCGGCCAAAGTCAGACTATTACCTGCTTGAGTAATTGTTGTCGGATGAGACAGCGTACCCCCCAGTTGGATGCTATCTACAGTACGAGTCAGACCATTATTTGCCTTGATATTATTTGGAATAGAAGCAGGATCCACTTTCTTAACAACACCAGCACTCGTGATGTTCAGAATGCTATCCGTTGAAGTTCCTGGCACGATGCCGGTTGCAGTCAGCGTAGAGGTTGTTGTATTACCTGCAGTTGTGAAGCTTCCTGAAGTCGTAGAACCCGTCATATAAGCTGTTCCGCTTTGAAGGGCGCCAACTGCTGCTGTATCAGCAACGTTAAAGTTACCAGTACCAGTCAAGCTCAGATTATTATTGCCCGTTGCAATTGTTGTCGGCTTGGTAAGTGTACCACCTAATTGAATGGAATCCGCATTGCGGGTAAGTCCGTTATTTGCTTTTACAGATTGAAGTACTGAAGCAATGCTGGTAGTCTTTACTACGCCTGTTGCATCTGAAGTTAAAACGCTATCTACAGCAGAATTGCCTGTAAGGCTCACTCGTTGTAATCCTTCCAGACGAAGTGGATCGGTACCCGTTACATGTAGTTTATTAGTTGGAGCGGTATTACCAATACCAACCTTAGCGGCGGTATTACCAAGGATAACACTATTGTTCTGACTAACCAAAGCACCAGAACCAATTGCGGTGGAACCGGTAATGCTTGATGAACTAACATCCGCCTGATTACCTACCAGCGTATTGTTTTGTATACCTGCAAAATTGGCACCAGCACGATAACCAATACCCACGTTATTAAAGCCAGTACCGACATTCTGCAATGCTTCGGTACCGATACCTGTATTATTTGTACCATTCGTAATCGCACTACCAGCCGAAGAACCGACCAATGTGTTATTCAGCGTGATTCCCACCGTCTGTGTCAGACCGGCTTGATAACCAAAAACGGTATTGCCGTTCAAATCAAGACGACCCGCTTTGATATTGTTAATCCGGAAGTTCAGCGCCACATTATTGGTAGTACCCAGGAAATTCACACCATCTGCGGCATTTGAATTTCCGTTGATGCTCCAGAATTGGGTCAGCGCGACGCCACCGTTTCCAGAATACACCCAGCCGGTGCCATCAAAGAAGTAAAGACCTGATCCATTTGCCAGATAGCCTGGGTTAATAGAGAGGATACTTCCGTTGGTATTGTAGACCATCATACCCGCCTTTGGACTAGGTACTGTCACTACATCAGTTGTACTGGTGAGGTTGACTCGGTTCAGGTAAAAGGCCTTGTTCGGATGTTCCAACTCCAGGATGGAGGAAGGATCAATCGTCGCCGGATTGTTACCGATTTTGATCTGCCCCTGGCTCGCAAATGGCAGCAGCAGAAGGAAGGTGTAAAGCAGTCTTTTCATGTGGGGGGATTGCTCAGTTAAAAGATTGTGAAATAGAGGTAGCAAATGTAATATCCATATCGATACAGTGTTAGCCTTACTACAAAAAAAAATAAAGAAGATCCATTGACCAAGCACAGTATGCATACATATCTTTACCTCATCATTTTATTTACATTTAAATTGTCTTAATTATAAGTTATTAATAGTACTAAAATTTTAATTGATTTACATAATATACTCAGCTAAGTAGCGACTAATCTTTTCCCAATGTCCAAATATTATACTTTATAAATACAATCATAATAAGGATCAAAATACCTGCGTTTCTACTCCATTCAGGGCTTTTGCAAGTATCATAATAAAGCAAATTTTTTCAATAATGCAAATCATTAAGAATTAATTAATTTGAAAATCAAATTGATTAATAATGCATGATTTATGCATGTGCTTTGCTTAATATTTATGATAATTTTCCCCGAATTGATCCAACAAGGGTGATATTTTCTAAATAGATCTAATAAATCTATCTCGCACCGCCAATAATCCACCTCAACCCTTCTAAAAAATCAGGATACTACCCCATCGTTCCCCATTTGAGCACCCTGACACCGGCTCACTATGGTAGTCCAATTTTCAAATTTGACTTCAATAAAGAAAGGATTCAAAAAGGACCTTAAAGTTTCATTTTGAGATCCATTAATTGTTTAATAAGGAACAGGGGTATAAGCTTCTTTTGACAAAAAACAACCCATCATTCCCAACGAAGATCTGGTTCCTTGCAAAATATTATTCCTAATACGAATCCTTCCGCCAGACTAAATTAATGCGTACAAAAGATCCGAAATCAGTCACTCCATAATCAATATTTACAATAAATAAAAAAAGCCCGTTTGTTGAGTTCCCTCACAAACGGACGACTATTATTGCGCTCGAATAGTATTGGAGATCGCCAATTCCTTAGAATTGATGCGTCTCTTGCAATACCTAACTTCTATTGAAAAAGGGCTGAAAACACTTCAACCAATTTGCACCTTAGACCTCAATCCCTATTCATACTGGTAGCACCTGACTTACTGCATGAAAAAATCAAAGATGACTACTAATCACTTTCTGACGATATCTTATACAAGATATTTGGAAGAATCGTACTAATTCGGAACGATGCTATTAACGGAATTCCTGTGGCTTCACAATTGTAAACACGCGGCTGATATTGAACCCCAAATGCACACCCCCCTTTTTCGCCCAACTATCGGTGGTCTGACCAATGAAAGCCCGCTCCGTTATTCCGGTGGAATTGGTAAAATGCAATTGAAAAACGTGCCCACCCGTTTCAATATCCAAACCAACACTAAATGAATTATAATAGGGTATGCTTGTGATTTTATTGCCCGGAATCTGATAAAAATATTCGCCGGTAAGCGCTAATCTACGAGTCAGCTTGACCCTGCCCCCAATCCCCAAAGCCAGTACATTATTCGGATCCTGAGTATCATTTACTAAATTGTAATGCACCAGAGACGGGCTCAACTGCAATGAAAAACGCTCACTGAATTTACGAGCTATCAGAATCTGATGGCAATAGCTCAGGCGATTACTGAAATAATACGTTTTTGTGGAATCACTAAGGTGGACCTCATTCGATTTTGCCATCATAGTCACCGCATAACTCACAGTAATTGGCATATGATCGTCCATAGTTTGCCGAAGGATTTTAGCCCGTAACAAGCCATCATATTCCTTTTCAAACGAACTACGACCTAATCCTACAGTCAGCCATTTTGTGATACCATACTCGAAACCAAAGCGGGTCTGCGCCCCATCCAATCCGAATAAATCCTGAAAACCGTTCTGAACGGTACCAAAACGGTGAAGAATGATAAAATTCAACACACCAGGTGCTTCATTTTCAATACTTTGACCATTAATGACACGAACGCCTTTAAAGGTAGCCGTGGTATATTCATGGGTTTTTGTACTGGCATCACCACTTAAAAGAGCTCCAAGATCCCCATTAGAATTAGAGTCCGTTTGGGCATGAAGTAAACCGGTTGAACCTAATAATGCAATTGCAAGAAATAGCCGTGACAGCATAGAAATAAAATAATAATGATCGTTTAGTGCTTTATAGCTGCCATGACAGAGTTTACCGTTACTTTAATATCCTGCGAAATCTTGGAGGCGACTAGGCTTGGAATGGTCACTCCATAATCAGCACACTTGACAATAAATGTGCTATTAGCAGTTACCTCTCCACCTTTGATTACGATCGTTCCAGGTAAATTGACATCCTTAGTGACACCGTGAATCGTCAGTTTGCCACTCACCTTGACATTGTAGGTACCGTCCTTAGCAAAATTGACCCCCGAAATATCGGTGATCTTCCCTTTAAATTCTGCTTTTGGGAACTTGTCACTCTCCATATAATTTTCATTGAAGTGCTCCTGCATGAGGGCCGATTCAAATTTGAAACTCTTGATCAGGACAATAAATTGAAGGCCACCTTCTTTCGCATCCATTGCGCAGGCAACTTCATTATTGATGGCCTGGATATCCATCATGGAGGTTTTGGAAAAGAAGGTAACCTTTCCGGTCCGGGTCATGTACCGTTGGGCAAAAGCAGGCATTACCATTATTGCCATCAATAAAATGAGCAAAAGCTTCTTCATCTGATATGTTTGAATTGATTAATTACCTAGTTATTCTGGGCACCATTATTCACCCAAATGCGCACCTTATTAATGATGCAATCGGATAATTTAACCCCACCCTGCGGCATGGGGGAAAAGCCCGATTCATGATTCATGGTTCCAATCAGGCGACCGTTATTTACTACTGTCAGCACCGCGGCGTAATCATTCATAGGAATATTCCCCGCAGGATTAGTCGCTGAATGGCAGCCGGAATAGGCACAATTAGTTTGTATAATCGGCCCAATAACAGCACTATACGTTACATTGCTGGTATCACAATTGCCTTCCGGATAAAGTTCATTGGCTTTATCATTATAACAGCCCGAACCTACAAAAGCAATGGCAGTAAAGATTACCGTTGCTAATAATAACTTTTTCATGAATTTAGAATGCTAATCTTATTTTACAATAACACAATCCGTCAGCAATACATCCGTAGTATGACCGGAACAAAAGCCCTTAATTTCCGCTTCTTTACCTACCTCCAGCTTCAATCCTTTCTCCTGCATCGTACAAAACACACTGGACATGGGATCAGCTGAATTAAACAATACAGTCGTTTGACCAGAGGCATTCGTATCCACTTTCGCAATCATTCCTTTTACTTGCAAGGGCTTATTCAGATATTTCGCATCCCCTGCCTTTTCATCCGCACTGTAAAAAGCAACGAGAGAATCCGGATTAATAGATATGCCTTTTTCACTTGCTGCACTCCGATGAGGCTTATACCACTGGCTAAGGCCAACCAGGAGACCAATTACCAACAGCAATAAAATGAGTGTAAGAACCAGCCGGAGACGCTTATTTTTCATGATCGTTGTTGCAACAAGTTTCAAAGATATCCCTTAAGGTTAATCCCGGTAAAGGTAAGGCAGAATCATAACTTTTTGATGACACATACAAAACGTATTAATTAATAAACCACGCGTACCTTAATGGACTCTGGCACTTCACGCAATAAGTCGAGTGCTTTTCCCGATAATGTCATATCCACGTCCAAAACCACATAGCCTATACGCTCATTGGTCTTTAAATATTGCCCTAGGATGTTAATTCCAAGTGAAGACAAGGATGAATTAAGGGCCGAGAGGACCCCTGGGCGATTATGATGGATATGTAGGATCCGATGCGCCTCTTCCTGCAAAGGCAGGATCAATTCCGGTACCGTCAATGATCCCTGGGTATTCCCCCTCTCGATAAAAGAAAGCAGCTTTGAACTGACATCCTGGGCTATGCTAGCCTGAGCCTCCTCGGTTGAGCCCCCGATATGGGGTGTCAATAATACATTGGGTAAGCCGTGTAATGGGGTATGAAACGCTGCTCCATTTTTTTCGGGTTCATGTAGGAATACATCGATTGCAGCCCCTCCCAATTGCCCATGCTGCAAACAAACCCTAACAGCATCAATATCCACAACTTCTCCTCTGGCATAATTAATTAATAGGGCGCCCTTTTTGCAGGTAGCCAAACGTTCTGCATTGATACAATTGTTCGTTGCCTGCGTCGCCGGGATGTGCAAGGTGATAATGTCGGCTTGGCACAGAACTGCTTCCAGAGAGGCCTGGGGCCTGGCATTTCCAAGGGGTAATTTCTTTTCGACGTCAAAGTATACCACCTGCATACCTAAAGATTCAGCAAGTACACTCACCTGGGAACCGATATTACCATACCCCACAATTCCAAGGGTCTTTCCCCTCAGTTCATGGCTGGCCAGACTATCTTTTAACCAGATGCCTTTCAGAGCAGCTTCCTGTTTTTCCGGTATTCTTCGGATCAACATGATAGCGGCACCAATTACCAACTCGGCTACCGATCGGGTATTCGAATAAGGTGCGTTGAAAACCACCACTCCAGACTCGGTAGCCGCAACCTTGTCTACCTGATTGGTACCAATACAGAAACAACCGATTACCAAAAGCTGTGGAGCGGATTGAATGACGCGCTTACTGATCCTGGTTTTCGAACGAATGCCTAAAATCTGAACATCCTTCAATGCCTCAATTAACGCATCTTCGTCCAATGCCGCTGATAAACTCCGGACATGAGCATACCCCGCTCCTTTGAAGGCAGCAACAGCTTCCGGACTGATATTCTCCAATAAGAGAATATTGACGTTCTCTTTGGAATAGGATTCCTCACACATGCCGGCAAGTTACACCCGGGTCTGAATGTTCCAGCTATGCCATAGACAGCGCACAAATTCTTAATACAGTCTTCTATTTTTTTGTAACCCTTTGCTGCCACCGCCCGCCATTGTCATCTTCCACCTGCACCAGGTATACGCCTGAAGCCAATTCCTGAATTGGGATCAGCTTGGTGTCCATTCCTGTCGGCGTCTCTGCATGATACACCAGGTTGCCAGCCGCATTCCACATCCGGATATGCGCTTTACTGCTCAATTGCATGCGAATATGAATGATATCGGTCGCAGGATTCGGATAGATAGCAACAATCGGATCTACCGCTTTACTGCCCATATCCACCATCTTTATACCACTTGCCTGATATTGACCATTGACATCCTGTTGCAGGAGGCGGTAATAATTCCGGCCATTGAGTGGTTGCTCATCCGTGAAACTGTAATCAGTGGGACTCAATTTAACCCCTTGCCCATTCACGCTTCCTATGCTTGTAAACTGTTTGGCATCAGAACTTCGCTGGATTTCGAAGACTTTACATTGGTTTTCGCTGGCTGTAGTCCAGTTCAATAATGCAGCAGTTCCAACCCGCTGGGCATCGAACTGTGTCAGGGTGACTGGTAATGCCTGACTTCCTCCGGCCACACCCAATTCAGAAAAGGAAGGAATGGTTGCCTGCAGGTAAAATCCAGTTGCAGTAAATCTTGAAGTGCTGGTGCTCTTATGAACAGTTGGTCCACTATTGTTATTGATATCGCAGTCCTCATTGACGCCATCATAGTGATAGATCACGAGGTTGGAAGCATTTAATCCAGGTTGGCCGGTAGCGACCATGTAGGTATCGAGCTCTGGGTCCTTATAATAGAGGCGCACATTTACTGGGATCGGGAAATTGCCAGCCGGATAATTAGAGCTTTCAAGGTTAAAATACCGGGGCATGTACTTTACGCCATATGCAGTTACCGGAATATGGGCACTGTCCAGGCCATAATGTTTCATACTCACAGTGACCGTTCCCAGATTATTGCCATTTGGATTAATGGAGGCAAGGATCTGTCCACTATCATTGGTAAAATCCCACCAATTCGTACCGGAAACATTTACCAGGGAGAAGTTATTACAATTGGTATTTCGGTAATCGGCGATGGCGCTATCCGTTTTTACGAAGGTGGCAATCAGGAAATTTCCGCCGCCATATTCAACAAGGCGCATTTCGAGGACAGAATCTGAATTCAGAAATCCAAGATTGATCGTATTGCTGGGGCAGCAACCATTATAATATACCTGCGTGCCATTCTTCAGCACTTTCAGATCATCATCATGGTAGACATTCACGCTGTATTGCCCCGCCGGGAAGCCTCTTCTCCGCCAAACGCTTGTAAACTGGTCCGCACCGATCTGGCAACCTTGCCAACCAGCACTGGCATTCATGGCACAGCCATTGCAATAATTATTGGCAATGGTATTGATGCTAAAATTGGAATCAAGATAATACCCCCTGTACGAATTTCCCGTCAGGTTGATATTGGTGCCCTGGTATCCATAAACATTCCAGATATTATTGCCTGTATCGGTTGGGTTCCCGGCACTATTGGAGTGTGTCTTAATTACGGTATTTGAGTAGCCAATAGTCGGAATGGAGTCTAAAGCCAGCCTTCTGTAACCATGAGTTACATGGATCGTGTCCGGGGTAAAAGCCAGGCCAGTGGCTGCCGGAATGTTTACCCAGGTACCACCTGAAATACTGTCCTGCCATTGGTAGGTGATGGTGGTTGGTGCATAACCACCGGAAGGATTAACGGTATTGGTAATGATTGATGGCTGATCGAAGCCGCAAATATATTCGTCACCGGCAATTGCCCCGCCATCCAGATTTTGCTGCCTTAAGTAGGAAGATAAAAAGGCCGGACCATAATTCTCGGTATAGCGGTATTCGAGGGTATCATTCGGGCCCAAACCTCCCAGGGAGGCAAAGGGATTATTGCCGCAGCAACCCGAACTCAGCATCAACACACCATTCCGGAATACCTGGATATCATCGTCCTGGGTAGGGAAGGAAATCACATAAGGTCCGGCAGGGAATCCAATCCTTTTCATGCTCATTGAAAAGGCATCATATTGAACGGGGCAGCCTAGGTAATGAATGCTTGTGGATGGGGAGGTATAGGCATCCCATTCATTTTGGGTATTGAAATTAAGGGCCGTGTCCGTGTAATATCCGCGATACACAACGTTTGATGGATTCAAGGTCAGGTCACGGCCGTTATAGGCATAGAATCTCCATTGATTGATGCCCCATATCGCAGGATTTCCATGGAGGGAATCGGACTGAATTTTAATGACATTGGAATAGGCTACATAACTGCTATCATCTGTAACCTTACGCCTGAAATAAATGGCGGTGTCAAATATTGCGTGTGTCTGGTACGTTGATTGGGTAGCACCAGAGATCGTTATCCAGGAGCCACTGGTAAGGCTATCCTGCCATTGATAATGATACGCGTTACCAAACAGATCACCCTGCCCGCCGGTAGCATTTGAGGAACTTCCAAAGCTTATCGAATCCCCAAGACAGATTTGCGCATTCGGACTTGTAATACTGCCTCCTGTTAGTGGGGCCAGGCTCATAACAACAGACATACCTGCCCCACCATAATATTCAGCGAAGCGGGCATCGATCGTATCGGTGGGCTTCAGGTATCCAATATTGAATACTGTTGCGGTACCACAGCAGCCTCCATCATAAAAGATTTGCTGCCCGTTCTTGAAGGCCTGTCCGGGATCATCATGCGATGGCATCTGAAAGGTATAGAAGCCGGCAGGGAACCCGGTTCGTACGGCAGACATCGTAAATAGATCAGAGGTCACGCTGCATCCCTGCCAATTTGGAAATGAGGAGGGCGAGCTACTGGAATTCCAATCATTGAAGGTGCTAAAACTAAGGCTGGAGTCCACATAATAACCCCGGGCATTTACATTAACAGGATTCAGACTGATATCTGCACCGTTATATCCATAAAGGATCCAGGCTCCTACCCCTGGAACCTGAGGGGTGAAGGTTAAAGAGACGTTTATTTTAATGACATTAGAATACACCGTATTCGCCCCTAAAACCGCTTTGCGCCTGAAATACGTTGTCTGGTTTAAGGTATCCGGATGAAAGCCCAGGCCTGTAGCTCCACTGATATTGGCCCAGGCCAGGCTGTCGTTACTGCGCTGCCATTGATAGCTGACTCCAACGGAATCCTGGAATGCCGAGTCTATACTGATGAGGGAATCTGGGCGGAAATAATTATTGCAAATGGTTTGATTCGTTCCGATCATACCATTATTGGATTGATTGGAAATGCTGACGGCATCGATCTCATTCCAGCTACTGACCGCTGGTGAATTGACCGCGATGCGGATACGCGTAACATTATAGCTGGTCAAAGGAAAGTAGATCTGCCGAACAAAGGGACAGACGCTGGCTGCAGTAGCAGTTGCGCTATAAACCTGAACCCAGGTGCTACTGCCGGGATTCCAGATATACACGGTGTCAATGGCTCCTGGCGCATTGGTTTCATAGATCCGGATCCTATTAATGGGCCCAGGATTTGAAAAGCCTAATTCCAGGAATTCCCGTTGATTGTCTGCGGTGGCAGAGGCCCAGGCAGTCGTAATGTCACCGCAGGAAGGATACGTATCCGGAATACCCAGGGCCTGTACAGCGGCCCAGGAGCTGCTTGTATACTGCGAGGAAAAATTGACGAGCGTATCGGCCCAGCGAAATTGTGCCTTTGCCAGAATTGGGATGCATAACAAAATCAGAAGTAGTAGTTTTTTCATAGGGGGGATTGTTAAATGGCGGTTAACTAATACAACAAAATTATTAATGTTATTCGTAAGATCTCGACGCTCCAACCGGAATAATGATTACGGATCCAATTATTAAAACAACAAGTTCATTATCAGCATTTTAAAGGATATTAAGTTTATAAAAAGTGTCTGGCAAATTCCCTATTTTCCCAAAGTGCTGAAACTGGATGTACTTGCAGCGACAGTCCATTAGGATCGTTGGAATTGATCTACGACCATATCCTTGCGAATGGGTTTATTCGCCGGTAAAAGTATTCCAGGGCAAGGCGGATTAAAATAGGATATTCATACCATATTTTTCCAATAATCCGGGGAGGCCGGAGATGCTGATTTTCGCATTTCGCAGCCGGTTGATCTCAGGATCAATTGAAAAATTAGTAGCCAGGCTCAGATCTGCCTTTTCGAGGTTGCTTCGGTCAAAATGGGCACCAGTAAGGTCGGAACCTTCAAAAGAAGCTCCACTCAGATCACATTCAGTAAAATCCACTTCCAGTAAACGGCAATTCAGGAATCGGGTACCTTTGAGTTTGAGTTGAAAGAAGCTGCTGTGGTTGAGGATACATTGTTCAAAATCCACACTAAAAATGAAGGAACTGCAATCATCAAAATGCAGTCCTAATAATTTGCATCCTTTGAATTTCGCCTTGATAAATCCAGTCTTGATCAGTTTTACAAGGCTGAAATTGCAATCCACAAAGACACAATTATGGAAGCTAAATCCGCTGAGGTCATTATTTGAAAAGTCACAGTTCTGAAACAAGCATTGATCATATTCAGCATTAGGAAGGAAGGATTCGCTATAATCCTGTTTTTCGATGAGCTGTCCTTTGATGTATTGTTGTTCCATTATTTTCTGTCGGGGTTGAAAAATCAATCGAATAAAATCGTTTCGTCCCTGATCTGGTTGTAAAAGTATTGCTTACAACCAGGGATTAATAAACCATTCTACCTGAATTGTAGACGTCGACCACAGTAGAACTATAATTGAATATACCAACACACCAACTGTTATTCATCCAAAAGGCCCGTATTCGAATAAATCATTTTGAGATGTGGTGGATCTCTCGCAATTTCATCCGGCTTTTATCGAAAAAGTCTTGCAGAACTATTCAGGAAGTAGTTAATCAGTTGAAAACCAGCATAAAATAAGGATAAAATACGCAGCAAACACATGCCTTTTTTTAAGACGGAATGATTGGTTCTACGCAATGAATCAAGGACCGGGCAAAGAATTGGATCATTGGATTGGGAATGAAAAAGGCAGAGGCGCTTCAACCAAGCATTCAACCTTTGCACATTAAAACAGGCTGCCCTTGGGAGGCAGCCTGCAAACCATTGTGATTTGTGAGACCTTGAATCAGGTCCCTATAACTCCTACCGTAGGAACAATAACTCGCGGTATTTAGGCAGGGGCCAGAGGCTGTCCTGCACAATCAATTCCAGCTTATCACTATGATAACGGATATCATCGAAGAAAGGCTTCACCGAATCGCAGTACATATTGGCGCGCTTATGTGTATCCGCTTCTTCATTCGCTTTCTTGCGGGCCTCGATCATCGCTTCCACCTTATCATTGATTTCCTGGATGTGCCCAGAAATCACGGATAACAGGTTCGCCTGCGCTTTATAGCTGGAATCACCAATACCCAGCTCTTTTAAGCCACGCACATTATGGATCAGTTTATTCTGATACTCGATTGCAGCAGGGAGTACATGATTGGTGGCCAGATAACCTAAGATACGAGCCTCGATCTGCACCTTTTTCACGTATTCTTCCAGCATGATCTCATGACGGGCATCCATTTCGCGCTCACTGAAAATCCCATTCTCAATGAACATTTTCTTGGTTGCTGCACTTACGTAAGCATTCAGTGCTTCTGGTGTGGTCTTGAAATTGGATAGGCCACGACGTGCTGCTTCGGCAGCCCACTCTTCGCTATAGTTATCCCCTTCGAACCGGATCTTTTTAGAATCCTTAATGTAATTACGAAGCACATGAAGAATAGCAATTTCCTTCTTCTCGCCCTTTTCAATAAGCGCATCCACCTCCGACTTAAATTCCTTCAAGGTTTGAGCCATGATCGCATTAAGCACGGTCATGGGAGCTGCACAATTGGCGGTAGAACCAACGGCGCGGAACTCAAACTTATTACCGGTGAAGGCAAATGGGGAGGTCCGGTTCCGGTCGGTATTATCCTGAAGGAGCTCCGGAATTTGCTTATGAATATCGAGCTTGAGAATCGCTTCATCCTGCTCATCAAACTTGTCTTTTACACGCTCTTCCACTTCGTCGAGCACCTTGCTCAGATACGAACCAATATAGGCTGAAATTATTGCAGGCGGGGCCTCATTGGCACCCAGACGGTGATCGTTACCTGCACTGGCAATGGAAGCACGGATCAGATCCGCATAGTCATGTACCGCCTTGATCGTATTGACGAAGAAGGTGAGGAACATCAGATTAGTCCGTGGCGTTTTACCTGGGGCGAGCAGGTTAACACCCGTATCGGTAGCCAGGCTCCAGTTATTATGCTTGCCACTGCCATTCACACCGGCAAATGGTTTTTCATGCAGTAGCACCTTCAGTTTATGGCGCTTGGCCACACGAGCCATCACATCCATTAGCAGGGAGTTGTGATCCACCGCGATATTGACTTCTTCGAAGATTGGGGCACACTCAAACTGACCAGGAGCCACTTCATTATGACGGGTGCGCAATGGAATGCCGAGCTTGTAACTCTCCTGCTCGAAATCCTGCATGAAAGCGAAAACACGCTCCGGAATAGATCCAAAATAGTGATCCTCCAATTGTTGGCCTTTAGCCGGGCTATGGCCAATCAGCGTACGACCACACATCACCAGATCGGGACGTGCGTTAGCCAGGGCCTCATCTACCACGAAGTACTCTTGCTCCCAACCGAGGGTTGCGGTTACTTTGGTGACATTCTTATCAAAATACTGGCAGACATCCACCGCAGCTTTATTCAATGAGGCGATGCTCTTCAGCAATGGCGCTTTATGATCGAGACTTTCACCGCTATAAGCAATGAAGATGGTAGGGATGCAAAGGGTCTTACCAAAACCGGTTTCCATGATGAAAGCCGGTGAGCTTGGATCCCAGGCAGTATAACCGCGAGCTTCGAAGGTGGCGCGAATACCGCCGTTCGGGAAAGAACTGGCGTCCGGCTCCTGTTGGATCAGGGCATCGCCATCAAACAATTCAATAGCGGTACCATCACTTTTAATGGTGAAGAAGGAATCATGCTTTTCAGCAGTGGTTCCAGTTAGTGGCTGGAACCAGTGCGTGAAATGGGTCACGCCTTTTTCTTCCGACCAGGCCTTCATACCGGAAGCGATCTGGTCGGCCATCCGGCGATCCAGGCGGGTACCATTCTTTGCAGAGGCAGTGAGGCTTTTATAAGCCTCATCGCTCAGCCATTCCCGCATGGCCTTGGAGGAAAACACATTACTGCCGAACATGGCAGTGACCTTTTTACCGTTATAATGAGAGATCTTCTTTTCCTCATTATGCAATTCTTTAAGTGCTGGAAAACGTGCGCCCATAATTGATGGATGATAGTGTGTGAAATGGAATATAGCTCTTGAGAAACTAATTTAATTTTTTGCAAAGAAAGAATAGCGCGACCAATTTTCCAATTTTTCATCACTTCACTCAAAAAATACTCACATTTTTACAATACTAATTCATTTGTATGAATACGCTCCCGAATCAGCCATGCCAGGGAGAAGTCCTTATAAACAACTGCATTACATTCCAATGGGATGGTAAAGCACTTGTTTTTGATGGCATATTCTTCACAGATGCCCTCCCAATTTGATAATATGTGATTCAATTTTATTTGTTGAATTCCTAAATCGCGGATAAAATCGGCACCACGGCGACCATTCCATTTATAACAGGCTTCTTTAATACACCAGGCCAGCGTAAATAGTTTGGAATCTCCATTGCAAAGGGCTTGTTCCTGGGCGGATAGGAACATGTCGGCGATCTTTTCAATGCCATCCTTCCAGATCTGGATATCGATACCACATTCCTCCTTATCGGAAATAAGAACAGCTACATAGGGGAATGAGTGGGAGATACTAAAGAAATACTGGTTATCCGGCAGCCTGGGCTTATCATGTGGATCGTTGGCGATATGGTGCAGGGGGAAGTCGGCCTGCAGGTAATTCAGTAAAAAGCGGCCCGCCAGGTGCTCGATGCGTCTTCGTGGATGCTTGATATGCTCGATGCGGGCAGCGTTTCGAACAACTTCCAGTTCTAAAAAAAACGCTTCCGGCTCTTCGATCTTCCAGATAGCAGCTAGACTATGTTCATTGGGAGACCATTCCTGATAAATGGGCATAAGGTGAAGGTACAATGCCCAAATTATAGCTAGCACCTCTTTCATCAAATTATCAATTCATCAAATCCATCACCCAGGCGAATTGGTAAACCCATATCGTTTATAAAGTCTTTTCAGATGACGTGCCTTTCTCCGTTCCTTATGATGCTCCCGATGGGCCTTTTCTTCAAGGCTAGCCTTTCGGATCATTCCGAGATCGGTTTTTAATTCCAAGCGAACCAAAGTCCTTTGGCTGTTTGCATCAAGCACTATAGATACCTCGGGGGCAAAAAAACGTTTGACCGGGAATTGAAGCTTTCCACCCATGGAAGCTCCCAGGAAATTCCGGGTGTGCAGGGACTCTGTATAATTACTCCCAAGATAGAACCAGCCTTTCGAAGAAGTATCCGGATAAAAGGAATTCCGGCTAAAACGCATACTGGACAATCCAAATTCGAGTCCCAAGCGAATATGCCTATTGGAGACCAGCCATTCATGGACGAGGTGAAAATCATAAAGCCGGATTTCATCCTCCGGATAACAAGGTCCAAATAAGCAGAACCCTGGATCATAATCAACGGGTAAATCGCTTGCCTTAAAGGTGATTACATCCATCGATGTATTAAATCCCCAATGATTGCTCAACATGAAATTGAGTCCTATATGCCCCCCGGGTCCAGCAGGAGTCGGGAATAGAGAGACGCCCGGGTCTATATAAAGTTGTTCCAGTTGGATCAGCGGTTTTGAAAGGGTTTTTCGTTGCGCAAACAAGATTTTCGGTAAGACAATAAGTAGCAGGAAAAGGCAGGATACAGGTCGCAGGCTCATCCGCTAAAATTATTCGAGTGGGAAAGGGCAACGATTGACATAAGTCAAATTCGTAGGGCTGGGTGGTTGTATTGGCGTTGGCTGGTTAAAAGCTTTGAGCAGCCTGTTCTTGTCGATTTCATCCTTCAAAAAGTACTAGTGGTCAAATACTCTTGCCCTAAAAACTGATTATTCAGAATTTTCAAAAATGAAAGTGCGAATATTTTACACCTACATTTTGACGAATTGGGAAAGGACGGTCCTGTATACCGGAGTGACAAATAATCTGGCTGTGCGATTGATTCAACATTATATGGGATCAAATAATAGCTTCACTTCGAAATACAAGGTCTATTATTTGGTTTGGTACGAAACTTCAAAGTATGTATTAAATGCGATAGCCAGAGAGAAAGAAATAAAGGAGCTAATCAGGCAAAAGAAAAATGCATTGATTACGGAGTTTAATCCCGGCTGGAAGTTTTTAAACGAAGAAATTCTGGGAAATTGGCCGCCAACACGAGATCAGATGAATGAAGTAATGGATCAATTCCGATAAACCTGAGTATCCAAATACATCAGAAACCTTTTGTCATCCAGATAGAAACTATACCAGGACCCTGAGCACCTACTTCGTTGGATTCTTACAATGACGTGTTTACAATCGGTTGAATTGCATAGCCATAAGCAGCTAATTGTTTTTTAAGGTTTGCCACTTTTTTGTCTCTTTGTTTGGTTGGATCAGCAGTGATTTTGGATGAATCGA
>Ga0265327_10003031_pt1 | contig 16636 bp, 15 predicted proteins | sample 41621metaG_FD_202089 | JGI IMG/M metagenome (GOLD analysis project Ga0265327, IMG submission 202089) | Rhizosphere microbial communities from Carex aquatilis grown in University of Washington, Seatle, WA, United States - 4-16-21 metaG | ecosystem: Host-associated > Plants > Roots > Rhizosphere... | reverse complement strand
CACTTCGACAGACCCTATCGTGACCGACTGAGGTAGAATTCAACCCCCGCGCAACATCCTTCAAGTAGCGGTCACGATAGGCCGAAACAGCCGGTCACGTTGAGCGAAATACGAAGTCCTATAAAATAAAACGCTGCCGCGTTCAGGGGAAATATAATGACACTTGTCACTCCATCGGAGAGTCCATATTTCTTCGCCAAGTCAAAACCAATAGTAACTACAACCGCAGTGAGAGATGCCAGTAGGCCAGCAGCAGTTCCGAGGTAACGACCAATTGAAGCACGGCTGTGTCCTATAATTGAGTATTCGTGAGGTTGCATTGGCCGTCCAATAGGTTTTTCAATTTTCGATCAATATCAACTTTTTAAGCCAATCGTACGTTATGAGCGGGTAATATTTCTTGTGTCACAACAAATCTATGCTGTTTGATCGCATCATGGAATTTTCGATAATCGGAATCTTCAAATTTCTCCGACCATACTGGCGTTGCTGCGCCATCGCCCACATCTGCAATGCCGGTTGCGGCATGTTTCCATGAGCCCTCGCCTTTGGCTATGTATGTTGGGATATTTTCTTTGATGCCTGGAATCATTCCATTTGCGATTGCTGTAGATAGAGTTTCAAACCTCATGTGCTCATCGTGGCTCCGGTTGCCGGCCAATAATTTTTCTAATGCTTGTTTGGCTTCGGCTCCTAACCCGGTCTCAGCTTCATAATTACTGTTTCCTTTTAGGAAACCTTGAACGGCTTTGCAAGCCATGTCCGCAGCACGAATAAAATCAGGTAAATTATCTCGTTCGACTTTTTGTCCATGTCCATTCGTATATTTCCATTTCGCCCAGGGCATGTCAGGAAAATGCAAGGCTGCCCCATGCCCAAGTCCGGAAACCATATCAAGAAATTGGGACTCTATGTTTTCTTCTGTCTTGGTTATGAATCCCTTTAATTTTTCCAGCCAAGTATGATGATCATGATCATCACCTTCTAGTGATTCGACGATATTGTGTTTACTAATAATTCCAGTAAATCCTTGGTGTGCCCATGTGTCGACATAGACGTGAAGCGCCACTCCAAGGCGATGCAATCCATTGTTCGAATTTTTCCCTTCGATAGCCCTCCTTACCATTGTCCTGGCTATATCGCTATCAGGTCGGCAGATAGATTTTTCTTCAAGACTATTACCTTGTCCGCCAGGGAGAAAGTGAAATGGAGCCCAAACCACTCGGTTTTCCTTGTTCTCAGCATTTTTGAAGTCAAACATTTTGTGGGCGCTGGCAAATCGCTCAAATGTTTCACCGCCAGCAAATTCCAAAATGCCCGGCATGGTTGAGTCATCGACGTACTGGCATGCGTGCGCGACAATCTGTGCTTGTTCTTGGTTCATCCCCGCAAGACGTGACGTTATGTAAACCACACCATAGTGAAAATCAATATTCATACCACCCCCTTTGTCCGCCGCAACTCAAATTTCATTGAAAAATGATACGTCGATCCAGCCTTGACACCCACAAGTCGTAAGGTATACTGAACGCATTCGTAAGGATATTCAAACAAAAGCCTCTCGTCAAGCGAATAATACGAATTCGTTCAATATACATTACACAATACAGGAGAGAGCATGTCACTCGCTACCAAGCTGGCAGAGCTTAGAAGCAAAAAACATGAGTCATTGCAAAATGTTGCGGATGCAATTGAGGTATCAAAAGCGTTAATATGGGAACTGGAAAAAGGACGCATTGCGAACCCCTCAATGGAGGTAATATCTCGTTTAGCATCTCATTTCGAAGTCAGCATAGAAGGGTTAATGGACGATTCACGCACTGACCCAGGAGACTTATCCTTCGAAGAGGCCGCACTGGTTTTTTACAGGGACTTCTCGAAACTACCTGCCGAAACGCAAGAACTGCTACGTTCACAAGTGAATTTCTTTAAAGACCAGATGAACAAGAAGAAATAAGAGAAAATTTTGCTTACACTTGATCGCGTCGAATTAGCCGACATCCACAATCCGGAAGCATTAGTTCAGGCGATTTACGATCAAAAGCCAAACATGCCGATTCCTGTTCCCATCGAGGAATTGGTCATCGCAAATGACATCAATAAAATTGAAAAGCTCGTCAATGCACCAGAATTTGTGGGCATGCTGGCCACGGATGAATCAAAAAGCTACGGCCAGATTTGGGTCGGAGACATGCGCTCGACGCGTCAGCGTTTTACCGTTGCGCACGAATTCGGCCACTTCCTTCTGCCTCACCATAAGCAGATGAGATATCAATGCAGTAACAAGGACGTCAACCAAGGAGAACAGGGTGGAACGCCAGAAGCGGAACGAGAATGGGAAGCCAATCGATTTGCTGCCGAGCTAATGTTGCCTAAACGGCAATTTGTTAAGCGCCTTGGAAAAATCGCCGCTCCTTGTCTATCGCACGTACAGCGACTATCCACTGCTTTCGATATGAGCGTTGAAGCGACAGCTCGCCGATACCTTAGTCTGGCTGGATTTCCATGTTGTTTGGTATTTAGTAAGAATGGGATCGTCTCAAAACCCCCAGCAAGAAGCGCCGATTTCAACTATTGGCTTTCTGTTTCGCCGAAACAGAAAGTGCCAACAATTTCGACCGCAGCTATCCAAGGAAAGGGCTTGGATGATTTTACTGAAATCCATGCTGACGAATGGTTGGCTACAGACTATAAAAAGACACCTGATTATATTCAGGAACAAACCCTATACCAAGAGGAAGGGTATGCCATCACTATGCTTTGGATAGATGATGCCACACATGAAGGTGGTGATCTTCATGATGAGAATGAAGAAGGAATACGCTGGCGATAATTAATTTGCAGAATTGCGCACTCTGGTTGAAGTCGCCCCAATAATGATGTACAGCCGCCACCCGAAATGATTCAATCATCACGAGTTGCATAGGCAATTAGGCATATTGATTTACGGTATTATGTGGCAAACGCACAAGACTTTTCAGTTAATTAAACAATAAGATAACGCCTGCTGTTTTATCTCAAAGCAGGTGCCGCATGTCAGAATTCCACGTCGTATCCGGCTTAATGGCCAAGCATTCCGAGTTGGCCGGACTTATTCAATTCCACCAGACCGAAATAGAGCGGATTTCTTCAAGCCTCAAACATCTGGACGCCACCATCAAGCTGTTTTCGCCGGATATTAACCTCCGCACACTGGGAGCAAAGCGAGTCTACAATGACACTTCAAAGTGGCGCCATTACGGCGAAAATCAGTGGCGCCTTAATGCCGAAAAGTGACAATTGTCGCCACCAATCCTACTCAATGTTCGTACTGGCACCAAAAAGATATTGTTTCATTGTATCGCGATCTTTGAATACCAACGGAGTGTGCTGCGCGTCCTTATTTTCCAGTAAATCCAAACGGAAGTGAACTGCAAAATAGCCAACCAGACACCGTCTGATTTTCTCTGACCAAACCCACCCGCAACTTTTATTTGTCATGCCGTATTCCTTTGCTAGGATACCTTGCTGGTACTCGTTGAGTTTTGGGTTTGGTATTACCTCGACCAGCACTTTTTCATGCCAGTCACGATCCTGTTCGACAGTCACTGGACTTAACTGTTCGACCATTTCAATCTTCGCAATCCGTTGAATAGCGAAATTACGAAATTCATTGCGCAGATCGTCGTACGCTCTAATATGCCAATGTAAACCGGTGTGCACCAGTGCATGTGGCCAAAGTATTCTTGGCCTTGGCTTGTCCGCCCTCATTGAGTTGTAGACCACTTGGATGCCCTTGTTATGGCGTGTTGCCTGCACTACACCGCGCAAAACAGCCTGATTAACTGAATGACTCGGAGTGGGAAGTGCTTCAACCATTTGACCATCGCAGCCAAGCACTGGCAAAACGGCTACAGAATGGGTTTCGGCGTACGCATGCAGCAAAGCCAAATATTCGGCTGGGTCTCCCGATGCCAATTTTGGCGCGAACTGTACACCCGGCTCATAAGCACGCACGCTCGGGTTATACTCAAGGCTTTTCGGGTAGTGCTTCTTGTAGGCTTTAATGTCGAGCGTTACGTGGTTTGGATTAACACCAAACACATCGCACACGCGCTGCCGCTGTACAGCTCCTTCCCACAGCACTATCGATTCGATAAATCGAAGGCGCTGTTGTTGGGCAAATGGCAAGGATATATTTTGTTTCATACCTACATATTTTATGTAGGTCACATTTAATACGTGATCTACTTATTTTAATTGACATGCATATAGTGTAGTATATAAAATTGTTAATCACCACGTAATTTTATTCTAATGCCCGCATGGCTTTTGATGACTTCTGGTTGCTGCAAGTGCTCATCTACTATGCCGAAGAAGCGTCTATGCATCTCTTGTTTTTGGCAAAACGGCCTGCATTGAACCGATGTTAACAGCGAGCGAAGCAAAAAAGGTGTGGTAGTGTATACGCGCCTTACATTGAAGATGACGCCGCCGCCGGAACAATTCAGTCAACGGCAGCATGGATTTTTAAGCCGTGGATATCTACATATGAAAGAGCCAATAAACAAAAGTAAGCTGCAATTTAACGCTATTTTCAGGCAAAGTGATATTCATGGGTAACCTCCAGCAATGGTGGAATCATCTTGGCGAGGTTGGAAACAGCTTGCCCGTAGATGGTCTCGTCCAAGTGCGGGGCTATCAGCGTGTTGGCCGCCCCCCTGAAGAGGTGGTCATGATGGAAAAAGCGCGCGACTATGGCGCGGCGGCAGTGTTTTTTGAAGCCGTGCGCAATGAGAAGCCGCCTGTAGCTCAAGCTTTCATTTATATCTCAGATAGCCCCGAAGATGATCCGGCCTTTGCGGAAACACACCAGAAGCTGTGGAGTTGGGGGGGCGTCCCCCTTGTTTATCGCAAGTTGCCCGGATGCGTGCAACTTTTCAGATGTGCTCACGGGCCGGATTTCGTTTCTAAAACGGGCGAGCCGAAATGCAACCCCGTGAAAACTCTGCTACTCGCTTCCGCAGTTAGTGCAGATCCGTGGTGGAATATTGAACAACTTCGCAACGGCACTCTCTGGGATGACACGCAAGCTTGCAACATGCTACTTTCGGCAGAGAAATCTGCACATAGAGGGTTGATTAAAGCTGTCAAGCAGCTTAGCGATGTTTTAACTAAAGAAGGAATTCTGCTCAAACATTTGCGCAGGAAGTTGCTTATTCTCTCCTTGTTGATTGCCTATCTGGAGCAGCGTAAAGTTTTCGAAGATGGCTATTTTGAATGTTTTCTGCCTGGGGCGAATGAGTTTTTTGAAGTACTCGCGAATGGAGAGGCGCTTGTAAATCTTCTGGAGGCGCTGGAAAAAAGATTTAATGGGAATGTTTTCAGCCTCCGTGAGGCAGATCGTGAACGATTGAAAGATAGCGACAAGCAGTTAAGTCGTTTCTCCAAACTTATTGAGGGACTCGAAGTTGCCGGAGGGCAATTGTCGCTTTGGAAACTCTATTCGTTTAAAGACCTGCCCGTAGAGTTAATCAGCCATATCTACGAGTTGTTCGTCAAAGACGCCGATAGCTCCGTTTACACACCGCCATTTCTCGTCCGTCTCATGTTGGAAGAAGCACTGAGCTGGGAACGTCTTGACCGCTTGCAGCTGCGCGGTGAAATCATTCTTGATCCCTCGTGCGGCTCAGGAATTTTTCTGGTAGAGGCTTACAAACGTTTGGTTTTGCACTGGCGCAGCCAGAACCAGTGGGAGAAACCAAGCGTTGATGTTTTAAAGGGCTTGCTACAACAAGTTCATGGAATTGATTTGGAAGAGGGGGCGGTTGAACTCGCCGCATTCAGTCTTTGCTTGGCACTCTGCGATGCGCTGGAACCCGAAGCTATACGCAAGAGTATTAAACTATTCCCGCCCTTGGCGGGAATAACCCTGCATCACTCCTGTTTTTTTGAAGCGAAAGAACAAGATTTAATTAAGCGACCAATCGGTGTAGTGGTAGGCAATCCGCCATTTGTATCGAAACTCTCCACCACCGGTGCAGCGCGCAGTTATGACCGATATAAAGCTACTCATGGCTTGCTTCCAGACAAACAACTCGCTTATCTTTTTCTTCACGAATCCATGGAAATGGTGGCTGAAGGTGGCGTACTCAGCATGCTCCAGCAATACAATTTTCTCTACAACCAACAGTCACTCGAATTCCGGCGTAGTTTTATCGCCAGATGGGATGTACGGGAGGTGCTGGACTTCATTTCTGTGCGTGGACTGTTTCGGGCAGATACGAAAGCCATCGTTGTCGTAGCTGAAGCATCAACAGCACCAATCGATCGAAAAATCCTTCATGCCACATTTCGTCGAAGCGGGCGAGTTGACGCCGAGCTTGGTTTTGATATTGATTACTATGATCTTCACTGGTTGCCGCGCCAACTAGCCTTGAACAATGACTTCGTCTGGCGTAGCGATTTGTTTGGCGGAGGTCGCGCACTCGGGTTCGTGGATCGACTAAAACAGCTTAGAACTCTAGCGCAATATGCTGAGGCCGAGGATCAGCAGTGGGACTACGGAGAGGGATTTATCGAGGCACAAAAGGGCAAGCTCCAGCCAGCCAAACATATTACAGGTAAACCTTACCTGCCATCTGTTGCGCTATCTGAAAAAGGTGTGGATGTCAGCAAAATCACTACAATCACAGCTAAACTTTTTAAGACATTCTATACAAGCAAGCGGTTCTCTCCCCCAATGTTACTTATCCGTGAGAACATTGATATCGCGCACTGTTTGTGGACTAAATCTTATTTGACTTACAGCCAACGAATAGTTGGTTTCTGCGCACCGGAGAAAGATGCAGAAAAGCTGAGAAAGATTAATAATTGGTTATTGGACGCACAGCGCATGCTCAAGGCATACCTTGCATTAGTAAGCCCGAGCATGCTTGTTCAAAAAGCTACCGCTCTACAGGCGGATGATATTTATTCCATCCCCTATCCAGAAAATGGCGTTCAAGATGTCAGCCCGAACGAGAAAATACTTGTAGATGACATTGTTGACTATTACAGCGAGTTCATCCGTAAAGGCGAAAAATCTGCGGTGATGAAAGAAAGCGGACATGCAAAGCTCTCTGACTTCACAAGTGTTTTTAGCACACAGATCAACGCCATCTACAAAAAGAACCCATTGCGTCCCCTCGAACCACAGTCTTGGTCAGGTGTTATTTGTCAGCCGTTCGTCTTTGGAAAAGGTAAAGTTGACTGGAGTGGTGCTGAGGAATTGAAAGGCAAACTGGACAAACTTCTCCACGAACAGCAAGGCGACTCGTTGCAAATTACTCGCATCTGCCGCATTTATGACGGTAACTTTGTTTTCCTGCTAAAGCCGGAACGACTGCGCTATTGGTTGCGTTCAGTGGCACTGCGCGATGCCGATGAAATGCTGTCCGACTTACGAGCTCAGGGTTTCTGAAGAAACATTCTATGTTGGCTAATTCTCTAAATTCTTTCGCACAGATCGGCACACTCAGTAGCGAAGTGCATTTAAAATTATCATCGATGGATGAGTTACTTAATTTTATTGCGGATGAATTGCCGAATTGGCGAAATCTCTATAAGGTTAACAATAACTTATCGGAGCCTGACCTCACATCTGACCTATGTGCACACCTGAACAGTGCCGCTTATCACACTAAGGGGTGGGACTTCCTTCAGTTTATATCTGAAAGACCGGATGAGAAGCAGAAGGGACGAAAAATTGATTTGGCTGTCTTGCCCTGTGTGCCATATGGCACTACCACCGTCTGGATATTGGGTCGTCGTTGCACAAGCTTCGAAATGTTACTGCCTATAGAGTGCAAGAGACTACCAACACCTGTAGGCAAAAATCGAGATGAGCGGGAATATGTCATTCATCGGAAGAAAACCACTGGAGGAATTCAGCGCTTTAAGGCTGGGCACCATGGCAGTAAGAATTCGCTCGCCGCAATGATTGCTTATATACAGAAGGAGACGGCGGCAATATGGCATGGTCGCTTAGCCACATGGATCGGAGAACTTAACGCAAATGGACATCCGGGATGGTCCCTAAATGATTTGCTGCACCACGAACCTGATAGCGGAAGAGCTGGTTTGGCCATATATAGTTCGACGCACACAAGAGAAAAGGGATTGCCAGATATTAAGTTACGTCATCTTTGGATAGAGATGCTCTGAACTTATTACGCACAGCAATTAAAAGTAATGCGTTTATGCCACATGGCTGGCATAATTTGCCTTGCGCGTCCTCTTACTAGACAGCCCCATGCTACCCATTACGTTCCTGCACATTAACGGCATAAGCCCTAAAAAGGAGCTTGAACTCTGGCAGAGGGGGGTTGTGTCTTGGGACGCGTTGGAGGCAACACTCAATCCTCAGGCATCTCTTTTTGAAGATCAGACAAGCGGCTTGGGCACACGATCAGTCCTGACCCAATCACGCAAGGCATTACAAGAGGAAAATGCCGACTTCTTTTCGGAAAGATTACCCTCACACGAATACTACCGGATAGCGCTTACCTTCCCCTCCAGTACGCTATTTATTGACATTGAAACAACTGGGTTAAGCAGATATTACGATTACATCACAGTGATTGGCTGGTCTATTGGAGGCGAGTATGGTGTCTATGTAAAGGGAGGGGATAACGCACCGCTAAGAGCCGCGATAAAAAAAGCAAAGGCTATTGTTACTTTCAACGGGACATTGTTTGATTTGCCTTTCATAAAGCATGAGTTTCCTAATCTGGTAATGCCGAAAGCACATGTTGATCTGAGGTTCTTCTTAAAACGCCGAGGCCTTGCGGGCGGACAGAAATCAATTGAACAACAACTTGGCTTCGAAAGGGGCTCGGAAATTCAGGGTATAGATGGCGAGGCCGCACCAATTTTATGGCACAAATACCGCAGAGGAGATTTGAGTGCATTAAAAATGCTAATCGAATATAACCTCGCGGATATTGAAGGCATGAAATTTATTTTCGACAAGGGAATTGAACGGTTGGCAAGTCAAGTCCGCTGGCCAAACATGAAACAATCGCTTGGTGTTTTCTCAAAATTAAAAAGCAAAATTACTTGGCGGAAAGCAGGCTCTGGTTATGCCGTGGGCAAAACGCAGATTACACCGTACAAAGACAAGATTACTCCTTTCATAACGATGGGTGACCTCATCGACACCAATTCAGACCAGAAATTACGTGTTGTTGGGATTGATTTGTGTGGCGCAGAAACAAAGCTAACTGGCTGGTGCTTTTTGAATGGTCGCCTTGCAAACACCAAGGGAATCGCCACTGATGATGAATTGGTTTCCGAAACGCTCCGGGTTAAGCCCCATGTTGTATCAATTGACTCCCCTCTCTCCTTGCCCGCAGGGAGGCTATCCGTTTATGACGATGACCCTGGCAGGCACGAGTACGGCATTATGCGGTATTGTGAGCGAGTGCTAAAAAGGAGGGGCGTGAATGTTTACCCAGCGCTTATCCCCAGTATGCAGAGGTTAACTGCCCGTGGAATTAACCTCGCAAAACGATTTCGAAGACTTGGAATTCCAGTTATTGAAAGTTATCCAGGCGCAGCGCAAGACATCATGAATATTCCTCGCAAGAGGGCCGGATTGGAGTTCTTAAAAGACGGGCTAGCTGAGTTCGGCGTGGAAGGTGGCTTCCTTAATGAGCCGGTTAGCCACGACGAGCTTGATGCCATCACTTCCGCAATTGTCGGCGTATTTTTCTGGAGCGGAATGTATGAAAAGTTAGGTCACGAATCCGATCCAGAGGAAGCACTGTTTATCCCGGATTTGCACGTTAACCCAGAAAACTGGAGGAGGCGCACCGTAATCGGGCTAAGTGGACCATTGGCTGCGGGGAAAACAACCACCTCAGAATTTTTTAAGGAGCGAGGCTACCACTATGGCCGTTTCAGCCAAGTGGTGGCGGAAATTCTTAAAGAGAGAGGCGAGCAAGAGTCTCGTGAGGCATTGCAGAACTTAGGGGAAGAATTGCATAATAATCCCGGCCAACGATGGCTGGGGCAGCAACTGACGGGGAGACTGCCCCAAGCGGGTGACATAGTGATTGATGGGATCAGGTTCCCCGAAGACCGCGCCCTATTGGTAGAAAAATATGGTCCGGCTTTTTACCAACTGCATCTTGAGGCCTCACCGGATATTAGAAAAAGTCGTTTTGTACAAAGGGATGGCGCGTCTGCTGCATCCTTTGAAAAAGCCGAAGCACACCACGTTGAATCAAGCGTAAAATCGCTGGCAGAACTGGCCGATGCAATCATTCGTAATGAAGGCGACTTGGGAAGTCTAAAAAATGAAATCGGGAAACTCTTCGTTTCAAAGTAATCAGGGGATAACATGCCAATAAGCATTGTTGTTGGCGGTCAGTACGGATCAGAGGGCAAGGGGAAAGTATCCCATGCGTTGGCAAAAGAAATGGGAGCCAGCGTCGCGGTAAGAATTGGCGGGCCTAATTCAGGGCATACCGTGATTACCCCTTCAGGCACCGCGATAATATTCAAACACCTCCCGACAGCGGCCATTTTGCCAGATGTAACATGTGTGCTTGCCGCAGGCAGTTATATCAACCCGGATATTTTGTTGGAAGAAATCAAGATTACAGGTCTCTGTGAAAACCGCTTGATCATTGATCCAAACGCAGCAGTTATTACCGACGTCGAACTTGCCGAAGAGCGCGAAAGCCGGTTGCGCGAACAAATCGGCTCCACCTTGAGCGGCACTGGCGCAGCCGTCACGAAAAGAACTCAGCGTAAAGGAGAACTGAGATTGGCCAAAGATGATAAACGTCTTGCGCCTTACATCCAGCCTGCGGTTCCCTTCATGCGCGCACGTTTGAGCAAAAGGGAGCGGATAATTATTGAGGGCACTCAGGGATTCGGCTTGTCACTGCTCCATTCGCAACATTATCCTTTTACCACGAGCCGGGATACCACGGCTGCGGGATTCTTATCCGAGGCTGGATTGGGGCCACTAGATGTGGATGATGTGGTGATGGTTTTGCGTGCGTTTCCCATACGTGTGCCCGGAAACTCAGGACCGCTGTCTGGCGAAATAGATTGGGATGTCGTAACGAAAGAATCTGGTAAAGAATCCAACTTGGTTGAACTCACCTCGGTTACTCGCACCGTTCGGAGGGTTGCGCGCTTCGAATCGGACATTGTGCGCCAAGCTATTGCTGTAAATAACCCATCAAGGATCGTGCTGAATCATGTCGATTATGTCGATGCGAATTGCGCGATTACCAATTCACTTTCCGAGTACGCGAATCAGTTTGTTCGAGAAATTGAATCTAAAATTGGCAGGGAATTGGATTATGTCGGGCTCAGTCCAAGTCTGCTATTTTCTAAAAATCATCATAAGATGGCAGCCTAATTTTCGGCATGCACAACTTTTCATTCCCATCGACACTAAACGAAGCAAAAGCGCTATTCCGCCTATATAAAACTAATGATCCACTTCCAGAAGTCCCCCCTGCTTTATTAAACTCAGGGGATATATATGATTATGCGCGTATTACGGGCATGATTTTCCCCTTTAGTTCGAATAATAAGAAGCTGAAGTCCGCTTCATATGAAATTGATTTTCTAGGGGATGTTTACTGGACGGATGACGGGGGGAATTGGCAGCAAAAGCAAATAAAAGCTGGTGAGCAATTTCCTTTGAAAAGAGATTCGATTGTTTTCATTTGTCCCGAGGTATATTTCCAGTTGCCTGACTATGTTGCAATTCGCTTTAATTTGAAAATTACTTGTGTTCATAGAGGATTGCTACTGGGAACTGGCCCCTTGGTTGATCCAGGATTTCATGGTCGTCTTCTAATCCCCATTCATAATCTAACATCTGAGGATTACTCTCTCTTTGGGGGGGACGGTATAATTTGGGTTGAGTTTACAAAACTATCCCCCCACAAAAAGTGGTGCAAAAGTGCTAGGGAAAATGCCGGTGAATTTCGTTCATTTCCTTCAGGTAAGGAAGAACTCACTGCTCAAGATTATTTTAAAAAAGCCTCTGGTGGGCTTCCGGCACGCAGTTCTATTCCTGAAGCCATAAAAACTGCAAAAGAAACCGCTGAGCGAACTAAAAGTATACTGAAAGTTTTCGGTGCTGTCGGTGTTTTTGCAATTGCTGGGTTAATGTATCAAACATGGGATTTGATTCAGACAGCTAGCAATAATATCTCTTCACAAAGCAACCTAATTTTAGATTTGCGATTAGCAAATGAAGAGCTGCGAACAAGAATGACGCACATAGAAGAACAAAGCAAAATCAGCCAACCCAAGAAAGGCGCACAATGAGAAGCATCGCCTTCTCTGGTGGATAGTAAATCGATGAAGTATGGTTATCGTATTGAGATTTGTGGGGGGATTGCCTCGGGGAAAACCACTTTGGCAAATCTACTTGGCACAGGAGATGGACAGATCGTTCAAGAGGATTTCTCCAACAACCCATTCTGGAGAGCCTTTTATGCTGACCCCAACAACACCGCCTTTGAAACAGAAATAACCTTCCTCTTGCAACATTACCACCAGATAAAAATAACAACCAACCAAAAGAGAAGTTTTGCCTGTGACTTTTCCCTCTTGCTGGATTATGCCTACGCACACGTGACATTAAACGGGAGTCGCTTTGATACGTTTGAAAGTGTTTACAACGAGGCCTGTAGCCACCTTTCACCGCCCGGCTTGCTGGTTTATTTGAAATGCGATCCTGTGGTGGAGTTGGAGCGAATTCGCGCGCGCGGCAGAGAAGCTGAGAAGAGCATTACCGTTGACTACCTGGCCTCGATTAATAATTGTTTAGCCAACTTAGTTTCGGCATTGCCTGCCTCTCAAGCAGTGCTATCCATTGACAGCGTGTTCTACGATTTTGCACATGACGAACAGGCAAAAGCAGAAGTCATAAAACAGGCGTTGGCTAAACTTTCACAGGGTACGAGTCATGGCAGTTGATCTCTCGCAAACACTCGTGGTTGGTATTGCGACAACAGCACTATTTGATCTCGCTGAGGCAGACCAGATTTTCCAAAATAGATGGAAGGAAGATCAGCAGGCCGCCGTTACGGAATATCGAGCCTATATGTTGGAGCGTGAGAACGATCCACTTGATGATGGTACGGGGATGCCGCTGATTAAGGCACTTCTCGCACTCAATAAATTTAAAACTGACGAATCGGACCGCCCATTAGTTGAGGTCGTCGTCATGTCGCGCAATAGTCCGGAAACAGGTGTGCGGGTTTTCAATAGCATACGGTCTCGCAACATACCCATAACCCGACATGCATTTACAGGGGGTGAATCAGTTGTTGGCTACCTTGATGCATTTGATGTCGATCTTTTTTTGACGACGAACCCCACGGATGCTCAGCGTGTCATCGACGACGGGGGATGTGCTGCGGCCATAGTCAGGCCGCCTCCAAGTGATCGGGCTCCACTACCGGAAAATCAAGTTCGCATTGCTTTCGATGGTGATGCGGTATTGTTCGATGATAGTAGCGAGCGTGTTTACAAAGCTAGGGGCCTTGACGAGTTCTTGTCACACGAGGACAGCAAGCAAGATGAGCCGATGCTGCAAGGACCTTATGCCACTTTCTTGGAGAAACTCTCCCGTTTGCAAAAACGCTTGCCATTTGGCGTGGAACTCTCCCCTGTTCGCCTTGCCATCATCACGGCGAGAAGCTCGCCTGCCGAAATGCGCGTGATCAATACCCTTCGGCATTGGGGCATTTATGTAAATGAAATTTTCTTTCTCGGCGGGGTAGAGAAAACCAAAGTTTTGAAAGCATTTCGGGCGCATATTTTTTTCGATGATCAAGACCTGCACCTTGACCCCGCAGCCAAACATACCCCAGCGGGGAAGGTTCCATATAAATCCGACTCCCCACTCAATAAGCAAGGCACCAAGCACAAAGGCACGGAATAGATGGGCACATTTCGACTTCATTTTTTGGCGCCATTACGCGCTTGGCATTCACGGAACTAGGTGTGACCACTTCTTCCGTACTCAAAAGCGCCGGAGCCATCGCTCCAGAATATCCAGGCACGATACCAGCCTTTGTGCATTACAATTCACTCGCCCATGCGCGCGATAGCACGAACACAGTAAAAACTCCTTGAGGTGGCTATTGTTTTACGAACACCACGAAACCGTTTGCGGGAACCACCGTCTTGAATTGCCCTTGAGTTGATTTGATGGTAGCTCCTCCATTGCCAATGTTCTGGCCACCATAAATGGCGGCGTCGCTGTTGAATATTTCCTTCCATCCTGCGTCGGGAATGGCCAGCAAATCCGGGTATCCGGATTATCGGGTGGACGGAGCCTGATTCTAGATTAGAATTTGCCTGAATCAAAAGCTTGTTCCAGTGTGGACAGGTCTACTCCAAGGTTTACCACACGAATTTGAATCTGGGTCTCGTACTCATCGTTTACTGTGGTCGTCAGGAACATGAATCGCGCCATTGTTACATCTTCGAACTTCTGTTTCCTAACCCGAATCTTCTCCTGCACTCGGACACGTTTCTGGAATATGTCGGTATAGAGCACCTTGGCGCGTAGTCGCTCGAAAGTGTAGCCGCGCCCATTGCGGTAGACGGCGCGAACCTTGGCGTTGAAGCTTTCGGTGAAAGCATTTGTCACTCGTTGGTCGTCAAAATAATTCAGGATGAACTGTTTCCAGTTGCGGAATGCCGTTTTTACCGGACGGAACGCTTTGGACATTTCTGGCGGGATAGCGCTTTCCCAGTTCAAATATTTACCCCAGGCCTCCTCGGGGGTTGTAACTTCATAGACCTGAAACAGCCTTTCCTTGAGATCGTAGGCCGTCGCCAATTCAGGGAAGCTGTTTAGCCATCCTGAAACCGTCAGCCACTGCTCATCATTTAGGTCATTTTTGCGCTTGGCAAAGAGCTTATGTGCTCGCTTCAGTCCGAGACCACGACCCTTGTCGGCATTGGCAATTTTCCGGCGGACGGTATCGAATGCGGCGTTGGCTTTGCTGACGACATGGAACTTGTCGACCACGATCTTGGCATTAGGCAGCACCTTCTGAACCGCAAGGCGATACGGCCGCCACATATCCATCCCAACATGGGTAATACGCCCTTTGTCCGGCAGGGACACTAGAAATGCAACGATAGACGTGCCGTACCGATCAGGCAACATATCGATCATCGACTTGGAGTGGAGATTGGTGAAGATGGCCCGAAACCGTTTCAACTTGATTTCATCAATACCCAGCCAAATAGGTGTCTCGCGCTTGAACTGCTTCTCCAAGCTGGCAACGTACTCGTCGAATATGTTGCGGACGGTCTTTTCATTAACCCCGATCTGTTTGGCTATATCCGCATAGGTGTATTCTAGGGACTGGCGGCCAATCCAACGCGCCAAGCGCTCGGTCATTTCGTGCCCTGTGTCCACTTCCGGCACTGTGGCCGTGAAAGTTTTATTGCATGGACGACACTTCAGGCGCGGCACGTCAAGATGAATAACCACCGCCTTGCCGTGAGCGGGAATATCCCGAATTACTAGCGTTCTCCGGGCATGGCTAACCGTGTCATTGGATCGTCCGCAGTTTGCACAAAGCCGAGAAATGGTGACTGGCGTTGCTTTGACGTGATACTCGGTCTCGGATTCCTTAAAGTTGGTGACGTTGAGACCGGCGAGGTTGAGAATATTGACGGGCACAGCAACAACCTGCCACGATCATCAAGCTGCAAGCGGTAGCTTGATTGGGCGGATAAGGCTTTCGGCAGGGATACCGAATTTCTCATGCAGCTTCCAGATCATATTGAGCGTCAGAGGGCGCTTGCGGTTGAGAATTTCGTAAACACGATTCAATTGACCGATCGCAGGCACAAGATCTTTCGGAGACAACCCAGCCTGTTCCATGCGGAATTTGATGGCTTCCACTGGATCAGGAAGATCAATGGGGTAGTGCTTGGCCTCGTAGGATTCCACGAGCGTAAGCATCACCTCGAATCGGTCGCCGTCAGGCGTACCGGGTACAGGCTCTCTATCAAAATAGGCCGATACCTCGCGCAGCGCAATTTTGTAGTCATCTTTGGTATGAATCGGGCGAATTTCCATATTATGGCTCCATTTCAACGGTTTCGGCGTCTATCGCATCGTATGTGGCATGCGTGCCTATAAATTTCACGTAGACAGCTTGGTAACGGTAGGCCACAGCCACTATCAGCCGATAGTCGTTGCCTTTAATGTTAAAGACCACCCGGCGATTCTTGAGGATGCTGGCGCTACGGTATTGCTCCTTAATCTCGGACGGCTGAGTCCACTCTGCATTTTTAACCTCATCTATCCACGCTTTCAAGTGTTGCCCGGCATCTGGGTTTTCTTCCCAGAAGTGTCGCAGGTTGCTAATAGCAATTATTCGCATACTATAATTATAGTCCCAAAATGGGATATAAAGCAATGGCAAGAAATGGCTTGTCGCTAAAAATGACTCACGAAAACATTCACCCGCGATCCAAGTGTGAACTTTCGGCACTATGGAGCCAATTCGATTCCGGCATAATGGAGCCAGTAGAATTTCGGCGTAATGGAGCCACTCAAATTCCGGCGTAATAGAGCCAGCGGATTTTCGGCGTAAAGGAGCCA
>Ga0265327_10003030_pt1 | contig 16637 bp, 11 predicted proteins | sample 41621metaG_FD_202089 | JGI IMG/M metagenome (GOLD analysis project Ga0265327, IMG submission 202089) | Rhizosphere microbial communities from Carex aquatilis grown in University of Washington, Seatle, WA, United States - 4-16-21 metaG | ecosystem: Host-associated > Plants > Roots > Rhizosphere... | reverse complement strand
ACCTTGGCCGACGCCACGTGTCCGGAATCATCCAGCTCCACCCGCAATACCACCTGCCCGTGCTCGCCCAGACGCCGCGACAGTGGTGGGTATTCCGCCGGTGTACGTTCTGGACAAATCACGGACAAATCAGAGATCACTACTGGTGTTGGCTGTGCCGAGGTTGCCACGATGGCAGGCCCCGGTTCTGCTGGCACTGGGGGTGCATCAACAGGTGGCAGTGGCACTGGTAAAGGCTGGGGAGCGACCGGCTCATTCGGCGAAACGATCGGTGTGTTGGCTGCCATGATAGATGGCGGCGGCGCCGTGACCGGACGGTGCTTGACCCTGGGTGGAGGCAAGGCCTGCGGCTCCGGCTTCTTTTGTACAGGGGGCGGGCTGTAGAAGTCGACAAATAGCGTCATTGCCTTCTCAGGGACAGGCAACAGACGATAGCTCCATGCCACATATAGCAACACTGCATGAATTGCCGCAACGAAAAGCAATCCGGCGAAGCTGTTAAGGCTTTCACCATTGATGGTGGCTTTAGTGATGATCAACGACAACCTGACTTAATCCAAGGAAGTTTCGGGCAGATGGGATCGCGCGCAACACCCAACGGTCAATGAACAAGACAGCAAGCAGGGTCATCCCGAGAAAAGGTAACAGCACCCCGAGCAATACAATGATCGCAATCAGCGTATATGCATATGGCCAGGAATCACGCCCCACCTGTGGCGCGCCAAGCATTCCCGGCGAACGTCTACGCCACCACAGAATCACCGAACTCACTGAAAGCAACACCAACCCAAGAGCGGTTAACAAACCCAGCAATTGATTAAACCACCCAAACAATTGGCCTTCGTGAATCGCAACACCGTAACCAATCACACGATCCAATAGTGGCCGGTCAGAGAAATTCTTTCTGGATTTAATCTCACCAGTGGCTGCATCCAGCACCAGATTAACTCGCAATGGGCGATTCTGCGCATCAGAACGTGCAGTCCAATCGGGCGACTTTCTGGAAGGCGGTGCAATCAACACTGGTGCAGCAAGATGCAGCGGTTGTACTGTAGCCACCATCCGGTCAAGCGGGCTATAGTCTTGCAGCGTTGCCCCCGCTCCATGTTTGTGCCCGGCATGCTCTGACATCTCTGTAGCCGGGGTATTGCTCTGTCGCCGCTCAGCCAATTCGGATGATCGCCCGGTGGTCCAATCCTGCTGCACCACTTTGCCTTCACCAAAATGCCGCACTTCTTTCAACAAGCCACCCCAGGACTTTGCCCACGGCAGGCCGGAAAGCAGCAGAAACAAGGTAAAAAACGATATCCAGAAACCGGTTACCGCATGCAGGTCGCGCCACCATAGCCATCCGCCTCGACTCAGACGGGGATAGACAATCCCTGCAAAACCTCTGATATTGCGAGGCCACCATAAATAAAGCCCGGTGATGATCATCACGATGGTCCAGGAGGCAGCCAATTCAACCAGATTGGAGCCGCGATCCCCTAAAAGAAGATTGCCGTGCAAACGATGGATGACACGCATCAACTTGCTATCTTCTCGCTCTATCTTGAGGATTTGCAACGTTTGGGGATGCACGTAAACCCGGTTCAGATCATTTCCCCGCCCGACCAGAACACGTACAGCAGCGTGTCCTGTTTTAGGCAATTCATAGGCATTCAGTACCGAGCCGGGCACGGCGGCAAGTGCAGCATTTACCTGATCCACAGCGCTTTTCTGCGCATCTGTAATCGTTAGTTGGTCATAAGGCTGATCAAGAACAGCCTCGACCTGCGGCTTGAACAGGTACATTGCACCAGAAACCGAAAGCACCAAGATAAACGGAATGCAGAACAAGCCAGCGTAAAAATGCCATCTCCAGATCGTGTTATATCCAGGCCAGGCACGGTTCGAGTCAGTTTGAATTTTATCCACCGAAGGCTCCATCCGAACTAGTAATCAAACTTGATGCTGGCAAACAAGGTTCGCTGCGCGTAAGGGTATAGGGTGTAGTATTTTTCGTTGGTAATATTGTCCACCCCGGCTGAAGCTGTCCATTGGTTGGCAAACTTGTAAAGCACTTTGGCATCAAATACGCTAAAGCTGCTGCGCCCACCATAGGTCTCTGCGTTAGGGTCGGGGTAAGCGTTCTTGCTGGTGTCATACAAGGCAGTGTGTTGGCGCGCACTGAAACGCCAACCCAGGCTATATGAGAGTTTGTCGGTCCCGTGATAAACCGCCAATGCCGAAGCTCGCCACTCCGGGATCAACGTTAATTCGGTACCTTCAAGCCTGCGGTTCGCTTTATCTTCTTCAATACGAGAATGCACATAGGTAAGACTGCCTGACAGATCAAGTTTCCGGATGAGCCAGTCACTGGTTTGCAGTGAAGTTTCAAAACCATAAGTGCGAACCTTATCGATATTCTGGACGCTACTAATGAGATAGCCTGAAAGTTTGCTGGTGTCATTTTGAGAAATCAGCGCATCTTGTTTTTCTTCACCAAACAACGAAACGCGCCATACACCAGAGTTAAAGAGCTTTTCCGCTGTTAAATCCCACGAATCTGCCGTTTCAGGCTTCAGGTTGGGATTATTTGTAGTCAGAAGCGCTTGCGCTGCAGGATTCGCCCCAATGAGGGTGTTGATCTGGGTCTGAGTCAGACTCGCTCCATTAAGATCCTTGATTCCTTGATTTGCAAATAGCTCCTGTACCGTAGGGAAGCGAACCCCTCGCCCGTAAGAAGCTTTCAAATTCCAGGCATCCGATGCTTGCCACGAAAGCGAGGCCTTGGGTGAGAATTTATAGACCGTCTCTTCCGCATAAGAAGTGGACCTGTAAGCGGCTGAGGCACTCGCGTTGTAATTACTACCGCCGTAGGCTTCCCACTCCTCTTCTCTTCCACCCAGAATCAACTTCCAGTCAGGTGAGAATTTCCATGCATCTTGCAGGTAGATCGCACTCGACGCAGTGCGGCCCCGGGAGTTTGTGCTCAAAGCACCATCCAGGCTACTTTGGAAATTGGATCCACTGACAAGGTTAAACTTATCAGTTCTGGTGATATACATATCGTAATGGTAGCCAAAGCTCAATTGATGAGCGCTGTCCAGGTTGCCATCCGGCCGCCATTCACCACGCAAATCAAAGGTACGCCATCCCGTGCCGTTGGTATCGGTATCGCTCCCGTCTACTGCGTTTAGACTAGCGGTAGTTCCGAAGTTGTTTGAAGATGCGCGCGTCCAGTCCTTGTCGTAGTTGAAGTAACTGAAGTTGGCTTCCCAGTCCCAGACTCCCTTGGTATTGGTTTTCAGAGAGAGTGCGTGCTGACTGTACAAGCTTTCACTGTGACTCATGCTCGGTGCTGTCACGGTGTAATAATCGTTGCCGATTTTGAGATACTTGAACTTCCCATTGGTGGATGCTGAAGGATATGTGCTGTAAATCGGGTTCCCCGAGACATCACGCAGGTAGGTGTCCACATTTTTGTCTGAATCATTCCTCCATTGGTTGAAAAGATAGGTACCACGCAACGTTGGGGTAAAGTCATAAGCCAGTTTGATGGTCACATCATCCTTGACTGTATGATCCATGCTGATGGCCGCTGTATTAACCCGAACTGCATTCGCCGTATCCAGATCAACATGCGCGCCAGTGACCACCGTGTAATTGGTCGCCAAGGGCGCAGCACCTGTAAATTTCTTTGCAGCAGTAAAATCAGTCGGATGGCTATGGTTATCCAACCGATCCAGTCCGATCAAGAACGAGAAATCATTGAATTTATCCCCCGCACTGGCAGATCCATGTACCCCGGTAAAATCCTGATCGGTACCGTAAAGTTTGAAGCTTTCGTTAAAAACATCGAACTTGGCATGCGCTTCAAACTTTTCAGGCATATGTGAACTGATCTGTACTACGCCACCGACTGAATTGCCGGGATATAGTGCGGAGAACGGTCCATACATGACATCCACACGATCGATGGATTCTGGTTGCACCAAACCCCAACGTGGCCCGGGGCAGCAGCTATTATTCAGAAAGTTGGAAAGCAACAGCCCATCTGCATAAACGATGGTTTCAGCACTGGAATTGACGCCGTACATCCGCATGGCCAATCCACCGTTCACATCCCCGATAAATCGCTCGCGGACATGAACCCCCGGCAGGTACAAAAGTGCACCGGACGAAGATACCGAATTCACACTTTCGGCGATTTGACGAGCCGTGAAACTCTCTGTCGTTGAAGGCACATTGGCGGGGATGGCAGGCAGATCGGGTGCGGTGGCACGAATCTGCATTGCATCCAACTGTGTAGCGGCATCGCCTTCAGTTTTTGCAGAAGTCGAATCGTCCGCCCTAGCAGCGACCGAGGCCATTAAGGCTGCAGCGAAAAATGCTATTTTGTACTTCCCCATAAAATGCTCCGAACTTTTATCTTAAAAAATTGAATCGAATTCTAATTAAGAGTTCCATATCCTGTAATGTGACACGTTGTCGCGCGACAATATGTCGCATCATCGTCAGCCAGTCCGTAGGCTAAAATGCGTTTATGAGCAAAGCCGACTATCAACTGCAAACCGCCGCATTCAAGAACCTGCGCCGCATGTTCTGGCTACGCAGCTTCATGGCCGCCGTGCTGGCGCTGGCGGGGTGGGCAGCCGTTGGCCTGTTCGACATTGAGATGCCCACGCACGCACTGGCCGGCGCGGTGCTGCTGATGCTGGGGCTGAACGCCGGGACCTGGTGGCGGCTGGGCTACCCCAACCCGGTGAGCGATCTGGAATTGTTGACGCAACTGCTTCTGGACATGGCCATTCTCACCGGCCTGTTTTATGCCACCGGCGGCTACACTAACCCCTTTGTCTGGATGTTTCTGCTGCCGTTGACCATCGCCGCAGTCGCACTGCCTTGGCGGCATACCTGGGTAGTCGCCGGGCTGGCGGTCGCCTGCTACAGCGCGCTGATGTTCTGGTATCAGCCGCTGCCGATGGCAGGTATGGATATGTCGGGGGCGGGGATGGCCGATATGCATATGTCGCACATGCAGCACGAAAGCGGATTCAGCGTGCATTTGCTGGGCATGTGGGCCGGGTTCGTCGTCAGCGCCGGAGTGATCACCTTTTTTGTCGAGCGCATGGGACGCACCTTGCGCGAATACGATCACCTGATCGCCGATGCGCGCGAAAGCGCCCTTGAAAGTGAGCGCGTGCTTGCGCTGGGTTCATTGGCCACTGGCGCTGCGCACGAACTTGGCACGCCGCTGGCGACCATGGCCGTGCTGACCCGTGAACTGAGCAATGACTACGCCGACCAGACCGAATTGGTGCAAAGCCTGACGCTGCTACGCAAGCAGGTTGACCGTTGCAAGGACATCCTCTCTTCCCTGACGGCCTCAGCCGGACAGGCACGGACGGAAGACGGCCATGGCGTAGCGCTGGATACCTTCCTCAACCGCATCATAGAACGCTGGCAAGATGCTCACCCCACAGTGCGGCTGGACTATATTGCACAAGGGACTTCACCCGGCCCGATCATCATGACCGACCGCACGCTAGGGCAGGCGCTGGTCAATCTACTGGACAACGCCGCCGATGCCTCGCCTGAACGCATCCGGCTGACGAGCGCATGGGATCAGCAACTGTTCGAACTTGAAATCCGTGACGATGGCCCGGGATTGACACCTGAAATCGCGGAACAGGCCGGCACGCCGTTTTTCACGACCAAGAAGGAACGGGGCATGGGGCTGGGCCTCTATCTGGCGCGCGTCATTCTTGGACGCTTCGGTGGAACTGTCACGCTGGAGAACCATCCGCAAGGCGGCGCTGTAACGCTCATCCGGCTGCCACTTGCCAGTTTGTTGGTACAGGTACCAGCATGAGCGCAGATCAACCCAGCCTGCTGCTGGTCGATGACGACACGACGTTTTGTATGGTGATGGCCAAGGCGCTGAAACGCCGCGGGTTTGATGTCACCGTCGCTCACGATGTGGCCTCTGCGCTCGAAATCGCGCAAACCGATCCGCCGGAGTACGCCTTGGTCGACTTGAAAATGCCTGGCGATTCCGGCCTGACACTGGTGCGCCAACTGAACGCCATCGAACCGACCACCCGTATCGTGATGCTGACGGGTTACGCCGGCATCGCCACCGCTGTCGAGGCCATCAAGCTAGGCGCCATTCACTATCTGGCCAAGCCGGTCGATGCCGATGAAGTGGTTTCAGCCTTCGGCAAATCGGAAGGTGACCCCAACATCAACGTCGCCGCCAACCCGCTATCCATCAATCGCCTGGAATGGGAACATCTGCAACGCGTGCTGAACGAGTATGACGGCAATGTCTCCGCCACTGCGCGGGCACTCAATATGCACCGTCGTACCCTGCAAAGAAAACTCGCCAAAAGCCCGCCGAAAAACCTGGAATAACATCCTCGGATTCAGGCTGGATGCCGTGTTGCAGCGCATGGAATCAGGTGTACACTGCATCTTTTCCAAGTTGACTTGAGCGGTATTCATGCACTTGCGCCACAAGCTCACTCTGATCGCCCTCATCAGCGCGCTGGCCGCCACGCTCCCCGGCATTGCCTTGCTTTACCGCATTTCGACTGACCAATATCTGCAATCCAGCATTGCTGGCCTCAAACACGAAACACAATTGCTGGTCACGAGCGAAATCAATGCCGCGCCGTCGACTGAAGCCGGTCTACATGTTGCGCTCACGCATTTGCAGCAGATATTCACTGACATTGATAAGTATGCTGGAAGCCAACATTTTCTGATTGACCATCTTGGGAAAGACCTGCTTGCCGAGTCTACGCGACACGCGCTTTCGAACAGCAACAAGCCCGACTTGAGCGATGCCCCCCAGGTCAAGACGCTGCTTGCAGGTCAACGACCTGTGCCGGATGGACAAAGAATCCGGCTGAACGAGCGCGACTACGCGGTTTTTTCCCTGTCCATTGAACCCGCTGGTTGGCAGTACTATCAGCTGGTGCCAGTCGATGAAGTCATGGCACCGATGAACCAGTTGTTTGTTCGCATCGCGTTGTTGCTGTCCGCTGTCAGCCTGATCGTGGCGTTGATGATCCGCGGCGCAACAAGCCGACTGATCGTGCGCCCGATCGAACAATTGCTACGCACAGCGAAACACATTGGCGATGGCAACTTCGCACGCGGCAGTGACGTCCGACAAGATGACGAAATCGGCGTGCTCGGCAACGCCATGGATAGCATGGCAAACAACCTCGAAGTCGATCGCAATATGCTTCTGACCAACGAAACGCGCTACCGCAATGTTGTCGATTACATCAAAGAAGTTGTCTTCCAGACCGATACCGATGGCAACCTCACCTTTCTGAGTCCGGCATGGCGGCGCATCACAGGAAAGTCGCCGGAGCATTGCATCGGCCGCCCGCTGTGGCAGTGTCTGGACCCACGTGACCAGGCGCGCAAACAGCAGGAATTCAGCGACCTCGTCAGCGGCAAAGCCGTAGCGCCTTGCATCGGCGAATACCGACTGCGGTCACTGGACGGCAAGCTGCGCTGGGTAGAAATCTACACCCGTGCGCTGGGAAGCGATCTGACCACCTACACCGGCAGTCTCGATGACGTCACCGAGCAGAAACAGCAACGTCTGCTGGATGCCCTGTTTCATGATTTGTCCAAACTGGCCATGCAGGGCGCAGAATCAGGTGATCTGCTCGACAAGTTGGCCGCCCATCTGGCAGAAATATTCGATTGCTATGTCGTACTGACGCAACGCCGTGGCTCCGTCATCGGCCACGTTTCATTCGGTGGCATGGAGGCATCCAAAGAGCGGATACTCGAGTTGCCCTTGATGTTCGATCTCCCTCGTGTCCTCGATCTGCCTCAGTTCCCAGCCGAATGGCGGGCATTGACAGACGCTCGCAGCTTTCAATCGGGGATTGCCATCGCGCTAGGGGATGGCGCCTGGAAGCTGGGTCGTCTGGTCTTTCTACACACCCTGTCCGATGTTTTTACGCCCGGCACACGTGCATCGATGGAAGCCACGGCCGAACGCATCCACGCGCTGGTACAAATCGAGAACGACCAGCGCTGGCTGCGTCTGGTCAGCAGCGCGCTCAAAACGGCAGCCAATGCCATCTTCATTTCAACTGCCGACGGCAAGATCGAGTGGGCCAATGCCGCGCTCATGAAACTTTCGGGCTACGAACGTCAGGAACTGATCGGCCAGAACCCGCGCATTTTTAGCTCCGATGCACATCCGCCCGGGTTCTGGCAAAGCTTCTGGGAGGCAGTGAATAGCGGACAATCGTGGCAGCATGAGGTCATCAATCGCCACAAGAACGGCTCGCTGTTCCCGACCAGACAAACAGTGACCCCGATTGAAGATGGCCACGGCAAGATCACTCACTTCATCAGCGTGCAAGAAGACATCAGCCAGGAAAAGAAGAACGAAGAGCAACTGCGGCACAACGCCACGCATGACCTGCTCACTGGCCTGCCCAACCGCCTGCTGATGCAGGAACACCTGCAACACGCCATCAATACGGCTCATCGCGGGCAAGCCCTGGTCGCCGTGTTGTTCATCGATCTCGATCATTTCAAGATCGTGAACGATTCGCTCGGTCACCTTGCCGGCGACACACTGCTGACCGAAGTTACCGCCCGCCTCTCTGCCTGCCTGCGGGCTGGTGACACGCTGGCCAGACTGGGTGGAGACGAGTTTGTCGTCTTGTTGCCCGACATCAGTTCTCCACTCCATGCCGCTGTCGTCGCCAACAAGATGATCGACTCACTACGGCCTGCCATCATGCTCGGCGAGCATGAACTCACCACCGGCGCCAGTATCGGCATCAGCCTTTACCCGCTGGACGGGAAAGATGGCGATACCTTGCTGAAAAACGCCGACACGGCCATGTACAACGCCAAGGAAAGCGGGCGTAACGGTTTTCGCTTCTATGTGCCCGACATGAACGCCAAGGTCGTCAGACGCATGGGGCTGGAAAGTGATCTGCGCCGAGCGCTGGCGCAAAACGAGTTTGAGCTGCATTACCAGCCGCAGGCTGAAATCAGCAGTGGGAAAATCATCGGCGTCGAAGCACTGCTGCGCTGGTCTCATCCCCAACGCGGGATGATTTCGCCTGCCGAATTCATCCCGATTGCTGAAGAAACCGGGCTGATCGTCGGGATTGGCGACTGGGTGCTGACGACCGCTTGTCGTCAGTTGAAGGCATGGGAAGAAGAAGGTCTGCCGCTGCTATCCATGGCCGTCAATGTCTCGGTGCGGCAATTCCAGCATGAAACGATACTGTTCGCCGTCAAGAAAGCACTAATTGAAACCGGCATCGACCCGGCAAAGCTTGAACTGGAAATCACCGAGAGCGTCATGCTGGCGCAGGCCGACACCAATACCCAACTACTGCGGCGACTGCATGAAATGGGAATGCGCCTCGCGCTGGATGATTTCGGCACCGGGTTTTCCAGTCTGGGCTACCTCAGGCGTCTACCTTTCCATGTGCTCAAGATAGACCGCACGTTTGTCAGCGACATCGGGCTCGATGCAGACGATACTGCCATTGCCGTTTCTATCATCGGTTTGGCGCACAATCTGGGCATGAAGGTAATTGCCGAAGGCGTTGAAACCCCCGCCCAACGTGCTTTCCTGAAAAAGCACAAATGTGATTTCGAGCAGGGATTTTTGCTGTCGCGGCCGCTGCCCCCTCAAGCACTTGCCGATCTGCTGCGTAGCAATCAGGAAAAAGCAAAAGGCTGAGACCGCACGTCGAGCAAAGAGGCACTTATTGAGAACCCGATATTGCGCGCTACAATTAAGCCTGTTCCCCACTCACGCGACCACTTGAACCGCCTATCACGCCATGGATAAGAAAACTCTACTGTTGCTCATCATCGGAATCATCATCACCTTCGTGCTTGGCTTTGGTGGTGTCTGGCTATTGTTGGGTGGCGACCAGCCGCAAAAGGAAAAGAAAGAAAATCCCTCAGCAGCGCACAAGGAAAAAGATTCCAAGAAGGAGGCAATGCTCACCAGCACCGTTGATTTTTTTGAGCTCACATTGCCGTGCAAGACGACCGCAGAGGGTAACACCCCCATTGTGCACGCTGATTTTCAGTTGGTCGTTCCGCTCAAATACCGCGTGAAGATCGAAACTAACACCTCTCGCGTGCACGACATTATCGCCACCTTGATGCGCAATTCCGACGTGAATGAAATCAACCGTGACAATCTGGCTGGATTAAAGCAGCAGATCATCGATGAAACGAAGAAAAGTCTGGGGGTTGAGATTAACGAAGTGCTGGTGCAGCGTTTTAACTACGACATTCTCAAGCTAAGAAAATAGGCGCCACTTAGCCAACTCATGCATGGCCGCTTACGCGGCGCGTCTTTTACTTTTGCTCAGCAGAAGGTTTCTTCAGTTCATCCCATAACAGCAACACCACTCCGCAAAATATCGCGGAATCCGCCACGTTAAAGGCCGGCCAGTAAAACTTCTGGTAATGAAAAAACAGAAAATCCACCACATGCCCCAGCGTCACCCGGTCATACAGGTTGCCGAGTGCACCGCCCAGGATGAGCCCGAGAGCAAAGCAGAAGCGCTGATTCTCAGGATGCTTGCGTAGCAGATAAAGAATGACGCCTGATGCAATCACTGCGACAGCGCTGAAAACAAGACGCTGCCAGCCACCAGCCGCGGCCAGAAAGCTGAATGCCGCACCCTCGTTGTAAAACAGCACCAGATCGAAGAACGGCGTAACGACAAGATGCTCGCCGTAAGTAAACGCTGACTCGACGAGTTGCTTGGTCCAGAGATCGAGCGCGATCACGACCGCGCTCACACTCAACCACTTAAGCATGGCTGCGTGGCTCGCCGGCGCCGTACAGGTTGCTGACACAACGTCCGCAGATGTGGGGGTGCGCGGCATCGGCTCCCACATCGGCGCGGTAATGCCAGCAGCGCTCGCACTTCTGGTGTGCACTCGGCGTGACGACAATCTTTTCGGCGCCATCAGCACGATGCAGCGTAGCGCGTGAAGTAATCAGCACGAAACGCAGGTCATCGCCCAGCGTGGCCAGTGTGTCATACAACGCGCCGGAAACGTAGACATCCAACTCGGCCTGCAACGAGGAACCGATGCCACCCGCGGCGCGCACTTCTTCCAGTTGTTTGGTGACGCGGGCGCGGAACTCACGGACTTCTGCCCACGTGGCCAGCAGCTTCTCGTCCGTCGCCGGGAACGCATGCCACTGGTGCAACAGGATGCTGTCATCCGCATCGCCACCCACATCCAGCCAGGCCTCTTCTGCCGTAAAGCTCAGGATCGGCGCCATCAGCTTGAGCAGGCTCTGCGTGATGTGCCACAGCGCACTTTGTGCTGCGCGGCGCGCCTTGCTGTCACCGCCCGAGGTGTAGAGGCGATCCTTCAGAATATCGAGGTAGAAACCGCCCAGATCTTCGGAGCAGAATCCGACGAACTTCTGCGCCACCACGTGGAATTCGTAACGGTCGTAAGCGGCCAGCACTTCGCTCTGCAGGTTCTGCGTCAACGCCAGTGCGTAACGGTCGATTTCCAGCCATTGCTCGACCGGCAGCGCATCCTTGGCCGCATCGAAGTCGGCCAGATTAGCCAGCAAAAAGCGCAGTGTGTTGCGGATACGGCGATAACTTTCGACTACGCGCTTGAGGATCTCGTCGGAGATGGTCAGCTCGCCGGAGTAATCGGTCGAAGCCACCCACAAGCGCAGAATATCGGCGCCATAGGTATCCATCACCTTTTGTGGCGCGATGACGTTGCCCTTGGATTTGCTCATCTTGTGACCGTTGCCATCAACCACGAAGCCGTGGGTCAGAAGCGCCTCGTACGGCGCGCGGCCATCGATGGCACAGCCGGTCAGCAAGCTGGACTGGAACCAGCCACGATGCTGGTCGGAGCCTTCCAGATACAGGTCGGCCGGAAACTGCAATTCAGGTCGGCGCTTCAGCACCGCCGCGTGTGTGGCGCCAGAGTCAAACCAGACATCCAGCGTGTCGGTGACTTTCTTGTACTGCTCGGCATCCTGCGGGGCATGCTGGGCGAGGAAAGCCGCGCCATCCAGACTGAACCATGCTTCAATGCCCTGCTGCTCGACTTGCAGCGCCACCTTTTCCAGTAGCGCGCTCGTCTCGGGGTGCGGATGACCGGTTTCCTTGTGCACGAACAATGGCATCGGCACACCCCAGTTGCGCTGGCGCGACACGCACCAGTCGGGGCGGTTCTTGATCATGGCCTCAAGTCGGGCACGACCCCAGCTCGGGAAGAACTGCGTATGCTCCACAGCGGCATTGGCCGCACCGCGCAGCGTCTGACCATCGGTACCATGTTGGCCCATGCCGATAAACCACTGATGTGTAGCACGGAAAATCACCGGTGTCTTGTGGCGCCAGCAGTGCGGGTAGCTATGGTTGATGCGGGCTGACGCCAGCAGGTTGCCGCTGGCTTGCAGCGTTTCGATCACAACCTTGTTGGCATCCCAGATGCTCATGCCGGCGAACTTCTCAACGCGGCTGTAGAACTTGCCGTCGTCGCCCACCGGATTATCCACCGGCAGGTCATAGCGCATGCCGACGGCATAGTCTTCAAGACCGTGCGCCGGAGCAGTATGCACCAGCCCGGTACCGGCATCGGTGGTGACGTGGTCGCCGAGAATCACGGGCACCTGACGGTCATACAAGGGGTGATGCAGCTTGAGATGCTCCAGCGCCGCGCCCTGGCAGTTGGCGATCACCTCCACCGCTTCGAAACCGTAGCGCTTGAGGGTGGATTCAGCGAGATCACGCGCCAGAATCAGTAAGCCGTGCGGGGTCTGGATCAGGTCGTAGGTCAGTTCCGGGTGCACGCACACCGCCTGATTTGCAGGCAGCGTCCACGGCGTAGTGGTCCAGATCACGGCATAGATCGGCTCGGTCGTGCTGGCAATGCCGAACGCCTTACCCACCGCCGCATTATCGACGGCACGAAAACCGACATCAATCGCCGGCGAATTCTTGTCCTCATACTCGACTTCGGCCTCTGCCAGCGCCGATCCGCAATCCACACACCAGTGCACGGGCTTCGAACCCTGATACAAATAGCCGTTGGCGTAGATATGGCCGAGGGCGCGCATGATGTCGGCCTCGGTCTGGAAATCCATGGTCAGGTACGGGTTGTCCCAATCGCCCAGCACGCCAAGACGGATGAAATCAGCCTTCTGGCGCTCGACCTGCGCCTTGGCATATTCGCGGCACAGTTCGCGAAACTTGGCTGGCTCGATGTTCTTGCCGTGGTTCTTCTCCACCACCAGCTCGATCGGCAAGCCGTGGCAATCCCAGCCCGGTACGTAAGGTGCATCGAAACCGCTCAACGTCTTGGATTTGACAATGATGTCCTTGAGAATCTTGTTCACTGCGTGGCCGATGTGAATATCGCCGTTCGCATACGGCGGGCCGTCATGCAGGATGAACTTCGGGCGGCCCTTGGTCACGGCACGAATCTTCTCGTAACGCTTTTTCTCCTGCCAGGCTTTCACCCAGGCCGGTTCGCGCTTGGCGAGGTCGCCGCGCATGGGGAATGGGGTATCGGGGAGATTCAGCGTGTCTTTATAGTCAGTCATGTTGGTTCTTAAAGTAATCTCGTGCGGCTTGTTCGTCAGCCGCGATCTGGCGCTTGAGCGCCTCCAGGTTGGGGAATTTGGCTTCGTCGCGCAGCTTGTTCAGAAAATGCACGCGCACGTGGCGGCCGTAAATATCACCATCAAAATCAAACAGATGGACTTCCAGCAGCGGCTTGCCGTTGTGTTTCGTCGTCGGCCGCACACCGAGGCTGGCGACCCCCGGCAAATCCTGCCCGCCTAAACCGCTCAATTTTACCGCATAGATGCCAAAAAGCGGCGGACGGTCGTGCAGCATGTAGATGTTGGCCGTCGGGTAACCCAATTGCCGGCCCAGCTTGTCGCCATGGGCGACGTGCCCGCTGATGCTGTAAGTACGCCCCAGCAGCCTTTCGGCGTGTGTCAGATCGCCAGCGGCCAATGCCTCGCGAATCGCCGTGCTCGAGACGCGCTCGGCGTCCACCAGCACATCCGGCAGACTGTCAACGATGAAACCCTGCGCGCGTAGATCATCCAGACCACCGGCGCGACCTGCCCCAAAACGGAAGTCATCGCCTACCAGAATCAGGCGCGCATCCATCCTGCCCAGCATCTGCTGCATGAAATCCCTTGCACTGACGCCGGCAAAGCGTTGATTGAATCGGCACAGATAAACACGCTCCACCCCGGCATCGGCAAACAACTCCAGCTTTTCACGTAGCGAGGTGAGGCGCGTCGGGGCCTGATCAGGCGTAAAGAATTCGCGTGGGTGTGGCTCGAACGTCATTACGCTGGGCACGAGACCTTGCTCGGCAGCCTTGTCGCGCAAGGTCTCCAGAATAACCTGATGGCCGCGATGCACACCGTCGAAGTTGCCGATAGTGAGCGCGACCGGCTGTGCGGATGGCGCGATATGGCGAAAAACCTGCATCACTCAATCGTCCGACGGGTAAAATCCTTGAGCCGGAAGCCCAGCGCCCACAGCACAGCGAAATAGGTGCCGACACCCACGACCACCAGCGCCGACAAGCGCCAAAGCTTGGTCAGCGCCGTGTAATGCAGCCAGTCATCCGAGCCACCGCCGCCCACCCACAGCACCACCCCCATCGCACTGACGGCCACAGTCAGTTTCAGCAGGTACACATGCCAACCCGGTTGTGGCTGAAAAATCTGGTGTTGCCGCAGGTGGTAGTAAAGCAGGCCTGCGTTCATGCACGCCCCCAGCCCGATCGACAGCGCGAGGCCGGCGTGCTTGAGTTGCCAGATAAACATCAGGTTCATCACCTGCGTCGCTAGCAGCGTAAAGATGGCAATCTTCACCGGCGTCTTGATGTTCTGCCGCGCGTAAAAACCGGGCGCCAGCACCTTGACCAGAATCAGGCCGAGCAGGCCGAGGCTATAAGCAATCAGCGCCTCCCGCGTCATCCACAAATCGTATGCGCTGAACTTGCCGTAATGGAACAAGGTCGCGATCAGCGGCACGGCCAGCACCGCGAGCGCCACCGCTGCCGGCAATGCCAGCATGAAGGTCAGGCGCAAGCCCCAATCGAGCAGTTTCGAATATTCTTCGGTCGTGCCATCCGCATGGCTCTTGGAAAGGCTGGGCAGCAGGATAGTCCCCAAAGCCACGCCCAGCATGCCGGTGGGGAACTCCATCAGGCGGTCGGCGTAATACAACCACGACACGCTGCCGGTTTCGAGAAACGACGCAAAAATGGTGTTGATCAGCAGCGACAACTGCGCAATGGAAACGCCAAATACCGCCGGCCCCATCAGCTTCAATATCCGCCATACGCCTTCGTCATGCAGATTGAGGCTGAAGCGCGGCACCAATCCCAGCTTCAGCAAATACGGCACCTGAAACGCCAGTTGCAGCAGGCCTCCAACAAATACTGCCCACGCCAGTACCATCACCGGCGGGTTGAAATAGGGGGCAAAGAACAGTGCGCCAACAATAAACGACACATTGAGCAGCACAGGCGTGAATGCGGGCACCGAGAAGCGGCTGTAGGTATTGAGAACGCCGCCGGCCAGCGAGACCAGCGAGATGAACAGAATATAAGGGAAAATAATGCGCAGCAGATCAACCGTCAGCTGGAACTTGTCCGGGCTGGCATGAAAGCCGGGCGCGCTGAGGTACACCACCCACGGCGCCGCCAGCATCCCGAGCAAGGTCACCACGAACACGGCCAGCCCCAGCAGCGTGGCCACGTGATTGATCAGCACATGGGTATCGTCATGCCCGCGCCGGTTCTTGTATTCCGCCAGCACCGGCACAAAGGCCTGCGAGAACGCGCCTTCGGCAAACAGACGGCGCAGCAGATTGGGAATCTTGAAGGCGATGAAAAAGGCGTCGGTATAGATGCCTGCACCGAACACCCGCGCAATCAGGGTGTCACGCACAAACCCGAGGATGCGGGAAACAAATGTCATGCTGCCGACCGTAGCCAGCGCCTTGAGCAGATTCATGAAATACTACGGAAAATCAAAGGGGACTATATTACCACGGCCACATGCACTTCTCCTTGCAAAACCCGGCGCGTCTATGTATGATTGCGCGTTTCAATTTTTGCTTATTCCTCAGGAGTTTTCATGGCAAACAGCGCACAAGCTAGAAAGCGCGCCCGTCAGGCGGTTAAACAGCGCGCCCACAATGCGAGCCTGCGTTCTACCCTGCGCACCGCGATCAAAAAGGTCATCAAGGCCGTTGATGCTGGCGACAAGGCAGCCGCACAAGCCGCTTACATCGAGAATGTCAGCGTGATCGACCGTATCGCCGACAAGAACATCATCCACAAGAACAAGGCAGCTCGTCACAAGAGCCGCCTGTCTGCTGCGATCAAGGCACTGGCTTAATTCTCAAGCCGAATTAAAAAAGGCCAACCGATGGGTTGGCCTTTTTTATTGCCTGAAACTTTTACCCTTCGGCACCACAACATAGGGCGCAATTCAATTGCCGAATTCGTAGGCCGGATCGTTGGTTGCCCGGTGTGGATGCACCGTAATCGAATACAGATGGTTAGGTCGTATCACGGTAAATACATCGTTCCACGCGCCC
>Ga0265327_10003029_pt1 | contig 16638 bp, 10 predicted proteins | sample 41621metaG_FD_202089 | JGI IMG/M metagenome (GOLD analysis project Ga0265327, IMG submission 202089) | Rhizosphere microbial communities from Carex aquatilis grown in University of Washington, Seatle, WA, United States - 4-16-21 metaG | ecosystem: Host-associated > Plants > Roots > Rhizosphere... | reverse complement strand
ACCACCGTCATCACCAACCAGGCCGGCGGGCTCATCGACATCCAGTGCGACAGCAACCTCTTTTCCGACTACGGCGCCGCCAACCTCGTCAACCAGGGCACGCTGCGCAAGTCGGCGGGCACCGGCACGACCATCCTGCAACTGCCGGTCACCAATGCGGGCACCCTGGGCGTGCTCACCGGCACGGTGTATTTCAATGGCCACCCAGTGAGCAATGTCGGCACCATGAACGCCGCCGCCGGGACCGCGCTGCAGTTCAACGGGGGCAGCTATGACTTTGCGACGGGCTCGACCCTGACCGCGGCGACCGGGGCCGAGGTCGACTACCTCGGCGGCAGCTTCACATTCGAGTCCGGGGCGAATGTCGGGGCGACGACGTCTAACGTCATCAACGGCCAGATATCCTTCACCGGTGCAGTCAACCTGCCGAACCTGGTGCTGCCGAATGGCGGCGGGATCACCGGGACCTTCACCAACACTGGCACGTTGAGTTGGACCGGCGGATGGATTGCCGCCCAGGTGACCAATGCGGCGGGCGCGGTGATCAACATCAGCGGTCCGGGCGGGAAAACGCTGTACAGCGGTGGCACGCTGACCAACGCCGGCACGATCAACTGGACGGGCGGCGGCATCGAGACGGGTTCCAACGGGGTGGCGACCACCGTCATCACCAACCAGGCCGGCGGGCTCATCGACATCCAGTGCGACGGCAACCTCTTTGCCGACTACGGCGCCGCCAACCTCATCAACCAGGGCACGCTGCGCAAGTCGGCCGACACCGGCGTCACGGTTATCAGCCTGCCCATCACGAATGCAGGCACCTTCGCCGTGCTCAGCGGTTACATGCAGCTCGTCAACAATCCGATGACCAATACGGGCACAATAAGCGTCGCCTCCGGAGCGGTGTTGCAGTTTGCCAGCGGCACCTATTCCTTTGCGACGGGTTCGTCCCTGACCGCGGCCAACGGCGGCGAGGTCCGCTGCTATGACGGCAATTTCACGCTTGAGTCGGGTTCGATCGTCGGGGCTTCGACGACCATCAAAATCCTCGGAGCGGCGGTCTTTGCCGACGGAACCAGCCTGCCTAATTTGGTGCTGGCCACCGGCGGTTCGCTCGGCGGCACCTGCACCAACACCGGCACGCTGACGTGGACCGGCGGATCCATCACGGGGCACCTGACCAATGCCACTGGGGGGGTGATCAATCTCAGCGGAGGGAACGCCAAGACCATCATCGGCGGCAGCACGCTGACCAACGCCGGCACAATCAACTGGTCCGGCGGCGCGATCCAGAGCTGGGCGGCCGTGAGCGGCACCACCTTCCTAACGAACCAGGCCGGCGGGCTGTTCGATATCCAATGTGACAGCTATCCGCTGTTTTCCGCCTACGGTGACGCCACCCTCGTCAACCAGGGCACGCTGCGCAAGTCGGCGGGTTTCGGCACCACTCCGCTGAACCTGCCCGTTACCAACACCGGTAACATCGAGGTGCTCAGCGGCATTGTTTCGATCACCGGGACGCTCGCCGGCGGCGGATCGGTCGCCGTCAATCCGGGGAGCCTGCTGATCGTGAACGGGGTGACCGTGGCCAAGGCCAGCCAGGCGATCACCTTTGCGGGTCCGGCCAGCCAGGGCTTCAGCCGAAACCCGATTGCCTTGTCGGCGACGGCCACCTCCGACTTGCCCGTGGTCTTCTCGGTGGTCTCGGGTCCGGCAATTGTCAGCGGCTCGAGCCTGACGCTCACGGGCGCAGGCCCGATCACGGTTCGCGCGTCTCAGGCCGGAGACGACTATTTCAACGCCGCCGCGGACGTTGACCGGAGCTTCAGCATCGCGCGGATCCCCGTGGCTGCGGTGACGGATTTCAACGGCGACACCAAACCTGACCTGGTCTGGCAAAACACGGCGACCAACGAGCGCTTCATCTGGCTGATGAGCGGCTGCGCCTTCCAGTCCGGCGTTTCCGTCGACACCCTTCCCCGCGATTGGATGATCTTCGCGTCCGCTGATTTCAACGCCGATGGCCACGCCGACCTGGTGTGGCGGAACACCGTCACGGGCGAGACCCGCCTCTGGCTGATGAACGGGGCAACGCTTCTTTCCAGCGTCGGCCTGGGCGTGATTCCCGTGCAGTGGCAGATCGCCGGCGTGGGTGATTTCAACGCCGACGGCCAAGCGGACCTCGTCTGGCAAAACACAATGACGGGTGAACGCGTCGTCTGGATCATGAACGGCACCACCTTCCAGACCGTCGTCTCGCTGGGCACAATGCCCCTCGATTGGTCGATCGCGGGGGTGGGCAACTTCAATGGCATTGGCCAGCCCGACCTCCTTTGGGCCAACATCCGCACGGGAGAACTCGTCCTTTGGCTGATGAACGGCACGAACTACGTGTCGAGCATCTCCCTGGGCGCCGTCCCGCTGCAGTGGCAGGTCGCGGCGGTCGGTGACTACAACGGTGACGGCAGCCCGGACATTGTCTGGACCAACACGCTCACCGGCGACCGCAGCGTCTGGCTAATGAACTATCGCGCCCTGGCCGGCACTGTGGCCATCGCCACGGTTTCGCCGGACTGGGAGCTTGGCCGGCCGATCCTCCGGCGCGCGCCGTTCGACTTCAACGCCGACGGCAATTCCGATGTGGTCGTGCAGAACACCGCCACGGGCGAACGCAGTTTCTGGCTGATGGACGGCACCACGCTGCACGCGAAAGTTTCGCTCGGCACGGTCCCGGTCCAGTGGCAGATTGCCGGCACGGGTGACTTCAACCATGATGGCAAGCCGGACCTTGTGTGGCAAAACACCGCCACCGGCGAACGCTACATCTGGTTGATGCATGGCACCGAGTTTCTTTCCAGTGTGAGCGTGGGCGTGGTGCCGGCCGCCTGGACAATCGCCGGGATTGGCGACTTCAACGGCGATGGCAACCCCGACCTTCTCTGGCAAAACACGTCGACAGGGGAATGCGTACTCTGGTTGATGAATGGCCCGGCCTTCCAGTCGGGAGTGTCGCTGGGCGTGGTTCCCACGGCGTGGTCGATCGCCGGGGTTGGCGACCTCAACGGCGATGGCAACCCCGACATCCTTTGGCAGAACACGACGACCGGGGAACGCAGCGCTTGGCTGATGAATGGCAGCGCACTTGCCTCGTACGGGTCGCTGGGCGTGGTCTCCACGGACTGGTCGATCGCCGGCACCGGTGACTTCAATGCCGACGGCAGCTCCGACATCCTTTGGCAAAATGCCAGCACCGGCGAACGCTATGTCTGGCTCATGAACGGGACCACCTTCAGCTCGAGTGTATTTCTGGGTGTGACGCCGACCGCCTGGTTGATCAGGAACTGACGCGGACTGCAGCTTCGGGCACTTTACCCCGGGATGCCGCAGCGACATTGCCATCGTGCCGTGTCCAAATTGGGGTTGTCACCGCGAAGCGGGCTTGGGGCTGGCTCACCATCGGGCGGAGCCGGCCAGCGGTTCCCGAAAGGAGCCGTTGGGGCTGGCCGGGAATAATGCTCAGCCCAACGGCAAAGAGACGTTAGCAGGCAACGTCAGCCGGAGGCGAGCGCCTGGAGATACTTGCGCACGTCCGCCGGCACCGACTTGGCCAGGTTGGACACGGTCAGGCCAAACAGCCAGCGCAGCTCGGCGGCCTGCGAATCCGTCACCGGCATCGGCGTGCCGCTCTCCGCTCCCTTCCTTGCCGTGGTCAGGGAAAAGTTGAGCACCTGCCGGAAGCTGCCGTCGGGGAGCGTCACCTTGTCGGCGTCAACCCGATAGCGCGCGGTGTGAAATTCGAAGCCGTTCAACTCGCCGCCGTCGGTCTCGCGCCAGACGGTCAGCAGGGACGAGTTCTTGCCCGCGAATTGCTCGAGATGACGCCCGTAATTGTCGGACGAGGCATCGACCGGCGCGAGCGAGGCCCCGATGACCGCCGTGTCGAACACGCGGTGGTAGGCCTTTTCGACCCCGGAGTTCGAGAAGTCGAAATTGATCCCGCAGACCCCGGACCGGGCGGAGCAGACGAAGTGCGCGACCGTCCCCGGGATATCGAGCTTGAAGGGGCCGAGGCTGAGCTTCAGCCAGCAGCGGTTCTCGGGAAACGCGACGGCCGCCAGGTTCACCTGGATGTTCGCGCCCGTGGCCGAGAGGTCGACCAGCGTGCCCGCCCAGTTCTTCCAGGCGCCGCCGGCGGCCTTGGAGGTGTCGTCGTTCAACGCCAGGACGGCGTTGAGCCGATAGGTCGGGCTGATCGCGTAGCGCGTCTTTTTGCGCCGGTCAGAGGCGGGATCCGGTTTCGGTTCTTCGTTCGACATTGTCTTGTGCCCGCCAATTTGGGATCGCGCGGCTCAAAAGGCAATGATGCAAAACCCCGCCGGGCAGCGGCGGCGCCACCGGGCCAAGCCCGCGCGCCGGGGGAAAAAGCGTTGTCGCTGGCGCGGCGGGCGGCATAGTCAAAAACCGATGAATCTGCATCTCGCGAGGGGCGGTCGCTGCGGAATCGCCCGGCTGGCGCTGGCCGGGATCTGTTTCGGGAGCGGAGCGAGTGCCGGGGCCGCGGCGGGGCCGACCGAACCGGCGGTCCCGCCGCCGCTGATCCCCGTGGAGAATTTTGCGCGGCCGAGGCAGTTCGGCGACATGCAGTTGTCGTCCGACGGCGCCTTCATCGCCTACCGGGTCGAGGGTGACGAGAGTTCGGGCCTCGGATTCTTCTCCCTGGAAAAAATGAAGGCCGTGGTGATGAATTGGGGCGAGAAAAGCACCTCCCCGACCGCCCGAATCAACGCGGTCGGCTGGTACCAATGGGTTTCTCCCGACCGCGTGGTGGCGGCCACGGGCCTGGGGTTGATGGGCACAAACCGTGACTTCACCCACTCGAGATTCCTGAGCGGCACCGGGCGGGCCAGTGAGGAGTATAGCGGCGTGGGCGAATCGTCGGACGCGAGATTCTATCCGGCGGAGGTCTTGTCGGACGGCCGGCAGGATCCCAAGCGCATCCTGGTCACGAACACGCCCGACTACTCCAACCCGGAATTCCGGCCCGATGTCTACGAGCTGAACACCTTGGATGGCCGATTTCACCTGGTGGAAAAGAACCCCGGCGAAGTCCGCGACTGGAGTGTCGACTGGGAAGGCCATCTCCGTTTCGGCGTGATGACCGACGGCGTGAACAGCCAGTTGATCTACCGCGCGGCGCCCGACGGACCGTGGAGCCTGCCGATCGAATTCGGTCGCGGCACGCTCTCGTCAAAGATCGCCGGCCTGGATGCCGACAACCGCACGCTCTACGTGTTCAAGGCGGCGCCCAACGGAAGGAAGGCGCTCTATGCCTTCGACCTGCAGGACCGGAGCTTTCGCGGGCCGCTCTTTCAGCACCAGAAATACGATGTGTCGTCCGCCATTTTCTCCCCCAAGCACCGGCGGTTGCTGGGCGTGCGCTATGTGACGGAAGGGCCGAGACAATACTGGTTCGAGGCCGACTTCGCCAAGCTGCAGCAGGAACTGGAGGCGGCGAACCCCGGGGTCGCCACCGTAATCGTGAACATGGATTGGGACCTTCGGAAAATCCTCGCCTTCTCCTATTCGGCGAAGGAATCCGGCTATTACACCCTGCTCAACCTCGACACGGGCAAGCTCCTGCCAATCGCGAAGACGCGGCCGTGGCTCAAGCCCGAGGACATGGCCGAGATGCACCCGGTGAAGTGCGCGGCGCGCGACGGCCTGGAGTTGAACGGCTACCTGACGATGCCGGTGGGACGCGGCCGGAAAAACCTTCCCCTGGTGACCTTCGTGCATGGCGGACCGTTCGATGTGCGCGACGAATGGGGCTTCGATCCGATCGTTCAGTTCCTGGCCAACCGCGGCTACGCCGTGTTGCAGGTCAACTACCGCGGCTCCGGGGGCTTCGGCGACGAATTCTACAAGAAAGGCCAGCACGAGGTGGGCGGAGCCATCGAGAACGATATCGTGGACATGACCCAGTGGGCGGTCCAACAGGGCTTGGCCGATCCGCACCGGCTGGCCGTCATGGGCTACAGCTACGGCGGCTACAGCACGCTCTTCGCCCTTGCGCACACCCCCGAACTCTTCCGGTGCGGCATCGCGTGCGGGGCGGTGAGCGACTGGATCGGCCTGCAAAAATCCCTGGAGGAGGACTACCTGTATGCAAACGACGCGCTTCGCTTTTGGGCCGTCATGCTGGGTGACATGCAGAATGAAAAAGGCCGCGAGCGGCTGGCGGCCGTCTCGCCGGTCAACCTGGCCGCACAGATCAAGGCCCCGCTGCTTATTTTTCATGGCGAGATCGACTCACGGGTGCCGATCGAGCAGGCCCACAAGATGGTGGCGGCGCTGAAGAAGGCCGGCCATCCGCCCGAGACACTGTATCTCGAGCGGATCGGCCACTGGTGGCCCACGGGCAAGAAGGGCGAGGAGTTCCTCAAGCGCCTCGAGACCTTCCTCGCCACCAACCTGGGCGATCCGGCTCGCGGGGCCGGTCCGGCCAGCGCGCCGCGACCCTGACCGCGTTTGGGCGCCCGTGGACCCGCCGGCAGTGGTCGCAGAATCGCCCCGGCCCAACCGACCAATCGCGGAGTTCGTCGCTTGGTGGCGGTATCGTCAGGGCTTCGCGGTAGAATTGGGCCATGACAAGAATAACCTCCGCGGGAACCTTGGTCGTCATCGCCTCGATGAGTTTGGCTGCCCTGCCAGTCGCGGCGCAAACTCCGCCCGTCGAGGCGGACGCCTTTGTGCGGGATTTCTACGCGGCCTATGGCGCCCGGGACACCGGGAAGCTGGCGGGTTTCTACGCGGGCGATGCGACCTTCGTCGACCCGACGTTCGAGCTCGACCTCAAGGGTCCGGAGCAGATCGGGAACCTGCTGGCCATCGCGCTGGCCAAATACGAATCGCTGAGCTGGGAGATCGCCCACACTTTCGTCGCGGGCGATGACGTGGTGGTCGAGGGCACCATGGTGGGCAAGCTGGTGGGCAAGACCGCTCGCGTCCGTTTCGTTTCGGTTTTCCACTTCACGAGAGGAAAGATCGCGGCCCAGCGGGACATGTTCGACGTGATGCATTTCTACACGCAGCTCGGGGTCGTTCCCGTGCCGTTTCGCCCGAAGGCGCCGGCCGCCAAGCCCGCCGGCGGGTAGGGCCGGTCGCCTGGGAGCGGGATCGCCCGGGACCGGAGTCGCTTGTAAACAAGCTCCTGCCCGCGGCGGACGAATCAGGGGTTGCCCGTTGGAAGGTGCCGGCACGCGACCTCGTTGCCCGTGCGCGGGCGGAGAATAAGCTATCCATTTACCGCCAGCGGGCTCACCCTGCGGGAATGGAAAAACGTCCGTTTACCGAACTGGGTCTGTCGCCCGAGATCCTCAAGGCCGTGAGCAAAATGGGCTTTGAGGAAGCCTCGCCGATCCAGACGGCGGTCATTCCGCACGGGCTGGCGGGCCGCGACGTCGTGGGACAGTCGGCCACCGGTTCGGGCAAGACGGCGGCGTTCGCGATCCCGGCGATCGAGAAGGTGGACACGCACCAGCGCAAGGTCCAGGTGCTCGTGTTGTGCCCGACGCGCGAGCTCGCGGTCCAGGTCGCGGAGGAATTCGGCAAGCTGGCGTTCTTCAAGAAGGGCCTGCAGGAGGTCCCGATCTACGGCGGCCAGAGCTATGAGCGGCAGTTCCGCGCGCTCGCGGCCGGGGCGCAGGTCGTGATCGGCACCCCGGGCCGCGTGATGGACCACATGGCGCGCGGGACGCTGCGGCTCGACTCGCTGAAGGTCGTGGTGCTCGACGAGGCCGACCGAATGCTGGACATGGGCTTCCGCGACGACATCGAGCACATCCTCTCCTCCGTCCCGGCGGAGCGGCAGCTTCTGTTTTTCTCGGCGACGATGCCGCGGGCGATCCAGGAGCTGATCAAGCGCTACACGCGCAACCCGGAGTGGGTGAAGATCGAGGCGCACGCACAGAACGCGCCGCAGGTGGACCAGGTTTACTACGAGGTCGACCGGCGGGCGAAGCTCGACGTCCTGACCCGGCTGATCGACCTGAACGACTTCCGGTACGGCATCGTTTTTTGCAGCACGAAGATCATGGTCGACGAGCTCGACGAGAACCTGCACTCCCGCGGCTATGCGGTCGACCGGCTGCACGGCGACATCACGCAGGCCCAGCGCACGCGCGTGATGGAGAAATTCCGGCGCCGGGGCTTCGAGTTTCTGATCGCGACCGACGTGGCCGCGCGCGGACTCGACGTCGACGACCTCGAGGTGGTGTTCAACTACGACCTGCCCAACGATGCCGAGGACTACACGCACCGCATCGGCCGCACGGGCCGCGCGGGCAAGACGGGTCGCGCCATCACGTTCGTGTCGGGCCGCGAGCTCTATATGCTCCAAAGCATGGTGCATTACGCGCGCCTGAAGATCCGGCGGGAGCGGGTGCCCTCAATGGACCAGGTGGAGGAGGCCCGGGAGAACGTCTTTTTTGAGCGCCTGCGCGGCGTTCTCGAGGAAAAGAAGTTCAAGGTGCACGACCGGATGATCGACCGGCTGCTGGAGCAGGGCCACACGAGCACCGACATCGCCTCGGCGCTGATCTACCTGCTGCAGGGCGCAAATCCCGAGCCGGAGAAGGCGACGGCCAAGGCTCCCCTGCCTGCCGCCAAGCCTTCCGAGGTGGAGCGCGGCCTCCGGGCGCGCTCGGAGCCGGCGCCATTTCCTGCCAAGCGACCCGCGGAACACGCGACTGGCGGGCCGGAGAGAAACCCGTTGGGAACAGCGCGCTCCACCCCGGCAAATCCGTACGCAGGGGACAAACCGAAGAAGCGCACCTACGAGCGCAAGCCCCGCACCGGGCGCGAGGAGGGTTTTTCGACCGTTTCGTTTAATGTCGGGCGCAGGCATCTCATCACCCCCGCCGACCTGGTCGGTAAGATTGCGGGGGTTACCCGCCTGCCCGCGGCGGTCGTCGGCGCGATCGACATCCACGAGGACCACACCCACGTCGACGTGGCCACCGAGTACGCCGACCTGGTCGTCAGCAAGCTCGCAGGCATCCGGGTCAAGGACCAGGCGCTGCAGCCTTCGATCGTGCCGCGGGCGGAGTGAGGCCGGGGGGGCGCGGACAACGGCGCGGTTTCTGGGAACTCCGGCGTGGCCTCATGTGACAGGCCTCATGTAGCCGGCCTCATTGAGGCCGGATCCGGGGTCGCCGACCACCGGCTACGCGCGACCTCAGGGCGCGCTCGGTTGTAGCCGGCCTCGCTGAGGCCGGACCCGGGGTCACCGACCCCGGCTACACGCGCCGGCGCTCCCTGCTGCGTCAATTGACCCGCGGCCAATCGGTGGGCAAGCCCGTGCAGCGCAGGGGCCCAGCTTGACAGGGCGCGGCGCGGCGGCTATCCGAGAGGCCCTTATGGAAGCCGCACTCGACCAGCCGGTGCTTGTGCTCAACCGCCTCTGGCAGGCGGTGAATGTCATTGGGGCCCGCCGGGCCTTCGCGCTCCTGGCCCGCGGCCACGCGCACGTGGTCCACCACCATGAGGACGACTTCCGGACGTTCACCCTGATGGATTGGATCGACTTCTCGAATTTCAATCCCCCGGTCGACGAGCTGGAGACCGTGCACACGGTCAGCCGGACGATCCGGCTGCCGCATGTCATCCTGCTGACCTTCTTCGACAAGCTGCCGTGCAAGGAGCTGAAGCTCACCCGCAACAACGTGTTCGAGCGCGATCGCGACCACTGCCAGTATTGCGGCCACGGGTATCCGCGTGAGGAGCTCAACCTCGACCACGTCATTCCGCGCCACTACGGCGGCAAGACGACGTGGGAAAACATCGTCTGCTCGTGCATCAAGTGCAACACCCGCAAGGCGAACCGCCTGCCCCACGAGGCGCACATGCGGCTGATCCGCAAGCCGGTCCGGCCGAAGTGGCGCCCGGTCATCTCCCTGGTCCTCGGCACCCACGGTCGCGAAAAATGGAAGGATTTCCTCGACCTCGCCTACTGGAACGTTGAGCTCGAGGAATAAGCCCGCTGGTCCCGGCTTCCCGCGTCCGCCGCGGGTTCCGGCTGCCGGTCCTGCCGTCATGAGATTTGCCGGAAAATTCGTCCTGATCCTGATCACCGCCATCCTGGTGGCGGCCGTGCCGGCCCGGGCGGCGCGCGACGACGACCGCATCGCGCAGCTCAAGGACGAGATTGGCACGCTCGAGGCCGTCGCGGCCGACAAGGCCAACGCCGCCGAGCATCCGGGCATCGAGCACCGCCTGGACATGCTGCGGGCGGAGCTGGCGATCCTCGAGAAGCGGCAGGACCTGGAGTTGCAGGAGATCGGCCTCCGCAACGGACCGAATCCGGCGCCGCGCGAGCAGTTGCGCGAGAAGCTGCAGTCGATTCCGCTCGACACGACCGCGGCCGAGACGCGGTTGCGCGACACCGTGGCCCGCCGGGCGACGGCCGTGGAGGAGCGCGACGCCCTCCGCCGCCGGATGGCCGACCTGCCGATCAAGGCCGTGGGCGACCCGGCGGCAACCGCCGCCCGCGCCGAGGTGAAGGAAAAGATCTACACCGCCAACGAGCAGTTGCGGGCGCTGGCCCTGCAGCAGGAGTCGCTGGAAATCCTGATCGACCTGATCCGGCAGGCACAAGGGCTGCGCGACGAGGTCCGCGCGGCCGAGACGCCGAGCCGCCCGTCGTTGCGCCGCATCTTCTCCGACCGGATGCAGGCGCGCGGCGAGCCCGTGATGGGCCGCCTGCTCGGCGAGCGGGTCGCGAATTTCACCGACAGCCTGCACAACGGGGAGGCGGCGCTCAGCCTCGCCCGCCAGAAGATGGCCAAGGTCGACGAGGAGGTGAAGGTGCTCGAAAAGCAGACGAACTTCCTGCTCCGCAACCCGCAGATCGAGCAGTTGCTCGCCACCGAGCGCGCGCAACGCGAGCTGCTCGGCGCGCGCCTGCCTTTCCTGGCCGACCAGGTGGATGCCCTGCGCAACTCCCGTGACTACCTGAAAAGCCGCCTGGACCTCTCGGGGCTCGAGCAGGGCTTCGCCCTCGAGCAGGCCCGCGAGACCCAGGTGGCCTACCTGCAGCTCCTTTCCGGGCCCGCCGTCGCGGCCCTGGCGATCATCCTCATCTACACGTTCATCAGCCGCGTGTTGCTGCCCCGGCGCTACAAGCGCGAGGAACTGTTCCTGGCCCGCCGGCTCGGACGCTACGCCGTGGCCCTGGTTGTCGCGATGGTGCTGGCGTTTTACCTGATCGACGACCTGACGCTGCTGGCGACCACCCTCGGGCTGGTGAGCGCGGCGGTCGTCATCTCGCTGCAGGACATGTGTGCGGCGTTTTTCGGCTGGTTCGCCATCATGCTCGGCCGGAAATTCACGATCGGCGACCGGCTCGAGATCGACGGCGTGCGGGGCGACGTGCTCGACATCCAGATCCTGCGCACGACGCTCGTCGAGGTGAACAACTGGCTCGGCGTCGACCAGCCGACCGGCCGCGTGCTGTTCATCCCCAATAATTTCATCTTCAAGACCAAGGTCTTCAATTTCTCCCACGGGCACCCGTATATTTGGGGCAAGATCGAGGTGACCGTCACGTACAGCACCCCCACCGCGAGCGCCACCGCGCTCTTCAGCAAGGTGCTTGATGAGGAGACCCGCGAGGAATTCACGGCGGCCCGCAATGCCGCGGCAGTCATGGAGCGGCGCTATGGCGTCGAGGACGCCGACTATCGGCCGAAGATTTATACGCGCATCGCGGACAACGGCGTGCTCTTCAGCCTGATCTACGTCAGTCATTACCGGCACTCCTCCGCGACGCGCAACCGCATCAACCGCCGGCTCATTGCCGAGTTGGAAACCCACAAGCACATCCAGCTCGCATACAACACGCTGCAGGTGCTCGCCGGGACTACCCAGGCGGACAGCCCGTCGGCCGTGCTCGGGAGCGACGCCACCGCGGCGCCCTTCGCCTTCGTCAAGGTCAAGCAGCCGTTGTAAGCCGGGGTCTGCCGCCTTCGCCAAGGCTTCGGCGAGCCAGGCCGAACGCCGCCGGAACTTTCCCGCGAAACACGCGAATTGACGCGAAAGAAGAAGCGCAAGCCGACCCATGCGCGCAGATTGATAATGTAGGGCGGGGTCTCCGAACCCCGCCAAAAAGCGTCGATGGGGACATCGACGCCCACCTCGACGGCGCCCGACAACAAAAAGCCGCCGGGCGAGCGCCTACCGGTAATCGTCCCGCACCGGCGAAAAGATATCGAGAACGCGGCAGGCGGTCAGGGTCCGGCCGCCATGCGGGACGCCGCCGGGAATCAGGGCCGCCATGCCGGGTTCGAGCACCTTGGTCTCGCCGCCGACGGTGAACTCGAAACGGCCGCTGATCACGTAGGTGACCTGTTCGTGCGGATGCTGGTGCAGGGGCACCGTCGTATTGGCGACGAGGTCGACTTCGCCGACGGTCATGCGGTCGAGGTGCTCGTAATGACCGCGAATCGTTCCGCCAAATATTTCCTTGGCCGGCAGGGATGCGAGGGTGGAGAAGGGCATGCCCGCAACTTGGCGGGCCGCCGGGGGCTTGACGAACCAATTGCGGCGAATGGCCGGGCGGTAGAGGTGGTCGCTGATTTCCACATCGACGCCCACCTTGATGTCGTCCGCATATATTTTGAGGCGGGGTGCCCTCACCCCGCCAGAACTTGCCCGCGAACCACACGAATCGACACGAAAGAAGAAGCGCAAACCAACCCATGCGCGCAGAATGGCAATGTAGGGCGGGGTCGCTGACCCCGCCAACCCGCGAACCTTCAAAACAGGTTTAAAAAAGGAAACGGAGGAAGCAGAGAAAATCGAACTGAACCGCGAAACACGCGAAGAACCGCGAAGGGGTCAGCCAAGCGCGTCCGGCTTGTCCCGCCATAGCCTTGGCGACAGTGGAAGGCCGCGCTCCACCTTTGCTCGCGAAGGCCATGCGCGTCGGCCCGGCATTCCGTCCCCACCGGTTGGTCCTTCGCACGACCCTCAATGTGAACTTCGCTGCCCTGCCCGGGGTTTGTGCCTCCGCTTTCGCGGCGTTTCGCGATTTTCGCGGGCAAAATCCGTTTCAACCCGGCGCGAGCGGCAGCGAGACCCGCATCGTGGTTCCCTCGGGACCGGTCTGCACCAGCTTGAGGTCGCCGCGATGGTCCTTCACGATCCGGCGGGCGATGGTCAGCCCCAGGCCCGTGCCGTCGGCGCGGCCGGACAGGAACGATTCAAAGATCCGCGGCTGCAGATCCGGCGGGATGCCGCCGCCGGTGTCCGAGAAATCGAGATGCGCCCAGCCGTCGGCGGCCGTGCAGGCGAGGGTCAGCTTGCCGCCATGCGGCATCGCTTGGAGGGCGTTGATCACGAGGTTGAGGAAGACCTGCTGCAACTGGCCCTTGTTTGCGTCCACGCTCGTGGCCCGCGGCGGCGCGGTGTATTTCAACTGCACGCCGGATTGGGCGAGCTTCGCGCGGAGCAGGTGGAGCGTGTCCTCGATCATGGCGCCGAGCGGCCAGCGCGAGTGCAGCGCCGCTGGCGCCCGGCCGAATGAGAGCACGCGTGCCACGATGTCCTCCAACTGCTCGATCTTCTCGGTGATGACCTGCAGGTCGCGCCGCCGCGGGTCGTCGGGCGAGAAATCCGCGCCGAGCGGACCATGGAGGAGCTTGATGACGGTGAGGGGATTCCGGATTTCGTGGGCGATCTCGGCCGCGAGGAGCCCGAGGGTCGTCAGGGTCTGGTTCTTGCGGAGGATTTCCTCCGACTGGAAGACGCGGGCGTAGAGCCGGGCGTTGTGCAACGCCACGGCGGCGAAGCTCGCCAGGGCCGCGAGCAGGCGCTTCTGGGCGTCGGAGAACCGGTGCGGGCGGGCGGTGTAGACCGCGAGGACGCCGGCTGGTGCACCGTCCACCAGCAGCGGCGCGGCGAGGGCGGAGCAGATCGTGGGGTCGGCGGGCAGGTCGACCGCGCCCCGGCCGCCGGTCGTGTCGAGCGACTGGAATTCAACGACCCGACCGTTGCGCAAGGCCGTGGCGAGGAAGGATTCCTCCGCGGCGAACGGCTCGCGACGCAGCGCGGAGTCGGCAAAGGAAATCTCGCTGCTCCACGCCTGCAGTTCGAAGGTCACCTGCGCCGGGTCGCAGGCGTGCAGGGTGCAGAGGCGCGCGTCGAAAAGCTCGCGCCCGCTGCGGGTCAGCGTGGCCAGGAGGTCGCCCTCCTCGAAACGGGCGACGAGCGAGTGGCCGAGGTCGACGAGGGTCTCGAGCTGGGCGGACTCATTCTGGAGGCGTTCCAGCTGCCAGAGGCGGTGGAGGGTGCGGCTGGCTTCCGCGGCGATGGTCGCCAGGCGCAGCAGGTCCTCCTCGCTGAAGGCGTGCGGCCGGTCCGCGTCGAGGTTGATCACCCCGACCGTTTGCCCGCGGGCGATGAGCGGCGCGGCCATCTCGCACTGGACGCGCGCCCGGGCGGCGATGTAGCGCGGCTCGGTGGCGACATCGGGCACGAGCAGCGGGCGTCCGTGGAGCGCCACCCAGCCGGTCACGCCCTGCCCAAGCTTCAGGGCAAAGTCGCCGGTGTCGGGCGGCAGGCCGAGCTGGGTGACAATCTCGAGGTAACCGGTGTGGGGATTGAGCAGGGAAAGCGACGCGCTGTCGGCCGGCAGGACCGACACGATTTCCGCCAGGACGGCCCGTTCGGCCGCATGCGCATCGCCATCGCCCGCGGTGAGGGCGGCGATGCGGTGGAGGACGGCGAGGTCACGATGCTCGGCGGCGGTCATGCAGGCCAAGAGATGAACATGTCCCGGGCGGCTTGGGGAGTGAATTGTGCGGATTTTCCCATACCAAGTTCCGGATTTTGCAGTTGGTCCGACCGCCTCGGGTGGAGCGCGGCCTTCCACCGTCGCCAAGGTTGTGGCGGGACAGGCCGAACGCGCTTCGTTTTCGATTCGGCCGCAAACCCATCCGCCTCTCGGCACGCTCGAGGCCCTGAGCTTGTCGAACGGGGAGGCCTGGTTCCACCTTGTCAGGCGGTCGTCGCGACCGGGCTAGGTGCCGCCGGCTGCCGAAAACGTCGCGATCAGGGCTGCCTGCAAAGCGACGAGCCGGGGGGCATCCACGGGAATCTGGTCGCCGGCCTCGAGGTAAAAGCTGTCGATCGCCAGGCCCCGCTGGGTGTACACCCGGGCGGCGGTCAGGCTGAAGCCCTGTTCGGTGATCGCATGGCCGATGCGGTAGAGCAGGCCGAACCGGTCGGGCGCGTGGATTTCCACGATGGCCCGCGGCGAGGAAATTTCGAGGTACACCTCCACGGAGGGTGCCGACGCGCCTTCGCCCGGCGACGAGAATTTCTTCATTTGCGCAGCGATCTCGTTGCCGAGGTCCTTGTTGCCTACGAGGGCCTCCTCGACGGTCCGCTCGAACAGCGCGCGGGCGTAGGCGTCGCGCACCGGGCCGTGGCCGGGTTCGGTGACCTCGAAGGTGTCGATTGCGATGTGGTCGTTGCGGGTGGTGATGCGGGCGCCGAGGATGTTGAGCCCGGCGACGCTGAAGGCGCCCGCGAGCTTGAAGAACAGGCCGGCGCGATCCCAGGTGACCACGTGCACGACGGTGCAGCCGCGGGTGAAGTCATCATGCCACTCGATCACCGGCCGCAGGGAGCCCAGCGAGTCGGCGGCGGAAATCGAATGGAGCAGCCGGTTGACCATCCCGATGTGCACCGCCACCTCGGCATCGTCGGTCTGCACGAAATACCGCTCGGGCAGCAGGTTGAAGTGCGCACTGATCTCCTCTGAATGGATGCCCGAAACGGTGGCGGCAATGCGCTGTTGGCGGCTCATGAGTGACGATGGGAAGGATGCGCGAAATATGCCGGAACCATGCCAGCACGGACCCTATTTTCGATTTCTGTACAACGATTTATGGCAGAAGACTTGCGGGGATTCGAGCCGGAATCGCGCGATTTTCGGGGTCCCAAAATTCCAGTTGACGGCCGGAAAGCGCGCCCAATACTTCGCCCTCTTGTTTGCGGGCGTAGCTCAGTTGGTAGAGCACCACCTTGCCAAGGTGGACGTCGAGAGTTCGAGTCTCTTCGCCCGCTCCATTTTGAAACCCCCTCGGTCAGAGGGGGTTTCCTCGTTTTAAGGGGGTGAATTGGGAATTAAAATATCCCCAATTTCTATAATTTGTTAGTAGAGTTGTTAGTAGACTCGCCCCGACTCTTTTTTCACCGTATTCCGTCAAAAAAACTGCCGACCAAACGACCGCCTTTGAAGTTGTCGAAAATTAGAGAGCGAACGTTGCGAACGTCCTAGTGAGCCGCCCCACTAGGGGTTAGCTCTGGGATTTAGTTCGGCCTGGCGAGCTCGGTTTTGCCGAGGGTCTGAGCTGCTTCTTCACCGGGGTCCCTCGAATGTCTTGTAGGTCCGGTCACTCCACGTGAATCGCACGGTAAGGCGCGGCATTCGCTCCTGGTCCACAAGAATCGCAGGGAATTCGACCGTGAAATCCGATGTGCTTGGCAGCTGAATCGTCATCTCCGGGGCAATCGGCATGTCGCGCTGGTTTCCTCCGTCGTGTGGAATCAATCTCAATTGCCCGTCTCCGAAGC
>Ga0265327_10003027_pt1 | contig 16647 bp, 13 predicted proteins | sample 41621metaG_FD_202089 | JGI IMG/M metagenome (GOLD analysis project Ga0265327, IMG submission 202089) | Rhizosphere microbial communities from Carex aquatilis grown in University of Washington, Seatle, WA, United States - 4-16-21 metaG | ecosystem: Host-associated > Plants > Roots > Rhizosphere... | reverse complement strand
ATTTTGACTTTGCTGTTCGACGCCGCGATGTGGATGCCCAGCTCGCACAGAGAGCCTAGCTCAATGTCCACGCCTTCGAGCAGGGCGGGGTCGGTGTGGCCGTGGAAGCCGATTTTGAGCAGGCCCAGCTTTTTTTCCTGCCCCAGCGGATAGGACAGCCGCCCGTTGATCGACTGGGCGCGCTTGTCGACAAAGCAAGAAGACGGCAGTTCCTTGATCAACATCGTCCTCATCGCCGCCGGCGGGCCGCTGGTCGGCAGGATTTGGCCGAAATCCTTGACGAACCCTTGCAGGCTGGCCGCGCCGGGCGGCGGCGGCGACAAGTTTTGCGAACGTTTTCGCTCCAGAAACTCGGCCGAGCGGACAAAGCAATCGACCAGCTCTTTGAAGCTGGTGCCGTGGGCGTGCGCGGCGATGGCGTCTTCCGATTCCGGCTCCCGTCCCAGCAGATTGCGATAACACCAACAGATTTCTTCCCGTGTCACAGCCATTTCGGCATCCAAAACAATTTCATGCAGGCACCCTTTAAAATAGAATTCGCCAAGCTGTTCGTCTGGCCGGGGGAGAAAATAAGCGCGGCGCGGTATTCGGCTTGCCTGATAATTATAAGCCTCGCCGCCGCACGGTCAACCACGCAGGCCTTGGCGGGCGGGATGCGCCAAAACCCCAAGGACGCGGATGGAAAACCATTCCCGGTCGCGGCCAATCCGGGCCTGCATGGAAACCGGGCCACCGTCTGCGGGATTGCAATAACCATAGTATTGTAATATAATAAAACCTATTATCATGCGATTAGTGGGCCAGAAAACGGTTTGCCAAACCGCTGCCCGCCTAATTATTCATTGCGCCAGTGGTTTTGTAAAACTACCCGCCAGCACACCTCCGCAATAGGTATCTTGGAGACATGGCCCGCGCGCCAGGCACTTTCCCGACACGAATCCTCAAACCTTCTGGAAGTATGCTAATGAGCAAGGCTAATTTCGCAACCCGACTGACGGCCGGCGGCACGGCGCTGGCGGGCGTTTTGCTCCTGTCCGGCTGCACGGCGTTTTCCGGCTGGGTGTCCTCCACGTCCTGGCTGCCTTCCTCGGGGCCGAACCGCGCCTTGATGCAGGAATTGCAGGACAACCCGGTGAACAGCGGCATCCAGGTCGTGGATGTCACCGACGAAGTGTCCAGGAAGCTGCTCGCCGGCCAGAAGAAAAATTTGTTCTCAGACACCCTAGGCACGGAAACCACGCCCAGCTATGCCATCGGCCCTGGCGACGTGCTCGAAGTGTCGATCTGGGAAGCCCCTCCCGCCACCTTGTTCAGCGGCGCCGGCAGCGCCGCGCCGGGGGGGATCGCGACGACGCGGGTGACCACTTTCCCGGAGCAAATGGTCGGCCAGTTGGGCGCGATCAACATTCCTTTCGCCGGGCAGGTGCGCGTGGCGGGCCACACGCCGCAGCAAGTCGAGGCCGACATTACCCAGCGTTTGTCCAGCAAGGCCAACCAGCCGCAAGTGCTGGTGCGGGTAACCCACAACAACTCCTCGGCCGTGACCGTGATCGGCGACGTCACCTCCAGCCTGCGCATGCCGCTGACGGCGCGCGGCGAGCGCCTGTTGGACGCCTTGGCGGCGGCCGGCGGCTTGCGCCAGCTCGGCGGGACCGGCGGCGGCCAGGTCAGCCAATCCGTCAACCGGACGGCCTTGCAAGTCACCCGGGGCGACCAGCTGCACACCCTGCCCTTGAGCACCGTCATTCAAGACCCCAAGCAAAACATTCTGTTGCAACCGGGCGACGTGGTGACGGCGCTGTTCCAATCGTTAAGCTTCACCGTGCTCGGCGCGGCAAGCAAGAACGAGGAAATCAGCTTCGAGGCCCAGGGGATTTCGCTGGCCCAGGCTTTGGCCAGGGTCGGCGGCCTGCAAGACAGCCGCTCCGACGCCAGCGGGCTTTACATCTTCCGCCTGGAAGACCCCCATGCGCTGGCTTGGAAAACCCCGCCGGCCAAAACCCCGGAAGGCAAAGTCCCGGTCGTCTACCGGGTCAACCTGAAAGACCCCGCCACGTTTTTCGTCGCGCAGACCTTTCCCATCCAAAACAAAGACGTCCTCTACGCCGCCAACGCCTCGGGCGCGGAACTGCAAAAATTCCTCAATCTCGTCATGTCGGCGGTTTATCCGGCTTTAAGCCTGATCAACGCCTCCCGAGGCTTCTAGCGGCGGCACCGATGGCTGACGCCGCAAGCGATGTCCTGATCGACGTGACCCGGCTGCTCGGCCGCTTCATGCAGGGGCGGCTGCCGACCGGGGTGGATCGCGTCGGCCTGGCCTATCTGGCGCACTACAGCCCGCATGGCCGGGCGCTGTTCCGCTGGGCCGGGCAGGGTTTCGTCTTGTCCGCCGCCGACTCCGCCCGGTTGTTCCGCCTGCTGGCCTGCCCGGCCAGGCGCTTCAGCCGCGAAGCCTGGCCTTTGCTGGCCAAGGGCGTGGCTTGCGGCTGGGCGGGCCGCCGCGCCAGCGCCGGCAAATTCTTCTTCAACACCGGGCACAGCGGCCTGGAGCAGCCCGGCTACGCCGCCCTGCTCGGCCGGCTTCAAGCCAGGCCGGTTTTCTTTGTCCACGACCTGATCCCCATCACCCATCCAGAATACTGCCGCCCCGGCGAGCGCGAACGCCACGCCCGGCGCATGGACACCGTCTTGAACCAAGCCGCCGCTGTCGTCGCCAACTCGCAGGCCACCTTGGACAGTCTGGCCGGCTACGCGCAGGCCCAGGGCAAACCCCTGCCGCCCGCCGCCGTGGCCTGGCTGGCACCGGGGCTGGCCGAACCGCCGCAGGCCCCCCGCCCGCCCGGCCCGCCCTATTTCGTCGTGCTGGGCACCATCGAGCCGCGCAAAAACCACCTGCTGCTGCTCCAGCTTTGGCGTTCGCTGGTCGAGCGCTTAGGCCCCGCCACGCCTAGGCTGGTGGTCATCGGCCAGCGTGGCTGGGAATGCGAGAACGCCTTGGACATGCTGGAGCGCTGCGCAGCGCTGCGCGGCGTTGTGGTCGAGCGGCCCGGCTGCGCGGACGCCGAACTGGCCGCTTGCCTGCGCCATGCGCAGGCGCTGCTGTTCCCGTCCTTCGCCGAAGGCTACGGCCTGCCTTTGGTCGAAGCGCTGGCGCTAGGCGTGCCGGTCATCGCCAGCGAGCTGCCGGCGTTCCGGGAAATCGCCGGCGACATCCCCGATTATATCGACGCGCTGGACGGCAAGCGCTGGGGCGAGGCCATCGAGGCGTTTGCCCAGCCCGACAGCCCGGCGCGGGCGGCCCAGCTCGAACGCCTGGCGAATTTCAAGCCGCCGACCTGGACAAGGCATTTTGCCGTCGTCGACGCGCTGCTGGAGCGTTTGGATGCGGCCCGCTGAAACGCCGGCCGACGCTGCCGGGACGATTTACGCCTGCGACTTCTCGTCCTGGAAACGGCCGGCGGTGCGCCGCTTTTTCGAGGGAGCCAACGTGGTGTTCGTGCGCAGCGCCTTAGCCGTGCCGGCCGGGGCGACGCTGGCGGTGTGGGGGCGCAAGCCGATTCCCGGCCCGCTGGCCGACAGCGTCAAGCTAATCCGCCTGGAAGACGGCTTCCTGCGCTCGGTGGGCCTGGGCGCGGACTTGATCCGCCCGCTATCCTGGGTCGGCGACAGCCGGGGCATCTACTATGACGCCACCGCGCCGTCGGATCTGGAGCATCTGCTGGCGACGACGGCGTTCAGCCCCGAACTGCGGCGGCGGGCGCAGTCCTTGCGCGAGCGCATCGTCGCCTGCGGCCTGACCAAGTACAACCTGGGCCAGTCAAGCTGGCAGCGGCCTAACACCGCGCAGCGGGTGCTGCTGGTGCCCGGCCAGGTGGAAAGCGACGCTTCGCTGCGCTATGGCGCGCCGGGGCTGCGCACGAACTTAGGGCTGTTACGCGCCGTGCGCGCCGCGAATCCACAGGCTTATTTGGTCTACAAGCCACATCCCGACGTGCTGGCCGGGCTCAGGGCCAAGGGCGCGGGCGAGGCGGAAGCCTCGGCCTGCTGCGACGAGCAAGTGGCGGACGTAGGCATGGACGCGATGCTGGCCGAGGTGGACGAGGTCCATGTGCTGACTTCGCTGGCCGGCTTCGAGGCGCTGCTGCGCGGCAAGCCGGTCACCTGCCACGGCCAGCCGTTTTACGCCGGCTGGGGGCTGACGACGGACACGCAGCCGCTGCCGCGCCGCCGCCGCCGATTAAACCTGGACGAATTGGTCGCCGGCGCCTTGCTGCTGTATCCGCGCTACATGTCCCGTGACTCCGGCCGGCTCATCAGCGCGGAGCAGGCGCTGGACGAGTTGCTGGCCTGGCGGGCCGCGGACGGGCGCGGCGTGCCTTGGTGGCGCAAGCTGTTTAGAGTGGTGTTGCGCCAGGTCGTGGGCGTCCGGTGAGCAAGCGGCGTTCGTTTCTATTTTTGCAAGGGGTGTGCTCCCCGTTCTTCGCCGGCCTGGCCGACCGCCTGGCGGCGCAGGGCCACCGCGTGCATAAGCTCAATTTCAACGGCGGCGACCTGGCCTATTGGTGGCCGCGGCCGGCGCTGTGTTTCCGGGGCGGCGTCGAGGAACTGCGCGGGTTTCTTGAAGAGCAGTATCTTAGGCTGGGCATCACCGACCAGGTGCTGTTCGGCGACCGCCGCCCGCTGCACCGGCCCGCCGTCGAGCGTGCCGAGCGCCACGGCATCCGCAGCCATGTCTTTGAGGAAGGCTATTTCCGCCCGCATTGGGTGACGCTGGAACGCCAAGGGGTCAACGGCCATTCCCTGCTGCCGCGTGACCCGGACTGGTTCCGCCGCGTAGGCGCGCGCCTGCCAGACCCCGCCGCCCAGCGGGTGCGTTCGCCGTTTTGGCTGCGCGCCGCCCATGACGTGGCCTACCATCTCGCGGGCCTGGCCAATCCGCTCGCCTTTCCCCGCTATCGCACTCATGCGCCGGTCGTCGCGCCGGTGGAATACGCCGGCTATATCCGCCGCTTCGCCTGCTTGCGCCTGCGCGGACGGCGGGACGAGGCGCGCGTGGCCGCGCTGGCCGGGTCGGCGACGCCGTTTTTTGTGCTGCCCTTGCAGTTAAACAGCGACGCGCAAATCCGCGACCATTCCCGCTTCGACGGCATGGCCGGGGTGATCGAGTTTGTCATGGCGTCCTTCGCCGACCATGCCCCGGCCAATGCCCGCCTGGTCATCAAAAACCACCCGCTGGACATGGGCCTGCTCGACTATCCCGCGCTCGTCGATGCCTTGTCCGCCCGCTTCGGCCTGGCCGGGCGCGTGGATTACTTGGAGACTGGCGATCTCGAAACCCTGCTGCGCCAAGCCTTAGGCATGGTGACGGTGAACAGCACGGCGGGCGCTTTGGCCTTGAGCCTGGACTGCCCGACCATCGCCCTCAGCGACCCGATCTATAATTTGCCGGGCTTGTGTTTCCAAGGCAGCCTGGACGCTTTCTGGATGGCCCGGCCGCCGCCGGAGCGGGAACTCTTCCGCCGCTTCCGCAACACCGTCATCCACACCACCCAGGTGAACGGCGGGTTTTATTGCCGCCCGGGCATCGACTTGGCGGTGAACCATTGCCTGCCCTTGCTGGAGCGGGAACGCTCGCCTTTGGAGGAACTTTTATGAATGACGCAGCGCCTGCAAGCGTGTTGATTACCGGCGCGACCGGCGCGATAGGCCGGGCCTTGGCGCAAGCCTACGCCACGCCGGGCGTGTTCTTGCTGCTGCAAGGCCGCGACGAGGGCCGCCTGGCCGAGACGGCGGCCTTGTGCCGGGCGCAAGGGGCGCAAACGCGGACGCGCAGCCTGGATCTGACCGACCGCGCGGCGCTGGCCGCCTGGCTGGGCGAGCTGGAGGCCGGCGCGGCCTTCGACCTGGTGATTGCCAACGCCGGCATGAATATCGATATTGGCCCGGACGGCGCCGGGGAGCGCTGGGCGGACGTGGAAGCCTTGCTGGCGCTCAATCTGCGCGCGACGATGGCCTTGGTGCATGCGGTGCTGCCCGGCATGCGGCGGCGCGGCCATGGGCAAATCGCCTTGCTCAGTTCGCTGGCGGCATGGTTCGGCCTGCCGGTGACGCCCAGCTATTGCGCCAGCAAAGCGGCCATCAAAGCCTATGGCGAAGCCTTGCGCGGCTGGCTGGCGGCGGAAGGCGTGCGGGTCAATGTGGTCATGCCCGGCTATGTGGACTCGGCCATGTGCCGGGCAATGCCGGGGCCTAAGCCCTTCCTGTGGCCGCCGGAACGGGCGGCGCGGACGATCCGGCGCGGCCTGGCGCTCAACCGGGCGCGGATTAGCTTCCCGTTTCCGCTGAACCTAGGCACCTGGCTGCTGGCGGTGATCCATCCGGCGCTGGCGCAATGGATATTGAAGCGGCTGCATTATGGCGCTTGAATTCTGGCCCTCGGTCGGCGCGGGCCTGCTGGCCGTGCTGGCCGGGGCGCTACTCCTCGAAGCCTGCTTGACGCCCCGCCCGCGCCGGCGGGGACGGCCATTAAGCGCCTGGGCGGCGCAGGGCGGGATCGGCATGCTGCTGTACGCGCTGGAGCTGATCTTGTTCCAACGCGCCGGCTTCGGCGCGGCGATGGCTTTGTCCAGCCTGCTGCTGCTGGTGGTGGTCAATAATGACAAGCACAAGCTGCTGCGCGAGCCCTTCCTGTTCCAGGATTTCGAATATTTCACCGACCTGCTGCGCCATCCCCGCTTGTACCTGCCGTTTTTTGGCGTGGGCAAAGCCTTGGCCGGACTGGCGGCGTTCCTCGCCGCCGTCTATGCCGGCCTGACGCTGGAGCCCAGCCTACCGGCACGCGGCGGCTGGGCGGCCTATCTGTCCGCGGTGGCTGGCTTGGTCGGCGGCGGCGTCCTGCTGCTGCGCTATGCGGCCCGCCGCCCGGCCGCTTTGTGCTTCGACCCTGCGGCCGATCTGCGGCAATTGGGCTTTTTAGGCTTTTTGTGGGCTTACGGCCAGGCCGAGCGCAGACCGCTGGCCGCCGCCGCCCATCCGTTTGCGCCGCCGCCGCAGTCTTCGGCCCGGCCCGATCTGGTGGTGGTGCAAAGCGAGTCCTTCTTTGATCCCAGGCCGCTTTATCCGGCCATTGCGCCCGGCGTCATGGCCGAGTTCGACCGGCTTAGAGACGCCGCGCAGCGCCATGGCCGGCTCACCGTGCCGGCCTGGGGGGCCAACACCGTGCGCACCGAATTCGCGTTTTTGTCCGGCCGGGCCGCGCACACCCTGGGCGTGCATCGCTTCAACCCTTACCGCCGGCTGGCCGGCGCCGGCATAGCCACCTTGGCGTCCTATTTGCGCGGGCTAGGCTATCGGACAGTCTGCCTACACCCTTACCCGGCGAGTTTTTACCGCCGTGACCGGCGCTATCCGGCCATGGGCTTTGACGAGTTTATCGACATCGCCCACTTTGCCGAGGCCGAACGCTGCGGGGCTTATGTCGGCGACGTGGCGCTGGGCCGCAGCGTGCGGCGGCTGTTGGAAAACCCGGCGGCGCCGCTGTTTGTGTTCGTCATCACCATGGAAAATCACGGGCCTTTGCACTGGGAATCCGTCGCCGCCGACGACGCAGCCCGGCTTTACCAAACCCCGCCGCCGCCCGGCTTCGACGACCTGACGATCTATCTGCGCCATCTCGAAAACGCCAACCGCATGCTGGCAGAACTCCGCGACGCCTTGCGGCAAAGCCCCCGCGACGGCTGGCTGTGCTGGTATGGCGACCATGTCCCGATCATGCCCAAGGTCTACGCGGAGCGCGGCTTTGCCGACGGGCGCACCGACTATTTCATCTGGGGACGGAACGGCGCGCCGACCACTGCGGCCTTTGATCTGTGCGCGGACGAATTGGCGGCGGCGCTGCTGGAAATTGCGATGGTCTAATCATGATAGGACAGTCAGAAGCGTCTGAGCACTGCAGCGAGGGGCGCTGTGCATGGCAAAGCCGCAGCGTCTTCGTGCGCAAACCCTTGCCCGGCGCGAAAGCTTGGGCTCATCCAGTCTTTCATTCACCAAACCAGCATTCGAGCGGCTGCGCTTGAAGGAGAACTTTTGGATACTTTTACCGCAATCGCATGCCTGTTCGGCATTGCCGCGATCTTGAGTTTTGTCAATGACCGCTACCTGCGCTTACAGCACGACATCGGCCTGTTGTTGCTGGCCGTGCTAGTCACCGGCGGCTTGCGGGTGTTGGAGCTGTTCGTGCCGTTCGGCGCGGTCGGCCTGCTGCACCAGCTCACCCAGTCGTTCAACTTAAACGACACATTGTTGAAAGGCGTGCTGTGCTTCATGCTGTTCCGGGGCAGCATGAGGGTCAATTGGGCCACGCTGCGCGAGCAGCGCTGGCTGGTGCTGTGGCTGGCGTTCGCCGGCACCGGAGTCGCCTGCGTCCTCACCGGCGGGCTGGTCTACGCCGGGCTGGCACTGGCCGGCGTGGCGGCCACCTTGGCGCAGGCGCTATTGTTTGGGGCGCTGATCGCGGCGACCGACCCGGTCGCGGCCTTGGCGATCCTGTCTAAAATGGGCTTGCCGAAGAAACTGGAGACCGTGGTCGATGGCGAATCGCTATTGAACGACGGCGTGGCCGTGGTGTTTTTCACGATCTTCGCCGGGGCGGCGATCAGCGGCAACGATGCCAGCCTCGCCGAAGCCGGGTCGATTTTCGTCCGCGAAGTGCTGGGCGGGGCCGTTGTCGGCGTGGCCGGCTGGGCTGTCATCCACCGCTTGATGTTGCGCTCGACGACCTATTGCACCGGCCTGCTGGTCTCTCTAGGGGCCGTGGCCTGCCTGTACGCCACCGCGCAGCACCTGGACATCTCCGGGCCGATTGCCACCGTCGTGGCCGGCTTGCTGACGGGCAACCTCACCGCGCCTAAGCTGGGCGAGGCCACCTTGGCGCCGCTGCGGACGTTCTGGTCGGGGCTGGACGAAGTGTTGAACGCGCTGCTGTTCGTGTTTGTCGGCTTCCATGTCGTACTGGTCAACCCGTTGCCGGGCGTCGTGCTCGGCGTCCCCGCGCTGGTGGCGATCATCGCCGTGCTGGCTGCCCGCGCCGTGACCGTGGCGGGCATCGTCGGCGGGCTGAACGCGGCGGGCACGATCCGCGCCGACTGGCTGGGCCTGACCTGGCTGCTGACCTGGGGCGGCCTGCGCGGCGGGCTTTCGCTGGCGCTCGCGGTGTCGCTGCCCGACAGCCCGTGGAAGCCGCTGCTGCTGAACATGACCTTCGCCGTCGTCGTCTTCTCGGTCGTCGTCCAGGGCTTGACCTTGCGGCGGATGTTCAGCCCGGCGCGGCTGGCCGGCCTGCTGCGCTGACCGGGCGGACGGCCAGTCAAGTCGCTGAACAACCCCGGCAATTCTCATGACTGTGGCGGGGTTAGGCTGGCTTTCCGTATGCGTTAGCGCACAGACAATTTTTTGAGCGTTTTCTATCATTGGATCGCGCGTCCCCTTAACGCTTGCGCGGGGACGCCGCACCGCCTGTCACTCTGATTCAATCGATGGAGAAATACCATGAAGCTTTTACTATCCCTGATGTTTTCTTTGCTGATGTTTACCCATGCCTATGGGGAAACATCCAGCTTAAAACCGCAGACGCAGGGTGATGTCGCGTTTGTCAGCGGCGGCGTCGGCGAAGAAGAACACAAAGCCTTGCGGGCGATCCAAGGCCAATACAATCTGCATTTGACGTTCGCGGTCAAAGGCTCGGGGGAATTCGCGTCTGGGGTGAACGTTAAAATCGAAGACGCGAAGGGCCGTACGTTCCTGGACACCACCGCCGACGGCCCCAACCTGTTTGTGCAACTGAAGCCAGGCCATTACAAGGTGACGGCAAACCGGGACGGGCATGTGCTGGCAGAGGAGGTCGCGGCGCCGACAAAACACGGCACCGCGGTGGTGTTTCACTTTCCCGCCGAGAAGGGCGACTAGCGCGGCCCAAGATTGCTTAGAGCATGTTTTAAAAGTGTTACAAGCGGCCCGAGTGCAAGGCGCCCGGAGCGCAGCAACCGGAGTGTAAGAGTGGTACATGAGGATTGCGAGCACCGCGCAACGCAGCAACCGGGTCGCGCAGTCGCTTTAAAACACGCGCTTAGGATTTGTCGAGGAGGATCTTACGATGTTAGTGACATTCACCGGTAAGGCGCATGCCGATATCACGATGTTTGGCGACGTTGCGCAGCGCTTGCTGAGATTAATGGGGCATAGCGGAACGGTGCCCGGCGCGCTCTTGGCCGAGGATGTCCCTGCGGCGCTTGAGCGCTTAAAGAGCGCTGTCGAAACAGAAAAAGCGGCGCCGGCCGCGGAACGCTCCAGGGACGGCCAGGACGAAGACGCAAATGAAAATGCGGTGAGCCTGAGGCACCGGGCTTTGCCTTTAATTGAATTGCTCACCGCCGCCGTACACGAAAATTGCAATGTGATGTGGGATTAAAGCACGGGCGCAATCGGGCGCTTAAGGACAGGCGGCTTAAACCCGGCAAGGGCCGCGCCTTAGCGCGGCCGGCCAAACCCGCCGCCGCCAGGCGTTTGCACCACTAGCACATCGCCCGCCGCCAGTTCCGCCGAGCCGGCATAGCCCAGTTCTTCCCGGCTGCCGTCCACCCGCTCCACGGCGCTCGCGCCTAGGCTGCCGGGCTGCCCGCCGGCCAGGCCGAAGGGCCGGATCAAACGGTTGTTGGCAAGGATGGAGGCGTTCATCGGTGCGAGGAAGCGCAAGCGTCTTAAAGCGCCGTCGCCGCCGCGCCACTGGCCCGCGCCGCCTGTGGCGTGGACGATTTCATAGCTTTCCAGGCGCACCGGGAAACGCCATTCCAGCACTTCCGGGTCGGTCAGCCGGGAGTTGGTCATATGCGCTTGGACGACACTGGCCCCGTCAAACCCCCGCCCCGCCCCCATGCCGCCGGCCAGGGTTTCGTAATATTGGTATTGGCCGTTGCCGAAGGTGAGATTGTTCATCGTGCATTGGCTGGATGCCAGCAAGCCGAGCGCCCCGTATAAGGCGTTGGTGACGCACATCGAGGTTTCCACATTGCCCGCCACCACGGCGGCGGGCGGGCGCGGATTGAGCATGGAGCCTTGCGGAATGACTACGCGCAAAGGCCGCAGGCAGCCGGCATTGAGCGGGATGTCGTCTTGCACCAGGGTGCGGAACACATACAGCACCGCCGCCATGCACACCGACTGCGGCGCGTTGTAATTGCTGTCCAATTGCGCCGAGGTGCCGGTGAAATCGATGACCGCGCTGCGTTCGGCGTGGTTGACGCGGATGCTGACGCGGATCGTCGCGCCATTGTCCATCGGCAACGCGAATTCGCCGTCATGCAGCAAGCGGATCGCCCGCCGCACGGCCGCCTCGGCGTTGTCCTGCACATGGCCCATGTACGCGGCAACCGTGTCCAAGCCGTAATGCGCCAGCAGCTTGCGCAGCTCCTGCGCGCCTTTTTCATTGGCGGCGATCTGGGCGCGCAAATCCGCCAGGTTTTGCGACGGCTTGCGTGCCGGGTACGGCCCGGACGCCAGCAACGCCAAGGTTTCCGGCTCGCGCAAGCGCCCGTCCTCCGCCAGTTTCCAGTTGCTGATCAACACGCCTTCCTCAAAAATGGTCTGGGAATGCGGCGGCACCGAGCCGGGGGTGATGCCGCCCACGTCGGCATGGTGGCCGCGCGAGCCGACGTAGAACAAAATGCGCTCACAGGCCGCATCAAACACCGGCGTCACCACCGTGATGTCAGGCAGATGGGTGCCGCCCTGGTAAGGGTCGTTCAGCGCGTACACGTCGCCGGGCCGCATCAATCCGGCATTGGCGCGGATCACCGCCTGGATGGACTCGCCCATGGAGCCTAGATGCACCGGGATGTGCGGCGCATTGGCGATCAACCGGCCGTCGGCGTCGAACAGGGCGCAAGAGAAGTCCAGCCGTTCTTTGATGTTCACCGAAGAAGCGGTGTTTTGCAGGCGCAAGCCCATTTGCTCGGCGATGGACATGAACAGATTGTTGAAAATTTCCAGCAACACCGGGTCGGCAGCCGCGCCCCCCGCCTCGGTCAAGCGGGACGCGGCGGGGGTTTCCGCCTCGACGCGGGTCAACAGCAAATGATTCAGCTCGGTAGCCTCAGCCCGCCAGCCAAACTCCACCACCGTCGTGGCGACGGGCTCGGCGATGATGGCCGGGCCTTCGAGGCTATCGCCGGGGCGGATGTCTTCACGCCGGTACAAGCCGGCCTCGCGCCAGGTGCCGCCTGAGAACATGCGCAGCGTCCGGGCCGCTTGCAAGGCGCCGGCGCGGGCGGCTTGCTGGCCGAAATTCTCCGGCGGCACCTCGGGCTGCTCAGACACCTCCACCGCGACCGCCTCGATCACCAGCGATTTGTCCGGCAGCAGAAAGGCATAGCGTTGGCGATAAGCGGCCTCGAATTGCCCGCGCATCGCCTCTAGCCCGCCGAAGCCCACCGGCAAGGCATGGTCGGTGCCCTGGTAGCGCAGACGGACTTGCCGCGCCGCCTGCAAGCGCGAAGGCTCAACGCCCTGCTGTAGCAAATCCGCCCGGCCTTGGCCTTCCAATTCAGCCAGCAGCGCCCCAAGTTCCGGCAGCGCGGCGGCGGACAATTCCAGCTCCACCGCCTGTTCGCGGATCACGCTTTGACTCGCCAGCCCCATGCCATAAGCCGACAGCACCCCGGCGAAAGGATGGGCGAACACTCGGCCCATGCCCAGCGCCTCGGCCACCCGGCAGGCATGCTGGCCGCCCGCCCCGCCAAACGTCGCCAGCACGTAGTCGCTGACATCGTAGCCGCGTTGCACGGAAATTTTCTTGATGGCGTTCGCCATATTGCCCACGGCGATTTCGATAAAGCCCGCCGCGATGGCCTCAGGGCTTAGTCTCTGGCCGGTGGCCTGGAACATTTCTTCAGACAACTCGGCAAAGCCCCGCGCCACGGCCTCGCCGTCCAAGGCTTGGTCGGCATTGGGGCCAAAGACTGTTGGAAAAAACGCAGGCTGGATCTTGCCCAGCAAGACATTGCAATCGGTCACCGTCAAAGGCCCGCCGCGCCGGTAGCAAGCCGGCCCCGGATTGGCCCCGGCGGAATCCGGCCCGACGCGGAAACGGCTGCCGTCGAAATGCAGAATGGAGCCGCCGCCCGCCGCCACGGTATGGATCGCCATCATCGGCGCGCGCATTCTGACGCCTGCGACCTGGGTCTCGAACTCGCGCTCGAAGCTGCCTGCGAAATGCGAGACATCGGTGGACGTTCCGCCCATGTCGAAGCCAATGATCTTGGCAAAACCCGCCCGCTGCCCGGTGCGGGCCATGCCGACAATGCCGCCCGCCGGGCCGGACAACACGGCGTCCTTGCCTTGGAAGCGATGCGCCTCGGCCAGTCCGCCGCTGGACTGCATGAATTGCAAGCGGACGCCCGGCATCGCGGCGGCGACTTGCCCGACATAGCGGCGCAAGATCGGCGACAGATAAGCGTCCACCACCGTGGTGTCGCCACGCGGCACCAGCTTCATTAACGGGCTGACCTCGTGGGAGACGCTGATTTGCTCGAAACCGGCCTCCCGCGCCAGCCGGGCCAGGGTTTGCTCATGCGCGGGGAAACGGTAGCCGTGCATCAGCACGATGGCGATGGACTGGAAACCTTCGGCTCGCGCCGTTTGCAATTGGCGGCGGGCGGCGTCCTCGTCCAGCGGGGCGATCACCTCGCCGCGCGCCGCGACGCGCTCGGCCACTTCCACGACCTGCGCATACAACAAGCTCGGCAACACCACGTTCAGGTCGAAAATCCTAGGCCGGTTTTGATAGGCGATGCGCAAGGCGTCGCGGAAGCCTGCGGTGATGAACAAAACCACAGGCTCGCCGTTGCGCTCCAGCAGCGCGTTAGTGGCCACGGTCGTGCCCATCTTCACCACCTCGACTTGCGCCGGCGTGATCGCCTCGCCGTGTCGCAAGCCCAAGAGCTGACGGATGCCGGCCACCGCCGCGTCTTGATACTGCTCGGGGTTTTCCGACAGCAGCTTATGCGTGACCAAGGTGTTGTCCGGGCGGCGGGCGACGATATCGGTGAACGTCCCGCCCCGGTCTATCCAAAATTGCCAGCGTGGGGGGGCTGTGTTTGGGATTTGCTGTGCGTGGTTCATCGTTGTGACTCTCGTTTTCGGTGAAAGGGGTAAGGCTCAATTCCGCGCAACCAGACGACGGCCCCGGGTTTCCGGCAGCGGCACGCAGGCGGCGATCACCAGCAAGTAACCGCCGGCGGCCAGCAGGCCGATGGCTTCGCCCAGCGGCATGCGCGTGCTGAGATAGCCCACCAGCGCCGGAAACAGGGCGCCGGTGGCGCGGCCAAAGTTGTAGCAAAAGCCCTGGCCGGAACCCCGCAATTCGTTGGGGAACAGTTCGGCCAAAAAAGCCCCCATGCCGGAAAAAATGCCGGACAGGAAAAAGCCTAAGGTGAAGCCGAGCAAGAGCGTCCAGGGGTCGCTCATGGGAATGTGCGTATAGCCGTAAACCAGCAGCCCGGCGCCGGCGGCGAATAGCATGAAGCAAGGCCGACGGCCCAGGCGATCCGACAGATAGGCGCTGACCAGATAGCCGAGCAAGGAGCCCGCGATCAACACCAGGAGATAGCCACTGGTGCGCGGCACGGAGAGCTTGCGCTCGGCTTCGAGGAAAGTGGGCAGCCAAGTGGTAACAGCGTAGTAAGCCCCCATCATGCCCATGGACAAAAGGCTGGCGAACACGGTGGTCGGCAAAAGTTGGGCTGAAAAAATCTGTAAGGGATGGCCGCCGCCTTTTGCCCGCACCTGGGCGCGGGTGGCGTGGAAGACCGCAGGCTCCTGGAGGTTACGGCGGATATAGAAAATCAACAAGGCCGGCAAAATGCCCAGCCAGAACAAAACCCGCCAGGCTTGCCCAGCCGGCAGCAGGGCATGACTCGCCCAGAAGGCGACAGCCGCCACGCCCCAGCCCACCGCCCAACTGCTCTGCACCAAGCCGGCCGCCTGGCCGCGATGCTTGGCCTGGACGATCTCGGCGACCAGCACCGCCCCCACCGACCATTCGCCGCCAAAACCGAAGCCCTGCATAGCGCGGGTGAAGAGAAGTTGCGCGAAAGAATCGGTAAAGCCTGCGAGGAAGGTGAACACAGTGAACCACAGCACCGTCCATTGCAGCACCCGGACGCGGCCATACTGATCGGCCAAGATGCCCGCCGCCCAGCCGCCGATGGCCGAGGTGATCAGGGACGCGGTGGCGATGGTGCCGGCCTCCGCCTGGCTCATACCCCACTCCAGCATCAGCGTTGGAATGACGAAGGTGTAAATCATCGTATCGAAGGCATCGACTCCGAAGCCGGCAAAGGCGGCAACCAGGGTCTTGCGTTCGTTTTGGCTGGTTTCATGTAGCCACATGGCTTTGTCTCCTTGGCAAGGCGCGTTCAGGCAAACGCCAGTTCGCTGTTCAGCAAGTCAGTGACCAACATGCAACCGGGCGCGTGGGTGATGCAGAAATCGAGCTTGGCGGCCATGGCCGCCGATTGTGGCGTTACGCCGCAGGCCCAATAAACCGGAATTTCGTCGGCCAAGATCGCCACCGGGTCGCCGAAGTCGGGCTGCTTAAGGTCGGCGATGCCGATCAAGGCAGGATCGCCCAGATGCACCGGCGCGCCATGGATCATCGGCCAGCGGGCTGTCACCTGCACAGCCCGTATCGCGTTGGCCGCCGTCATGGGCCGCATCGACACCACCAGCGGGCCGTGGAAACACCCCGCCGGCACGGTCGGAATCTGGGTGCGGTACATCGCCACATTCTTGCCTTCCTGGACATGGCGCAAGGGAATGCCGGCCTCGATCAGCGCTTGCTCGAAGGAAAAAGAACAGCCGATGACGAAGCTGACCAGATCGTCCCGCCACAGCGTGCGGATGTCTGAGGGCTCGGCGCATAGCTCGCCTTGCCGCCACACCCGATAGCGCGGCAGGTCGGTGCGGATATCGAGGTCGCCGCCGAGTCGCGGCAGGCACGGGTCGCCTGGCTCCGACACCGCCAGCAGCGGGCAAGGCTTGGGGTTGCGTTGGCAGTAGCGCAGGAAATCGTGGGCCAGCGCCGCCGGCAAGATCACCACATTGCCTTGGACAAAATGCGGGGCCAGCCCGCTGGTGTGGCCCGTCCACTGGCCATAGCGGACGGCTTGGCGCACCGACAGGCCCGTCTGCATTGGCCGGCTTGGCAAGGCGGCGTCGCCTGTGGGGTTGTGGTTAAGCATCTCTGTTCTCCTCAAGCTTAAAAGACACCCAAGCCTTGCATGGACAGGGCGCCTTAAGGCGGTGTTTGGTTTGCGAGAGGAGTATGCGAGGGCGGGCGGGAATTTCAAAACGGGAAAAATCGATGGAAGCATCACATTTTTTTGTGCCAAGTCTGGCTTTCGCCTGCGTTATGCTTGGCCTTCCAAGCACATTAGACCCAGCCCTTTCAAAATATTAAAAGAGCAGCAATACAGCACTTTTTATATCTATTAGTTATGGATTAAAGTAAAAATATAAAAATCAAAAACTACAGATTATTGCGTATGCTATAATTATAAATATAGGCTGAAAATTGCTAGAGCTTGACAATTTATC
>Ga0265327_10003026_pt1 | contig 16647 bp, 17 predicted proteins | sample 41621metaG_FD_202089 | JGI IMG/M metagenome (GOLD analysis project Ga0265327, IMG submission 202089) | Rhizosphere microbial communities from Carex aquatilis grown in University of Washington, Seatle, WA, United States - 4-16-21 metaG | ecosystem: Host-associated > Plants > Roots > Rhizosphere... | reverse complement strand
GATGCACCGCTTCCCGGACACCGACGCCTTCACCCGCAAGATGCAGATCGCCGAACTCGACTATCTCCGCCGGTCGAAGATCGGGGCCGCGGCCGTCGCCGAAAACTACGTCGGCCTGCCGTTCTAGCGATTCGCCGACAGAGCGACGTCGCTTGCGCCCTCCGTCCCCCCGGAGGTACCAAAGTCACATCCAAACAACGGGCTGGGTCATGACGGACAACTTGGTGATTATCGCCGGCGGCGGCATCGGCGGCCTCGCGACCGCGCTGACCCTGCAGCAGATCGGCGTGCCTTTCGTCGTCTTCGAAGCCGTCCGCGAAATGCGGCCGCTGGGGGTGGGCATCAACCTGCAGCCCAATGCGGTCAAGGAGCTCTACGACCTGGGGATCACCGAGGCCGACCTCGGCGGCGTCGGCCTGCCCGCGGAGGAATGGGCGCTGGTGGGCCTGAACGGCAACGACATCTACACCGAGCCGCGGGGACAGCTGGCCGGCTACAACTGGCCGCAGTTCGCTGTTCATCGCGGACAATTCCACATGCAGCTGCACGACAAGCTCGTGCAGCGGGCGGGCGCTGACACCGTCAGGCTCGGCAGCCGGGTGACGGGCTACCGGAAATCCGGCGATGGCGTCACCGCTCAGGTCGAACACGCCGACGGCTCTTCCTCGGAGGTGAAGGGCAGGCTTCTGATCGGAGCGGACGGCATCCACTCCGCGGTCAGGGCCCAGATGCACCCCGAGCAGCCGCCGATCCACTGGGGCGGGGCGATCATGTGGCGGGGTACGACCTGGGCCAAACCCATCCGCACCGGAGCCTCGTTCGTCGGGCTCGGCACCCATCGCCACCGGATCGTCTTCTATCCCATTTCGCCCCCCGATCCGAAAACCGGCCTGGCCATGATCAACTGGATCGCCGAGATCACCGTCGACAACGCCGAGGGCTGGAACCAGGTCGGCTGGTTCCGCCAGGTCGAGAACTCGGAATTCGAGCATCACTTCGAAAACTGGAAGTGGGACTGGCTGGACGTTCCCGCCTTGCTCGGCGGCGCCGATGCGGCGTTCGAAAACCCGATGATCGACCGCGACCCGGTCCCCACCTGGCAGGACGGACCCGTGGCCCTGCTCGGCGATGCGGCGCACGCGATGTATCCCACCGGATCGAACGGCGCGAGCCAGGCCATCGTCGACGCGCGCGTGCTGGGCGCCTGCATGGTGGAACACGGCGTCGGACCGGAGGCGCTTTCCGCCTATGACGCCAAGCTGTGCGGACCGATCTCGCAGCTGATCCTGCGTAATCGCGGCGCCGGCCCGTTCGGCCTGCTCAACATGGTCGATGAACGCTGCGGCGGGTCCTTCGACAACATCGACGACGTCATTCCGCCGGAGGAGCGCACGGCCTTCATGGCCGGCTACAAGGCCGCGGCGGGTTTCGCGGCCGAGCAGTTAAACAAGGCGCCGCCCACCATCGCCCCCGGAGCACGGGTTCGCGCGATCGAAGAGGACGTCGTCTAGGTCCGGCCGCTCAGAGCACCTTGAAGATGTCGAGGTGCACCGCGTCCGGCCACCGCTTTCCGGCGCACAGGAAGACGTTTTGGGCCAGCCACCCATGGGGCCCGGGCTGCACCTCGAACTGCGGCGAAGCGCGGAAATAGTAGGCCGCGGGATCCACCCGCTCCCCGGCGGCGAGCCTGGCCATCACCTCCGGCGGACCCCGGCGGACGCCCCGGTTGATCATCGACACGACGGCGCCGTCCCGGTGCTGCAGGGTGCTGCGCGCATAGATGGACGCCACCCCGTCCTCGACCCCCACGCTCTGCCAGTCGGCGCCGCCGGGAAGCACCTCCCCTTCGAAACCCGGGCCCGCCACGCTGCCGCGCAGGATGGGAATTATGCGCCGACGCCGGCCCTCGTAGGTTCCCTGGTCGAGGGGCGCTCCCAGAATGATGGTGATCCTGAAGGCGAATTCGAGGGCGGGTGAGAACACATTCTCCGGGATCGCCGAAGATGCTGAAGCCTGAGCCGACGAGTCCATGAAAGCTCCCATTGCAAGGCGGATGGACGGTGGGCGGCGCGCCGCAAGGGAAACACGCCCATCGCCCCGCGGGGCGAATCCCGCAAGAGCCCGCGCTTGGTACTACGTCCTCTGGATAATCCCGAACTTCAATGGTTAGGTGGCGGAAAGTCGAACGGTCGGGGGGAACGGACATGCGGCCAATCTTGGCGAAAGCAATCGCGTGCCTCGCAGCGCTTGGGTTCTGCGGGGCTGCGTCAGCGGCCGCTGCGGCGGCGCCTTCGCCGGAGGCCTGTCAGGCCCTGGCCCGCGCCGCCTTTCCGGACCCGACCACGGTGATTGCCTCCGCCACGCCTCGCCCCGCCGGCCCCATCGGCGCGGCGGGGCCTTTCGGCCCGCCCCCTAACGCCCCAGCCCACTGCCAGATCCTCGGCAAGATGCAGGAGCGCAAGGGCGCGAACGGCCAGATCTACGCCATCCGTTTCCAGGTGCGCCTGCCCGACGCGTGGAACGGCCGGCTGTTCTACGAAGGCGGCGGCGGCTCCGACGGCGTGCTCGGCGCGGGCGTCGGATCGCTCATGGGCGGGGAGCCCGGCAGCGCGCTGGAGCGCGGCTACGCCGTGGTCAACACCGACGCGGGTCACGACAACGCCGTCAACCGCGATCCCGAGCGCCAGGGGGTGGTCACCTTCGGCTGGGACCCTGAGGCCCGGCGCAACTACGGCGGCGCCGTGATCGGCCCCGTGGTCCGCGCCGCCAAGGCCGCGGTCAAGGCTTACTACGGCAAGCCGCCCACCCTCACCTATTTCGCCGGCGGCTCAAAAGGCGGCCAGGAGGCCATGATGGCCGCCCAGCGCTTCCCCGAGGAGTTCGATGCGGTGCTGGTCGGCTATCCCGGCTACCGCTTGGCCTACGCCGGCGGCGTCGAACAGATGTCGGTGGCCCAGGCCTTCGGTCAGACCGCCAAGGCCATGGGCATGCTGACGCCCGAAGGCCTGCCACTGGCGGGCAAGTCCTTTTCCGACGACGATCTGCTGCTGGTGTCCGGCGCGGTGCTCAAGGCCTGCGACGAGCTCGACGGCCTCAAGGACGGCATGGTCGAGAACTACACGGGCTGCACCACCGCCCGCGTCTTCCCCGTGCTCTCGGAGCTCGTCTGCAAGTCGGCCAAGGCGCCGGACTGCCTGCTCCCGGACCAGATCGCCGCGATCCGCAAGGTGCAGGACGGGGCCCGCGGCAAGGACGGCCGCCTGCTCTACAGCGACTGGCCCTGGGATCCGGGCATCGCCGCCCGCACGGCGCAGGGCGTCAGCCAGGGCTGGCGGCAATGGAAGATGGGCGCCTACGCCTCCCCGACCAACAGCGGGCTGTCCGTCACCCTCGGCGGCGCGTCCGCCTCGGCGGTGTTCACCTCTCCGCCGACCCCGGTCGCCGACACCCCGGCGGCGCTCGCGCGCTACGCCTTTGGCGTCGACGTCGAGCAGAACTGGGCCAAGACCCAGGTCAAATGGGGTCCGTTCAACGAATCCGCCGTCGACTTCATGAACGCCGAGGCGACCGACCTGTCGCGCTTCACGAAGCGCGGCGGCAAGATCCTGATCTACCACGGCGTCGCCGACCCGGTGTTCTCGCTCAACGACACCGTCCGCTGGGTCCAGGCTGTCGACCGCCAGGAGGGCGGCAAGGCCGACCGCTTCCTGCGTCTCTACGCGGTCCCGGGCATGAATCACGGCGGAGGCGGCCCTTCGACGGACCAATTCGCCGCCTTCGACGCCCTGGTCGCCTGGCGTGAGCAGGGCGTGGCGCCCGGCCCGCTCGTGGCGACGGCGCGCCCGACCTCGCCCTGGCCAGGCCGCACGAGGCTGCTCTGCCCCTACCCGCTCCAGGCCCGCTTCGTCTCAGGCGACAGCGAAAAGGCCCAGTCGTTCCACTGCATCAAGCCTTGAGGCAATCCATGGCCGAAGACACCGTCTCCCTCGAGCGCCGGGCCATCCTGGCCGCCGCCCCTCTCCTGGCCGCGCCCGCCGCCGCCCTCGCCGCCGAACCCGAGTTCCGGCCGCCAATGGCGGGAACATTCCCGGTGGAGCTCCCCACCACCCGCTTGGCGTGGGAAGCGGAGGTCACCCTCTCTCCCATGATCGACATGGGCGACTCCCCCCTCGGCAAGCGCCGCATGATCCCGATCACCGGCGGGACCTTCATCGGCCCTCGCCTGCGGGGGAAAGTCCTGCCCGGCGGAGCGGACCGTCAATTGGTGCGCAAGGACGGCTCCACCCTGCTGAACGCGCTCTACGAGATGCAGACCGACGACGGCGCAGTGCTCACCATCCTGAACCGCGTCACCATCGATCCCTCCGCCAAGCCGCCCTATTCGCGCTCGATGGTGGAAGTGACGGCGCCCGAAGGCCCCCACGGCTGGCTCAACCGCCGCATCTTCGTGGGCGATCTTCATGGGCTTCCGCCCGAGCGCAAGGCGGTCCTGATCCGCGTCTACGAGGTTCTCTGATCGATATAGCCGGCTAGGAAGCCTCGGAGCCCAGCTCGCTTCGCCCTCAGTCGATCGTGCAGAGAATCGTGTCGAGACAGGCGCGCAGAGTCTTGCGCTGCGCGTCGTCCAGCCCCGCCAGAACCCGCTCTTCGAATGCTTCCATGCGATCCCGGGCCTCGTCCAGCACCTGCTGGCCCCGGCGCGTGAGCCGGACGTGGCAGGCGCGCCGGTCGGTCTTGTCGACCGTGCGAGAGACCAGACCGTCTTGATCGAGACCGCTGATCATCGCCGCGATGTTCGACGGCTGGACCAGCAGCATCTCGGCCAGGGTGCGCTGGCGGATGCGTGGATTGTCGCGGATCATCACCAGCACAGTGAGGATCGCCGGCGTAAGGCCCGTGCCGTGGAACACCCGCTTGAATTCGCGGAACATGCGCAGCTGCACGATGCGAATGTGAAAGCCAATGTTATCGGGTAGGACCCAGTCTGCCGCCGGCTCCGCCACGGTCAAGGCGAGCGCCGTCCTGTGTTTCGTCAAAGCCATGTCCGCCCCACGGAGCCCTGGCTCCCTGGCTCGAATTCCTCATACGTCTCCGGCTGCTTTGACATCCCCCGTCCAGGCGACGACGCGAGTCCGCCGGCGGTCGTCACACGGAGTAGACGTCCAGCACGGTCGGGATGATGTCGTTGAGCAGCAGGATCTTCTTCATCGCGATGCGCCACGCGCCATCGCGACTCTGCAGCCGATATTCGTAACGGCCGAAGAAGGCGTGGTCCCGTTCACGGCGGGCGTCGAAGCGGTGGACGATGAAGGCTGCGCTCACCGTTCCCCAGTCGTTTTCCGCCTGCTCCACCAGCACATTGGTGACCGTGTGGACCGTGCGCGGCAGAGGCTGCGACGCCACCGACTGTCGGGACTGAATCCGCCAGACACGATCCTCGAGGCTGCGCCGGCCCTGGTAAAAGATCAGGGAAAGTTCGCGATCCGGATCCGCGGTGGGAGTCGACTCGTCCCGCCATGCCGGGACCCAAAAGACGGCGTCCTCCAGGTAGAGTTCGAGCCACGCCGGCCAGTCGAACCGGTCGAGCAGAAGCGCCTCCCGGTAGGCCAGGTCTTCAGCCTCCTGGCGCGTCAGGACGCGGGTCACGCGCCGCCCTCGCCCGCCATCCGCCGGGCCCATTCACGATAGTAGCTGTGGTAGAGCGTCTCGTCGCAGAGCATGGAATCCGCCAGGACGTTGCGGGCCGGCTCCAGCCCGATCCGATCGCCGATGGCGTTGCCGCCTGGGCGGCTGGCCGTCATCCCTCGCGCATAGCCTTGCAGCCAGGGCTGCACTCGGCTTGCGAAGCCCGCCTGGCAGTTCTCGTAGCTCACGGTGTCGTCGGGGGTGGCAAGGCCGCTCGGATTGAAGAAGTCCTCGTAGCTGCGGATGCGCTGGCGGCGCGCCCCCGCCCCTTCATCCTTGGGCGCTATGCACCATGTCTGCATCTCGGTGCGGGAGGCCGATAGCGGCCGGATGATCCGCAGCTGGCTGGAGGCGTTCTCGGCGATCTGGAGATTGGGGAATATCGTCAGGTTGCGCATGTTGAACATCCAATCGCGAGCGGCCTCGCCGACGCGCTCGCCCAGCTCCACGGCGCGTTCGTACAGCGGAAGGGCGTCGGAAACGCCGATCCGACCCCAGTTCAGGACGTGTCCGCCATCGAAGCTGTAGCTGCCGCCCTGGACGCCCTGAGCCGCGTCGCTCCAGGCCTGGCTGTTCTCCCACACCGAGCGCGCGGTCGTTTCGTCAGGCCGCTCGCGGCGCATCTCCAGCAGGCGGATGTAGGACGGATGGGTCGAGGTGAAGTGGTAGGCGTCCGAGCAATTCTCGAGCTGCAGTTTCCAGTTGCCCTCGAACGTGAATTTGACGCTTCCCGGGATCAGCTCGACGCCGTCTTGGCTCTGGTCCGCCACCAGATCCAGCAGGGCCGCGGCGCCGTTCAGGTGTTCGGCCAGCGGCGGCGCGCCCGCGGTGAGGCTGCCGAAGAGAAACCCCCGATAATCGCCGAACGCCGGGAGCGGAGCGAGGTCATGGCTGTCGGCGTCGAAGGCCGCGGCATAGCAACCTTGCTGCTTCCATTTGACATTTCTGTTCCGACCCGAGCTGTCGAAGCTCCAGTTGTGATAGGCGCACGTCAGCGTCCGCGCATTGCCCTGGCGGGTCTGGGCCAACCGTGCGCCCTTGTGCGGGCAGGCGTCGACGAACGCCCGAAGAACCCCATCCGCGCCGCGCATGACGATGATCGGCGTGCGATAAATCGAGGTGGTGAAATAGTCATGCGGCCCCGGCGCCTGAGAGGCCAGGCCGAGGAATACCCAGCCGCTCTCGAAGATGCGCTGCATCTCCAAATTGAAGACGTCGGCGTCGTCGAAGACGGCGCGATGGACGCGGAAGACTCCGTCCTCCGGCCTGTCGTCGATCAGGTCGCCCAGCCTGCCGTCGAATGACCGCGGACTCAGCGTGCGCCTCCCACGGACTTGTTAGGGATGACCGGAATCAGCAGGTGCGAATCGTAGGCGCCGCCGGTGTGGATAACGTGGGGTCCGCCGTTTCGGGTCTCCTCATGACGCGCGAAGGGCAGGTTCGGCGGGGCCTCGTCGTAGATGTCGCGGCCCTTCACCACCACCCGCAGGCTCTCCCCTTTGCGGAACAGCGTCGACGACGGCCAGATCTCGATCTCCACGGGCGTTGGAACCCCGGGTGGGAGGGGAATTTCTCGCGTGTGGAGATGCACCGGCTGCTCGGGCGCCGACCGCGCAGGATCCAGTTCCCTGTGGCTGGCGCGCAGCCAGCCCAGGGCGACGGGGCCGTTGTCGTAGAGCGCGTAGAAGATGAACGGGACCGGCCGGCCGCCAGCGTCGAGCTTCTGGATCGCCACGAACAGATCCATGTCCTCAGCGCCGGGCGCCTCCACCCAGAGCTTCAGCTTCATATGCCCTGTAAGCTCGGTGTCCTCTGCGAACCGATAGTCGAATGTCGCCTGGCCCATGGGATCGGCGGAGTCGTATTCGACGCTTGAGGCGTCCTCGACCGGGGCCGTGGACAGGCTCCCGGCCGCCGCGTCGAGGAACAGGGCGCGGAATTGGGTGCGCTCGATGGGCCATTCGCTCTCGCCCCGGATTTGGCCGACATAGGCGCGCTCGCGCACCTCCAGGCGAACCTTGGGCCAGGCGAGGACGAGATGGTCCCCGTTCTTCAGGAAGTGATCGAAGAACTGCCTCAGCCGCTCGACGTTGGCGGGGTCGTAGTAATAGGCCCACTTCTTGCGCCCGTGGACATCCAGCCACTTCTGCGAGGAGCCCACCCGCTTGTAGGCTTCCAGGGTCCCCCGAGTATGGAACCCCTGGTCCGACCAGCTGGCGACGACGAAGATGGGCGTCTGAATGGCTTCGAGCTCGGTGTCCTTGCTGGCCCAATAGTCGTCATAGAGCGGATGGGCGGCCATGTTGGCGCGCGTGTCCTCCGTCCGCGTCAATGACCAGTTCAGCCGGTCGCAAGCGCCGGGTGAAAAGCCGGTCTCGCGGATACCCCCGTGATAGCCGAACTCGCGGTACCAGTCGGAAAACGCCTCCCAGGGGTTCAATGCGGCCAGGTGAGGCGGGCGCAGCGGCCCGATCTGCCATTGGATCGCCGCCAGGTACGACACTCCGGACATGCCGACCTTGCCGTTGCTCCAGGGCTGCTCGCCGAGCCATTCCACAAGGTCGTAAGCGTCCTCGCTTTCCTGCATGTCGCCGTGATGCATCTCGCCCTCCGACAACCACGTGCCTCGAGGATCGGGAAAGACGACGGCATAACCCCGGCGGCACCAGTAAGCCGGATCAGGCGCTTCAAAGGCGGTGTAGGGCGACATCCACCCTTCCTCGACGCCCGACTGAGGAAAGCCGCGGCTCGACAGGTTGTGCTTGCCGTAGGGGCTCCAGCCCAGGATCACAGGCAGATCGGCGCCGCCGCCCGGCAGATCGGGACGATACAGATCGATCAGGATGCGCGTTCCGTCCCGCATCGCCACCGGGATGTTCTGTTCGATGAACAGGCCATTCTCGCGGCGCGCGCGGTACTCGGGGCCCGTGAGCAGCGGCTTGCCAGGCGCCTGGCTCGGGTGCTGGCCGATCCGCATGATCGGCTCGAAACGCTGGCCCATTCGACGACGTCCCCCATGGCGCACGCGGGGGCTGACGGGCCCGCCGGACCCTCACGCGCTACGGGCGGTGGGGGCGCTGGGACGATGACCTCGGGGTCATGGCAGGCGATATCCCCTTGAAAGGGGATGGGAACCGGCGGGATAAATGGTGAGCTGATGGCGCCGGTGCACAGCCTGGCCGCCGGGGAGACGGACCCTGTACAACAAGATCCAGAACCTCGACCTGAACTCGCTGGCGCTATTCTACCAGGTGGCCAATCAGGAAAGCATCCGGCGCGCGTCCGCCGCCTTGCGGATACCGAACGCCACGGTCAGCCGCAAGCTGCGCAGCCTTGAGCAGGACCTCGGAACTGCGCTGCTCAAACGCAATGTCCGCGGCATGGTGCTGACCGAGGCCGGGACTGCGCTTTACGAGCACTGCGAACGGATCATGGGCGAGGTGAGGGACGTCTCCCTGACCCTGTCAGAGATGCAGTCCGAGCTCAGCGGCCTGATCCGCGTCAGCCTGCCGTTCGGCTTCGGCACGGATTGGGTCGCCGGGGTCCTGGCGGAATTCGCCGCCAAGTACCCGCTCGTGGAGCTCTACGTCCAGGCGACGCACAAGTGGGTCGACGTGAGCCGGGAATCGTTCGACCTCGCGATCAGCGTGGGCCGGGTCTACAACGAAAACCTTCCCGCCGCCCGTCTCGGCGAACTGGCGCGGGGCGTGTACGCCAGCACGGAGTTCTGTCGCGTGCACGGCGAGCCGAAGACGCCGTCGGATTTGGCTCACTTCACGTGTATCCCGACAGAATCCCAGATCGACGACGGCTTCTGGACGTTCAAATCGAACGGCAAGGCCGCCACCGCCCTGCCCGCGCGCATCACCGTGACGGACGTGGTGATCGCCAGGCACATGGCCCTGGCCGGCCTCGGCTTCGCCATCCTGCCGGTCAGCATCTGCAATCAGCTATGCGCCGACGGCAAGCTGGTGCGGGTGCTTCCGGATTACAAGATTCCGCCGCTGATGGTCATGGCGACCTATCCCGAACGTCGCTACATGCCCCGCCGGGTGCGCCTGCTGCTGGACTTCATCACCGAGCACATCAGCCACCGTGAGGTCGGCCGCTAGGCCTTCCCTGTCTCACTAATGAGACGCTCTTTCCCCAAAGTCGTGGCTATCGTTAGCTGATCGAACGCCTCCCAATATCCTGGGGAGTGAACGATGAATAAAGAACAATGCGACACCCTCTCAGAGGTGATCGGCAGTGCTGGCTCGCCGCAATTCGCGACACGCCTGATGGACGCCGCGTGCCAATTGGCCCAGCTGGACCATCTGGCCCTCGATATCATCCGCAATCCAGGGCGCCAGAAGGTGTCGGAAGGCGTCAGCGTCACGAGCACGATGTTCGCGAAGGTTGTGCCGCAGTCTTCCGAGCGACGCATCGTCGAGAACGGGAGCGGACAGCATTCGGGCGGGCGGCGAAAGGTCTGCGTGCGCCGACTGAACCTGGACCTGCCGGACCTCCGTAGTCGCGAGCCTGAATTCTATCTGCGCTTCGGCATTGTCGACGGAATCGAACTGCAGTGGCGCAACGGACAGGCGAGTTTCAACCTCGACCTTTACCGCACCCACCGCCTCGGCCGATTTTCGAATATCGACGAGGCGGCGCTGACGGCGGCGGCGGACCTTCTGGCCAACCTGATCGAGCTGCACGCCTCCCTGTGCCAGCTGACGGTCGCGACCACCACGGCCAGGCAACCGCAGGACATCCTGCACATCATCGTCGGGCTGCTGGGAGAGGGACTGACGCCGCGCGAGAACGCCGTGGCCTGTCGCATCGCGGCCGGAATGGGCACCAACGAGATCGCCGAGGACATGGGCGTCATGCCCGCCACCGTCATCACCTTCCGAAAGAGGGCCTACGCCAAGCTGGGCATAGGCTCACGGGCGGAACTGTTCGCGCGGTGCTTCCAGCTGCTCCTGACGGCCGAGGGGCGCGCGCTCTTCGGGGCCGCCGACGCCAGTCCCGCCCTCGCCGGTCGATTCCAGCGCGCGGTCTAGGTGTTCGACCACCGGTCGCCGGCCGACGCGCGGCTTTGCGCTAGCCCACCGAATAGTAGCGGAACAAAGAATGATCAGGCTGGCCGTCGGTCCCGGGGCGGCGTTCGCCGATACCCACGAGCACCGTATGGTTGAGCCAGCCGTGAGGACCTTCGGGAGCGCGAAAATAGGGCGTGCAGCAAAAATAGCCCGGGATGGGGCCGGCTGCGGTGTGAACATAGCCGAGATTGCGGATGTAGATCTGGGTCCCGTCGGACGCCTCGAGCATATAGTGGGCCTGCAACTCTATGACGCCGTCGACGCGCACCGCAGGCCAGTCGGCGCCGCTGTATTCGACGACCCGCCCATTGAGCCTGGGACCTTCGACCAGCCCATCCTTCACCGACGTGAAGCCTTGCTTGTTCCCGCCGGGCACGGGGCCAAACATCCAGCGCTTGTCGAAATTGATGCGAATGTCGAACACGTGTTCGAGGTTGATCGCCGCCGTTATGTCCACAAAGATTCTCCCGATAGGTTTTGCTGATCAGGTCATCGAGGCATTCAGACTATAGAGCCCAACGTCGGCCCGATAATACACAAAGGATTCCCGCCATGCTTTCTCCGCCAGCCCCTCGACTTGAATACGCCTTCAGCGTCACGATCACGTTGGAGAAGGTCTATTGGGTAAAGCCAACGGCGCTGGGCGCCTCGCGGGCCGGGGTCTACCTGAAGGACGGGATCGTCAAGGGGCCCAAGCTTAACGGCAAGGTGATCGAGCGAAGCGGGGCGGACTGGCCGCTGCAGAGGCCCAACGGCGTGATCGATTTCGACGCCCGCTACATGTTCGAGCTCGACGACGGCGCCATCGTCTATGTCCAGAACCGCGGCTACCGCTGGGGCAGCGACGAGGCGATGGCGGCCATGGCGCGGCACGAAGAGGTCGGGCCCGACAGCTACTACTTCCGCGTCTCCCCGAAGTTCGATGCGCCTGACGGGCCCCACGAATGGCTGTCGCGCCATGTGTTCGTGGGGACCGCCGAGAAAACGCCCAACGGCAATGTCATCCACTACTATCAAGTTCTGTGAACGGCGGCGGCCATATCTCTGTATGGACCCGGCCGGCGGACTGCGCTGTCCCCTGCCCAGGGGATATCCGCTTGCGCCGGGCGAAGCCCATGCTCGCGGCCCAAATCGATCCCGGTCGCCGATGCAAAGACGAGAAGAACGCACGCCGTCCAGGCGCTCGATCGTGGGTCGCCGCACGCTGATCGCGGGCGGGGCGGCCGGCTTCGGCCTGCTCCAGCTGCCGTCAGCCTCCCGAGCCGCTCGCGCCGACCCCGTCGCGGCCACCCGCCAAGGCCTGGTGCGCGGCGTGCGGATGGACGGGGTGTCGGTGTTCAAGGGCGTGCCCTATGGCGCACCCACAGGCGGCTCCAACCGCTTCCTGCCGCCGAAGCCGCCCCCGATGTGGACGGGGGTCAGGGACGCGGTCGCGTTGGGCGACCAATCCCCCCAACCGGTCTATGGCGCTCGCCCTTCAGTTCAGCCGTCCGAGAGCGAGAACTGCCTGGTCCTCAACGTCTGGACGCCCGGGACCGATCACGGGCGTAGACCGGTGATGGTCTGGGTGCACGGCGGGGGCTTCTCCGTCGGGTCGGGGGCCAGTCCCAGCACGGACGGCGCGCACCTGGCCGCCCGAGGCGACGTGGTGGTGGTGACCCTGAACCATCGCCTGAATGTGTTCGGCTATCTGTATCTCGGCGAATTCGGCCCCGCCTACGCCCAGGCGGCGAACCCCGGCCAGCAGGACATTGTCGCGGCGCTGCATTGGGTGCGCGACAACATCGCCGCCTTCGGGGGAGACCCGGCGCGGGTGACGCTGTTCGGACAGTCGGGCGGCGGATCCAAGGTCGCCTCCGTTCTCGCCATGCCGAGCGCTCAGGGGCTGGTCCATCGCGCGGCCCTGCAGAGCGGTTTCGGCGTCACGGCGTCGACGCCGGCCGAAGCGGCGGCCATGACACGACAGATCATAGCGGCCGCCGGCATCGCCCCCGGCGACTTGCCCGCGCTGCAGGCCCTGCCTGCGGCTAGGCTTATTGACGCCCTGGCGGCCGTGGCCAAGGGCGACCCGACGATCGGACCGGCCCCGGTGGCCGACGGCCTGATCCTTCCGCGCGCGCCCTTCACCCCGGCCGCACCCCCCGCCACCGTCGCCATTCCCCTGATCGTCGGCCACACGCGCACTGAGGTGACCGGCCTGTTCGCGCCGCCTGGGGCGTTCGATCTCGACTGGCCCGGCCTGCGAAAGCTGCTGTCCGACACGATCCGGGGCGCCGACGTGGACGCGCTCATCGCCGGCTTTCGCCGGCTGAGCCCTGAAGCCGGCGCCAGCGACATCTACTTCAGGATTGAGACCGAACGGGGCATGGGCCGCAACGCCAACATCGCGACCGAACGCAAGGCGGCGCAGGGCGGCGCGCCCGTGTTCGCCTACCTTCTGGACTGGCGGACGCCGGTGGACGGCGGGCGCCTGCGATCACCCCACGGCCTCGACATCCCGCTGGTGTTCGACAATGTGGACAAGGCGCCCGGACTGGTCGGGCCGGGCGGGCCCGCAGCCCAGACCGTGGCCCAGGCCATGAGCGAGGCATGGATCGCGTTCGCCCGCACCGGAAATCCCGGACGCCCGGCCCTGCCGTGGCCGGCCTTCGACCTCGAACATCGCCAGACGATGGTGTTCGACCAGGTCAGTCATGTCGCCAGCGATCCGGTCGGCGGGGAGCGGCTGGCCCTAGCGGCGGCCGCGGCTTGATGCGAGCCTTTGAACACAGCGCGCGGACCAGCCGCGCCAGGCCTTCGGGCCGAACAGGGGAAAGGGTATCGCCATGACGGTCGCCGGGGATGACGGAACGGCGCTGGAACGCGCCGCCGCAGGAAGCGCATCGGGCCCCGATCTTCTGAGCCCGCGCTACAAGGCCCGGTTCGTGACCCTGATGTTCACGGTCGCGACCTTCAATTTTGCGGACCGGGCCGTGTTGTCCGCCGTGATCCAGAGCATCAAGCAGGACCTTGGCTTCAGCGACCTCCAGCTCGGCTTGCTGCAAGGGGCGGGCTTCGCCATCGTCTACGCCTTGCTGGGACTGCCGATCGGCTGGCTGGCCGAACGGGTCAGTCGCGTCAAGATCATCGCCTGCGCCACGGCAATCTGGTCGGTGGCCACCGTGCTGACCGGCGCGGCGGGCTCGTTCCTGCACCTGCTCATGGCCAGGGTCGGCGTCGGCGTCGGCGAGGCCGGCTTCACCTCGCCGGCCACATCCCTCAGCTCCGATCACTTCCGCGACCGCAAGCGAGCTTCGGCCGTGGCCATGATCATGCTCGGCTCGCCCGCCGGGCAGCTCGTTGGTGCGGTACTCGGCGGCGTGATCGCCCAACACTATGGCTGGCGCACCGCCTTCGTCGTGTTCGGCGTTCCCGGCGTGCTTCTTGCCGTGGTGGTCGCGATGGTCCTGCGCGAGCCTTCGCGCGGCCTGGCGGACGGCAAAGCGCCGGCTAGCAAAACCGCCACCAAGCCGGCCCTGAAGGAACTGTTCAAGGTGATCGCCGCCAAGCCGGCCCTGGGCCAGGTGCTGATCGCCGGACCGATCGCAGGCTTCGGCATGACTTCCATCTCGCAGTTCATGGCGCCGTTCCTGATCCGCTCCCAACATCTGTCCGTCGGCATGGGCGGCACGGTCTTCGGCCTGGTCAGCGCCGTGTCCCTGACGATCGGACTGATCGTCGGCGCCTTCGGCACCGACATGGCGGGGAAGCGCGACCGGCGCTGGTCGGCCTGGGGCCCCGCGATCGCCCTGAGCCTGGCGCCGTGGGTCTACATAGCCGCCTTCCACGCCGATGGCCTGGCGGCGACCGCGGCCCTGCTCCTGGCCGGCGGCTCCTTGCTGCTGTGCTTCTACGCGCCCGCGATCGGTATGATCCAGAACATGTGCCCGCCGCACCTGCGGGCGCTGGCGGCGGCGCTGTACTCAACGCTCTACAGTCTCTTTGGCCTGGCTCTCGGTCCCACGTTCATCGGCTTCACCAGCGACCACTTCGCCGCGCGCCACTTCATCGGTGGTTCTTTCGCGACCCAATGCGCCGGTGGGGCGGGGGCCAAGGGCGCCGCGGCGGCGCTCTCCGCGGCCTGCCGCCAGGCGTCGTCCGAAGGCCTCCGTGACGCCCTGAGCGTCGGCGTCCTGGTGTTCCTGTGGGCGGCGGTTCACTTCGCCCTGGCCTCGCGGACCTATCGTCAGGACCTATACAGGGCGGAGGCCGCTGCGTGAGCAAGGCGCTGCGCACCTGGTTCGACGGCTATGTCGAGGCCTTCAACCGATCCGACTTCGAGGGCTTCGGGGCCTACTACGCCGACGACGTCGAGTTCTCGGGGCAGGCCGCGGAGCTGCGGGGACGCCAAGCGATCCTGGACTTCTACCGGCAGGTGAAGGCGCGCATGAACGAGACGCTGGTGGTTCGCCATTTCGTTTCAGCGCCCGACCGGATCGCGGTGGACCTGGAGACGCGCCTCGAGGCCCTGGTGGATTGGCCGGAGTTCCCGACCGGGCCGGTGACCGCCGGCCACAAGATCGTCAGCTGGAGCTTCGTGTTCTACGACCTCGCCGAGGGGCGCTTCACCCGCATCCGCTCGGCGCGATACCGGCGGGCGGCCGGGAGCGAGTGGCCATGAACGGGGCCGCTCCAGAAGCCTTCGCCGCCTATATTGAAGCCTTCAACCGCGCCGACTACGCGGCGTTCGGCGATTACTACACCGACGATGTCGTGCTGGTCATCGGCGGCACGCGCGAACTGCGCGGGAAGCAGGCGATCTTCGACTTCTACAAGGACGTGAAGGCGAAGACCCGGCGCACCATCCGTATCGTCCAGTCCTTCGCCGAGGGCGACTACCTCGCCGCCGAACTGGAGTCGGAGTTTCTGGCGCTGGAGGACCTGCCCGATTTCCAGGGCGGCCCGCTCGCCGCCGGCGACCGGATGCATATCAACACCTTCGTGATCTACGAGCTCGAAGGCGGCCGTTACGCGCGAATTCGTTCGGCCACGCTCCACAGGGAGTTCAACCGCGCGCCGGGCCCCGCCTCCCTGTCCCAGCCCCAGGAGACCCGCGCATGAGCCGCGTTGGACGCTTAGCGCCGTTTCTCGTCCTTTGGCCGCTGCTGCTGGCGCCGGCGGCCCAGGCCCACCACTCGTTCGCCGTCTTCTTCAGCTCCGACCAGGAAGTGACCACATTGAAGGGCACGGTGAAGGAGTATCACTTCACCAACCCCCACGGCGTCATCGAGATCATCGCCACCACGCCGGGCGGGGCCCAGGAGGAGTGGAAGGTCGAGACCAATTCTCCCTCCATCCTGATCCACAGGGGATGGACCAAGACCAGCCTCGCTCCGGGCGACGTGGTCACCATACAGGGCTGGCGCGCCCGCGACGGGTCCAAGTTGATGCGCCTGCGCACTGCGTTCCGCGCCGACGGCGCCCAGATCGGAACGCTGGATCCCCAGTTCGCCGCCAAGCCATGAACGGTGGGGCCGGCGGGACCGCCCGCGGCCGGACGGCTCTGCCGGCCCTCAGCCTGGAACAACGTTCCTAGAACCCTCAACTAACTGCAGCCCTCGCATGCCGCCCTCCAGCGCGCGCGGCGCCCAGAAGTGCGACTTGAGGCGTCCCTGCAAAAAGGAGCCCCTCGCTCCGAGGAACGAGGGGCCAGGCATCCACGGGAAGGGCTGAGACAGCCCTGGGGGAAAGCGAAACTAGAAGCTGTAGCGAACCCGCACGCCCATCTGCCGAGGCGCGCCGATCGACACCAGGGTCGAGTATGGAGTCGCCCCCGAACCCGCCGCGACGCCTTGAACGTACAGGTTGTTGGTCAGGTTGGTGACGAACCCTTCCAGCC
>Ga0265327_10003025_pt1 | contig 16649 bp, 17 predicted proteins | sample 41621metaG_FD_202089 | JGI IMG/M metagenome (GOLD analysis project Ga0265327, IMG submission 202089) | Rhizosphere microbial communities from Carex aquatilis grown in University of Washington, Seatle, WA, United States - 4-16-21 metaG | ecosystem: Host-associated > Plants > Roots > Rhizosphere... | reverse complement strand
CTGCGGCGACTGCATGACCACCGGGAAGTCCATGTTGCAGCTCTTGACCGCGGTGACGGCGTCGCTCTTCAGCCGCTCCTGATAGTTGGCTTCCCACGCGGCGTTGTAGGGCGGATGGCCGAAGCTGAGATTGAGGCCGGCGATGTTGACCGGGTCTCCGCCCGGGTTCGAGACGATGGCGTTCTCCAGCCAAATGCCCGACCAGTCCGGCAGGCGGCTGAAGGCCTGGGCCCGCTTGGGAGGATTGGCCCTGGCGGGCTGCGTCAGCGCGAAGGGGGACAATCCGGCCAGAATCCAACCGAGCAGCGCCACACGCAACTTCACGGACGACATCGCTTGCACGCTCATCGGACGCCTCCCAAGGGCGCGCCGGTGGGGCCCAGGCCCGAAACGTACCGGCCGCCTTTGCCGCCGTCTTTCAGAGGACGGATGACGATCGTCACCTTGTCCCCAGGACGGAGGGAGGATTTCTTCCAGCCCAGGCGCGTCAGTTCAACCGGCGCACCCATCTCGATACTCCATTCTCCGCCGCTCTGGGGGGTGGCGTCGACCACCTGGATGAAGCAGTGGGGGCTGTTCCACTGAAACTCGCGCACTGTGCCCGACACGGTGACGCTCTTGTCGACGTCGAACATCGCCGCAGAGTGGTGCGCCTGAGCCGGGACGGCGGCGCCCAGCGCGAAGACGGCGAACAGCACGGGCGACCGCGGTCTGAACATGGATCGTGTTCCTTGGAAGGCTGACGAGATGCACAGCAAACAAGCAGCAACAGCGGCCGAGCCGTCCGGGGACACGGCAAGGGCGTAAAAGGAACAGAAACTTCAAGTGGATCAGGCCGGCGATCCCACGATTTCGCCGCCGCCTAGGGGTAGATCAGCTTCAGGCGCCTGTCTACGAGCCGGGCCTCTATAGTCTTGACCCCGCACCTGACCTGGATGGACTGCGCCGTCAGCCCGGCCGCCGCAGCGCCGCGGGCTCGCCGATGCGTCCGACGGCCTCGGCCAAGGGTTCGATCTCGACCTGCATGTGGAAGGCGTTGGCGTGGATCAGGCGGGCGGCGTCAAGCATCATGCCGACGTGGCCTTGCCAGAACACCAGATCCCCCCGGGCGAGCTCGGCTGCATCGACCGGACGGCCAAGCGCCTGCTGCTGGTCCGAATCGCGCGGGCAGAAGCGGCCACAGGCGTGCAGCGCCTGCTGCACCAGGGCCGAGCAGTCGAGGCCAAGGCTCTCGCGCCCGCCCCATTGGTAGGGCGCGCCCAGGAAGCGTTCGGCGACCGCGGCCGGATCGCTCTCGACCTGGCCGATGGGTGACAGCTGCACGGCCGCGATCCAGCCCGAGCCCTCGGCCTTCAGGTATCGGCCTTCCTCGCCCTCCACCGCCACCAGCGCGCCCAGGCTGAGCAGGGCCATGGGGCGCGACTTGAGGTCCGGGCGGCTGAAGGCGTAGGCGCGAAGCGAGCCGACGCGGTGAGTGGCGAGGATCGCGCCGGGCGTCAGATCGTCCAGGCGAACATGGCCGACGTAGCCGTCGCGCCCGGCCTGGCCCCAGGCCCAACCCTGCCCAATTTCCAGCACACGGAAGGTTTCGCCGAACAGCAGCTGATCCACCTGTTCGGCCTCGGGATCGGGCGCGCGGCGGACGGCGGTCGCGGGAACGCCGCAGTGGAACGTCTCGGTCTTGTCGAACCGCCCGGCCTTGACGACGCCCTGCAGGGCCGCGTCGGCGAGGTCGGCCCGGGCGAGGGTGAGGCGGAGATCGCTCACGAGAACCGCTTCCTCAGAACCCGGAGCAAGGCGCGGATCGCCTGCGCCTCGGCCCCGCTCGGGAAGCCGGGCCGGCCTTTGGGATTCCAGGCGAAGATGTCGAGGTGCACCCACGGCCCTTCCGGCGCGAAGCGCTTGAGGAACAGGGCGGCGGTGACCGAACCGGCCTGGGCCCAGTTGTCGGGATCGTTCTTGAGGTCCGCGATGTCGCTGTCGATCGCTTCCTCATAGCCGGCCCACAGCGGCAGGCGCCACAGGGGATCGGCGGCCTCGGCGGAGGCCTGGTCGATGTCGGCGGCCAGCTGATCGTCGGCGGTGAAGAAGGGGATCACCTGGGGCCCCAGCGCCACGCGGGCGGCGCCGGTGAGGGTGGCCATGTCGATGGTCAGGGCGGGGCTGAGTTCGGCGGCGCGGGCCAGGGCGTCGGCCAGGATCAGCCGGCCCTCCGCGTCGGTGTTGCCGATCTCAATGGACAGGCCCTTGCGCGACGAGATCACGTCGCCCGGGCGCATGGCGTCGCCGGAGATGGCGTTCTCAGCCACAGGGACCAGCACGTGCAGCCGCAGCTTCAGCCCGAGCGCCATGACCATCCGCCCGAGCGCCAGGGCGTGGGCGGCGCCGCCCATGTCCTTCTTCATCAGTCGCATGCCGGACGAGGGCTTGATATCGAGGCCGCCGGTGTCGAACACCACGCCTTTTCCTATGATCGCGACCAGTGGGCTGCTCGGATCGCCCCAGGCGATCTCGATCATGCGCGGGGCGCGGTGGGCGACGGCGGCGCGGCCCACGGCGTGGACGGCGGGATAGTTTTCCGTCAGCAGATCGTCGCCCGAGACCACGGCGATCTTGGCCTTGAACTGCTCGGCGATCTCGCGGGCGATGGTCTCGATCTGCAGCGGCCCCATGTCGTTGGCCGGGGTGTTGACCATGTCGCGGGCCAGAGCGCAGGCGTGGACGATGGCGCGGGCCTCGTCGCCGCGCGCGCCCTCGGGCAGGACCAGCCGGGCCGGGCCTTCCTTGGCGGGCTTGTAGCGGTCGTAGCGGTAGGTCCCCAGGCCCCAGGCGGCGGCGATCTCGGTGGGATCCAGGCCCTCCGGTATCGATTCCAGGCGGTAGTCGCCGGCGGGGAGGCGTCCGCCCGCGGCGCGGAACGCCTCGGCGCGGGGCTGGGCGCCCAGGCCCAGGAGCACGCGGACCAGCTTGCCGTCGACGCCCGGCAGCTTTAGCGCCTGGCCGGCCTTGGCCTTGTAGCCTTCAGCCTCGGCGAGGCCCTGGGCCTGGCCGCCGGCGCTCTCCAGCGCCGCCGCGAGGCCGGTCTCGGCTACGGGCAGGATGGGAATGGCGGACTCGGCGGCGTCGAGCAGGGCGTCGGACATCGGAAAGGTTAAACCTGCGGGGCCCGGCGTTAACCGGGCTGTTAACGGTTGCTTTGGGACGATCGGCGATGATGAGCCTCATCGTACCGGAGGTCTCCCTTCATGTGTCGCAAGCGCGCGCTCGCCGCAACCGCCCAAATGCCGCCGCTGATGCTGGCGGCGGCGGTCCTGCTGACCGCCGGACCCGCCCTGGCCTGGGGCTCCAAGGCCGCGCCGACGGCCTCGCCGGTGTCCATCGCGCCCGCCAAGGCCCAGTCCGCCGCCCAGTCCGCGACTGCGCCGAAGACCCCTGCCCCCGCCACTCCTGACGCCAAGCCCAAGGCCTCGCCCGAGGTTCGCGCCCAGGCCGAGCGCCTGGACCCGCTCAGCCGGGCCGCCTTCTGGGCCTCGCAGGTCGACGCCGATCCCAAGGACGCTGAAGCGGGGGTCAAGCTGGCCAACGCCCTGCGCGCCATCGGCCGCTTCCAGGAAGCCTACGCCGCCGCCCAGTCGGTGCTGGTGATTCAGCCGAACAATGTCGAAGGGCTGCTGGAGACCGCGCGCGCCGCGATCGCCGGGGGCGAGGGTTTCTACGCCATCGAACCGGCCCGCAAGGCCATGCTGATCGCGCCCAAGGACTGGCGCGCGGCGTCGCTGCTGGCGGTGGCCCTGGAGCAGTCGGTCCGCCCGGCCGAGGCGCTGGAGGCCCATCGCACGGCGCTGCAGCTGGCGCCGGACAATCCGGCGGTGCTGTCGAACGCCGCCATGTTCTACGCGGCCCAGGGCGACAAGGCCCAGGCCGAGGTGTTCCTGCGCAAGGCCGTGGCCCTGCCCGGCGCCACCCTGCAGGTGCGCCAGAACCTGGCCCTGGTCCTGGGACTGCAGGGCAAGCTCGTCGAGGCCGAACAGATCGAGCGCCAGGACCTGCCGCCGCAAATGGCGCAGGCCAATCTCGACTATCTGAGAGCCGCCAGCGCCCGCTAGGCTTCTTGGATGCGCCATCGGCCGGCGCCGACTTGAGCGCAGCCTAGTTGACCGTCGCCTCGGCCTTGTTCGCGGCCACGAAGCCCAGGTGGCTGAGCAGCCAGTCGTGGGCCGCGCCCTCGCTGTCGAACCGGCCCATCGGGATCACCGACTTGCCGCCGGGCGGCAGGGAGCCGACCAGCCAGCCGCCCTCGGTCAGGGCGATACGGTAGATCGAGAAGCCGTCGCGGACCAGACAGCGGGCGTCGCCGTCGCGCCCCAGGGGCAGTGCCCCATGCTCGGCGGCGGCGCGCCGCGCCTCGAGGATCGGATCCTTCCCCACCGCCGGGAATGACCCGAGAAAACGGCGCTCCAGCGCCACATGCACAACCGCCATCTGCCCCTCCACCCCCGCGTCCGACCGTCATTGGGCAGAGGGCGCAACGCCTTGCAAGGCAAAGGTTTGCGACAGCCGCGCGGCGCCTGCGGCTTACGCAGCGAGGATCGATTTAGGGCAGCAGACTGCGCAACAAAACGCCGCCGCGACGGGGTCGCGGCGGCGGGTGCTCTCGGGTGGTTGCTTGAGCGCGGGTCAGAACACGCCGGGCGCGAGCCGGTAGGGCACCTCGGTCATGTAGCGGGCGTAGACCGGATCCTGGCCGAGCAGGGCCTCTTCAGCCTTCAGGCGGATGACCTGCAGGGACAGGCCGGCGATGACCAGGGCGATGTTGAACGGGGTCGGGTTCAGCAGCACGAAAGCGACCTGGGTCAGGGCGTTGCCGGCGTAGATCGGGTGGCGGATGAAGCGGTAGGGGCCGAGGCGCTGCACGCCGCGGTTGGCGGCCACCAGGCCGAAGCTGCGGGCCAGGCTGATCTTGCCGTAGAGGTTGAGGATCAGGCCCGCCACCATCAGCGCGCCGCACAGGCGGGCGTCGGCGAACGACTCGCCGCCAGGGGCCAGCAGGATCGGGGCCAGGGTCGCGCCGTAGGCGGTGACCCAGTCGATGGGGTTGGGCGTGACGGCCTGGGCGGGGCGGCGGAACAGCACCAGCAGCACGGGCAGGGCGTCGGAAATCAGAAGGGCCAGATTGGTCGGGTCGTGGGCGATGGCGGTCCACAGGCGCGAGGCCTGCCAGCCCAGAAGCGCGGTGAGGAAAGCCGTTTCGATGAAGCCGACGGTCGCGGACGAAATCTTGGCCACTTGAAATCCCGAGTCTTTTTGCGCGCTATCGGCCTGGCGGCCTACTTGAGCGCTTGTGTGCGCTGCCGCCGGACGGCGACTTGAGCGCCTGAAAGACGAAAGGCGGCCGACCCGTGGCCGGCCGCCCCGTCATCGGTATTGGGCGATCACGCCCGATCCCGGGGGGATTAGGTGCCGGCGCTGGAGACGGTGGCGCCGATGGCGGTGAATTTGGCGTTCAGGGCGGTGCCCAGGGCGCCGGCGCCGGCGATGATGACGACACCGATGAGAGCGGCGATGAGGCCATACTCCACCGCGGTGGCGCCGGATTCATTCTTCAGGAAGCGCTTCGCGAACGACATGACTTGGTTTCTCCAAAGTGAGCATTGAATAGGGTTCGGGGAGAGCGCCGTATTCAATTTGACGATCTACTTTTACCAATCATGGTTTAAGTGCCGGTTAAATTGCATGTTTACTGGATATTTAACCACGAATTCTTTTTGTCCCTACAGCCCGCCGACAATGCGAATGCGGCCGGCGGGTCCCCCCGCCGGCCGCCTCTCTCCCCGTGGAGCCTGTGGAAATCAGTGATTCTTGAGGTTGTCGGCGTGCGCCAGGATGTCCTGCACGTGGATGATCGCCGGGCCGAGGATGACGATGAACAGCACTGGCAGGAAGAACAGGATCATCGGCACCGTCAGCTTGGCCGGCAGGCCGGCGGCCTTCTTCTCGGCCGCGGACATTCTGAGGTCGCGGTTCTCCTTGGCCATCACCCGCAGCGCGTTGCCCAGCGGCGTTCCGTAGCGTTCAGCCTGGATCATGGCGGTCATCACCGAGCGCACGCCCGGATAGTTGACCCGCTTGGACAGGCCCTCGTAGGCCATCCGCCGCTCGGGCAGGTAGGACAGCTCGGCCACGAGCAGCCCGAGCTCCTCGGCCAGCTCCACCGACCCGGAGCCGATCTCCTGCGACACTTTCTGCAGGGCGGCCTCGATCGACATGCCGGCCTCGACGCAGATCAGCAGCAGGTCGAGCGAGTCGGGGAATACTGCGGCGATGCTCTGACGGCGTTTCGCGGCCTGGTTGGAGAGGTAGATATTGGGTGCGTAGAAGCCCAGGCCGAACCCTAGGAACGACAGGGCCAGCCTGAGGTTGACCGACAGGCCGAAGGTCTTGACCCCGAACAGGTAGACCGCGAACAGCACCGCCATCAGAAACGGCATGGCGAAGCGGAAGAAATAGAAGGTCGAGATCGGGCCCGGGCCGCGGTAGCCGGCCTCGGCCAGCTTGTCGACCACCTTGGGATCCTCGAGCAGGCGTGACAGCTGCAGCCGCTCGACCACCCGCTTGTAGAGGGTGTCGTCAACCCGGCGCAGGCCCTTGCCCTTGAAACCTTCGCGGGCGCGGCGCTTGAGCTCTTCGCGCCGGTTGGCCACGGCCTTAAGGCGGATGCCGAGGGTGTCGCGCTTGGCCAGGGGCGCGGCCAGGGTGGCCACGGTGGCGAAGGTCAGCACCGCCACGCCTGCGGTGAGGAAGTTGGTCGGATCGGCGGCGAGTTCCATCACATCCATGGCGGCGCCGTCAGAACTTGAAGTTGATCATTTTGCGCATGACCAGGATGCCCGTGGTCATGATCACCGCCCCGGCGCCCAGCATCATGTGGCCGCGGGGATCGGAGAACATCGGCGCGAGATAGTGCGGGTTGACGAACGACAGGAGGGTGCCCACCCCCGGCGGCAGGCAGGCGATCACGCCGGCCGAAGACACCGCCTCGCTGGACAGGGCCTTGATCTTCTCGCGCATCATGCGCCGGCCGCGCAGCACGGCGGACAGGTTGCCCAGGGCTTCGCCGAGGTTGCCGCCGGTCTTCTGCTGAATGTTGAGCACGATGGCGAAGAAACGCAGCTCCGGCGCGGGCATGCGGTCGTGCATCTTCTCCAGCCCCTGGTCCAGGGTCTGGCCCATCGACAGGCTCTCGACCAGGCGGCGGAATTCGCCGGAGAGAGGTTCGGGGCATTCCTTGCCGATCACCTTCAGGCAGTCATGCAGCGGCAGGCCCGAGCGCAGGCCGCGGACGATGATGTCGACCGCGTCGGCGAAGGCCAGGGCGAACTTGGCGCGGCGCTTCTTGGCCATGGCGCCGATCAGCCACAGGGGCACGCCGGCGCCGGCGACGAAGCCCATCATCAGGGCCACGGGCAAGCTGAGGTGCAGCACCAGCGCCAGGGTGGCCACGACCACGCCGAGGGCCGCCGAGATCAGCCAGAACACCTTGGCGTCGGTGTTGAGCCCGGCCTGACGCAGCTTGGTGGTGGCGTCGAAGGCGGCGGCCCGGCGCTTCTTCTCCTGCTCCTGCAGGGTGCGCTGGATCTGCTTGCGGCGCTGGCCGGCGTCTGCCGAAGGCGCCCGGGCGGCGGCGATGTTGCGCGTGCCGCGGGTCTTCTGGGACAAGGCCTGGACGCGCTTGGCGGTCTTGGCCGAATTCGCGCCGGCGCTGGCCACCACCAGACCCACGCCCGCCACCGCGACGAAAGCCAGTCCCGCCATGAGGATCAGCATCGGGTCCATGGCTATTCCGCCCCCTCGAGCGCATCGAGCAGCTCGCCGTCGAGGTTGTAGTAGCGCGCGCGCTCCCAGAACTTGGGCCGGGCGATCCCGGTGGAGCGGTGGCGGCCGAGGATCTTGCCGTTCGCGTCCTCGCCGGTGATCTCGTAGACGAACAGGTCCTGGGTGATGATCACCTCGCCTTCCATCCCCAGCACCTCGGTGATGTGGGTGATGCGGCGCGAACCGTCGCGCAGGCGCGCGGCCTGGATGATGACGTCCACGGAGCCGGTGATCATTTCACGGATGGTGCGCGAGGGCAGGCCGTAGCCGCCCATGGTGATCATCGATTCCAGGCGCGACAGGGCTTCGCGCGGGGTGTTGGCGTGCAGGGTGCCCATGGAGCCGTCGTGGCCGGTGTTCATCGCCTGCAGCAGATCGAAGGCCTCGGGCCCGCGCACTTCGCCGACGATGATCCGTTCCGGACGCATGCGCAGACAGTTCTTGACCAGGTCGCGCATGGTGATCTGGCCCTGGCCTTCCAGGTTCGGCGGGCGGGTTTCCAGGCGCACCACGTGCGGCTGCTGCAGCTGCAGCTCGGCGGCGTCCTCGCAGGTGACGACACGTTCGTCCTCGTCGATGAACGCGGTCATGGTGTTGAGCAAGGTGGTCTTGCCTGAACCCGTGCCGCCTGAGATCAGGACGTTGCAGCGGCTGGCGCCGATCACCGCCAGCACCCGCGCGCCCTCCGGGCTGATCGACCCGAAGTCGACCAGGTGTTGCATCTTCAGCTTGTCCCGGCGGAATTTCCGGATGGTCAGGGTCGGGCCGTCCAGGGCCAGGGGCGGGACGATGACGTTGACCCGCGAGCCGTCCGGCAGGCGGGCGTCGCAGATCGGCGAACTCTCGTCGACCCGCCGGCCGACCTGCGACACGATCCGCTGACAGATGTTCATCAGCTGGGTGTTGTCGCGGAAGCGGATGTCGGTCTCTTGCGTCTTGCCGCCGACTTCGATGAACACCTTGCCGGCGCCGTTGACCATGATGTCGGCGATGTCGTCGCGCGCCAGCAGCGGCTCCAGCGGCCCGTAGCCCAGCACGTCGTGGATGATGTCCTGGACCAGGCGCTCCTGCTCGGCCACCGACATCGACACGTTCTTCAGTGCGATCAGCTCGGCGACGATCTCGCGCATCTCCTCGGACGCGCCCTTGGCGTCGAGTTGGGCGAGCTGGCTGAGGTCGATGGTGTTGATCAGCGCGTTGAAGATCGCGACCTTGGTCGCCTGGTAGAAATCGCTCTGCTGATCGGCGCCGTCCTGGGTAGGCGTGGGCGCGACGGCCGCGGGCCGGGGACGCGGGGCGGGCCTGGGCGCGGCCTTGGACTCGGGCTTCGCAGGCGCGCTCGCCGCCGGCTTGGCAGCCGGCGGCGGGATCGGCGCGGGAGGCGCTTCGAGAACTGGACCGGCGGCGCGCTTGCCGAACACGGGGACTCCTTACGAGTTACGCTTGAACAATGAACCGAGTACGGAGGGCTTGTGGGGCGGCTGGGCGGCCGCCTCGCGGCGGGCGATGGCGCGGGCGAGACCGGCGATCGCCTCGGCCGCCTTGGCCTTGGCGTTCATCTCGCCGATCATCTGACCGTTGTTGGAGGCCTGACCGTAAAGCTTGGGCTCGAAGGGCAGCACCAGGGCCGGGGTGGCGCCGACGGCCTCGCCGAAGTCCTTGGCCGAGATTTCCGGGCGGCCCGGCACGCCGACCTGGTTCAGCACCAGCCGCGGCGGGCCGTCGTTGGGACGGCCGTGGGTCAGAAGTTCGATCAGGTTCTTGGCGTTGCGCAGGCTGGCCAGATCCGGCGTGGCCACCACCACGGCCTCGTCGGCGCCCAGCAGCGTCTGGCGCATCCAGCCCGACCACAGGTGCGGCAGGTCAAGCACCACGAAGGGCGCCGCCGCCCGCACCTTGCGGGTGACCTCGGCATAGGCCGGGGCGGAAATGTCGTAGTCGTCGTCCAGGCTCGACGGGGCGGCGAACAGGCTGAGCCGATCGGAGCAGCGGACCATCATCCGGTCGAGCAGCACCGCGTCCAGACGCTCGGGGTCGGCCAGGGCGTTGGCGACGCCCTGAAGCGGGTCCTGGTTGAAATTGAGCCCGGCGGCGCCGAACGGCAGGTCGAGATCCACCAGAACAGTGTTGGACTCGATCCGCTCGCTGAGGGCGTGGGCGAGATTGTGCGCCAGCATCGAGGCGCCGACTCCTCCCTTGGCGCCCACCACCGCCACAGTGCGGCCGGCGAAGGGGGCGGAGGCGTCCTCGTAAAGGCCGCTGATCGCGCCGATCAGGTCGAGCGGCTCGAGCGGCGCCACCAGGTATTCGCTGACGCCGCGGCGGACAAGGTCGCGGTAGAGCGTGATGTCGTTCTGACGGCCGAGCACCATCACCTTGGCGCCGACGTCGCACACTTCGGCCAGGCGATCGAGATCGGCCAGCAGGCGGCGCGTGTCCTCGCCCGCCTCGACGATGACCAGGGACGGGGTGGTCTGGGTGCGATAGCGGGCGACGGCCGCCGGCAGGCCGCCGGTGAAGATCGCGCCCGAGGCGCGCGCCAAGCGGCGATCCTTGAGCACCCGCTCGCCAAGGGCGGCGGTCTCGCCGAGCTCGCAGAACAGATGGATGGTGATACGCGCCGCGAGGCCCTCGGCCTCAGCCTCGAACACCGGATCGGCGACCGCGTCGCCGTCGTCTCCGAGGCTGGCCTGCGGGGAGACGTCCGGCTCGAAGAGGCCCGGATCAGAAACATCCGCCTCCAGGCCGGCGAAGGCGTCTGCGATGTCGGCGTGCATCTGACCGACGGCGTGGTCGGTCGACGGTTCGTAGTCGATCGCTTCGCGGGCGCGGTCGAGGATCTCGTCGTAGCTGAAGTCCGGGCCGGGGGTCGCGAACGCATCAGGTTCGAGGTCGTCGGATTCAGCGTGGAACAGATCGGGCTGGGCGGACATCGACACTCTCCTACTGACCGACGTGCGCGATGGCGCCGCCGGCCGCCTTGGCCTCGGGCTGATCCGCCCCGGTGACCTTGCCGGCTCGGTACTTCTCGAGCACGGTCATGCGCCGTTCGACGTCGGGCCCGTCGTCCGCACGCGGATGGACGAGATCGTTGGGATTGGCGATCTGGGCCGCCATGTTGGCGTGCACCGAGCAGCCGAACTCGCCGTAGACCAGATTGTCGCCGCTCTTGGCCAGGTCGCCCCAGTTCTTGCCGCAGGTCGGAACCTCGGCCTTCTCGTAGCCGTAGGACACCAGCAGCGGAGCCTTGGGGTCGTCGCTGTCGTAGGCCGCGCGCTCGGCGCGGGCGCCCATGATGCTGAGCTGGGCCTGCACAAGGTCGGCCATGCGGCCGGCCGCGGCCGCGTCGGCGGCGCCGTGAGGCAGGCTGATGGTGATGGTCCCGCCGACGTCCTCGGTGCGGCGCGCGGCCAGCCCCCTGATCGCCTCGGCCTGGGCCGGCGACAGTCCGCCTTCGTGCAGAGCGAGAGCGATCTTGTCGGTGGCCGGAGCAACCTTGATCGGGTGCATGTCGAGGGGCGTCGCGGCCGCTGCGGCCAGGGCCTTGGTCTTGGGATCGGAGGCGCAGGCGGCCAGGCAAAGCGCGGCTATGGTGAATGCGGCAGCGACGAGAAGGGTGCGTGTCAGGGTCATGATAATGAACCTATTCAATGACATAGCCGTAGGGGCCTTGCAGGGACTTGCCGGCCACGGCCGCGGGGGCCACTTTCGACGCCTTGTTCAGCTTGCCCAGGAGATCGGTAGAGAGGTCGTCTGCGATCTGCAGGCCGTCGACCGGCGTCTGCAGCTGATCCGGCGAAGTCGCCTTGACCACATAGGGCGTGATGATGATCGCCAGCTCGGTCTCGCCGGACAGGTAGTCGCGCGAGCGGAACAGGGCGCCCAGGATCGGGACGTTGGCCAGGCCCGGCATGGAGTCGAGGTCCTGCTTTGTCTGCTGCTGCAACAGGCCCGAGATCATCATGGCCCCACCCGAGGGCAGTTCGACCGTGGTCTCGGTGCGGCGCATCTTGAGCGCCGGGATGGTCAGGGACTGGCCGCCGCCGGCGGGCAGGGTGAAGGCGCCGTCGGATGACAGCTCCGACACCTCGGTCGAGATCTTCAGCGAGATGCGGCCTTCGGACATGACCACCGGGGTGAAGGCCAGGCCCACGCCATAGGGCTTGAACTCCAGCGTCACCCGGCCAGTGGTGTCCTCGCCGGTCGGCACCGGATATTCGCCGCCGGCCAGGAACTTGGCCGACTCGCCGGACATGGCGGTCAGGTTCGGCTCGGCCAGGGTGCGCACCAGGCCGACCCGTTCGAACGCCTGGAGCATGGCCTGGGCCTGGTTGAGCCCGGGCGAGCCGGCCATGCCCTTCTGGATCGGGTTGGCCGGATTGCTGCGGTCGACCCAGGTGGAGTTCTGCGACGCCGGCAGGTTGTTGTAGGTCGACTGGTTGTAGGAGCTCTGCAGCTGGCTGTTGAAGGTGCTGAGCCACGAGCGCTGGTCCAGGGTCAGGGTGGAGTCGCCGGCCAGGTACCGCTGCTCGAACTGCACGAGGTTCTGGGTGCCGATGCCGGCTTTCGGCGCCGTGACGGTATAGGTGCACTGGGTGCAACCGGTCGGCGTGACGTCGGTCTGCACCTGGCTGACAAGGCCGCCGAGGAAGCTCTGGGAGAAGGCCTGCTGGGCCGCGGTGACGCCGCTGGCGCCGCTCAGATAGGAGCCGACGACGTTGGCCAGGTTGGTCGGGTTGACGCCGGCCGCCTGGGCCAGGGGGCCGAGGGCCGCCGCGCCGATGCCGGTGTTGGCGAAGGGAAACCCGGCCACCGGCTGGGAGGTGGTGTTGAGGGCGTAACCGGCGCCGCCGTTGCCCAGGAAGCCGCCGTTGACGCCGAAGGTCGGGGCGTTGCCCAGCGAATACTGCGGCATGCCGAGCTGGCCGGTGACGGCGTTCATGTTGAAGCCGAGCTGCTTGATGATGGTCCGCTGCATCTCGACGACGCGGACCTTGAGCATCACCTGCTCCTTGCCGGTGACGGTCAGCAGATTGACCACCTGCTCGGGCTTGCTCACGAAGCGTTCGGCCAGCCGGCGAGCTTTGTCGGCGTCGGCGGAACTGGTGACCTCGCCTGCCAGGACCAGGCTGTCGTTGACCGACTCCACCCGCACCTTGGAGCCGGGCAGCAGGCGGCCGAGCGCGTCGGCCAGGCCGGTGGAGTCCTTGCTGACGTGGATGTCGAGGGTCAGGATCCGCTTGCCGGCCTCGTCGAAGAACACCGCATCGGTCTCGCCGGCGGCGACGCCGAGCACCGAAATGCGGCGGCGCGAGCGCAGCACCGCGTCGGCAACGGCCGGATTGGTCACCAGCACGTCGCGCGCGTCGACCGGCAGATCGACCACTGCCGATTTGCCGAGGGCGAGGTTGAGGGTGCGGGCCGAAGCGCCCGAGGTCGCCAGATCCACATGCAGGACGCCGGGCTCGACCGGGCCAGGAGCGGCGGCGACCGGACGTGGAGCGGCGGCGCGGGGCCGCGGGGCCGGCTTGGAGTCGGAGGTCTTGGCGTCGGAGGCCTTGGCGTCGGACGTCAGGGCGGCCACCGCCTTGGGCGGCGAGGCGGACACTGACGCGACGATCTGGGCATGGCCGAGGCTGGGGCCGAGGATGGCGGCGGCGGCCACCAGGGCGGCGAGGGGCGCGAGCAGCGCGGCGGGATCCGGGGCGCGCATCAGGGAACCCTCACTTCACTAACCTTGCCGCCGCGGTAGATGCGCACGGCGATATCTTCATGGGCGATCCGCACCGGCGCGGCGCGGGGCGGCGGCGGCGGCGGCTCGACGGCGCCCTGAGGCCCGCTCATGTCGGCGTAGGAGCGCAGGGCCAGCTGCAGCGTGCCTTCCTCGCGGGCCTTGGCCAGGACGCCGATATCGGCCGCCGGGACCTCGAGGGTGGCGCTGGTGCCGACCAGGGACGAGGCGCCCGATTTCGGCTCGGCGGCCTGGTCGATGGCCAGGACGGTGAGGTTGCGCAGGATCACGCGGCTCTGCACCGGCTGTTGCGGGCCGCCGCGCAGATCGCCGCTGCTCATCTTGATGTTCTCGATCACGTCGACGTGGTCGCCGGGCAGGATGAAGCCGCCCACGCCGGTCTCGACCGTGACCTGGGTGGCCATGGCGCGCATGCCGGCCGGCAGCTTGACGGCCATGAAGCCGCCCTGCCCGCCCCTGACCAGCTTGCGCTGGCTGACCGGCTCGTTAGCCACGATCTCTTCGCGCACCAGGGCGCCCGAGACGGGCTGCAGCGCCGGATCGCCGACGGCGGCGGCCTGCAGCGCGGCCTCGGCCTTGTCGGCCAGGCTGGCCTTGGGATCGACCGGGCCGCCGTTGATGAAGCTGGGGTTGACCGCGCCCTGCGGCCACGACTGCCAGGCGACGTCCTCCGGCAGCAGGCGTTCGCCGACCTTCAGGTCGCGCTTGGCCACCAACACCCTCACCATCGGGCGCGGCGCCGGGGTGGCCGCGGCGGCCACGGAGGGACGGGACGCGGTCATGTGACGGACCGCCACGGCCAGTCCGACCGCCGAGGCGGCGGCGACGACCAGCACAATAACGAGGCGCAACGCACCCATGAAACGGAGCCTCCTTGGCGTCCAGAACGGTCGGTCCTGCTGGGATGATCGGGTCCGGCGGACGACGTCTACGCTCGGATCATGCGCCGAAGGCTGTTAACGCCCGGCTAAAGAGAAGTAACGATTTCAGTAACTTATATGAACAAATCGTATAAGGCTGCTGGCCGGGAAGGCGATCAGGGCGCCGACAGCGATGGCCACGCCGTAGGGCGCCGGCTCGCCAGGGGTCACCAGCCGCCCGATCCAACCCGACCGGACCCCGACGATGGGGCGGGCCAGCTGGCCGCGCATGACCAGGAGCACGAAGGCGAAGGCCCCGCCGGCCAGGGCGGTGTCGAGCAGAAAAGCCTCGGAGTCGGGCCAGCCGAACCACAGGCAGCAGGCGGCCAGCAGCTTGGCGTCGCCGCCGCCGATCCAGCCGAGGGCGAACAGCCCCATACCGATGAGCAGGGCCACGACCCCGACCAGCAGGTGAGAGCCCAGCACCGGCAGGGTCACGCCGGCGGTCGCCGCCAGCATGAAGAACGCCGCCATCAGGCCCAGCGAGATCCAGTTGGGGATGATGTAGCTGGAGATGTCCTTGGCCGCAGCCACGATCGCCAGCAGCGGAAGCAGGCTGATCAGGCAGAACTGGAAGTAGGCGGACATCGGCGTGGCTCCCGGCTGCGGGGTGAAACCAGTCCCCCGCCCTTAAGCAAAGCGGGCGGCGGCCGGAGCCGCCGCCCGAAGTTGATGTTGGAGGGGAACGCAGTCCAAACGGACTGTCCGGGGAGAACACCCGCCCCGGCGGGCAACGACATTTCGCCGGAGCCGCTCGGGCCCCGCGATGACGATTATTAGGTGCCTGCGCTGGAGACGGTGGCGCCGACGTCGGTGAACTTCTGGTTTAGCGCGGTGCCCAGAGCGCCGGCGCCGGCGATGATGACCACGCCGATGAGGGCGGCGATGAGGCCGTACTCCACGGCGGTAGCGCCGGACTCGCTACAGGCAAAGCGCGAGAAGAACTTGGTCATGTTGACCTCCTATGAACAAGCAAACAAGGTCGGGCTGCCAAGCCGCCAGGGCTGCTGTTCCCGATGACAAGATCAGAATGCCTCCCGCAAGTTAATGGCGTATGAATATCCAAATTAACTTGAATGTTAGTATAGATTTATTTCGCGGTAATGGTTAATCCGAAATTATCCAAGTAAAGTAACTCGTACGTTAATACATTATGATTCTTATGTGCGTGCGCCGGGAAGTCGGATCGGCGCGTCTCACGAGGACCCTCGCCCATGCCCGCTCGCGCCCTGCCCCGCATGCGCCGGCGTCAACGGCCAGGCTTCCTCTCGCGCTTCGCCCGCGCCCGGCAGGGGGCCACCGCGGCCGAATTCGCGATGATCGCGGCGCCGTTCCTGATGATGGTGTTCGGCATCTTCGAACTGGGCATGATGTTCCTGGTCAACACCACCCTGGACTCCAGCGCCCAGGTCCAGGCCCGCACCATTCGCACCGGCCAGTTCCAGTCGGCCGGCGCGACCGCCACCGACTACAAGAATGCGATCTGCGCCAACCTCGGCTGGCTGGCCGGAGACTGCAATTCCAACCTCTATGTGGACGTCCGCACCTTCCCGACCTTCGCCGCGGTCACCGCGCCGTGGCCGGTGACCAGCGGCGCCATCGACCCGAGCAAGCTGACGTTCCAGGCGGCCAGCTCCTGCACCATTGTGATGGCGCGCGCCTTCTACGCATGGACCCTGCTGGCGCCCGACCTGAGCGGCGTCGCCCACATGAACGGCAACAAGGTTCTGCTGAGCACTTCCGCCTCCTTCCGCACCGAGCCGTTCAACGGCCAGAACTGCACCTGAGCGCCCATGTTCCGTTCCCTTCTCCGACAGTTCTCGTCCGACCGCCGCGGCGTCGCCGCCGTGGAGTTCGCGCTGCTGGCGCCCATGCTGCTGATGGCCTACTTCGGCCTGGCCGAGCTGACCGAGGGCCTGATGGCGAAACGCAAGGTGTCGACCGTGGCCTCGACCATCGGCGACCTGACCGCCCAGGAGGCCAGCACCACCCCCAGCCAGATCTCCGACATCTTCCAGGTGGGTCAGACTCTGATGCAGCCGTTCTCGACCTCCGGCACGGCCCTGACCATGCGCATCTCCAGCGTGACGGTGGACGCCAGCAAC
>Ga0265327_10003024_pt1 | contig 16655 bp, 18 predicted proteins | sample 41621metaG_FD_202089 | JGI IMG/M metagenome (GOLD analysis project Ga0265327, IMG submission 202089) | Rhizosphere microbial communities from Carex aquatilis grown in University of Washington, Seatle, WA, United States - 4-16-21 metaG | ecosystem: Host-associated > Plants > Roots > Rhizosphere... | reverse complement strand
ACGAAATCCACACAACTACTGGCGCGACCTCGACATGGAACGCTACGGGCACGCGCTCACGCTCCGCTTCGTCGAGACACTGGAAAGCATCAAGCTCACTGGCAAGGACTACCACACCTGTTACGGAGAAATCGTCGAGCAGCTCCCTGCTCTCCTGCTCGCGCGCCCTGAACTCAAAGATGATGAGAAAGCGTTCCTCGAAGGTTATTTCGCAGGTATCCGCATCTGGCACGACGTCTTCAAGACGCTCGTTTAGTGCCCCGCAAACTTTACGATAAGAATGATGCCGGCGAAGATAAGTGCCATGCCAGCTGCATGCACGTAGCCTACTTTCTCACCAAGAAATATTGAAGCAATAATCGTGATGACAAACGTCATACCGATCATAATCGGGTAGCCAATGGAGAGTGGAATCTTTTCAAGCGCCACTAAATAGAAGCAGAGATTGAGACCGAAAAGGAAGATAGCGCTTCCGGCCGTTAAGGTCTGTATGCCCCAGTGTCCACGAAAGAAACTGCCAAAGGTAAAGCCTTGATTTGAGGCAAGCTTAAGAAGCACATTCGCTGAAGCGTTACAGATAAAGGCAAGAGCAAGGAAGACGTATTGCATAGCTAGAGTATAGCGCTACGCGCGACCGTAATCGTCGTCGAAACGCTCGATATCCTGCTCGTCGTACTTCCCTGCCATGACCTCGACAATAATGCAGCCCTCGCGCGAAGCAAGGCGATGGAGCATACCGCGACCAGCCTTAAACGGCTTATGGAGCTCAAGCTCGACGGTGGTGAGATGCTCGAGATCAGGACCCGTCGTCGCCTGAGCGTCCCCCTCAATAAGGGTCCATGTTTCGTCCCTATCCTTATGGCGCTGGAGCGAGATACGGGCATTTGGATAGAGGTGAAGCGTCTTCACGTGAGCCATCTCACGAGACTCGTGATTTTTGAAAAATCCCCACGGGCGATGAACGGTATTCAATGCCTTATGCGAGTCACGCACCATGTCGGAAGACGACTGTACCTTACCTCCCTGTCCGATATTAAAAATCATTTCGATATTCAAACGAGTACAGAGCTGGAACTCGGGAATGTTATCTGCAAACCGATCTCCTCCATTCGCAAAAATATCGGGGTGTACTTCTTCAAGTGTTGCGCACACGCTCCGATCGGTATCTCCCGGCTGATGCTTCGTAAGGACTACTTTATCGACGAACGGCAGGTGCTCTATAAGCTCGACGCGCTCTGCCTCAGGCATAAAGACGAAACCCTTCTTGTGATGGAGCCAGTTGTCGTTATTCATAATGACTACAAGAGAATCGCCTAAATCGCGGGCTTCCTTGAACATACGCACATGTCCGATATGGATAGGGTCGAATCCGCCTGAAACGGCGACTACTTTAGGAGAGGTCATAGGTTCGCATCATAACAAAGTTCGCGCGTTAGGGTATCAGCGAGTACGGTCAATGCGTTTTTCCCTGCAATGGCTTCTAATTTTTCAGAAAGGATAGCACGCTCCTCTGCTGACTCAGCAAGGAGAGTTTTGAGACTCTCGGCAAGGCTCTCGGCTTCAGCAGTAAAGGTATTCTCTTCCCCGGCCACTCGTCCGAAGTCCTCTGAAATCGCGAGTACCAAGCAGCCCGAAGCAGCGGCTTCGAAGATTGTCTTATCGAACATGCCGGACGGCGAACAATTTACGAATACTTCGTGAGCCCGGTATATGTTTGGTGTTTCGCTATTAGGCACACCTGCATGGAACTCAACACGCGCATGAAGCCCCAAGTCTTCTGCCCTACCCTTTAGGCTCTCGTAATACGAAACATCTTCTGGGATAGGAGAGCCATACACTGATGCCTTGAAACTGATACCCTTTGCGATAAGGAGTCCGAGAGCTTCGATGAACAGGTCCGGTCGCTTCGAGGGCGAGATACGCGCAAGAAAGAGAATCGAGTTTGGCTCGCGCTTAATCTGCGTGTCCGGGTGGAAACGTTCCAAGTTCACTCCCACAGGCATAAACACCGTCTTCTTATACTTTGCGGTGTAGGAATGGTGCGACGTGCAGAATACTTTGGTGCAGAAGCTAGCGGCAACATCGGTCAGCCAAGAGCCAGCATAGTGATTCCTCCACATATACATACGCTTACCGAGGAGCTTCCAGAGCAGTCCTGCGATGAGGAGATACTCCTGATTCATATGCACGAGCACCGCGTCATACTCATGGCGCAGGCGCCACGCGAGCGCTTTGAAACGAATGGCGTACACAAGCGGATTTGCTCTACCCTTCTCCTTACCGAGTGAGTACACCTCTACATTGTCCGGAAGATCGTGCTCTCCTTCGTACAAACAGATAACGATAACTTTCTCGACGTGCTTTGCGAGCTCGGCTACCCAGCCGTGATATGCCCCAAGAACCGAGTCGTTCTTGTCCATAACCTGAGTAACAAAAAGGAGTTTCATATTACGGAAGATCTGAAAGCGAGCGCACGACTGTCCAGCGGCCATCTCCCGGTCCCCCACCACGCACCATCTGAAAGAGTTTTACTTGGGGGAATAGTTTCTCCATCGTCTCAAGCTCGAGCGCGCGGTCGTCCACAAACAGAGACGAAGCTGCAAGTAGATGTGGGTACTGCTCAAAATACTCAGCCTTGAGTTTGTCTTCGGTATAGAGCGTAGTGAGACGAACAATGCCAGCAAACGCGCTATCTACCTTTGCTTTCTGGCGGGTCTTCTCGCCATAGGTAATGATAATGGCTTCATTTCCGAGCATGCGTAGGAACTCAGGCACGTCGGGGTAGACGTACTTTGCGAGCTCCCCCGGAGCAAACGAGAGCTCTCCTGAGATAAGGAGCGCACTCAATTTATCCCAGATAGCGTCTCGTTCCTGCTTCGTCGGGACTGCGTGGGGCGGTGCCTCAAGCAGGGCTTGGAGTTCATCACGAAATGGTTTGCATGCAGGTATATCGAGAAGACCTCTGTTGTACGCATCGGTATCGAAAAGGGTGCGATCGAAATCAAGAAAATAGGTCATGGGAGGAGTTCGTGCGTGTCTCCATACACTCCAGACAGGATATCAGTATCCTTGCCTGAGGTTTTGAGGAGCTGGTTATTCTTTCGTGCGACTGCACGAAAGACGTCATTACCAAGCGGATCGAGTGCAGCCGCTTCGTAGAGCAATCGAAATGCTTCCAGGTCTTTAATGAAACAGTGCCCACCAGCGCCTCGTCCTGGTTTATCGGTGTGACCCGATGTATCTATAGGATTCAGATGAGACGGACCGATGCGAGGATCTGCCCCGAGTACCGTGCGTATGGTCTCGTAGTCGGTACTGAGCGCAGCTGAGAGGTCGTACAACATATTTCCATACACGACCTTGAGCGCGAGAAATACGTTGCCTGCGTACTTCACGAGCTCAGCTTCTCGGGACGTCATGAGGTGCACGGAAGCTGCATGAGGAAGTACGGCGAACACAGCCTCAGCTGCGGCAGTGTATTGGTCAGACTCGACGGGCACTCCGACTATATTGCGCACCGGGTGCGCTGCATCATAGGCGGCATTCGACTCGCGGAGGAACTCAGGCGAGTGTAGCACCACAATGTTTGGAAAGAGCGCCTGGAGTGCTTCGGTAGTTCCTGGTACCAGAGTCGACTTAATAACGGCTATCTTCCCTTCTCCGACCTGCGTAAGCGCACTCTCAACATGGGTACGATCGAAACCTGCGGTCGTGGTCGGTGTGGGTACCGCCACAAATACAATGTCGCAGCTGGGAATGAGTCCTTGATTCGATACGTACGGCTCCTCGAGCGCGTAGCGCACCACGTCGTACCCGCGCTTTTCAAAGTCGTCGGCATAGTTCTTCCCTATCCAGCCTTGGCCTATAAAACCTATACGTGGGGTGGGGTTCATGAGAGAAGTGGCGCAAGGGCCTCTGCTAGCTTAGCTGAATCATGACGCATGAGCGAACGTGGCACCGGGTCGTTTGGAAGCGCAGGCACAGTATGCATAGAAGCGATGTCGGCCCGAATTATATGGGTGTCCTGCGGCAAATCATCTACGACCGGGCACTCGTGCTCTTTGGCGTAATGAGAAAGCACCTCATCTGAAAAAGGCGTGTTGTGGAGGACGATGAAGTCAGGGGCTCGGCCAGCATACTTGGTGAGCATGCGTACATGATCGCTCGCGGCCATGTCATCGGTCTGACCCGCTTTCGTGAAGAGATTCACGATATAGATGATTGTGGCACTCGAAGCTTGTATCGCTTCCTGAGTTCCCTCGGGGAGAAGAGCTGCCGCAGTTGAGGTGAATAAATCTCCTGGTCCAAGCACGATGACTGAGCTCTCCTGTACCGCTTCGCGTGCAGAGTCTGAGAGCGGAACCGGTACTTTATAAGAAACGGACGAAATAGGAGCGCGGCCCTGCGTGCGTTCGTCGATAGCGGCTTCTCCGACTATCTGTGAATCATCGGCAAGCGTCGCTACGAGTACCGCCGGACTGTCTGAAGCAGAAAGTACTCGACCGCTTATGCGTAAAATCTTTGATGCTTCCTCAATGGCAAGTGCATCGGAGCCGAGCATGTCAGTGAGGGCTGTGATGAAGAGGTTGCCAAGATTGTGTCCAGAAACATTCCCTTTGTCGAAACGGTACGCAAAGAGATTACGGAGCGTGCTTCCGTCTTCAGCAAGTGCAACCAAGGCCTGTCGAGCGTCACCCGCGGGAAGAAATCCATAGGCGTCCCTGAGGGTCCCCGTAGACCCGCCGTCGTCTGCGGAAGACACGATGGCGGTGAGTGATACATCAGGAAGCGCACGGAGTCCGGAGAGCACCACAAAGGTACCCGTACCGCCCCCGAACGTCACTATGTGTTTCACCCCGTTAGAAATGACCTTAGACGCTTCCATGTGGGGAGTAAGGAATGTTCACCGGATTTCTAACGGGGTTCATACTGGAGTAGAACCACCCGCGAGGGCCATAAGGTCACTCGCAACGAGACCCGGCTGGTCCGTGTATTGTGCGAGGTGTGCCTTGGCTTTCAACTCGGCATTTCGTACCAGAACTTCGCGCGTCGCATTGTCCTCTAGTACGCCTATCATGTTGAGTGCGAGCGCAGCTGGGTCCCCTGGAGGAGCTGCAAGTACGTCCTCGTAGCCCTTAAATACTTCTCCGACAATGCCTACATCGGTGGTGATGATAGGCACGCGCGCGAGTGCGGCTTCGATGAGCGTCAGCCCGTATCCCTCATAAGCGCTCGCCTGTACGAAGCACTGTGCACTTTGCATGAGGCCGCGTGCATCTGGCCTATCACCGAGGAAAATAACGCGACCCATAAGCCCAAGTCGTACCACCAAATCCTGGAGTGACGCCCGCTCCCGTCCCTCCCCCACTATCATGACTCCGGCCGCTGGGTAGCGATCCTTAAATGAAGCAAAGCCCGTAATTACATCTTCGAGACGTTTCTCAGGCTCGAGACGTGAGACCGTCATGAACGCAAAAGGAAACGGGTGCGGAGGCAGTTCTACTTTCGCGACTTCTCCAGCCGGTACTGCTATCGGAATGACGCTGGGCGTCTTGATGCTCGCTCCATAACGAGCGACGAGAGAGTCGCGCACTCGTTCGGATACGGTACGTATACCGTCGGCTTTCGGGAGTACTTCGTCAGCGATGCGTCTGCGTACGCGATTCAATACGGGTACAGGGACTTTGGGTGAACGGAACACAGCCCCCTTTATGAACCATGGAGAAAGAAAATCTGTGTGGACTTGTATGTGGAGCTTGGCAGGCGTGCCTGCGACCGCGAGCATGGCAGCACGCCCATGCTCAAACGGATCTTGTGCCGACACCACATCTATATGCTCACTCAAGATGAGTTCGTGGGTCTTCTTTGCGAGTGTCTTAATAGTAGCCAGCCTTCCCGTAGCCATACCATGAAGAACGAGGTTGCCGTCAGTGCTTTCAATATCAATTTTCTTCGGGGAGCGCGACACAATATGAAGTGTCGTAAACTGACTCGCATAACTGAGCATGCGTTTTCTAGTGGCACTCCCTTGAATGAAAATATTTGGATCGTTTGCAACAAAAAGTACATTCATAGGATTACGGTTTCTGGAGAAGACTTCGGTAGAGTTCAAGGAATCTATCAACCACCACCGTTAAATCATACTGTGTCGATGATGCATAGGCGGCTTCAGCCTGTCTATTGCGTAACTCTTTGTCCTCCATCAGGAGCTTCATGCGGTTGGATAGGGCTTCTTCGTCCATAGGGTCTACCAGGAATCCCGTTTCGGCCTCATGCACCATTTCGTTACACCCGCCCACATCGGTCGCTACGATGGGAAGTCCAAAATGCATAGCTTCTATAAACACGTTCGGAAAGCCTTCCTCAAGGGAAGCTGATACATAGAAGCTTGCTGACGCAAATCGTTTATAAATCTCGGCAGATGAAAGGATTCCCGGAAGTTCAACTCGATCAGAAAGTCCTTCCTCAGCAATAGTCTTTCGTACTGCCTCTACCTCTTTCTCGTCTCCCCCACCGATAAGGACGAGGCGAGAGTTCGGTACATCGGCTTTCTTAAAAGCACGTGCAATGGTTGAAACTCGCTTATGCGGAATAAACCGATTTGCCGAGACGACCGTGATAATGTCCCCCTCACTTTCTAGATGCACTCCACCTGGCGGCAGAATAAGACTATTCGGAATGATGCGTACTTTCTCGTCTGTACCCAATAGGTCAATAACATTCTGCCTGCGGAACTTTGAGGGCGTCCAAATTACGGTAAAGAGAGACACGCCGATTTTCTCGACACGAAGTAAGAACCGCCCTTGACTCGTGGATTCATAAATATCTTTGAAATCTTTTCCTCGAAGACGACTGGTGGACAGAGTCTCCCATACCCAGTCACCAGCAAATTTAATGACGGTAGGAATTCCGAGTAATTTTGCTATCGCGCCTGCAATAAACGAAGGGGCTGAGACACTGTGGGCGTGCATTATCTGAGGACGCTCACGCGCCACCACATAGAGGTATACCAGAGTGAAAACAATCCAACGAAGAGGTTTATCGAGCACCGTTCCGGTATAGCGCCAGGGATACCGATACACAGGGTAACCGTCTGGTGATTTCCTCTCAAAGCCCTTTCCGGGGGTAAGTACTACCGGCTCCTCTCCGCGCTCATGGAGCGCCCTACAGAGGCTGTAGCACTGGGTAGCAGGGCCACCGATAGCCGGAGGGAATATCGGTGCAAACATGAGTAACTTCATAGAATACCTACACTATAACGCCATTTATATATAAAAGGATTCCCGCGCGCCGAAGGGGCGCACGGGAACCAGGGGGGTGCTGCTGGCGGTCCGAGGACCTAGGCTGCACGCTTGATCAGCTTCTCGTAGTAGTGCTGTTGGATGTCGAGCTTGAGCCGGTCGAGCTCGTCCTTGGGGAGGGCGTTGGTGGCCGCGATGATGCGGTCGATGCCCTCCTCGAGGCTGATCTCGGGCTTGAAGCCCAGCACGTCTTCGATCCGCTTCGTGTCCGCCCAGAGGCGGTACGCGTAGATCTGGATCGGGACGTCCACGAAGATGGGCGCGGGCGTGATGCCGAGCTTCTTGCCCACGATCTCGATGACGTCGTTGAAGGTGTGCTCCACGCCGTAGCCGAGATTCAAGGGAACGAAGCCGGGCAGGTCCGCCTCCATCGCGTCCACAATCGCTCGCGCGACGTCGGTGACGAAGATGAAGTCGCGGGTCTGCTTGCCGTCGCCCCAGACGACCGGTTGGTGGCCGGACATCATGGCCCAGGTGAACAGGCTCGTGACGTTGGCGTAGCCGAGCTTGGTGTGCTCGCCGACGCCATAGACGCTGAACGGCCGGAATGCGGTCGAGCGGATGCCGTAGCGGTTGAAATACCGCTGGGCTTCGAGCTCACACCAGTGCTTGCAACCGGCCTTGGAGTCCGGCGGGTCGAGCACCATGTCTTCCTGGAACGGGACGCGCGGAGCTTTGTCCCATTCCTCGTAGACGGCGCTGGTCGACGCCCACACCACCGACTGGGTGTCCGGCTTGAAGTGCCGGATCGCCTCGAAGAGGGTTTTGAAGCCCATCATGGTGAGATTGCACGCGGCCAGGTCCTCCTCCTCGTGCATGATGAAGCTCGAGGGGGCGGCCAGGTGAATGATGCGATCGGCCTTTTGGACCAGATCCGAGACCAAGCTGTAGTCGCGCGTGTCGCCGTCGACCCAGGACACGTCGTCATGGGTGAGGATCTGCGTGCGATTGCTGAAGCTGAAGTTGTCGAGGCCGATCACGGAGTACCCGCGCTTGACCAAGAGTTCCACCACGGAGCGACCGATGAATCCGGCCGCTCCGGTAACCAAGACGGTTTGCGTCATGGCGATACAGTCCTTTTTCTAGAAGCCCCCGAAATGAGCGGCCCGGCGCACCATACCAATTTCTCCCAAGTAATGGAAATGTTTGACTATAACAACTTCTACCGTATAAAAACTTCCTATACCTTGCCGTAGGTCTTCCCTCCCTTCCTGATTGAATCGATAATCTTAGATGAGCTATTCGCCTTGCGCGCCTTATCGACAAACACCTTGGGCACTGGCGAGAGGTGGGCCACCACATCACGTACCTCATCGGTATAGTCTTCACTGTTGAAAAATAATACTTCTGGTCGTACGGCAGTAATTACCTCGGCATCGTAGTGGCGTCCGTTATATACGAAGACGTAGTCCACACACCTGAGTGCAGCCACTATCAAAGCCCGCTCTTTCTCATCGAGAACTGGTTTACCTACTCCTTTTTTCTCACGTACACGTTTGTTCCCCACTACCAGTACCACGAGTGTCTTGCCTCGCCGTTTTGCGTTCATAAGGTGTGCAATGTGGCCCTCATGCAGAATATCGAAAGCACCTCCTACCAGCACCACACCACGGAGTTTGTTTCGCATGGTAGCGAGGGCGCGGAGCGTTACTACACCACCCGCCTCCTTAGTTTTCGCCATATCCGGCATTGTACTCTGATCCCCCTCAAGCGCGAGCCTGCCACTACTCCTCCCCTAGCTAGAGTTCTATTGAGACGGGTCTCCTAATCCTGGTAGACTTCATATATTCCGATGAAAATCCTTCTCGCTACCCCTCTCTACCCCCCTGATATAGCCGAATCCGGCCGCTACGTAAAAGAGCTCGCCAGACGGCTCTCAATCAGCCATAGCGTCACTATCGTGGCGTATGGGCGTATACCTGAAGCAGTTCCAGGGGTGCGCACCATCGTTATAAACAAGCGTCAGCCACTTCTCTTTCGACTACTCGCCTACACTCTCTGCCTATGGAGTGAGGTCCGCACCCATGAGGTCGTCTACTTTGAAAACGGTGCCTCGGTGGAATTACCTTGCGGCATAGTAGGTCGCTTCACGAAAAAGCCGTTCTACATGCATATATCTGACGCGGCAGCTCATGCTCATGCCGAGCGTAGCCGCGTCTTCGGAGCTATAGAGCGATTCGCAACGAAGTGCGCGAAAGTCATCACCGATACTTTGCCGGAACGACCAGAGCTCCTGCCCTTTGCTCCTCCTCCGACTGCCGCACTCGCTTCATACGAGGAAGCGTGGGAGAAGCACCTACGAAAACTCACCGTACTCTTTAGCCATGCCTGATACTGAACAAGAGTGGAAGCGGTATACCGAAAAAGAGCTGGTGACACTTCGTCCGGTACTTCTGCGTCTTGGGTATGCACTTGCGCAAGAGCAGCCACACCTCTCGGGTGAGCGCTTCCTCATGCAGGCGGTAACGACCGAGAGCGGTAAGAAACTCATTCTGCTCGGAACGCGTACAGAGGACGGCGTGAACGTAGTCATCAAAGCAACAAGTGATGGCGCCGGAAAACGAGAACTCAAACACGAACAGACCTGTCGTAGAGTTCTGAACCAACTACGATTTTCCTACAACACGTTCCAGACGCCGGAAGAACTCTACTTCGGGCATGTCGGATCGCACGTGATTTCGATACAGAGATTTATAGAGCAAGACGGACCATTTCTCGCCCGCCCGATTGCTGAACAGTTCTCCTACGCTCTCGCTGCATTTAAGGCACAGGAGTCAGTACACGCTGCGACCTACGAGCAGGCACGCCTTATAGAACACACGTTCGGGAGTATGAACGTCGAGGAGTACCTCGACTCATTTGTGAAGTTCCGCCACGATATACTCGTTGACCCATTCAAGGCTGCGAACGTTCCGGAGACATTCGAGATAGCTGAGACGTTCCTCCGACAGAACAAAGAGACCATCGAGCAGTACACGGGTTTCCTCACCCACACTGACTTTGTCCCACACAATTTCCGTATCAAGAACGACACGCTCTACCTACTCGACTATTCCTCACTACGCTTCGGCAATAAGCATGAGGGTTGGGCGCGATTCCTTAATTTCATGACCCTCTACAATCCTGCCCTGGCGGACGCTCTCACCAGCTACGTACGAGATAATAGAGCCGAAGAGGAAGCACTCTCACTCAAGCTCATGCGGGTATATCGCCTAGGGGAGATACTCGCCTACTACACGAACACGCTCAAGAAGAGTGACGGTAACCTTCTTCTTCTGAATCAGGCCCGACGTGAGTTCTGGCTCCGTGTACTTGAGTCCGTCCTCGAAGACGGACCACTCGATGAAGCAGTCCGGAAAGACTATGTGCAGACACGCGACTCACTGCGGAGCACCGAAGAGCACGAGCGACAGGAGGGGCTGCACTAGTCGAGGGCTTTGAGCTTCTCAACAAGTTCTGCGTACTCAGTCACGAGCGGATGCTTCCACGTCTCCTGTAGCATCTGGAGCATCGCTTCCTCAAACCAGAGCTTCTTTTCTTTCCCGGCATTAAAAAACTTCCACACGTCCTTACCTTGCCTCTCGTGAGCACTGATAAGGCTTTGTGCATTATGTATTTTGTCGGCGGTTGCGACTGCTTTTGCGTCCTCAGATGAAGCGCGGACCGTATCTATATATTTCTGCTTCTTCTCTTCCCAAGGGAGCGTGTCGTCATTCGTAACACTCTTCACGATAGCGAGTGCCTCGTCTCCTATAGCTGCACGCAATTCGTCCTCACCTACGTCCGTATCCTCAAGCACATCATGAGTAAGAGCCGCTGCCACTACTGATTCAGGAAATCCGTAGCGCGTAAGCGTAAGCGCCACCATAAAGGGGTGAATGATGTAGGGAGTATTTCCCTCTTTACGCATTTGTCCGTCGTGCGCTCGGAGTGCGAGGAGAGCAGCCTGTTCTATGCGATCAGAAGCCATACTAGGAAGTTTTCTCTAAGACCGGAGTAAATATCTTTTCCTCCATCTGCTTTGCGATATGGTCCCAGTCGTAGTTTTCGAGGACCATGGCGCGAGCACGCTCCGTTGTTTCTTTTACTTTTTCAGGGTGCGCGAGTATCTCCTTCACTGCCTCGGCTAGTTGCTCAGGATTGTCAGCATCGACTGCCCACGCTGTTGAAGGCACGCCGGGATTTCTTTTTTCGTCGAACACGAAGTCAGCAAGTCCGCCCACCTGGGTCGTAACCACCGGAAGCCTCGAGGCCATGGCTGAAAGGAATGCGTTACCGAGGCCTTCGGAACGTGATGGACCAACGAAGATATCGGCAGCTCGACGATAGTTCGTGACCTCGTTTCTATCAACCTGTCCCGTAAACATGACGCGTTTTTCGAGGTCGAGATCGTCAACGAGTGACCTCAGCATCTCTTCCTCAGGTCCGCCACCGACGATAAGAAACTTCACATGGTCAGGGAGGAGCGGAAGCGCGCGAATGACGGTATCAAATCCCTTCTGGTGCACGAGACGCGCAGTATTGGTGAGAATGATATCTCCTTTTTGTTTTCCGATACGGTTCTGAATCCGCTCAACGGTTTCCGCTGACACGTTATCGGCAAGATCGTTCGGATTCGCACCATTGCGAATAAGTTCAATCGGGTTAACTACTCCTCTCTTTTTCGCCCATTCGCCAAGGAATGCCGAGATGACCTGAACCCTATCAGCAAGCGTAAACGCACGAGTAAAAAGCGGCCAGAGCGGTCTCATGGTGCGCTCTATTTTTTCTGGCGGATCTCCCTCTTGGAGCGTGAGCACATACGGCACGCTTGGGTTCAAAAGTTTGAAGAGTGCGGCAGGCACACCAGCTGAGTGCGCCATCATAGCCCAGATGCTGTCGTAGTGATTTTTCCTATGCAGGCGCCATGCTTTCCATACTGCTTCGAACTGGAAGAGTGGTTTGTTCAAATCGAGCGGTAACTTCTTTAAGTCATCACGCGAAGGGTGGAGCTTGGTAATCCCAATGCGATACACCAACACGTTTCCTATCTTCTCGATGTGCGGCAAGGCCGAATCATACCGGAGCGTAATAAGGTGGAACTCGATTTCTTCAGGAGAAATGCGACTGGTAATCTCCTTTATGGCCGCTTCTGCACCCGAGACGTAGTTCGGATAGTACGCAAGCGAAAAGATAAGAATCTTCTTCATGGCTAGTGAGTGATCTCCGCGACGTATTCTGGGAGTCTACGAGATTGTGTCCAGCCGAGCGCCTCGATAGGAGTGGTGTTTATCGTCCCGCCATCAGAGCGCGTCGTTTGCGTTTGCGGAAGCATCTCTACTTCTCCTCCAAACATCTGTGCGAGTTCGAGTAGTGTGTAGGATTCTTTTGCAGCTATGCCGTATTCGGCGTTGTTTCCCTTTTCACCCACCAGCATGAGTCCGTCGACCGTATCGTCGACATGCGTGAAGTTACGCGTCTGCGTCCCTGGAGAACGCACCGTAAGAGGCTGGCCTGCGAGGTGCTGCTGCTTGAACGTCTCGACTACCGTCCCATAGGCATCGGCGGTGCGCTCGCCAGGACCGTACACGTTATAGAAATACGTAATTGCGTACGGGAGACCATACCACGCGCCATAGTTCGCAACGAGCTCAGAGTTCGCAGCTTTCATAAACGTATAGGGGGCGAGGTCGCGTCCGAGCGTGCCATCTTCGCGCGCACCTACCGACTTGGTTGAAGAGCCTGCATATACCAACTTCCCTCCCTTCTTCCTCCAGAACTCAAGTACGCCAAAGGTACCGAGCGTATTTAAATCAAACACGAGTTCAGGTTCTTCGAGGCTCTTTGCAACACGTGAGTACTCACCGAGATGATAGATAACGTCAGGCGTTTCAGGAATATGTTTCTCGATGTCTTTGGTGTGGCCTTCACGATACTCAGCGCCAGGAACGTGGTTTTCCTTCGAGCCTGTGAAGTAATTATCGAGTGATATGACCTGATTGCCCTCGTCTACCAGGCGCTTCACGAGATGTGAGCCGACGAAGCCAGCGCCACCGGTGACTAAAATGAGTTTCGACATGGGGTTAGTACTTACGATACGGGATAGCGGCTCGCCGAGCAAACAAGGTTACGGCGGCTCCCCCAGAACGGTGTTTGCCGTCCCGGAGGAGCCGATTATCCCTTTATCATGGCCTGGTGCGTTATCCGCGTCTCGTAATGTTCTCTGTATCTACTACTACGCTCCGAAACCGGAAAAAGTTTCGTTCTTTATGTAGTCGCCTGAAAGCAGTTTAGATGCGAGGCACCCGCAAACGAAAAAGTGAGCCGTATGAATGGTACGGTGAACTTTTGAGTGAAGTGAGTAACAAAGCAGATGAGCTGCTTTCAGGCGACTACAGCGTATCGCGAAATATTTCGCGTAGCTTCTCCTCCGGCACCTCAAACACACTTGGTCCTTTCTGTGCTTCTTGTCGTTCTGGCTCTTGTGCGGGTGGTCGTTGCGGCTCTCGTCGCTGATCCTGCCTCTGTCCCTGACCCTGACGTTGCTGCTGAGGCTGCTGTGGCCGAGGAGGTCTCGCCTCAGGAGCCTGTGCCTCTCGAACCGGTCCTGCACTCTGTATAACGCCCGCAAGCGCCGACTTAAGTGAGTCCTGCTTACGTTCTGTCCTCTGCTCCGTTTGCTTCGTGTTTGCGCTAAGCGTATTGCGGAGAATAGCCTTCAAGTCTTCTGCGGACTTTTGTTCTGGCTCGGGACGAGGTCGAGGTGCATCGTCTACGCGAGGTGGACGAGGACGGTCGTCTCGGGGAGTGCTCGGTCTTGGGCCATTTGAACTACTGCCCTGTCCTCCTTGAGGTCTGCCCCCGTAGGTTTTCTTTGGTTCTGGTGGTTCGAGCGCGAGCTCGGCGTTAGCAGCAGCAAGCTCTGCATATATCGCTGTCTCGACTCCCGCTCGCTCAGAAGTGAACTGGGCGCGAGACGCATCAATGACTTCCTGCCGATAGGTTCTCGATGGTGGCTCGATAGGAGGAATCGTAATAGCTGAGAACGGGCGTGAACCGATGCCATCTATCATCAGGGTGAGGTATACCTGAGCGAATCCTAGATTCACCAGATCCTCTGGCTCAAACTCAGGAGCAAACACCACTTCCAATTTTTCCGCATCAAAAGGACCTACACGGAATGCCACGGTGGTGCCCACGTTACCGAAGACGGCTGCGGCTACCTCCTCTTCCATTTGCTCCACGTACTGATGAGCAATAATGAGATTCAAATTATATTTACGTGCCTCAGAGAGAATTTCTGCAAAGGTCTCATTCGCGAAGTTCTGGAACTCGTCCACATAGAAGTAGCAGGCAGGACTTTTCTTGAGTTCCTGAGGTGCAAGATTGGCGCGACTCATCGCGGCAAGGAAGATACGGGTCGTAATCATGGAGCCCAAAAGCTTCATATTGGTATCGCCCACGAGTCCTTTCGAGAGGTTGATCAGAAGAATCTTCTTCTGATCCATGAGCGTACGGATGTCGAACGAAGATTTCGGCTGACCGATGATATTACGAATCAGCGGATTACTCGTGAACTGTCCAATCTTATTCTGAATAGCTGGCGTAGCTTCCTGCGTGTAGCGATCGCCATAGTTGGCGAACTCTTTCGTCCAAAAATCTTTCACTATTGGGTCTTTCACGTTCTCAACAACTTTCTTCCGGTACGTCTTATCGGTGTACATGCGGTTCACGCCGAGCAAGGTTGCGTCCGGGTACTCAAGGAGCGCGAGGAGCGTATTAGAGAGAATGTATTCCATACGAGCACTCCATGCATCGACCCAGATTTTCTTAAAGGTCGCCATGAGGCCGGACACCACCAGGTGACGTTTGTCGTATCCCACGTCTTCCATGACGTTGAAGGCGATGGGTCGATCAAGATCGAACGGCGCAAAATACACGACGTCGTTCACGCGTTCTGGTGGTACGTATTCGAGCAGAGTCTCGACTGCGCTTCCGTGCGGATCAATGAATGCCATACCCTCACCATTCCGGAGGTCCTGAATGGCCATGTTCTCGAGCAGGGTCGACTTACCCATACCCGTCTTCCCTATCACGTACATATGACGAGCACGATCTTTGGCCTTTATACCAAAAGGCTGACGTCTGCCGCGCGAGTCGGTCGCAGCGAAGTAGGTGACGCGATCCGGATTCTCTGTCATACAGAGAGTATAACGCGAGTAGGAAGTACTTACAGCGTGTAGCCTCTTCTATCTATGACGCGGAAGATATTTCTGAAGCAACGAGCTCGAGAGATGAGTCTTTGGGGGCTGCAGGACGGCGCATGCTGAACCCAATGAACGCTGTGACGAAGCCTATGATGGGAAATCCCCACATGAGCCAAGAGAGTGGTATACCCACAAATGGTGCGAGCGCGATGAGGACTCCTAAAATGATGAGTACGTATGCGCGTGACATACTCACAGTAAAGCACGTAGGAGCCTAGAATGACTGGGGATTACGCAGAAACGCAGACGACGAACTCGCCGCGGACCGTGGTCGGGTGTTTTTTGAAGTGGTCCATCACCTCCTTTGCGCTCCCCGCCACCATCGACTCGTGAATCTTCGTAAGCTCACGAAGTACTACGACGCGGCGCGTATCAGGAAGTATCGTTGCAAGCGACTCAAGCGCCTTCTCGATACGGTGTGGGGATTCGTAGAACACTATGGTGCGTTCGCTCTCGGCGATTTCCTTGAAAAGTGTCTGGCGCCCTTTCTTGTGTGGTAAGAATCCGAGGAAGGTAAACTCGTGCGTCGGAAGTGACGCAATAGAAAGCGCCGCGGTGAGTGCGGACGGGCCCGGTATAGCTTCGATGCGCACATCGTCGCCGAGTCGCTGTCGGACAAGGGTCACGAGCTCGCTTCCTGGGTCAGAGATTCCTGGTGTGCCAGCATCAGTCACGAGGGCGATGCGCTTCCCTTCTCCCAGCTGCGAGAGAATACGGTCGGCAGCGAGCTTCCCGCTTCGTGCGTGGTAGATGAGGAGTGGCTTACTTATTTCAAAACGGGCAAGGAGCTTTGAGGTCACGCGTGTATCCTCGCACGCGATGGCGTCCGCCTGCTTCAAGGTGTCTATAGCGCGGAACGTGATGTCTCCGAGATTACCGATAGGAGTCGCAACGACTGAAAGAGTTCCCATAGCCTCACTTTCGCATCTCAGACGAGTGCCCGCAATCCTTGACCCCTATGGACAAAAGGAGTAATCTACAGCCTGGTTTGTACCAACAGTGGGTGCAAACAATCTTGAAAGAGGGCACGTCTTGGAAACTTTCGAATCTACTCCCCTTGCTGAACTCGTCGCTACCCCCGCGGACATTACTGACCTTCATGCCTGCT
>Ga0265327_10003023_pt1 | contig 16658 bp, 11 predicted proteins | sample 41621metaG_FD_202089 | JGI IMG/M metagenome (GOLD analysis project Ga0265327, IMG submission 202089) | Rhizosphere microbial communities from Carex aquatilis grown in University of Washington, Seatle, WA, United States - 4-16-21 metaG | ecosystem: Host-associated > Plants > Roots > Rhizosphere... | reverse complement strand
TAGGTCTTGATGAGCGTGGACTGCATCTGCATCGGGCTCTTGCAGCTCGACATGTGCGGGATGAGTTCGGGGTAGAACTTCTCCAGGAAGCTCACCCAGCCGGGGCTGCAGGAGGTGAGCAGCGGCAACGGGCCACCGTGTTCCAGGCGGTGCAGCAACTCATGGGCCTCTTCCATGATGGTGAGGTCGGCGCTGAAGTTGACGTCGAAGATGGCGTCGAAGCCCATGCGGCGTAGGGCCGTGACCATCCGGCCCGTGACCGGCGTGCCCATGGGCAGCCCGAAGGCCTCGCCCAGGGCGGCGCGGATGGCGGGGGCCGTGGTGACCACCACGTGTTTCTCGGCGCGGCGGTGGCCCAGGGCTTTCCAGACCCGCTCGGTACCGTCCTGTTCCATGAAGGCGGCTGTGGGGCACACACTCACACATTGGCCGCACTGGATGCAGGTGCTCTCGTCCATGGGGGCCAGGTTGGCGGGGCCTACCACGGTGTTGAACCCGCGGCCGTGCTGGCTCAGGTTGAACACACCCTGCACCTCACCACACACGCGGATGCAGCGCCCGCAGAGGATGCACTTCTCGGCGTTGCGCACCACGGAGGCGCTGGTGGCGTCGATGGGGAACTGCTTGCGCTTGCCTTCGAAGTGCCGCTCACGCACGCCCATGCGGTAGGAGAGGTTCTGCAGCTCGCAGTTGCCGTCGCGTTCACAGGTCTGGCAGTCCTTGGGGTGGTTGTCGAGCAGCAGCTCCACGATGTCGCGGCGGGCCTGACGGATCATGGGGCTGTTGGTCTGCACCTCCATGCCCTCCCAGGCCTTGGTGGCGCAGGAGGCCAGGCCATGGTCGAAGCCCTCGACCGCCACCACGCAGACGCGGCAGTTGCCCTCCAGGCTGAGGTCCGGGTGGTAGCAGAGGCGGGGGATGTGGATGCCGATCTGCTCGGCCGCATCCATGACCGTGGTGCCTTCGGGCACGAGGATGGACTCACCGTCGATCTTGAGGTTGATCATCTGGGACATCGCAAACTCCTACACTCGGTCGATCGCGGCGAACTTGCATACGTCGAAACAGTTGCCGCACTTGATGCAGGCTTCCTGATCGATCACGTGAGCTTCCTTGCGCGCGCCGCTGATGCAGGACACGGGACAGTTGCGATCGCAGATGGTGCAGCCGATGCACTTCTCGGCATTGATCTCGTAACGGATCAGGGCGACGCACTTTTTCGCCGGGCAGTGCTTGTCCACGATGTGGGCCAGGTACTCGTCGCGGAAGTGCTTGAGGCTCGATAGAACCGGATTCGGGGCCGCCCGACCCAGGCCGCAGAGGCTGGTTCGCTGGGATAGGCGGGACAGCCGATGGAGCTTGTCGAGGTCTTCCATGACGCCCTTGCCCTGGGTGATGCGCTCGAGAATCTCGAGGATGCGGGTGGTGCCTTCGCGGCAGGGCGTGCACTTGCCGCAGCTCTCCTCCTGGCTGAAGGCCATGTAGAACTTGGCGATGTCGACCATGCAGTCGTCCTCGCTGAGGACGATCATGCCGCCCGAGCCCATGATCGAGCCCGCCTTCTGCAGCGGCTCGAAGTCCACTTCCATGTCCTGCATGGAGGCGGGGATGAAGCCGCCTGCGGGGCCGCCGGTCTGGATGGCCTTGAGGGCCTTGCCTCCCGACACGCCGCCGCCGATGTCGTTCACCACGCGGGAGAGGGTCGTGCCCAGGGGCACTTCCACGAGGCCCGTGTGCTTGACCTTGCCCGCCAGGGCGAACACTTTGGTGCCGCCGCTCTTCTCTGTGCCGATACGGGCGTACCACTCACCGCTGTAGCGCAGGATGGCGGAGATGTTGGCGAAGGTCTCCACGTTGTTGATGCAGGTGGGATGGCCCCAGAGGCCGCGGTCCGTGGGGTAGGGCGGGCGCACCTTGGGCTGGCCCCGCTCGCCCTCGATGGAGCGGATGAGGGCGGTCTCCTCGCCGCAGACAAAGGCGCCCGCGCCGAGCCGGATCTCCAGGTCGAAGTCGAAGCCCGAGCCCATGATGTCCTTCCCGAGCAGGCCCTGGGCGCGGCAGATGTCGATGGCCAGCTGGATGCGCTTGATGGCCAGCGGGTATTCGGCGCGGATGTAGAAGAAGCCCTTCTGCGCGCCGATGGAGTAGCCGCCGATGATCATGCCCTCGACGATGTTGAAAGGATCGCTCTCCAGCATGGAGCGGTCCATGAAGGCGCCGGGATCGCCTTCATCGCCGTTGCAGATGATGAAGCGGGTGGTGTCGGCCTGCTTGCGGGCCATGGCCCACTTGGTGCCGGTGGTGAAGCCGCCACCGCCGCGCCCCCGCAGCCGGGCCTTGGTCAGCTCAGAGATCACCCAATCGGGATCGCGGCGAGCCAGCGTCTCGGTCAGAGCCTTGAAGCCGTCGCATTCGATGTACTCATCCAGGCTCTCGGGATCCACCACGCCCGCATTCCGCAGCGCGATGCGGCTCTGCTGGTTGAAGAAGGATACGTCTCCGTAGCGCTCGAGGAACTCCAGGGCGATGGGCTCCTCTTTGGCCTTGAGCCGCTCGACAACCTGGCCGTTCACCACATGGACTTCCAGGAGGGCAATGAGGTCCTCCTCGGTGGCGATCCGATACAACACCTTCTCGGGGCGGGCGAGGACGAAGACCGCCGGCGTGCCGCCGGAGAGGCCACAGGCACCGAAGCAGCTGGCCGATGCCACGCGCACGCGGTGCGGCGCGATGCCTCGCTCCTCCAGCAGGGCCTTGAAGCGCTCGCGCAGGCTGGGGCCGGCGCCCTGGCAGCGGGCGCCCTCGCAGAACATGAACTCGCGCTCGGGGAGGGCCTCGCCCGTGTGGTCGAGGATGTGCTTGAGGACGGGTGCGCTGCCCTGGATGTGCTCGGTGAAGATGCGGTGCACCAGATCCCGGTTGACCCGCTCGTATTTCACAGGGAGCTGCCCCGGTACCTGGATGCCCACGATGGGCTCGCGTGAGCAGCGGCCGGTGCAGCCCGTGCGGTGGATGACAATGTCCTGTCGCCCCGACGCGCGGATGTGACGGACGAACTCTTCGGCCACGGCCTGCGAGCCCGCCGCGTGCTCACAGGTGGCAGAGCCCACCTGGATCAGGATCTTGCTGCCCAGGTTCCGGTCAGCCAGGGTCCTGCCGACACGGTCGGCCATGGACTGGTAGAAGTCGCGGACGGGAAGAGACATGGGAACTCCTACCACCCAGAGCGTCGCGGGTGGATCAAGGGTGTTCGACGAGGAGTCTAGGGGGGAGTGGGGTCGCTGCTCGTCGAACACCAACTGCTGGGATTGTGCTCATTGATGACCCAACGGTCAGTGATGGATATCACGTGGATTGAAATTTTTACACTCTGTTCTAAGGCGCCCTCCAGGTCCTTTGCCGACCTGTCGACCCAGGGCGTGGATGCGTCCCGTCAGGCAGCCTTGGCAGGCGGCTGCCGTTTCGTGGATGCAGGCCTTTCCGGGGTAGATTTCGTACTTCGCACGGTAGGCCACGGGCGTGACATTGGGCATCACCACGTTCGCTCCGCGCATGAGGGCCAGCTCGCGACCCTGCGCGCGATCCAGGGTGGCGAGGGCCGTGGTGCTGGGGATGTTGGCGTCGGGGCAGACGAGCCGCGTCAGGGCCACCACCTTCAGTGTGGTCAGCTCATCGTTGGGTACCTGATCTGCCGGGGGGGCGAAGAAGGCGGCGGCTTCGGGGCGGCCCAGGGGCGTGCGCGGGCTGGGGAGGAAGGGGCCGACCCCGATCATGTCCATGTCGAAATCACGGAAGCGGAGGACGTCGAAGGCGAGCGCCTCCCAAGTCTGGCCGGGGATGCCCACCATCACGCCGGTGCCGATCTCGTAGCCCATGCTGCGCAGGCGGGAGAGCTGGGCGAAGCGGTCGCTGACCTGGCCCGGCAGGCTGGGGTGGATGCGCCGGTAGAGCACCGGATCGCTGGTTTCGAAGCGCAGCAGGTAGCGGTCGGCCCCGGCGTCGCGCCAGGCCTTCAGATCCTCCTCGCAGCGCTCCCCGAGGGAAAGCGTGATGGCGAGCGGCGTATTCCGCTTGATGGCCTGGACCACGTTAGCGATGAACGAGCGGGTGAGACCCGGGTCCTCCCCCGCCTGGATCACGACGCTGCCGTAGCCCAGCCGCACGGCCTCCTGGGCGCAGGCGAGGATCTCCGATGCCTCCATGCGGTAGCGCTCCAAGCCTTCCGACGGGGCACGCAGGCCGCAGTAGAGGCAGTGGCGGATGCAATGGCTGGAGGCCTCGATGAGGCCACGCAGATGCACCGCATCGCCCACCCTGGTCTGGCGCATGGCGTCCGCCTCGGACCAGAGCAGCTCGAGCACTTCGGGATCCTGCTCGAGGAGCCAGGCTTTGATGCCTGCATGGTCGAGGCGGAGCCGATGCCGCACGTCAGACGTGAAGGGCATCGAGGCACTCCTGGACTTCAGGGAAGGGCCGCAGGGCCCGATCGAAGATGCCGAGCGAATAGGCGATGGCCAGGCCGTAGTTGGTGATGGGCACGCCGGCGTCGTCGCAGCGTTGGACGCGGGAAAGCATCTCGCGTCGGTTGCCCATGCAGTTGCCGCAGTGCACCACCAGTTTGTAGGGCGAGAGGTCCTGGGGAAAGTCGCGGCCCTGGACGGTGTCGAAGTGGAGGGGCTCGCCCACCTTGGCGTTGAGCCATTTGGGCAGCTTCACGCGACCAATGTCCTCCTCGGTGGGGTGGTGCGTGCAGCCCTCGGCCACCAGCACGCGGTCGCCGCCCCGCAGGGTCTCGATGGCAAAGGTGCCGCGCACCTGGGCTGCCAGGCTGCCATGGAACCGCGCCATGAGGATGCTGAAGGAAGTCATGGGCACGGAGTCGGGAACATCCTTCGCCACGGACTGAAAAGCCTGGGAATCCGTGACCACGAGGGCGGGCAGGTATTTCATGGCAGAGAGGGCCATCGGCAGCTCCCGAGCCTGGACCACCATGGCGATGCCCGCCCCATCCAGCACATCGCGAACGGCCATCACCTGGGGCAGGATCAGGCGGCCCTTGGGTGCCGATGCGTCGATGGGCATGACAAGCACGGCGATTTCGCCGGCGGGCACCAGGTCGGAAAGGAGGTGCCGCGACTCGAGGTGGTCCATGGGCGCCGCCCGGAGGAGGGCCTCGCGGAGGGAGCCGATGCCCCGGCCCAGCAGGGCGGAGACCGCCACCACAGCCGTTCCGTCGAACACGGGAAGGCTGCTGTCCGGGGCGAGGTCGTTCTTGTTCATGGCCACCACGACGGGGATGTTCCGGGCCTTCAGCTCCGCGAGGAGGCCCGTCTCGAAGGTGCCCCAGATGCCGCGTTCGGCCACGAGGATGGCCAGATCCACGCGGTCGAGCACGGCCCAGGAGCGCTCCGTGCGCGACTGGCCCAGGGCGCCGTCATCATCCAGCCCGGCGGTGTCCACGAAAAGCACCGGGCCCAGGGGCAGCAGCTCCATGGGTTTTTCAACCGGATCAGTCGTGGTGCCGGGTTGGGGCGAGACGATGGCCACCTGCTGGCGCGTGAGGGCGTTCAGCAGTGAGGACTTGCCCACGTTGCGTCGGCCGAAGAGGCCGATGTGGAGCCGCATGCTGCGGGAGGCCGGTTGCATCTCAGCAGAACACATCGCGTTCTCCTTCCTTCACGCGGGCCACCATGCGCTCCGCCTGGGCACTGATGTGGGGATCCAGCTCCCGCAGGCTCTCGGTGAGCCGCTGCTCCGCTGCACAGCGGGTGGCGTGACTGGCGTGGTCCTCCACGAATTCCTGGAGCGTGGCGAGGGCGTTGGGGCCGCAATGGGCCTTGATCTCGCCGGGCTTGGCCAGGTCCATGAAATCGGCACCGGTGCGTCCCATGCGGTAGCAGCTGGTGCAGAAGCTGGGGAGGAAGCCCGTGCGGGCGAGGTCTCCCACCACTTCGTCCAGGCTGCGGTGATCGCCGAGGGAGAACTGCGCGCCGCCTTCCAGATCTTCTTCGTAGCCACCGGGGTTGGTGCGGCTGCCGGCGCTGATCTGGCTGATGCCCAGGCGCAGGGCCTCCTGGCGCACCTCGGGCCGCTCGCGCGTGCTGAGGATCAGGCCCGTGTAGGGCACGGCCAGGCGCAGGATGGCGATGATCTTCCAGAAGTCCTCATCGGTCACGGCGTGGGGTGGGGCCTCACTGGTGGCCGAACCTTCGGCGGGCTCGATGCGGGGAACGCTGATGGTGTGGGGGCCGCAGCCGAAGCGCGCCTCCAGGTGGCGGGCGTGGTGCATGATCGCCAGCAGTTCGAAGCGCCAATCGTAGAGGCCGAAGAGCGCGCCGATACCCACGTCGTCGATGCCCGCCTGCATGGCGCGGTCCATGCATCCCAGGCGCCAGTCGAAGTCCGCCTTCACGCCCCTGGGATGCATGGTGGCGTAGGTGGGCCGATGGTAGGTCTCCTGGAAGAGCTGGTAGGTGCCGATCTCCGTCTCCTTCAGGCGCTGGAAATCCGGCACGCTCAGGGGCGCGATGTTCACGTTCACTCGGCGGATGTTCTCTTCGCCGCGGCGCACCTCGTACACCGTGCGGATGGCCTGGAGGATGTAGTCGAGCCCTTCTTTGGGATAGGCTTCGCCGGCCACCAGCACCAGGCGCTTGTGGCCCTGGGACAGCAGGCAGTCCACCTCGGTGGCGATCTCGGCCTGGGTGAGGGTCCGGCGGGTCAGCTCGCGGTTCGAGGCGCGAAAGGCGCAGTAGAGGCACTCATTCCCACAGAGGTTGGAGACGTAGAGCGGGGCGAACATCACGATGCGGTTGCCGTAGATCTGATCCTTCACCCACCGGGCGGCCGCGAACATCTCCTGGAGCAGCTCCGGATCCCGGATGGCCATCAGGGGCGGCAGGTCATGATCGTCGAGGCCCTTCATCGCCTTGGCTTTGGCCAGAATCTCGCGGATACGTGCCGGATCCTCTGGAGCCATACCAGCCAGTTTCGACGCGATGGAAGCCTCATCCAGGGGGAAGGTTTCAGACTGACCACGCATGGCAAAGACCTCCGCGGGGGCGCCGCAGAGAAAACATAACCCTTAGGTCGTCTTTAGGCCACCCCCGAGTCCGGGATCTTGGTCACAATCGGACCGGCCTGGGCGTGAACCCAGGCTGTACCAGCCGATGGTGCCCAGGATGAGGAGTCCTCCCAGCAGGGCCCAGGCCGAGGGGCGCTCCCCGATGCCCAGGAACACCCAGATCGGATTCAGCACGGCTTCCAGGGTGCCGGTCACCACGGCGGCGGTGGCCGTGAGGTGCCGCATGCCGGCGTTGAAGAAGAGGTAGGCGACCCCGATCTGGAAGACGCCCAGGTAGAGCAGGATGCCGAATTGGGGGCCCGTGGGGTGGAACGTGCGCAGGGCCACAGGGGCGCACATCGCTGCCACGAGGAAGTTGCCGAGGATGATGGCGCTGATGGGATCGGCCTCGGGTCGCCGCTCCCGCTGGAGTTTCAGGGTCAGGGAGAAGAGGGCCAGGCAGATGCCGGCGGCCACGCCCAGCAGGTTGCCCGGGAGCGTGCCGGCGCCCAGGCGTCCCACAAAGAAGAGCGTCATGGCGCTCAGGCACAGGATCACGGCCAGCAGATCCCGCCGCTGCAGGGGCCGCCGGGTCACCCAGGGCTCGAGGAACACCAGGTAGATGGGGGCGGAGAACTGCAGGAAGATCGCGTTGGCCGCGGTGGTCAGCTTGGTGGCAGCTACAAACAGCACCAGCACGCCGGCGTAGGTGATGGCGCAAGCCAGGGACAGTGCATCTGGCCTCGGGAAGGGGCGGCCTCCCCGAACCTTCACCACGGCGGCGATGGTGAGGGCCGCCACCAGGCTGCGCACAAAGGCGATCTGCAGGGCACCGAGGGGCAGCAGCTTGATGAAGAGCCCGCTGGAACTCCAGAGCAGGGCGGCGACGGCCACCAGGAGGACGCCCTTGGTCGTGTCGGGAAACTGGTTCATCCACCCATTGGAGCATCGATCCCACTGCCGGGTGGCACCGATGCGTCCGCGCCAGCCCTTCAAACCCCTGTGGTCGGCAGACGGACAAAGAAGGAGGAACCCACGCCGGGAGCAGACGTCACCGAGATGCTGCCCTGCATGAGGTCCACCAGGCGCTGGCTGATGGTTAGTCCCAGGCCAGTGCCGCCATACCGCTTGTGGATCTGGTGGTTGGCCTGCTCGAAGGCGTTGAAGATGCGCGCCTGTTCTTCGTCGGTCATGCCTTTGCCGGTGTCGCGGACCTCCAGGCAGACTCGGTCACCCTCGGGTCGCGCTGTGAGTGTGATGGTGCCGTCCTCGGTGAACTTGCACGCATTCCCACAGAGGTTGATGAGCACCTGGAGGAGCTTGGTGGGGTCGGCCCACACGGACTCGGCCCCGGGCTGGATGGACCATTCGATGGTGTTGTTCCGTTGCTGGGCCATGGGCCCCAGGGTTTCGGCCACTTCGGTGAAGAGCACCTGGATGGAACAGGACTCCTGGCTCAGCTCGATCATGCCGGCTTCGATCTTGGAGAGGTCGAGGATGCCGTTGATCAGGGTGAAGAGGTGGTGTCCGGCGGTCTGGACCTTCTGGATGTCCTGCTGAAAAGCCTTGTCGCCGCGTTCCTGGGCGTCCTCCTGCATCAGTTCGCTGTAGAGCAGGATGGCGTTCAGAGGCGTGCGCAGCTCGTGGCTCATGCTGGCGAGAAACAGGCTCTTGGCCTTGGAGGCCTGGTCCAGGGCGAGGTTGGCCTCTTGAAGGTCGAGGGTGCGCGACTGGACTTCCGCCTGCAGCGCGCGGTTGCTGGCCTCCAGTTGGCGCTGCCGGGCCACGGCCACCAGCCACGTGAGCCCGGTCAGGCTCACCACCCAGAGGCCCATGGCCCACCAGGTCAGCCACCAGTGGGCTTTGACCGTGAAATCGAGGGCCAGGACCGGGCCGGGTTGCAGGCCGTGTCGGTTGCCACGCACCTCCAGCCGATAACTGCCCGGTGGTAGGGCCGAGTAGGTGGCCTGGAACAATTCCAGCGGCAGCCACTCGGATTGGATGCCGAGCATGCGAGATTCGAGTTGCAACCCCCCGGGCAGGCTGAAGGCATTCAAGGCGAATCGGGCCAGGAGGGGCAGCCCGGGCTGGAGTTCCGGTCGCGTCCCCTGGATGGGCAGGGCCTGATGACCCGAGGACCAGGACACCAGCTGGGGTGCAGGCAGGGGAGGGACCGGCAGCTCATCCTGGGTGCGGAAGCGACCCACGCCTTCGGTGGTGCCGTACCAGAGGGTGCCATCGCCCTCAAGCAGCATGCCCTGGTTGTTGGCATCAGCGCCGGGAATGCCCTCGCCCGGGGAGAGCCAGGATTCCACCCGGTGGTTGACCAGATCGAGCCGGCCCAAGCCACTGCTGGTGCCAACCCAGAGGCGTCCCTTTGCATCGAAGGCGTGGGAGAAAATGACGCGGTCCGCCCCGACCGGAAAGGGCGACCAGGTGTCGGTTCGGACCCACGCCTCGCCCTGCTTGGCGTGACGGGTGAGCACCGGCTGTTCGTAGTAATAGACCCAAATGGATCCGTCGGGCGCGCGACCCGCGGAGAAGGGGTTGGCTGGGAGGATGCCGCCCAGGTCCTTCCACTGCCCCTGCTCGAGGAGGTACATGCTGGTGCGGGTCGAAAGGAGGATGTCACCGCCCGGATCCTGGGCGAGCTGCCAAACGCGCTTCGGGACTTCTCCGTGGATCAGCCCCTTCTCCCAGGTCCAGACACCGTTGCGGCAGCGCCCTTTGGCCAGTCCGTCCCGGAAGTCCGAAATCCACACGGTGCCGTCCTTTTCGATGGCGAGGCCGCGGCAGACCGGCGTGAGTGGAAGGGCTTCCACCCGGATGGATTCCACACGGAGGCTCGTGGGATCGATGCGGTAGAGCATGCCCCCGGGGCTGCCCACTGCGAGGATGCTGCCATCCATCGCCATCCGGAGTCGGGAGCACTGGCCCGCCTTCACCAGCTTCCAGCCCGTGGGCGTGGCCACCACCAGACCGGCGTCCGTGGCCAGCCACATCCGACCCTGGCGGTCCCGCAGCATGTGCCAGACGACGCTGCTGGGCAGCCCCGTCTCCACACTGTGGGTCTGCCACAGGCCCCGGCCAAGGATGTGGGCCACGCCGACGGAACCGAGCCAATAGGAGCCTTCGCGGTCCACCAGACCCGTGATGGGGACGAAACCCTTCGGGCCCCCCAGGACGGGCTGGAGGTGCTCGCCCTGACCGCGGTACAGGCCTCCCACCGTGTTGAACCAGATGTGGCCTTCCCGGTCCCGGCTCATCTGAAGGTTGTCCGGTGGCGTGCCGCAGAGGTCGGCAGGAAGGGTAAGCCAGGTCCGTTTGCCATTGGGAAGGCGGTAGAGCTTCAGGTTGCTCCGTACCCAAAGCGCATTGCCCCCATCGCGAACCAGCGCCAGAGCCGACTCACTGGAACCTGTGAAGGGCAGGGCGAGTCGGCTCCACGACTGCCCACTGACATCCCAGCGCCAGAGGGATGGGCCATCGGCGATGGCCACCTCGTCGCAGTCGGGACTGGCGAACAGCGCGTCGCCGAGGCCCTTGCCGGGCCATCCCGTTGCGGGAACGAACCGGCCATCGGTATTCAAAACCTGCGGCCCCAGGCCCGCCAACAGCACCCAGGCCCGACCCTGGCGATCCAGGCCCAGCTGGTTGGTGCGAGATTCGGGAAGGGACGTCGCGGCTTGGAAGGTCAGGGTGGCCGTGTCCAGGAAGCCCACGCCATTGTGGGTTCCCACCCAGAATCCATCGGGGGTGGGCACCAGATGGGTGACGTAGCGGAAGGCGCTGGGCAGCCTGACTTCCTCGAAGCGGTGCCCGCCGTAGCGGAAGAGGCCGGATTCCGTGCCGGCCCAGATGAACCCGCGGGTGTCTTCCGCGAGGATGTTCACCGAGAGGTTTGTCAGGCCGTCCTGGAAGCCGAAGGTCTGGGTGGGGTACTTGCCTGGGGGTTGGGCCCAGGCGAGGACGCACAGCCCGGTCAGTCCCAGGGTGCGCAGGCAGCATGCCAGACGCTTCAACCCTTGGGACCAGAGTGGTGGGCTGCTGCTCTGGTGGGAGAACATGGCTTTGCTTCGGATGGAGCGGCCCAGGTCATGAAGATTGGACGCGGTCTCCGAGGTTGAAGATGCGCCGCCAGCCCAGGAACCGCACGGGTTGGTCGAGGTGCACCAGGGACCAGCAGGCCTCACCCGCATCGGCCACCGGCGCGTGCCACTGACCAGCCCCGTGGCTGATCCAATCCCCGGCCCGCAGGTGGGCGGGGCCATCCTGCAGGCGACCGCAGAGGATCACCGAGCTTTCCCGGCCCTGGTGCTCGTGGGAGGGCGCCTGGTGGCCGGCCGGGAGCTTGGCCAGGTAGAGGGTGGCGCGGGTGGTGGTCTGAGTGCCGATCTGGGCCAGATGGGCGCCACCAAGGCCCCACCGGTGCCAGGTGAGCCGGGATCCCGAGGGCAGCACCGAGGCCAGGGATTCCGCGGGGGACGATGCATCGACGACGATGGGGGCGCGGTCCGGTCCCCAGGTCTCGCGGCACGCGGCGCAGTGTCCCAGATGCACGCGCAGGAGCAGGGAGAGGAGGGGATCCCCATCAGATTCAAGGGCCTCCCAGTCTTCTGGCTCAGGGTGAAGTTGGGGGCCCTCGGACACGCGCCCCTCGCGCAGGGCGGCAAGCGCACCGGAGAGGGCGTGTTCGGCGATGGGCGTGGGCTCGCCATCCCAGGCTTGGCGGAGCAGTTCAGGGGTGCGGTCAAAGGTGTCGAGGAAGGTCTGGCAGGGCGGGCAGAGGGCCAGGTGCAGCTTGACGCCCAGCCAGTCCAGTGGACCCAGGGCGCCGTCCTCGTAGGCCGTAAGCAGGCTGGTGACGCGCTCGCAGGTGGGAATCAGGATGGTCATCGTCCCTCCGGGCTGGGAGCGAATTCAGGCAGCATGGCGCGCAGGGCAAGGCGGGCGCGGTGCACCCGCTGGCGCACCAGCTCGCGGGTGATGCCGAGGTGCTGGGCTATCTCCTCGGTGTTCCAGCCTTCCAAGTCCCGCAGCACGAATACGGCGCGCTGGTCGTCGGACAACCGGTCCAGGCCCGCCCGGACCTTGGCCTTCAGCTCCGCCTGTTCGACCTTCATCAGCGCCTCCGCGTCCTCGCTCCAGTCGAGGATCGTATCCACGTTCATGTGATGCCCCTCGTCGCCAAAACGTGGCATGAGATCTTCGATGGCATCTTCGCGGCGACGGACGCGCTTCCGGCGGGCCATGAGGGCCTGGTTCACGCAGATCCGGTAGGCCCAGGTGCTGAACTTGCTGGCCCCGTGGAAGCCTGGAAGCTCCCGATGCAGGGTGAGCAGGGCGTCCTGGAGCGCATCCTGGCTCTCGGCCTCGTTGCCCAGGATGCGGTCGATGACCCGGAAGAGCATGCCCAGGTGCGGCCGCACCAGCGCCTCGAAGGCCGTCGGATCGCCTTGGGCCGCGACCTGCACGAGCTCCGCCTCGGGGCGCGGCACCTGGCTCTGGTCAGCGTCAGGCATCTGCGGGCCCATCCGATGGCTTGGCAATGCGCGGCAGGCGGATGGTGAAGGCCGAGCCCAGGCCATGCCCGCGGCTGGAGGCGCGCACGTCACCATCGTGGCGGGTCACAATCTCCTTCACGAGGAACAGGCCGAGGCCGGTGCCCGTTACTTGGCGCGTCATCTCATCGCCCACCCGGAAGAACCGGTGGAACACCCGGGGCAGATCCTTGGCCGCGAGTCCGTGGCCGAGGTCGCTCACGACGATGAGCACGTCATCGCCATCGCCATCCAGGGTGACGGTGGTCTCGCGGGGCTCGGCGGCGTATTTGAAGGCGTTGGACAGCAAGTTCTCGAGGACGGTGCTCAGGGCCTTGGGATCGGCATTGGCCCACAGGGGTTCGGAAGCGAACTCCAGCCGGAGGCCCAGGGCGCCCGGGCCCAGGCGCTCGTCCATGGCCTCGCAGACCCCGCGCAGCCAGGGCTGCAGCTCCAGAGGGGCCAGGTGTAGCACCAGGCTGCCGGATTCGGCACGGGCCACATCCAGCAGGTTGCCCACCAACTCCTGGAGCCGGTCGAGGTCCTTCTCCATGAGGGTGCGGATCCGCAGCCGCTGTTCGTCGGGAAGGGTGCGGGTGAAGAGGGTCTCGGTCCAGACGCGCAGCGAGGCGATGGGGGTCTTCAGCTCGTGGGTGACGGCCGAGGTGAAGTTGCGCTGCCGGAGCTTCAGGTCCAGTTCCTCCGCCAGCTTCCGGTAGAGGAGCACGAAGCCGAAGAGCACGGCGAAGACCATGAAGGCGCCCTCGGAAGCGGCCCGGAAGACCGAGTGCCAGCGCTGGTCCCTCAGCTCGATCATGGGCTCGGGGCGCAGGGCGAGGAAGGCGGCGCCATCCAGCAACGGCAGGTCCCCCGGGGATGTGGGCGTTGGCACCACGACCACGTGGGGGAACATGCGGTGGATGGCTTCGCGCCGCTGGGCCAGGCTGGGCAGGGCGATGTAGTGGCCCTCCACGACTCCCGAGTGTGAGGAGTGATCCGGCCTTGAATACATGTAGGCCAGGATGCTGAGGCTGTCCAGCTGCCAGGCTTCGGCGCGGCTCGCGTTCAGGGCCTGGGCCCGCGCCTGGAGCAGGCGGCCGGATTCGCGGATCTGCACATTGATCCACCAGCCCACCTGGACGCAGAGCACCAGCGAGACCGTGAGGAAGATGACACGCTGGAGTGAGAAGGTGGGGGCGCGGTTCGCCATGCCTCCATCTTGCGGCAAACTTGGCCGATTGGGGATGCGAGAGGCCCCTTGGCAGCATCCCCCGGCGGGGCCATGCTGGAGGTCCATGTCCAGCTCGAACCAATCCTCTGGCCCCAAGCCCATCCTGCCCACTTCGAGCGGCAGTTCCGGCCCCAAGTCGGCTCCCGGGGGTCCGACCAGCAGTTCGGGACCGAAACAGGTGCCGATGGGGCAGCGCCCGCAGGGGGCCGAGATGCTGGCCGAGCTCATGCAGACACAGCGTCAGCTGACGCAGGCCATGCACGAATCGCGGGACCTCCGGACCAAGCTCAGCCGCCGCTCACACCAGATGCAGGTGCTCCAGCAGGTCTCCGAGATCCTGGCCGCCACCTCCAAGGGCGGGCAGGTGGTCAGCGTGGTGCTGGATGTGCTGGCCCAGGAGTTCCATTGCCAGCGGGCCGTGGTCTGGACGTTGGAAGATGGGGGTGTCGGCTATGTCCCCAAAGATGGGACGGGGCTGCCGCGCCCTGAATGGTCGGCGCTGCGCCTGCCGGCTCCGAACCCGTTTCCCTCGACGCCTCTGGTGCTCTTCCAGAGCCAATGGTTGGATCCTGGCCACGACATCGATTCGCTCGACCCGCTGCGGGGCAAGGATGGCGCCCACCTGTTCTTCATCCCCTTCGAACACCAGCTGCTGCTCCTGGGCTTCGCCATCCTCGCCATGCCCGGTGATCGCAAATGGGAGGAGGATGACCTCGACTCCATCACCATCCTGCAGCGGCAGGCAGCCATCTCGCTCTACAACGCCTGGCTGTTCCGCGACCTGTCCGAGCAGCGCGACGCGCTGCAGCGACAGGCCCTGGAATTGGAGCGGGTGAACGACGCGCTGCGCGAAGCGGATCAGCTGAAGAGCGAGTTCCTGGCCCTCACCAGCCATGAGTTGCGCACCCCCCTCACCGGCATCCTGGGCTTCACACGCCTGGTCATGGACGGCCTCTACGACGATGCCGAGGAAATGCGCTCCATGCTGCAGGACAGCTACAGCTCGGGCCAGCACCTGCTGGGCCTCCTCAACGACATCCTCGACCTCGCCAAGATCGAGTCCGGCAAGCTGGAAGTCCACCCCGAGCCTTTCAACCTCGGCATCCTGCTGGAAGAGGTGAAGCCCATCGCGGAGGCCTATCCGCGCAAGCCTGGCGTGGAACTGCTCTGGCCGGACATGTCCGAGATTCCGGAGGTGGTGGTGGATCCCAACCGCCTCAAGCAAGTGCTGCTCAACCTGCTATCCAATGCCCTCAAGTTCACCAAGGAGGGCAGCGTCTCCGTGCAGGTGGAGCGCCATCCCGGCCAGATCACCCTGCAGGTGGTCGACACGGGCATCGGCGTGAGTCAGGAAGCCCAGGCGCGGCTGTTCCAGAAGTTCGCGCAAGCCGAGGGCGGTCACAGCCGCGAGTACGGTGGAACTGGCCTTGGTCTGGTCATCTGCAGGCACTTGATGGAAATGATGGGTGGCACCATCACCTTGTCCAGCGAGGGCCTTGGCTACGGCAGCACCCTCAGCATCAGCATGGCCATCGCCTGACCAAGTTTGTCTTCATACTCAGTTCGATGTTCCAGCCTTCGGGGTCGCTGAAGGTTTGTTTTTCAGCAAATCATCCAGGATGGTCCGGAAGGCATCGAAGGACTCCGCACCCATCATCACCTTGGTCGAGCTGAGAACGGTACCATCTTCACTCAGCGTTCCGATGACAAAGGCTGGTGTGCCCTGGATCCGCATCCGGGCGGCACTCATGGCGCTGCGGTTGATGGCCTCCAGGTAGGCGTCGCTCGAGATGCAGGTGTTGAAGGCCGCGCCATCCAGCCCCAGGCTCTTGGCGAAGGCGGCCAGGCTCGTGGCATCGAAGGGACGCTGGTCCTTGAAGAGCAGGTCGTGGGCCTCCCAGAACTTGTCCTGGTCCCCCGCGCAGCGCGCCACCCGGGCCTTGAACAGCGCGTTGAGATGATCGTGGCCGGGCATGTCGCGGAAGAAGTATTTGACCGTCCCTGCCTGGACATAGGCGTGATCCAGCAACGGGTAGATCTTCGTGGCATAGGTGGCGCAGTAGGAGCAGTCGAAGTCCGAGTATTCGAGGATGGCCACGCGGGCCAGGGCGCTGCCCTTGAACGGCTCGCCGGTGACATTCACCGTGATGAGATCCACCGGCTTTGGAATGGAAGCGGATTCCACGCGGGCAGGCCGCTCCTTCAGCAGCGTCTTGATCTCATCGAGGTCCCGCTGCAACTTCTCCTGCCCTTCCCGCAAGGCATTGATCTGGGCCTGGAGGGCGGCCACCGTCGGCTTCGGGGTTGGCTGGGCCTGGAGGACGGAGCCAAGGGCGATGAACGCCAGGATGGCAGTCATGCCGAGGATGGAGCGATGAAGCATGGGAGAACCCTTTCTCACTGGCAGTCCAATTCGCGGGGAAGCAGGAGGAAGGATAGCCGATTCATTTGCAGTTGTTTATTGATGTTGAATTGGCGATTTATGTGGAATCAGTTGAGAGCAAATGACGTATTGGTTGACATTAACAAAAATTAACATGTTGTGAAGGCCAAAGGCGCGATCTAGACTCCTGTCCAAACGCTCTTTCTGCCAATTCAACGACGATTCAAGTCCGATCGCGTGTGCCGGGTGCTGAAGCCTCCGGAACGATCCGCTTGAACCCCCAGCCCAGAGGCGCTCCACCGCTTTGGGCTGGAGGCTGGTCATCTGCGCTTTCCACTGGGTGTTCCCGTCTGGGTCACCCCTCACCCCCCACTATTTTCCTTTCAAGGAGCACCATGAAGACCTTCAATCGGCTCCACCTTGTCGCAGTCCTCCTGGCGG
>Ga0265327_10003022_pt1 | contig 16672 bp, 23 predicted proteins | sample 41621metaG_FD_202089 | JGI IMG/M metagenome (GOLD analysis project Ga0265327, IMG submission 202089) | Rhizosphere microbial communities from Carex aquatilis grown in University of Washington, Seatle, WA, United States - 4-16-21 metaG | ecosystem: Host-associated > Plants > Roots > Rhizosphere... | reverse complement strand
CCCGGAAAATCTTTTTCCAATCCAGCCAGCGGTTCGATCGCGTTCGTGTCCTGGTAAAGAATCCCGATCTCTTCGATCTGGAAGTGATGGCCATAAGCCCGGACCGCGCGCGCCACTTCCTCCGCTGTCAGTTTCGCGCCGTTATCCAGGAAGAAACTCATCTCATCATTCCCAATCACGTCCACCGGTAGATAAATCATTCCTTCCGGAGTGCTCACGTTCGGTGTCAGCGATTTGATCGACGGCAGTCCCACCATCACGCCAACGCCGACTTTCCCATTTTTCCCCACGGTGTGAGGCGACAGCTTGTTGATTTCGTTTTTGATCACCGTGCGCCGATACGAAAATACCGCGACATAGTTGAAGTAGCTTTCGCTATCGAGCTTGTCCGTCAGATCGTTTTGCAGTTGCAGAATCGCGTCCATTATTTCGCTCCTTCGCCGGTACCAGCCATTGCGCCGATGATTCTACGGCTCATTGAATTGCCGTAGGACGAAAGCCGATCTCTGATGCCGCGCTGCGTGAATTCGCGGGGGGCTGTTCCTGGATGATTCACGAACCGGCAGAACACCGGCTTGCCAGCAGAAAAGAAACGCAGCGGCTTTGCTCCCTTCGCTTCGATGCGATGCGGTGCTGATCCAAACTCCATCGGCCCGGCATAGTCCACGTTCGATCCAATCCCGCTCGTGACCTTCTGCCCTTCGATCCGCGCAGCCGATGCGCGCATCGATCCACGCAGCCGATTCGTTTGCACCCTGGTCCCGATCGCTACCGACGGTCCGCTCTTCGAAAAACTCATGTACTCGCTGACGATGTGGCCGAGCGTCAGCTGATTCTGGTAATCCATCCCGCGTGCAATCGCTTGCAGTGCTTGCGCTGGCATCGTCTCCCATCGCTCCAAAACCTTTTTCGCTCCGTCGCTGAGTTTGATAGGAGGAACGTTCATGTAAGTTGGAACCTCCGATGTGGCTGCAACATTGTTTTCACCAGGGGCGACAGTTCCAGTGTGCCAAGCTTCGACAGCGAATCCGGTTCGCGCGTGATCCCCGCGCCGAGCTTGTCCATCTTGTTCCACACCTCACCGCACTGCAGCAGCCAGGCTAATTTGATTTCGTCCGGCAACAGCGCCACGCCATCAGGCGGCGCGGACGGATAACCATCATCGCCCTGGTCCAATGTTTCGAACCAGTAACCGCCCGTCCACACGATGCGCAACTGCAGTTGACTGCTGCCGACTGTAAAACCGAATCGGACCAGTCCAGTTTCTTCATTCGTTTGGATCGGTTGATCCGTGATGTCCGTCCAATCGTCCGTCCGGAAATAACGCATCTGCACGCTCGTGATCGAAACGAACGGATACCGGTCGACGTAATAATGATCGCGATCACCTGTGACCGTGACAGACGCATCAGCCTTGTACGCCATTTTGCGATTGGTGTAGGTATCGATCAGTCCGGCGATACCTAGACCAATAGCGAGAATGGTCGTGTCAAAATCTGTTCCCGAGCGAAGCGACTTCGCCAGCAAGTGCGTCTTCAACGTCGTTAAATTTCCAAGTCCTGCGTTCATGGTTAATCGTGCCGGTAATCCGGCGAGTTCTGCGGATTGAGCCTGCGTCCGCCGAGGATGGCCGCCGTGCTCGCCCGCTTCCGTTCCACCGATTCACGTCGCACCATCCGGTCCGCAATCGGTCGTTCCATCGCCTTCGTGTTCGGCGTTGGATGTTCAGCGCTGGATGTTGGACGTTCGTCTTTCATTTTAAAAAGGGCGCGGGACCTTTCAGCCCCGCGCCCAGGGCATTTATTTTTGAAGGTCGCTATGGCTTGTTGCTGCCGTCGACGTATTTGATCAACACGTTCGTCACCACATTGGTGCAGAAGTTTGATCTACAGATCAGCGTCATATACCCGATCGCGCCAAGATCGATGTTCGTCGTTAATTGCGCGCGCGTGTTGTTATCCGTTCGGGACGGCACCGTGATGTTGATGTTTGACGCCGTGTTCGTGCTGTCCGGAGTTCCGTCAAGTGACTTCGCAAAACAGAACACCACGTTCGACGAGTTAGCGCATACCGTCGAGTTGGTGTAACTGATCTGCAGGGCCACAAAGCGACTCTTCACCAATGTGAGCAGGTTCGTGTTCACCGTGTCGACAAATGCAGTGCCGGCCGTTGCCGCTGCGATACCGTTCGTGCCTCCCATCAGGCCAATCGGTCGGTATTGCGCATTCGCGCTACGAACACCGATGCCAAACAGCAATGCAAACAACACCGCAATGCAACTGAGTTTCTTCAGCCGCGCCGCCAGTGCGTTGTATTGTTTTTGAGTGACAGTAGCTTCCTGTCCTTTTGACAACTTCGTCCCGTCGACGATTGTCGCTTCCAGGGCCACGACTTTCACATCAGCCGGTTCGGAATTGTCTTTTTCAAACTTGGCGATGATATCCAACGCTTCCTGCGCGTTCTCGTCACCTTCCGTCAGCGCTTTGCCATACATTGCCTTCAGCGATTCAATCTGTTCGGCGTTCGAGCGCCCCAGATCGTCCATCAATTGTTTGATTTGTTTCTTGTTCATATTTTCTATTTTAAAAAAATTTTTGATTTAAAGGTCTGCCCGGCCCGCTTTCACGGACCGGGCAAATTTGTTTTTTAGGCGGTGGCAGTCGTCAGGACTGCAAACGGTTTCAGCGTGTTGCTAGCGGCTTTGGTTTTCATCTTCACGCCCAAACGCATCAGAGCGCGAAAAGCCCGTTCATTTTCGGCGAACTTGATGTCGTCGCTCGTCGCCAGTTCAAGGTCTTGGCGGATGCCAATGGCCATGCCGTCGGGATCACCAAACGCGAGCACCGGCTGTCCAGGGGCGTTCGTGCTCGGGGCCACGGCCACCGATTTCACGGGATAGCCGAGGATGCTGCCGATCGCGCCGGGCATCGGCACTTCCAGATAGGTCTGGAACAGCGAACGTCCGTTCTTGTCGCGAACAAGTGTGGCCTGCGCGATCATTTGCGGATGCGCCCACCAGCACGCTTTGCGTTTCAGAACAATCGGAGAAACGGTTGTCAGGCAGCGAACAAAGTCCTGCAATCCCAACCCGTCCACTGTCGTGTTCCCGTTATCGGCTATCGCGGCGAGGTTTGTGTTCTCCTGCGCTGCCTGGAAGATGCCGATGTAACCGGCATCGGTTTGATTTGCTCCACCAGCACCGATAAACGCGGCCGAGTCAGCACCGTAGCTGATCGTTTGCGCCATTTGTTTCAGGATGTAAGGTGCAAGATCAACCGTGCTATCTGCCAGCAACTCACGCGAGGCGAGCACATATGCCGCCAGCGTTTGGATTATCAGTTGCACCGATGAACCGGCAAACGCGCCTTCCGTGATCGCCGAGCCTTCGCCTGCGCCGCCTGTGCCGGAACCGATCCAGTAGAACACTGGACGCGCCGTTCCAACCGGTAACACGTTCGTGCGCGCGCCCACGCGTTGCACACCAAGCGAGGACCAGTCACCGTATTCCAACAGAGTGTCGTAGATTTCATTGAACGTATCGGTCGGGATCGTTGCCTGACCTAATCCAGCGTCCACGCCGGTTGCGGCCCTGATTTTGGCAGTGCCTTCCTCAACGAGCTTCCGCATTTCGGCGGGAATGCGATTGTACTGGCCGGCATCTTTGGCAAATGCAGCGATGCGGCATGCACCATTCAACCATGCGCGAGTTTCTTCATTCGCCAGGGCGCGCTTAATCGGATCGCCGAAACTGGAACGCGCATTCAGCAACACGAGCTTGTTGGCCTTTTCCATCTTCGCCATCAATTCGGCCTGATCGTTGCACGTCTTTTTTAAAGTCGTGATTTCTTCGATCGCTTTCTTCACTTCCTTGTCAGAGCGATCCAAATCAGCCAGGACTTTTTCAACCTGCGATTTCGTTTCGCCGTGCGCTTTTGTGGTCGCTTCCATTCCGCTCAGGACCTTGGTTTGGAAATCAGCATCCGAAAGTGCCGCTGGCGGGGCTGTGATGCCGGCCAATAAAGCTGCACCGCCGCCAGCTGTGAAGAGTTGCGGCAGCACGTGGTGAATCTGTCCGCAACAATGTCCCACCATCACGAGTGCCAGCAGCCCGACGATGGCCAGCGCTCCGATCAATAACGTTTTCTTCTTGGTATTCATTTGATTTTTCGTTCGCGCTTTAAAGCCGCGCGATTTGGCTTTGTATCCCGATCAAAAACTTCATCCGCGCCTGCTGCCTGGACGATTCAGCGACAGCAGGTTCATCTGCCGAATCATCGGGGGTCATGGATTTTTGGTATTTGACCGAAAGTGTTTCCAGATCGGCATCGCTCAGGATGCCGTCCTTATAGGCGCGTGCGACCGCGCTCGGGTTCGCGCCAATCACGCATGCGCTCAATTCGCGCTGCTGTTGTTCCAGGTAAACAACTTGAACGCCGTCCTCTTCGTGCAGCTTCAAATCTTTCAATGCCGCCAGCCAGCCGGTCGTGTCGGAATCCCATTTCGTCACCCAGCGCGTCGGCATAAATCCGACACTGACCGCTTTTAGATATCCGGCCGCCGTCATCGCAAATCCCTTGATCGCCAGAAAATTTGTCGGCACATCGATGGCCCACTTCACCGTTTCGATGAGCTTGCGACTTTCAACTTTGAAATCCAACACGGTGCCTAGGACTTTGTCGATCGAGGTGTAATCGTGCGAATCAACGAACGGCCTGTTCTTCTTGAAATCATCGAAACGCCATCCGTCCGCCTTCACCACTTCGCGGTAGCAATCGATCGTTTCATCGCTGGCGATGTATTCGATGATCCCTTGCGTCTGGTCCAGAACCTTGACCTCTGGATGAATCTCACGCCGTTGCGTTTCGCCACTGCGCAGTTTCATCAAAATCGATTCACTCGTTTTCGTCTTCATATCTTTGGTTAGCGCATTGGCGGCATCACCGCCGCAACCGGAATTTTCGTTTTCAAATGTTCAACGTCTTCGCGTTTGATCTGTCCATTGCGCGCCACTGCCACGCGATAGGACAGCCCGCCGCCTTTGACTTCCATCTCGCGCCCAATGCGACGGACCTTGCTACCTTTCAAAATTTCCTGTGCTCGTTTGATGTTCATGATTTGTCGTCTTCCTTCTCATTCGGATTTGCGGCGGCGATCTGCACGCATTGACAATTGATGACGTTTCCGGCCGATCCCGAATCATCGCCGGGGAACATCAGTTCTTCGCCGTCCACGATGAACGGTTCGTCGACCGGAATTGGATCTGCCGAATATTTTATTTCCGCTGCAGCGTGCGCCGGTCGCACATGCGGTCCGTGTGAGGACAACCAGGATTTGTATTCGATGCCGGCTGCCGTCATCGCTTCGTGCCTGGCGAAACCGTAAGCGGCCGATGTCTCCGTGTTTGCGATCCGCAACGATTCCGATTTCGAAAGCTTGTTGAACACGCCGCGAAGCGATTGCGCAATGTCCTCCGTGCTCGCGCCGTCCGTGTATGCCGTGTCCAGCGCCGTCTTCAGTTGCGACCACACCGTCTCGCTGACACCGCGAATTTTATTTTCGCGTCCTTTGACAAACTTCAGCACATCCGCAGGCGGCATCGTCCACGCATCATCGGTCCCGATCTCCGTGATCATCTCGCTACCGGCCGACTGCAGGACCAGTTTCGTGATCGGATCAAGCTGCGTGACCAGGTCAGTGCCAAACCGCTGCCGATCAAAAATCAAATCAATCAGAGATTTCGTGACGACGTTTCCGTCGACGCGACCGACAAACTGCGTTTCGGATAACTTCGTTGCGGCATCATTCGTCTTTACCGACCAGTTTTTCTTGGCCGCTTCCAACGCATGCAACGCCTTCGCGCGATATTCATTAAGCACCCGCGAAACTTTTTTCTGATACATCCGCACCGCTGGCAACCGCTGACGCATGTGCGATTCCCAAAGCTTTTTTGATTCCGGGTTTTTGTGTTCCAATTCGCAATTCGAAATCTGCAATCCGCAATTCTTTTTCTGGAATGCTTCGCGGATCATCTTCAACGCTGCGTCTTCTTTCGGCGCGGGATCAGTTGATTCCGAATAGCTCGGGTCCTTCGTCGGGTCCGGCGCGGGTTGCATCGCTTCGCTCACCGTCGTCAGATTGATCGGCAGATAGCCAACGTCATCGCCGTCGAACCGTGGCAAATCCAAACGCAGATAATCGCTCACGTCTTTCATCGGCATACCCTTGTCAAAGAGTCCGTCCGCGCTCGCGATCCTTTCCTTGCGCACTTCCTGCATGACCGGGTGTTCATCCCAGTCGAGCAATATCTCGACCTCGACGCCCGTCAGCATCAGCGTCAAACGTTCCAGCGCATCGGCATATTTCTCACCAGCCGGAATGCACGTGTTCAAAATGAGCTGATAGAAATCCGAGGCGCTCCCAATCGAATAGGATGCCTTGATGTCAAACACGCTTGGCGGCACACCGAACGCAATCGCGATCTCGTGCCGGTTTTCCAGCCGTCCGGAAATGAACGCTTCGTCCACCGCTTTGATTTGCGGGTCTTCCACGCTGATGTCGCCAGTCAGGAAAATCGGACGGAACTGCCCGCGCAATGTCGCCTCCCGTTTGCTCCGCAGATCAGCCAGGAGTTGCTCCCGTTGCGCTCCAGTTGGCACACCGTTCTTCGCGATGATATACGGACCCGTGTCACCATTGTTTGCCATCAGGTTTCGATTGAACTTGCCCGCCATGAAATCGGATTCAGCCGCGATCAGCGCCGCTTCGTATTCGCCCAGGCCGCGCCATTCGTTGTAAGGGTTCCATTCCTTGGTCTGGATGACCTGCTCGGGAAGTAGCGTGTGCGCCTTATGCGCCGAATCGCGAAATTCCCAACCGACCAGCTTCCCGTTTTCAATCACATGCCGCATCCGGTCCGGACGCGCCACAATCACTTGCTGCAGCTTGCGACCGACTTCCGGATACGGAACTTTCACCAGGGCCGAATCGTCCAGAATCCAAAACGTCTCACCGGCGAGTTTGTTCCATCCGATCGACGCCTGGACAAAATCGGAGTAACCAAGTCCCGCCATTGGCGACCGCAAAAACGATTGCATGCCCGGAACATCAATTTCTTGTTCTTTGGCCGTGCGATATGCCCGAATCCGTTTCACCGAACCTAAACCAGTGCGGACCATCGGCGCGGCGATCCGGCGAGACTTCAACCCGGCCACTTCCTGGTTAGGCCGATAGAAACACGGCTGCACGCTCGCGACTGGTCCAGCGACCTTTTTGATTGCCGCCTGCACCCAAACCGAATTCTTGTAAGGATCGTAAAGCTTCTCTTGGCTGCCGTATTCAATAGCGTGCGAGAAGTAATACGCCGGAATCCCCATGCCTTTCTGAGCCATCTGCCCGCCCACATTTCGCTTCCTGCGCGAGGGCTTAGGCATGCAAACCTCCTTCAACTGTCAAAAATCCGGTTTCCACCACTGCTCTAGTCCCAAAAAGGCATCGATTTAAACGGGTTGCATTCGCGCATAAAGCCCTTGCAAACGATTTGTGTGTCAAAATGCGTAGGTCGGGGCGCGCGGGCCTCCAGTAACGCCACAGGCGCAAAAACCCTGTTTCAGGTTTAGGTGCCGATCCGAAAGCCGGGTCGGACGCCGGATTACCCCCGTTCAGGGCCATTTGGAATGCCCTGCAAAAGTCCCGGCACGCCCGCCCAGGGAAAGCTATCCACCAAGAACCACCTTGTTTAATAGCAGTGTGGCCCCTGCGCTGAAGCGTGCCGGTTAAAAAATTCCCGGAGTCGCACACGCGGTCCGGGTTCGATGGACGAACCGATGCGCCTAACTCCCCCTTCGCGGGGTTTGCGGGAGCGCTTTGATTCTTGCCAGCCCAGCAGCCGGCACACGACGCCATCGCGCCATGCTTATGATATCCCGCAAATTTTCCACGTCCTTGGCGTGTTAAAATTTGAAATCCGAAATTTGATATTTGAAATCTCATGTTCAGATAAGCGCCGATGAAAATTCCACGCCGCCCGGCTTGCCAGCAAACAGGGCCAGCGCCAGTGCCCAGAACCGATCCGAATGGCCGTTCTTCGTGCGCTCACCTTCAAAACGAACGTTGCCGCTTGTCGTCGTTGTCTTTCGGATCGCGCGCAGGTCAGATCGGACGAACTTGTCGTTAGGGACGCGGATGGTGCGATCCTCAAACGCGGAACGGACCGGGTAAGCCATTTCCTCTTTCGATTGTTGCGTAAACTTGACCCCTTCGACTTTGTATTTCCCGAATCGCATCTGCGCGCGTTCCGCGAACTGACGGCCGATCCCGTTTTGATCGATGCAACAGCGTCGCACTTTCGGATGCTCCAGGATCGAGTAGAGAACCTGTTCCTGGCTGTCGAATGTTTGTCCCTTAATGCAGATCACCCCACGCGTGAAATAAATGCCCGCGACTTTTTCCAGAATCCAGATGACGGTCAGATCGTGATCGCGTCCGACATCAACGCCGATATAAACCTCGCCCGTCATATCATCGAGAGCGGTTTCCCAGGCTTCCTCCGGTTTATATTCACACCCGGCAATCAGGTCGTAAGAAAGGAACGCGGAATTGTCGTCGCTCGGGTTGCAGCAGAATTCCTGTTGAAAACTTTCCTCATCCGGACACCCCGATCGGATGAAGTTGAAATAATCCGCTTCATCCATTTGCTGACGCTCGTCGTCTTCCGGAAGCTTGCTTTGCAGCTTGTAAAGAAATCCCTGGTCGAGTGCCGTCTGTAGCGTAACCGTGTGGAGCGAAAACTTTTTCGGGTTGCCCTTGTGCTTGATCTCCGCGATCAGTTCATTGAAGAAATTTGCGGACCCGCGATGCGTTGAGAAAATTTCCAGCGAACCGCCCCACGTGATGCCAGGGAACGCGATTGCGTAGAGCTTGCGCGGATCGGGATGCAGCGCGAATTCGTCCAGAACACGATCACCGCGCTTGCCTGCTTGCGCGTCCGGATTCGAAGACATCGAGTTCAGCCGTAACCCATTTGAAAACCGCAGGACATACGCGCTGTGTTTGCCCTCATCGATCAGCCGCTCGCCCAAATCTTTCGCGCCGAGATTCACTACGCCCGCAAAATTCTTGCAATCTTCCAGGAAGAGCCGCGCTTGAATGTCGTCGCGCGAAGATATCCACGCATCGCCGCGCGCACCTTTTGCACCTTTGCGACGAACCAATCCGTAAGCCGTGGCCCACGTCCAACCGATCTGGCGCGACTTCTCGCCAAGTTTAAGACGCGAAAGGTCCTTAACCCACTTTGCTTGATATGGCAGCAGTACTGTGTTGCGCGCAGGAATGCATTTCGCTTTGCCCGCAAAAATCTTCGCTTCATTTTCGCGGTAAAATTCCTCTGCAGGATCGGGCTGTTGGTTTTCTTCGCTCATAACAGATTCACCGCCTCTTCCATAGTTCGCAAAGTTTCCGGAGAAATACCGCCCTGGCTCTTCAGCGCGTTCAGGCTCTCTTCGATTTTCTGTTTCTTTTCCGCAACCTCGTCCTTGTATTTCGACAGCTTCAGATCGAACTCCTTCTGCGCTAGGTCCAGCGCTTTTTGATCCCGTGTCTGATCCTTGGCTTTCAGCACGAGGTCGAATAACCGTTTCACATCCGCCGCTTTCGCACCGGGGGAAACCGCTAATTCGAAAGCTTTCTGCGAAATGGCCGCGATGGTTGCTTCGTCGAAGCTCCCCGGACTCTTGCGTGCGTCGGATGCAATGTCCTGCGACAAGCCAACCGCTCGCGCACGCCGCGCCAATAATGCCGGCCCACAAACTTCCTGCCAAAACTTCACGAAGCCTTTTGTATCGATCCGAACCTGATACTCTTTTTCCACGAGAGCCTGCACCTGGTGATATGGAATTCCGTTGAGCAGCCATTCGGCGATTTGCGCCTGCTGTTCTTCTGGCAACGAAAATATTTTTCCAGTCGGCTTTCTCATTCATTTGAAGCTTTCGGAACGACATACTCCTGAAATCCGATTACAACCCCGCCGTCGAGTTGCACCGCAATTTTTGATCCGGTAAACGGTTCGAGGACACCGTTCAGGATTCCCAAAATACCGACGCTGAATTCATCGCCAGAGTTAGCGACCTGAATCGTTGGATGACTGGCAAGTTCCGCGTTGCAACTGACTCGTAAAGCAATCAACGCTGAGACTGCAGCCGGATCAGCAACAACCGCGTTGTTCAAAACCCGAAGTGCAATTTGAATTTCTGGATTCATTTTTGCGCTGTTAGTTTTTCTTCAAAATCTCCGCACGCCCCAGCGCCGTCAGTTTCGCAGTCGGCTCTTCGTCCTCATCACGCGGTCGGATGATTTGTTTCCTCGCTTCCATATTCGCCATCACTTGTTCGAAATCGAACTCCGTCGCGGGCGGCTGCACCGTCATATTCAATTGCGCCAGCGTGATTCGATCCTTCACCAGGTGCGGCTCGCACTGGTCCAGAATTTCTGCAATGCCGCGCTTTAAAATGTTTTGGCGAATAAGGTTCATGGTGCGATGCCGGGGTTCGGCTTCATTTGTTCATTTGGTCGAATTGTCCCTGCAAACGGCTCACGCCTTGAACGACATCATTGACCCGCTCGTGAATCTTCAATTGGCTGTCGGCGTTTGCTTCCCGCAAGTCCTTCACGTCCTGCAACACTTCCCTCCGGAGTTCATTGACCTTCGCCTCGATCGCGGTCGGGATGCTGCGCGAGATCGCGTTTGTCTTCGCAAAAAGCTGGTCGTGTTGCGTTTTGTTTTCCGCGATATGTTCATCGACGCGTTTCGCCAGGCTGCCGTGATTCACATCGATCACCTCATTCGGCGGTTGCGGTTTCTTTCCACGCAAAATTGCATAGCAACCAGCTATCGTCAGAAAGAAAACCCCGAGCCATGCCAGGCACTCCATGAACGGAGCCAAAAGTTTTGGCGCTTGCGCGTATTCCATTACGCCGTCTCCTTTTCCATCTCTGCGTCTTTGCGTTGATTCAGTTCCACCGGAATCGACAACGCCAGATCGCGATAACGTTCCATCGAGTGATCAGCCAGGAGCGCCAACTTCCCGTTCTTCCATTCACGGCAAAGGCCGTAGATATCGCTCGGCAACTTCGAAAGCGTTGATGCGTTGAAGTGCGGTTTGTTCCACGCATCGAAAAAGATTTCGTTGCCCGCATGCCGATATGAGCCAAGCAGCCACGGCACACGTGGCACAACATCTTCAGCGTGCACCATTCGCCAGGCGAATTTCCCGGCGATCCGTTCAAACATCCGCGCACCTGCAGAGTTCCACACACGCGGTTGCCCAAATGTGTAGAGCCCGGATGCAAAACCAGCTTCAGCCCACCATTGCGCCGCAACCATCGCCAGCGCGCCACCGAGCGAATGACCCGTGAAAGTGACGTATTGATTCGTCTTGCGATATTCGATCAGCTTCGCGAAGAGTTGGTCCTTCACCGCAATAAAAGCCTTTGCGAATCCGGCATGGAGCTTTTCTGAACCGGCACAAGAAAAAATATTCCAACTCCATTGCTTGATTTCGGCATCTGTCAACCAATCACGCAACGAGGAGGTTCCACGGAATGCCACGACCAGGGACCGCGCATCGCCTGCAATATACAATTGCGTATCAGTCGCCTTATCGTTGATGACCGTGCAACGATCCGCCGCGACTCGCACCATTGCGGATTTGATTGCATCTTCGTCCTGATATGCCCAAAGCGACGCAAACGCGCTATGGACACAAACGTCGCGTTGAAATTCAGTTGAGGGTCGAAGCAATAACATCAGCGCATCCTCGGGGTTTGAAGTTTGGTGACGACTCGCTGTTGCCCTGTTTGAATTTCCGGCAGCTCCACCCCATCAAAACAAACGACCGTCACCGTGAAAAATTTCTGAGCAGAATCAATCGGCACCTCACAACCGTTTGTCGCCGTCGTCGCGAAAAATTCCCAGGCGGCATGTGGAGCAACCGCGTCGCAATCATAAACGTTATAAGTCGCCACCAGATCGGGACGCTCCTCATCCCACATCAACAGCCGCGCCTGGCACGAAATGCCGAGGATCGCGACCGTTAATGTGAGAAGTTTTTTCATGAGAGCTCTCCGCGTGATCGACGCGTTCAGCTATTTCGCAGTTGCGGATGCCGGTTGTGCAGTGATTGCCGGTGCCGTTGCAGCTTGTGAGCCAGGCGAACCGCTGATCGGATTGTTCAAACCCGTCCCGGCATTGATCGGTTGATGTTGTCCGCCGAGCAATGTTGCGCCGCCCTGGTCCGTGGCGAACGTCGAAGTCATCGCCACATTGCCGAACACGGCCGAGTGCGCGTTGACTTCGTAACCGGAAACAACCACCGGCGCTTTCGTCACATCCGTCGCATTCGCGTTCGTCGCGTTCAAACCGGTCGGAACCTTCAGGTATTCGACCTGTTGTCGACCGATTTCCAGCTCCGGAGTCTTATCGACTTGCGATTGACCGATGCGGATGCCGGTTGTCGTGACGACAATCCTCGTGACATCTTTTGTGTTGATAGCGGTGGAACACCCGGCCAGAAGGCCGGCCAAACAAACTGAAGCAATGATTAATTTCATTGCCCGCGATTAAATAGGAAGTGCGCGCAAGCCGTTAGTTCACCAGCCGCTGTATTCGGTCCATCCGTGAATCTTTGAGAAGACTTTCAGAAGTTCCCCGAGGTCCCACTCAGCCGTTCCTCAATCTGCAATAAAAATGGCCCGCAACGCTTTCGCGCAGGGGCCACGTCGCGAACCTTACAACGCGACGCGTACCCGTGTCAATCGCAGTTCAATTTCCCCCATGCGAAGGCGCATGCATGCAATAAAAGTTCGCCCCGTTATTTCCGCACCAGGACAAAGCCGCCGCCTCGCTATCGAACCGCATTGGCCGCAGCGATCGTCCGTCAAACAGCAGCGCCGTCGTCGGTTTCTTCGTTTCGTGCGAACCGGAAGTTCCGGTGAATTCCATGATCAATGTTTTGTTCCCGCCCAATAATTGCGGTAAACTTTTCTTGCGTTGATGACTCATGCTTACTCATGTGTTGTTAGCGTTGGCCCGGCGTGCTCGTAACACGTCGGGCCTCTGCGTTAATTTAGGAAACTGAAATCAGTTCATTGTTTGACAGATCGACACTAGCAAACCAGAACCCTTGTTTGCCTTTGGCCGGGATCGGCGTCCTGAATCGTTTCACATTTGCAAACTCCCAGGCAAACCGACCTCGGCTGAAATCACCGAACCCACGCGCCCGCTTGCGCTGTTGCGCTGTCATCTCTTCGGTCTTGTAACAGCCGATGATATCGCCCATGCCGACGAACGCACCAAACGCGAGTCGATCCACCATGTGTGCAGTGCTCATGATCGGGAACGCGGAATTGAAATCTAGCGGGAAACCAAATAGCGGCGACAATCCTTGCCGGTAATCTTCGCGGCCCCAGCACTGGACCATTTCCCACATGACCATCCGCGCCGACGCGTGAATAAGAATTGTGCCACGAACGTTCGTCGCGCGCCCTCGCGTCTCAAACGGCTTCGCGCCTGTCACGATCAGCGATCCATGCGGTTGCCAAAAAGAAAGTGCTCTCATATTTTTTGTGTCTCTGCGTTCATTCCGATTTCGCGTATTTCGCGTATTTCGCGGTTAAAAATTCACTGCTTGCATCTCTTTGATTCGCTCCGCGCCGCCGCCTGATCCGAGGACAAACCCCTCAACAGAACACGAGTTTGTTCGATCTCCAGTCACGTACAGCACAAAGCCATTCGACACTGCCAACACGACGTTTGTTTCGGATTCGTCTTTGAACGGATTGCGAGAAGTGTGCGACCGCCAAACTTCCCCAGGCGTAATCTTCGGAGCTAGCATCTGAGTGATTTTGAAGGCTAAAACAGTGCCGATAATTACCGAGACAACGACAATTGGCAGGAAAACTATCCAATCGATTTTATTTTTATTTTCAGTGCTCATATCAAATCTCCATTTCAAATCTGTCGTCGCATCACATCTTTCGCGAAGGCCGACGCTCGCGGTCTGCTGCTTGTCACTAACACCTCGTCACGTAACCGTTCCTCTGCCTTTCTCATCATTTCGCCGTAGTCATACGCATCGCGCGTATTCTGCTCCAAAATGATTTCGTAACGCTCGCGCAACTTGAAATCGTTCAGCGACCGCAACCAATTCTTGAACCGTGGCAGATCAGGTGGATCAGACAGCGACGCGATCGCGGTAACCAGGTGTTCACGTTCCTTCTCGCTCATTTCACACCACACTTGCGTTTCGCGTATTCAAAGATGCCCGTCCACTGTTGCGCCCAATCTTCACCGATCATCCAGCGCCAATACTTCATCGGCACCTCGCCAAGCTTTTGCCCTTGGTGCTTTCCAAACGTCATCAGGTCGTCATCTGACAGTGCCGTGTTCGTCTCTCTTTTCATTTCGTTCGATGTTGAATGTTGAACGTTGGAAGTTGGACGTTCGCTTTTTATTTCCACCTGCTCCCGAATCCTTCGCGCTCGCAAATCCCGATTTTTCCCCGCTCGATTACCGTAGAAAAAACTCATACTCACGCGACGTTGATTGCCTGCTCAAAACTTGTCGTCAGGTAATGCGGCGCGAGCCCGCCGAACATCGAAATGAAGATCGGCTTGCCATCCATGATGTCGCGCAATTCCTCCGCAGTCGGAGTCCACGCGACGACAACGATATGAACGCCGTCGCACGAGCCACTGCGCACTTCACCCGCAAATGCCGGGATCGTTGCAACCTGACTTTCCGTCATGTCTTTCGGCGGGCCATACTGCGTGTTTGCTTCCGGAAAATTTATCGGTGTCATAAAATCAGTTACGCTTTGCCTGCGTAAATACCTCTTCGTAAAACGCGATCATCGCCGCGCGAGACTCTGGCGAAAGTTCCACAGGCCAAATCGATGGATTGTCGATGACATTAGTAATTGCCAGGCGAAGTGGAACGGCGGCTTGAATCTGCGTTGCAATCAGCCGATTCACTTTCGTGAAGAATGGTTTGTTTCGCTTAACGATTTCTGAAAATTCTTGGTCCATAAAATCAAAACGGATTATCTGTGTCGCCTGCAGCAACGGGTGTGGTTTCTGTTTCTGCTTTCAGCGAAGCAATGCGGTCCGTGAGCGTGATCGAAAGTTTCAGCAACTCATCATTCGAAAGGTCCGCAATCGTGCTGATGCCCGGCACGATCTTGAAACGTTCTTTCAAAATAGGCGCGATGTAGTTTTCCCAATTCGGCAATTCATTCCCTTCAGCGAGCAACACCCCGACTCGATTCATCACCCGACGCCGCTCGCCCGCTTCCGGATTGCCATCTTCAACAGCGCCCGAAACTTTGCCCGCCAACATCTCCAGGCGCGCCTTGATCGCGTCGAACTCTTTTGTTCGATTGATCTTCGTGAACGATTTCGGTCCGCCGAAAACCTCCGCCGCAATCTCCTTCCGTTTCGCTTCCCGATCGCGCGTCGGCAATTTGTCCCAGCCCTGATACGCGCACGCAGCCGGCCAGAGCGTGAACAGCAACAAATCATGTTGCGCCCGCGACATCTTCCAGCCTGGAAAGAGACTGCTCACGATGTGAACGCTGTATTTTGTTTCCCCCACAAGATGCGCTTCGACGTGTAATCGTAAGCATCCGGAATCGGCTTGATATCCATCTGCGCGCGCAGCTCGCGATACGCCTGCTCGGTCAAAGAAAGTTTCGGTGCGCGATACGCTCTCTTCGCTTTTTCCTTTTCCTTTTCGATCCGGCGTTGCGCATAAGGCGTCGCGACATACTTCGCGCCGATCTTCATCGAGTAGATACCAGGACGCGGTGCATGGCCGCCTTTTGCCATTTGCACCACCAACAACTTGCCCTCGTTCAACAGCTTGATCACAGCGCTTCCCGCCTGCCGTTCAGTCAGCTTCACGCCCACGGCAACCTGCCGGACCATGAACACCTCAACCGTCGCCGCATATTCCATGATGCGCTCCTTCATATTCATACCGGCATCGCCTCCTCGTGATGTTCTCGCGCCTGCTGCTGATCGAGAATCTGCAGGCAACCAGCAACACGCCCGGCATGCTCCGCAATGTCCCTGAACGCGATCCAATGCCTGATCGCGACGGCCGTCTGCAAACTCTCCATCGTTTCAACGAATTCCTTGTCCAGCGCTTCGATTTGATCCTTCGTGCTCATGCCGCCTCCTTTAACGGTTGCGCCTTTTTCGATTCGGCAGCTTCCTTCACCGCTTTCCCGAGATCCACCTTCACTGGCTTCACCGAGAAATTATTTTTTGAAACACGCACAACCCGAATCTCGGATAATTGTGCATCATTGAGTTTTTCGAGAGCATCGTAGTCGAGTTCAACCTTCTGCCTAAGACATGCCCGCAATGCCTCAGCATATTTGTTAATCGCCCTCTGCTCTTCGATCGCGCCATTAGCCGAAGCTCGCTGCCACTTCTCATCTAAACCCTTCAGCAACGCTGCTATTAGCACCAAAGTTACTTCTTCGTTTTTCGGCTCGTGTGTCGTGGACTTATGGAATTTCACCGTTCCGTAAGGCGTCTTGATACTGCGTCCTTCGGAAAACCAATCCGAATGCTTGAGCGCAATAATTTCCAGCGCCGTTTCCGATTCAGTCAGCGC
>Ga0265327_10003021_pt1 | contig 16674 bp, 15 predicted proteins | sample 41621metaG_FD_202089 | JGI IMG/M metagenome (GOLD analysis project Ga0265327, IMG submission 202089) | Rhizosphere microbial communities from Carex aquatilis grown in University of Washington, Seatle, WA, United States - 4-16-21 metaG | ecosystem: Host-associated > Plants > Roots > Rhizosphere... | reverse complement strand
GATGACGGCGTCCGGCGCCGCGCCGGCTTGAATCCAGGCATTGACCACGGCGTCGTGGAGGATGTCCAGCAGCCGGTAGGGCGCGCGCTGGCCGGGGGCAGGGTTAACGTATCCTATGCATTCGGGCTCTCCTAACAGGGAGGCCAAAGCTTAGCGCATTTTCCGCCCGCCACCCAGACGACAACCTGTCATGAAACCCGACACATCCAGCCGTTTTGCCTATATCGACATTATTTGGACCAGGCCGAATAGAGCGACATTGCGCTGGTCGATGTGGGCCGGTTGACGCGGCCTGGAATCGGCCTGTCGACGACGCAAAAACTGCTGGCGTCCATCCGCGACAAAAACAGCCTTGGCATCACCTACCGGGCAAAATCCAGGCGCATCGACCGCGACATTTGCCCGCATTCGATCATTTTCGCGAGCAACCGCTACCACGTCCGCGCCTATTGCCATGTCTCGATGTGTTTTCTCGACTTTGTGGTTTCCAGAATTGAACAGGCGTGAATTGCTGGCTGTCGACCAGAAATACGGCTTGCCAAGGTGGGTCGAAACATAGCGTTTGCCGTTGGACGATATTGACAGGGGGACAGTCCGCGCGGAAAACCGGCCATCCGGGCCTCTCCGCCAAGCGGCCGGCAAGCTTGCCGGCCGCCCCTGCCACGGCGCATGGCTTATACTGTGGCGCAAGTCCCGCCCAACCGGGCTCCGTCAGCGAGCCGCCGGCGGCGCTCAACCAGGAGGTTTTATGACGACGTATTTCATCGCCCGCCACCCCGGCGCGAAAGTCTGGGCGGAGCAGGAAGGTTTCCACATCGACGTGCTGGCCGAACATTTCGACACGGCGGTGGTGCGGCCCGGCGACCGGGTGCTGGGCATTTTGCCGGTGAATCTGGCGGCGGAGGTCTGCGCGCGCGGCGGGCGCTATTTCCACCTCAGCATGGAGGTGCCGCAGGAATCACGGGGCCGCGACTTGAGCGCGGAGGACATGCGCCGCTTCGGCGCGGCGTTGAAAGAATTCCACATCGAAGCGGCCGGGCGGAAGGCTATATGAGCAAGGCGCGCGGCCTGCTGTTGGCCGGGGCGCTGCTGGGCTTGGGCGCTTGCGACTACCTGCCGGCGGGCTTCACGCCGATTGCCGACATCCTGGGCCAACCCGCCGCGTTCGAGGGGCGTGAAGTCAAGGTCAGCGGCAAGGTTGTGGACGTCAACAAGATCCCGTTTTTGAACATCGAGCTATACACGCTGCGCGACGAGAGCGGCGAAATCGTCGTGACCCGGCCCGCCGAGCTGCCGCGCGTCGGCGAGGCGCTCGCGGTGCGCGGGCGGGTGGAAAGCCTGGCGATCCTGGGCGGCGAGGGGTTTGGCACGGCGCTGCGGGAAACCGGCCGCTTGCCTTCGCTGCCGTCGTGGCCTGCGTCCAACCCCTAAACCGGCAGGCCGACCCATGTTGAAACCGCTGTTGTTCCTGTTGCTGGCGGCGTTCGCGCCGGGGGCGTCCGCCGCCAAGGCGGTGGCGCTGGTGTACGACGACTCCGGCAGCATGGAGTCGAAAACCACCCACCGCTGGGTGCCTGCCAATTACGCGGTGCAGGTGCTGGCCGCGATGGGCGGCGAGGGCGACCGCTTGTTCCTGGTGCGCATGAGCCAGCCCGGCACCGCCCAGCCGTTCAACGGCGCGCAGGGCATCGACGCGCTATTGGGCGAGCTCAGCCGGCAGGCCCCGCCCAAGGATGCCAACACCCCTTACCAAAGCGTGCGCACGGCGATCAACGCGCTGGCCGCGTCCGAAGCCGCGGAGAAATGGCTGCTGGTGTTGACCGACGGGGCGTTTTCCGAGGAAGAGGCCAAGGGCGCGGCGGTCGAGCCCGCCGTGCGCGAGGACATCGAGCTGGCCGTGCGCCGCCAGCATGTCCACGCCGCGTTCCTGATCATCCAGCAGCCGCCGCACCGGGTGGACGGGCTTTGGCAGGCGGAGGGCGGCGCGGCGCGTTTCCAGGCCGGATCCGACGCGGAAATCCCGGCCAAGATGGAAGAAGCCGCCGACCTGCTGAACGCCCGCTCCTCGCTGAAAAGCGCCGGTGTGGCCTATGCCGCGCAAGGTGGCGAACTGCGCCTGTCCAGCCGGTTTCCGCTGCGCCATCTGATCGTGTTGCGCCAGGACGGCGAGGCGGGCAGGCTGCTGGACGCCCGCGACGCCGCCGGGCGGCCGCTGGGCCTGCGCCAGCACGAGGTGCGGGCGATCCGGCCCACGCGCGCCCTGCCCGCCGCGCATATCGCCCATATCGACCCCGGCGGCGTGGTCGAAGTCGGCGAAGACGTCATCCGCCTGCGCTTCGACGGGCCTACGCAAGCCATGCGCTTCAAGCTGCTGCCGGAGGTCGCGGTGCGCTTCGAGGCCGGGTTGAAAGACGCCGGCGGCAAGGCTTTGCAGCCGGACGCCTCGGGTGCGCATACTTTCTGTGCCGGCGACGCCGTGAAGTTTGAAACCCGCCTGCTCGGCGACGACGGCCGGCCGGTCACGGCAGGCCGCGCCGACCTCGCCCGCTTCAAAGTCGGCGTGGAGCTGGGCGGCCAATTCCAGCCGCAACGCCTGGACGCGGCAAGCTCGGGGGTTTTCTCGCTGGCGCTGTCACCCACGGAGGAGGTGGTTCTGCGCGGCATGGCCGAATACCCCGGTTATTTCCATTTTCAAACCGAGCCGCTGCGGCTGCGCCCGGTGGACTGCTCGCGCGAAGTGCGTTTGAGCGTGGACGGCGGCGGCGTCTGGCGCGGCGAGGCCGACCGCGTCGAGCAAACGCCTTACCTGGCGGTCAGCGCGACGGTGGACGGCCGTCCGGTGCCGCCGGCGGAGTTCGCCCGCTGGCAGTTGAGCGCCGAGGACGGCCAGGACGGCGCGCTGGACTGGCGGCGGGAAGGCCAGGGCTGGCGGGTCAGGCCGAAAACCGCCTGCTGCGCGTGGTGGCCGGGGCGGGCCGGCATCGGCGAGACCACTGTGCGATTGAAGCTGGCCACGCCGAATCCCCGCGACCGGATAAGCCTGCCCGATCCGCTGCGCTTTGCCGTCGCCGCGCCCGACGATCCGCTGCGCGCGTTGTGGTGGCGGGCCTGTCCGTTCGCCGCGCCGCTGGGGGTGTTGGCTTGGCTGGCCTATCTGCGGCGACTGCTGGTCAAACAGCGTTTCGCCAAAAAAGCGGGCCTGTGGATGCAACACGGCACGGAGCCGAATCTTGAATTCAAGCGCTTCCGCGGCCAGGCGAGTGGGTGGCTGCGCTGGTTCTGGCCGTCGGCGCAAGAGCGCGCCACCCTCGGCGGTTTGCGCTTCGGCGCGACCGGCAGCGGCTATGCGGTCGAGGTGTCAGGCCGTTCGCTAGGCGAAGACCACGAAATCACCGGCTGGCGCTACGACCCCCGCCTGGCGGCGCAAGGCCGTCCGCAGGCCGACGCGCGCCTGGACGACCGGGCGGATCTGGTCTTGCGGCCTGTCGGCGCGAAGCGGCGCGACGCGCGGGTGTACCGCTACCGCTATGCCCGCGACGGCGCGCGGCCGGCCGATTGGCGTTGACCCTTTAGTTTCCGGGCATAGGCCCGGCCTGTGGAAAGGCATTTCAGGAGACCATTTGATGTATGCACCGACCTTGTTGATCGGCCTGGGCGGCCTGGGTTCTTCCATCGTGCAGGCGGTTTACGCCCGCGTGCCGGAGGCGCGCCGGCCTGCCGTCCGCGTCCACATTCTCGACACCGATGTCCAGGAATTGCAGGATCCGCGCTACCGCGGGCTGCTGCGCGAAGGCCGCGTCACGCAGACCTCGCCGCCGAAGCCGGAGATTTTCGTCAAAAACGGCGACGACGACGCCGACGACAAAATCGCCAACGCATCCAGATTCCCTCTGCCTTTTCCTACCTATTGGCGCTAACATAAGCCCAGCGGCACAAAACTCCCCCTCGGTAAAGCCGCGACGTGGCAAAATCCATCTGACGGAGAAACCCGAATGAGCGCTGACCATGACTCGACCCAAGACCCCAATTCTTCTTTCCACGACACCTGCAACGGCCTGAGCGAACCCGTCGGCACCCTCACCGGCGCCGTGTTTGGCTATGGCACATATGGCGCGGCGGCGGAAACAGGCCCGCTCGCCCCGGCAGCGGCCTACGCCGTCGGCCATTACCACCTCGACGACCAAGTGGCTCAAACCGTCGGCGGCTTCGTCAACGACGGTTGGCACGACGTCTGTCACACAGCGGAAACGGTCGGCACGGGCGCGACGGTGGCATGGAATGAACTCACCCAGCAGGCCAGCGAATTCGGCCAGACCGTCGCCGACGGCGCGACCGTGGCCTGGAACGAACTCGGCCAGCAAACCGCGGAACTCGGCCATACCCTCGAAGAAACCTCCGGCACTTGGTTTGATAAGGCGGTTGATCAAGTTTCCGTGTTCTTTGGCGGCGACCCCTCAGAACCCGCGCCCTCTCAAAACGACGGCGGCTTCTTCGGAAGCGGCAGTGAAAGCCAGGCAGATGGCGGTTGGTCGCTATGGGGCGGCGGGGAAAAACCCAACACCACAGGCGACAGCCCGTTTTGGGGTGGCAGCGAAAGCGGCACCGACGCCAGCCCGTCTTGGGGCGGGAGTGATAGCAGTTCGTCCGCTGGCAGTAGTGACAGCGGCAGCAGTTCATCTTGGGGAAGCAGCGACAGCGGGGGTTCCACGTCTTCCTCGCCTTCCAGCGATGACGCCTAAACCCGAATCAAACCGCAACGACGAACCCTAACCTAAATCCCAAGCAGCCTGGCTATCCTCATGGACTCAAACGACCCCATCTATTTGCCAAATCCCGGCCAAAGCGGCAACAAAACAGGCAACAACCTGATTGCCTTGGCGCTCCCCCTCGCTAGCCTAATTGGCTCCGCCGTCAATGGGGTTTCGCAATATTTCGGTCAACGCCAACGCAAGCAAGAACTCACCCGCAGCGTCGATTCCGAATACTGGAACCGTGCGCATCTGCAAGCCAAGTTCGACACGGAACAAAAAGCCTTGAAGCAGCGTGATGACCATCATGCGGAAACCATGGCCTTCCACAAGGCGCAAGCGAAAGCCCAGGCGGAGCGAGGCTCCAACTGGCCCTTGATCCTCACGTCTGAAGAGTACACTCACAATACCGTCGCCCACGACCGCCAGCCTTTGACAGTGATGCTGTCGCCGCCGCCGGAAAACGATAAAGATTTCCGCGAAGTGGTCAAGGACATCGAAAACGAATTGCGCATTCTGTTGCAAAAGAACTATGACGCCAACGACCCCAAGCGCCCGGTCTATTTCCTCGCCAAAGCTTGGAAGCTGGGCATGGTCGGCGGCGAAGCCCCCGCCAGGGTATTGCATCACGCGCTGCACGAAGCCGACGCGCCCACCCTTATCGTCGATCTGGAAATGACCGACCGCGACCTGCGCATCCATACCCATTACTGGGGCATCGGGCAAACCAACGAACTCAGAGACACCGCCTGCGACATTGCCTTGCCGCTGAGCGAATATATCGCTGAAGTCGCCCGCCGCCATGCCCGTGAATCCTACCAAGTCGCCATGGCCTTGGGCAAAGGCGCGAAAACTTCGGAGATTGATGAAAGGAACTGGATCATCCTGCAAAACGAAGAAAAGTTGCGCCAGAACCCGCAATTGAACCCAAACTATTACGTCAAAGACTACGCCTTCAATACTGAATATCTGCGCGAGGCAGTGCGGGAAATAACCCCCGCTCTGCAATTATTGGTAGGCTGCATGGCCGACCTGTACCATCTGTGCCGCTATGGCGTAGCGCCTTATTTGCCGGTGCTATTGGAAGGGATGTTCAAGGACGTGAAGGACGAGCGGGTAAAAAGCCTGATGGAGCAAGTCACGCGGGATTACTCAAAAATGATGGATTCTTTGGCCGAAAGCCAGCCGGAATTGGGGCCGGTATTCCATCTGGAAATGGCGGAGGCGTTTAGTGGGTTGACTGATGTTCGGCTGTGCGAAAGCCATGTTCTTAAATCTTTGCGGGCTTGGCGGACAGTGCGCGGGGCAGAGGAGGCAACTGGCGATGCTATAGCTTTGCTGGAGGGAATAGAGGACAAGCTTCAACGTGAGGATAGAAGCTTTTTTGGTCGTATTTTTAAACTGCTAAAATTGATAATTGAATCCTTGACAAATGATAAAAAAGATGACATTGAAGCATACTCGGAATGCTTACGTTGGCGCATTAAACTGATCGACAAGATGGCTTTTTTATCAGGAAGGCTAAATCTTCTTGATCTTACTGGTTACAACATCCATGGCTGGCCTGCCGACAAGGTACAACTTCTTCAAAAGGAAACAGCTAAAGCTTTGGATAAATCGGAGATATTCCGCGATACACTCAAATCCGGCGACGAAGGCCCTGAAATGGTTGTTATACCTGCCGGTTGCTTTCTTATGGGATCACCATCAGGAGAAACAACATTTAACCCAAAATATGAAGCTCCACAGCATATTGTTACATTTTGTAAGCCTTACTATATCGGTAAATATGCCGTAACCTTCGACGACTATGATCGATTCTGTGAGGCAACAGGCCGTGTCGAACCAAAAGATGAAGACTGGGGGCGCGGATTGCATCCGGTGATAAATATCAGTTTGGATGATGTGCGCGCTTATTGTGCTTGGTTAAGTGAACAAACTGGTCATAGATACCGACTCCCTTCCGAAGCAGAATGGGAATACGCTTGTCGTGCTGGTACAGTGACCCCATTCCATTGGGGTAATACAGTCAATGAGAAATTAGCTAATTATGATCAGGCCTATATTTACTATGAAGGCACCTCAAGGCTAAAGCCAGAATATGAGCGTTCTTATGTAGCCGCTACTAAACTTAGGCCACTAAAGAACATGCCGGTCAACCACTTCTCACCTAACCATTTCGGTCTTTACCAAATGCATGGTAATGTTTGGGAAAGATGTGAAGACTATTGGCACGACTCCTATGAAGGTGCCCCAGATAATGGCTGTGCTCGTGATTGTTGCAGCACAGCTCAACGTGTTATTCGCGGAGGTTCGTCGAAGGCAGAGCCGGAGAGACTTCGTTCGGCTGCACGTGCAATAATTAATGATAGAGGATATATGGATATTGGCTTTCGTCTCGTCCGAGATATTTAACTTTAATCGCGATGGTTGGGCAAACAGCTCATAGCCAGGTAGCCAGGTAGGGTGGGCAAACGGCTTCATCGTTTGCCCTGTCAAGGCCCTGCTCGGTTCGGAGGAAAATCGCAACCTGCTGGTGCATTTCCTCAACGCGGTATTGTCCGATGATTTGACCTCGCCGATAGCCGAGGTGGAAATACTCAATCCATTTGCTGGAACTGAAGAATTTCACGGTGGAGCGGATCGAAACCGAGGAACAACGCTGGCTGAAGTTTCACAAAGAGGGTGAAAAACTGGACGACACGGCGCTACCGGATTGGATGAACACTGACGAAATGAGGCAGGCCATGAACACCTTGAAACTGTTTTCCGAGAAAGAACGCGATTATTTCGCCTATCAAGCAAGGCAAAACTATCTGCGCGAGCAGCGTACCTTGCAAGTGGAGAGGGAGGAGATTCTGCGGGAGATGGAACATGTCCAGCAGGAGATGGAGCATGTCCAGCAGGAAATGGAGCAAATTCGGCAAAACATGGAACATGTTCAGCAGGAAAACGAGAAGATGCAACAAGATTTGGAGCAGGAACGGATAGAAAAACAAACCGCACAGGCGGAAATTGAACGGCTCAAGGCGTTGCTGGCCCAGTCTAATCAAACTCCATAACCAAGCAGGATGGAGTTTGTATCTCCGTCATTCACGTTTTGTGAACCGACCATGTGCTGCAAACCTACCTGCCCGGCATGACCGCCGTGATCGCCGGGCGCACCTTCAAAATCAAGCGCGTCGACTGGGCGGGCGGGGCGGTCTACGCCAGCCACGACGACACGCTGTGGCAGCCCGACTACCGCCCGGCCCGCCAGGTCGCGTTGCACACCCCTGCCGGCCAGCGCCGCCACAGCGCCGTGGCCGGGTATCCGGTGACTAACGCCAAACACGGCTACCGGATCGACAAGACCTTTTGCCGGCTGGATTTCAGCGTCGGCACGCCGGGCTATTACGAATCCGCCGACCAGTGGGCCAGCCCGCCGCATTACCACGAGTCGCCCGCGGATCTGCCCGCCCGCCGCTACCGCGCGGGCCGCGCCGCGCGGCTGCGCCTGCTCGCCGCCGACGGCCAGGCCAGCCGCTTGTCCGCGCCCGCCGCCGTCGCGCTCGCGGCCTGGCTGAACGAGGCGGCGGCGCTGCTGTTCCCGGAGACGGGCCGGTTCCTGGTCGCCGTCGCCGACGCCGCCGCCCACCCGGCCAGCGAGCCCGCGCAAGGCATCGTTCCCCGGCTGTCCGGCGAAACCGAGGCGGACAACAGCGTCTGGGTGTTCGAGGACTCCAACGCCGACCTTGGCCTGGCCCGCGCCGTCGCCGACCACTGCCGCGCCATCCTCGACCTGTGCGGCGACTACCTCGGCTGGCTGCTGGAGGAAAACGCGCCCGAGGCCCGGCCCGGCGCGCCCGCCTGCCTGGAAAACCAGATCCTGCCCGCCGCCGACTTCTTCCGCTACGGCGGCGCGGCGCGCGACCCGGCGCTGGGCTTCGAGGCGCTGCTGGAGGCGCTGCGCCCGCTCGCGCCTTGGTTCGGCGCGGACGCCCTGGGCCTGCGCCGCCGCCAGTCGCTGAAGACCGGCGCGGCGCTGGCCCTGGTGGAGGGCGGCGCCGCGGCGGAGGCCGCCGACTGCGATTTTTGCGGCGCGCGCATCGACGGCGGCGCGTGGCAGACCCTGCCGGAAGATGGCCGCGTCCGCTGCCTGGACTGCGCCGCCTGCGGCGTGGACACGCTGGCGCAGTTGCAGGCGCTGTACGCCGTGGTGCGCGATTTTTTCACCCAGACCTTGCGCGTGGCGCTGGCCGAAAACATCGCCGTCAAGCTCGCCAGCCAGGCCGGCCTGGCCCGCCGCGCCGGACGGACGTTCATCCCCACCGCCGGCTTCGACCCGCGCGCGGTCGGGCTGGCCGTCGCCCGCTCCGCGCTGGACAGCCGCCAGCGCCATGAAGTATGGATCGAGTCCGGCTTTTCGCCCGAAGAAACCGCCGCCACGCTGGCCCACGAACTCGCCCACATCTGGCAATATAACAGCCTGGATCATGAAGCCATGCGCCGGGACAGCGGCAACCTGCTGCTCGAAGGCCACGCCGTGTGGGCCGCCCGCGCGTTCCTACGCGAACAGGCCGCCCGCCCGGCGGCCCTGTTCGACCCGGCCCGGCTGCGCCGCGTCGGCCAAGCCGTCGAAGCGTCAACCCGGCGCGACGACGAATACGGCCAAGGCTGCGCGCTGCTCGCCGAGTTGTCCGCCGGCCGCGAGCCCTTCGGCTGGCTGCGGCGGCGCTACCCGCGTTGAACGGCCAGTCTTGATGATTAGAGTTTCTGATGCTGTTGGCAGGTTTGCATAAAAATTCTGCCATGAATCTGGCGCTGATTGATTTTATTGAGGAAATCGGCGATTTTGGAGCGTGTTGCGGCGTTTGTGGCCAGGAAGCAACAAAACCCGCGCAAACAGGCTCCGCAGGCCTTGACAGCCGCGGCCTCCAGAGGGTACTGTTTCCGACCTCCCCTGATGAAGAAGGGATGATCCTGTAAGGGCGGGTTCCCAACCCGCCCCTGCAACCGCCCGCGCAAGCCGCACAACCCGCTTCCCGCCGCCCTGCCCTGCCGCTATACTGCCGGCATGGATCACGACCGCAGCTACAAACTGATTTTTTCCCACCCCGAAATGGTCGAAGACCTGCTGCGCGGTTTCGTCCACGAGGACTGGGTGCGGGCGCTGGACTTCGCCACGCTGGAGCGGGTCGGCGGCGGCTATGTCACCGACGACTTGCGCGAGCGCGAAGACGACATCGTCTGGCGGGTGCGCTTCGGGCAGGATTGGCTGTATGTGTATTTGCTGCTGGAATTCCAATCCAGCGTGGACCGCTTCATGGCCGTGCGGATGCTCGGCTATCTGGCGCTGCTCTACCAGGATCTGATCCGCGGCGGCCAATTGACGGCGGACCGCCGCCTGCCGCCGGTGCTGCCGGTCGTGCTGTACAACGGCAAGCCGCGCTGGAACGCCGCGGAAGACATCGCCGAGCTGATTGTCGAAGCGCCCGGCGGCTTGGAACGCTACCGCCCGCGCCTGCGCTATCTGCTGCTGGACGAGGGCCGCTACGCCGACGGCGAGCTGTCCGCGCTGCGCAACCTGGCGGCGGCGCTGTTCCGGCTGGAGAACAGCCGCGCCCCGCAAGACGTGGAGCGGGTGCTGGCGACGCTGGCCGAGTGGCTGCAAGCGCCGGCGCAGGCGTCGCTGCGGCGGGCGTTCACGGTCTGGCTGAAACGGGTGTTCCTGCCGGGGCGCATGCCCGGCGTGGACTTTGAAACATTGAACGACCTGCACGAGGTGAGAAGCATGTTGGCAGAACGCGTGATCGAGTGGACCGAGGAATGGAAACAGCAGGGCTTGGAGGCTGGCTGGCAAAAAGGCCTGCAAGAAGGTCGGCAGGCAGGCCTGCAAGAGGGCTTGCAAGAAGGTCGGCAGGCAGGCTTGCAAGAGGGCCTGCAAGAGGGCCTGCAAAAAGGGCAGCAAGAAGGCGAAGCCGCGCTGCTGTCGCGGTTGTTGGAGCGCCGTTTCGGCGCGGTGGACGAGACGCTGCGCCGCCGCGTACACAGCGCCGACGCCGACACGCTGCTGCGCTGGGCCGACCGTTTGTTGAGCGCGGCCAGCGCGGAGGAGGTTTTGCGCGACTAAGCCCTCGCCGCCATTCGCCAAGCCAAACCGGAGTGCAAGATTCATCTTGCGCAGGGCGCAAGCCCTTGAAAAACAGGCGCAAGATAAATCTTGCACTCCAAACAATCGACGGTTAACTTCATGGCAGCAGCCCTCGGCAAGCTTGCCAACCTGGCCGGACGGCGCGAAAACCGGCATACTTCGGGCCATGTCCCCATCCAGGCACCGCCCATGAACCCCACGCTGCCCGTCGCGGCCTTCCAATTCGACTACCACGCCGAACAGCCCGGCGGCCTGCCCGCCTACGCCGGCTCCGCCTGGCGCGGCGCGTTCGGCCATGCGCTGAAGCGCACGGTGTGCGTGGTGCGTGATGTCGCCTGCGCCGACTGCCTGCTGTACCGCAGTTGCGCCTACCCCTATATTTTCGAGACCCCGCCGCCGCCTGGCAGCGCCAAGCTGCGCCACTACACCGCCGCGCCGCATCCGTTCGCGCTGGCGGTCGGGCCGGACGGCGCGCAAACGCCCTACCGGCTGGGCGTCCACCTGTTTGGCCGGGGCTTGCAATACCTGCCTTACATCATCCACGCCCTCGACAAGGCCGGGGCGCACGGCCTTGGTAAGCAGCGGCGGGCGGTGTTCAGGCTCGCCGAAGTCAGCCAGCAGGACGGCGGCGGCGACTGGCACCGCATCTTCGCGCCGGGGCTGGCCCTCTCGCCGCGCGGGCCGGTGGTGCCGACGCCGCCGCCCGTGCCGAAGACGCTGCGGATCGAACTGCAAACCCCGCTGCGCCTGCGCCGCGAAGACCGCGCCGTCACCGCGCCGGATTTCCAGTTTGCCGACCTGTTCAGCGCCTTGCTGCGGCGCGTCTCCCTGCTGACCTATTTCCACACCGACACCCCGCTGGAGACCGATTTCGCCGGGCTGACCCAGGCGGCCAAAACCGTCCGCCTGCTGGCGCCTGACCTGGTCTGGTGGGATTGGACGCGCTATTCCACGCGCCAACAAGCCAGCATGGACATGGGCGGCCTGCTCGGCGGCTTCGGGCTGGACGGCGCGGAGATCGAAGCCTTCTGGCCTTATCTTTGGCTGGGGCAATGGACGCTGGTCGGCAAGGCCGCGACGATGGGCCTGGGGCGCTACCGCATCCACATCGACTGAGCCGGCGGGAGCGCCTTGCCAGCACGGCCCGTTTTGCGATGACGCCCGGCCGCGGTTGCAAACCGCTCCCACGACGACGCGACGAAAAACCGCAAGCTTGCCCGCCCGCCCGACGGCCTGATTCCGCGCTAAGCTCCTCCGCCATCACAGCTTCAAGCACGGCATCCCGCTGCTGTTCGCCGGCGCGGGCGGCGACTTGCGCGGCTTGTTGCTGGCCTGCGAAGACCGCCACGCGCAGCGCCAGCGCCTGCAATTCCGCGCCGCCGACGACCCCGGCTTCACACTGGCGCTGGCCCGCGCGCTGGTGTCGGGCAAGATCGCCAACAGCCGCGCCGTGTTGCAGCGCTACGCCCGCCGCCACGCGGGCGCGGGCGTGGAAAGCCATGTCCTGGAACTGTCCGCGCTGGCCGGCCATGTCCAGGCCGCCGCCGACCTCGACGCCTTGCGCGGGTTTGAAGGCGCGGCGGCCAAGGCGTATTTCGACGGCTGGCGCGCTCTGCTGCCGCCGCCGTGGACGTTCGGCCCGCGCGAAAAACATCCCGCGCGCGACCCGGTCAACGCGCTGCTGAACCTGGGCTACAGCCTGCTGTACCAGAATATGCGCACGCTGCTCGCCGCCGAGGGCTTGAACCCGGCCTTGGGATTCCTGCACGTCCCCGGCGACGGCCACGCCGCGCTGGCCTCCGACCTCATGGAGGAATTCCGCGCCGTGGTGGTCGACGCGCTGGTGTTTGGCGATTTGCTCGGCGGCAAGGGCTTCCACCCGGACGATTTCACGTTGGACGCCGCCGCGGAATGGCCCTGCTCCATCAAGCCCGCGCCTTTGCACCGCTTCCTGGAAAAATTCGAGGCGAAGATGAACAGCCCGTTCAGCCATCCCGACGAGCCTGGGCAATTGGACTTGCGCCGCGCCCTGCAGCGCCAATGCCGCCACCTGGCCGAAACCATTGCCAACCGGGACGCATACCAGCCGCTGCGGATACGCTAAAACCCCCTCTCCCCGCGGGAGAGGGTTTTATAATCAAGAGGTTTCCTAAACATGCTCTGGGTCATCGCTTACGACATCCCCTGCGACCGCCGCCGCGGCCGCATCGCGGCGATCCTGCAAAACCACGGCGCGCGGGTGCAGTACAGCGTGTTCGAGTGCCATTTGACCGCCTGGCAAAGCCGGCAGTTGGAGCTTGAATTGCTGGCCGTGTTGGAGCCGGACGAAGACAGCCTGTGCTGGTACCCGCAATGCCGCTGGTGCGCCGAACAACGCGAGGCGCGGGGAACCGCGGTGCTCACGCAGGATTTGGGCTATATGTTGCTGTGACCGTTTGCGCCCCGCTTCCCGCGTGGGTCAAAGCTTGCGGGCAATTGCCAAGCGCGAGGACAATATTCATGAGCGAAGACAGCGCCCTTTACCTGGTCTGTTACGATGTCGTCAAGAACCGCCGCCGCTACCGGCTGGACAAGCTGTTGAAAGGCTACGGCCAGCGCGTCCAGCGCAGCGTCTTCGAGTGCGAGCTGGACGCGGAGCGGCTGGCGGATCTGAAAACCGCCGCGCTGAAGCGGATCGACGAGACGGAAGACCGGCTGCACATCTACCGGCTGTGTGGCAAGGACAACCGGGGCGTGAAAACCTTCGGCCTTGCCAAGCGCATCGTCCACCCGGATCATTACATCCTCTGATGCAATTGTCTGCCTGCATAATAAATTCTACATGAATCTGGCGATGATTGATTTTATTGAGGAAATCGGTGATTTTGAGGCATGTTGCGGGGCTTGTGGCCGGAAAGCAACAAAACCCGCGCAAACAGGCTCTGCAGGCCTTGACAGCCGCGGCCTCCAGAGGGTACTGTTTTCGACCTCCCCTGATGAAGAAGGGATTAAGACTCCGACGTATACTGTGAAGCCGAGACAAAAAAGTTTCCGACCTCCCTTGATGAAGGGGCATCAAGACTGCATCCGTGTTTCCCCGTGCGAGCTTTTTGGGCTCTGAACCGGCCCTGGCGAAGGAGCGATTAAAGGCCGTTGCCGCGGCCTGGCGGCAAGCTTGCCGCCAGGCCGCGGCAACGCCTGGGCGGGCTATACTGAAAGCCCGAAAACCTTCACGCACAGATCAGGAACCCCGTGAGCCATTACCCTCGACGCATCCTGCTGGCTGTCACCGGCTTGTCTCCCCAGATCGTCACGGAGACCCTGTACGCCCTGGCCCAGCACCCCACGCAGCCGTTTGTCCCCACCGAAGTCCACCTGATCACCACGCGCGAGGGGGCGGAGCGCGCCCGGCTGGCTTTGCTGTCCGACGAGCCGGGCTGGTTCCCCCGCTTGTGCCGCGACTACCGCCTGCCCGCCATCGCGTTCGACGAATCCCGCATCCACGTCCTCAGGGACGGCGCGGGCGATGAGCTGGACGACATCCGCAGCCACGCGGAGAACCGCCAGGCGGCGGACTTCATCACCGAGACCGTGCGCGATCTGACCTGCGACCCGGGCAGCGCCTTGCATGTGTCCATCGCCGGGGGCCGCAAGACCATGGGCTTCTATCTCGGCTACGCGCTGTCCTTGTTCGGGCGCGGGCAGGACAGCCTGTCCCACGTGCTGGTGTCCGAGCCGTTCGAGTCCAGTTGGGATTTCTTCTACCCCACGCCGTATAGCCGGGTCATCACCACCCGCGACAACAAGCTGGCCGACACCGCCGAGGCCAGCGTCAGCCTCGCGGAAATCCCCTTCGTCAGCCTGCGCCACGGCCTGCCGGAACATTTGCTCACAGGCCGGGCAAGCTACACCGAGGCCGTCGCGGCGGTGAGCAAGACGCTCGGCCCGCCGAGCCTGGCCTTGGACTTGCCGGGACGGCGCATCCTGGCCGGGGGCGAGGCGCTCAGACTCCCCCCCGCCGAGCTGGCCTTGCTGGCGGTGTTCGCCCGCCGCGCCGGCGCGGGCGAGCCATCCCTTCCCGCGCCGCCGAAGGACGCGCCGGACGAGGCCTCGGCGGCGCTGTACAGGCAGGAGCTGAGGCGCATCAGCGGGGCCGACGCCGACCTCGGCCCGACCGAAAAGACCTTGGCCAAGGGCATGGACGGCGATTATTTCTCCACCCACCTTGCCAAGTTGCGCAGGCTGTTGAAACAGGGCTTGGGCGCGGCGGCGAAGCCTTACCTGATCGACGACGGCGCCTGCACGCCGCGCCGGTACCGCCTGGCTTTGCCGGCCGAGGCGGTGCGCTTCGGGTGCTTGGAATTGAACAGCCTGGCCGGCGGGGAAAACCAATGACCGGAACTTTGATCAGCTTTCTCGGCAAGGGAATCTTGGACAAAACGACGGGCTATCGAAAGGCGGACTATGTCTTCGCCGATGGCCGGATCGTCACCACACCTTTTTTCGGGCTTGCCCTCAAGCAAGTCATGCGCCCGCAACGACTGGTTTTGCTGGGGACGAAGGGAAGCATGTGGGGCGTCCTCGTGGAGCATTTGGCGGCGCAGGGCAAAGACGAAGACCTGCGGTTGGAATTGCTCGAAGCGAGCGAGCGCCAGGCCGTGACGGAAAATTTGCTGGCCCGGTCAAAACCTTTGGTGGATCAGGCGCTGGGCATCCCTTGCGACTTGCGGCTCATTGACTACGGACGCGACGAGCAAGAGCAGATCGCCATCTTGGCGGCGATCGCCAAAGCTGTGGGGCGGGAGCGTGTGACCTTAGATCTTACCCACGGCTTCCGCCATCTCGCCGCCTTGGGTCTGCTTTCGGCGTTTTTCTTGGAAAGGGTGGCGCGTTTGCAGGTGGACGGCCTTTATTACGGCGCATTGGACATGACCGAAAACGGCTTGACCCCGGTGGTTTGCCTGGGCGGGCTGCTCCAGGTGCAACGCTGGATCGACGCGTTGAGCCGGTTCGACCAAGATGGCGACTACAGCGTGTTCACGCCCTTGCTGCAAGCCGACGCCGTGCCGGAAGACAAGGCCCGCTGCCTGACCGAGGCGGCCTTCCACGAGCGCACCTTCAACCTCTCCGACGCGCGTCGGAAGCTGCAATCCTTCCTGCCGGTGTTGGACAAGCCTTTGCCAGGCACTTCCGCCTTGTTCCAAAAGCAATTGGCCGAGCGCTTGGCCTGGGCGAAAACCGGCACCTTGTTCGACCACCAGCGCAAGCTGGCTTACCTGTACCTGGAGCGGAACGATCCGGTGCGGGCGGCGATATTCGGCTTTGAGGCCATGGTGACGCAGGAGTGCCAACACGCCGGCTACGACGTGAACGATTACGAGGCGGGACGCAAACCGGCGGCGGACGCGCTGGATGCGCAAATTCGCGCAAACCGCCTGCATGCCGATTTTCAGGCGGGCTATTGGACGCTGAAGAACCTTCGCAACGCCTTGGCGCACGGCAACCCCCCAAGCATTGACCGCTATCGCAAACTCCTCTCCGATCCGAGACAGTTGGGCATCGAACTGCGCAAAGCCCTGGATTGTTTGCTGTCATGAGCGCCGGCAAGTGTTTCACTATCGCATGAATACGGTAATGGCCGACAGGAGCCGCGCTATGATGGAAAAACTCGAATATACTGTCGGCTTCAACACGCCCGTCTTATAGATGCGGTTCGCATGCCCGCTTTAGCACATTGATGCCGCCGGGGTAAAGCGCGTCCATGCCATTAGAATCCAACGCTTTAACGCTCGGTTGTTGGCGTAAATCAAGATT
>Ga0265327_10003020_pt1 | contig 16677 bp, 16 predicted proteins | sample 41621metaG_FD_202089 | JGI IMG/M metagenome (GOLD analysis project Ga0265327, IMG submission 202089) | Rhizosphere microbial communities from Carex aquatilis grown in University of Washington, Seatle, WA, United States - 4-16-21 metaG | ecosystem: Host-associated > Plants > Roots > Rhizosphere... | reverse complement strand
ACAGCACCCAGTCCCCTTCCCCCGGGGATCCGGGCGAGACTTCGGAACATCCCCCGCGCCGAAGTCGTCAGCCTGGTCGCGCTTCAGGCGATCCGCTACCCCGACGTGCGGTTGACCGGATACCGGCAGCGTCTGGAGCTCTACGCGATTCCGGGCCAGGCCAACGGGGAGGCGATCCTGGCATGCCACGCTCCGGCGTCTGAGGTCACGGTCCTGGAGCAGTGCGAGCGGATCGTCTCGAGTGTCTCGCTTGCCGGGCAGTCGACCTCTGACGTCACGCCGGACGGTGCCTACGGAAGGCGCCTGGCGGGCATCGTGGCGGGCGTGGAAAGAGCTCGCCGGGCCGCCCGGGCGCGGATGAGCCGGAGTGGGGCGGTCCAGTCGCTCGCGGCCTCCTCGGCTTCACTGGCGGCCCGCTTCCTGCACGGAGCCGGCAGCTTGGGCAACCTCGACGCACCGCCCGTGGCCGGGGCGGCGCAGGTTGCGCTGGCGCGAGCCATGATCGCCGCCGGGGGAGCCTACGGAGCGCTGGGGCAGGCAGCCCGCAAGAGGAGCCCCGGCAGATACCAGGCGGCGCGTCTGCGGGTGCAGCGGGCCGAGCGGTCGGTCGACAGGGCGCTTGAGAACTTTGCCCTGCTCGGCTACGCGGCCGGCTCGCAGCTGTAGCTCCTAGGCGCCTCTGTCGCTGAGGGCTTCCCGCTCGGCGCGGTGGGTCGGGCAGAACGCGCCGCGTACCTCGCCGCCGGCAAGGCCGAAGGCGAGCCAGGACTCACCCTGCCAGGTGAAGTTGAAGAACCCGTCCGTGAATTCGTCGCCCAATGCCTGGGTCCGGGCCCAGGCTGCCTCGGCGACCGCCGCCGGCACAACGGCACAGCAGGAGGAGCCGCCGCCGAGATGGCGCGAGGCCACGCACTTCAGGGGCCTGTCCTCGCGGCATTCGCGGGCCCTGGCGAGGCTGTTCATCTCGTTCACCACGCCGGGGCGCTCCAGGGTCGCGGCCCGGTGAGATCTGGCGTCGTGTGTGTGGAGTTGGTGCATTGGCTTTTCCTGTCGTTCCTGTCGGGCAGAGGAGCTGCCCTCTTCGGGCAGTTCATGTCGTCCTTTTGGAACGACACGGCTCATTCGAGCGCCTGCTGAAGTTCCGCGGGAGGATGTGGACGCCCGTTTGAGGTCCTGGTGGGAGAATCCCCCGATGGCCGTCCGGGGAGGGGTCCCGCCGCAGCAGGAGCGCTTCGATGCGGTGGTCGTCGGTGCGCGCCTGGCCGGCTGTGCGTTCGCCGCTCCGCTGGCCCGGGCGGGACGGCGGGTCCTGTTGCTGGACCGCATGGGCTTTCCCTCCGACCAGCTCTCAACCCACGTTCTGCTGCCGGCCGGGACCAGCGAGCTGGCCCAGATGGGGGCGCTTCCGGGGATCCTCGAGCTGAACCCCAGCCGCGTACGGTGGGTTGAGGTCCAGGCAGAAGGGAGCGTCTGCCGCGAGCGCCTCCGGGCGGCCTCGAACGGGATCGACTTCGGCGTTTGCGTTCCCCGTGACCTCCAGGATGTGAAGCTCGTCGAGGCCGTTCGCAGCCAGGGAGCGGAGGTACGCGAGCACTGCACCGTGACATCTCTGATCTGGCGCGCCGGGCGGGTATCGGGCGTTTGCTACCGCGACGGCGAAGGAGCGGAGCACCGGGTCGGCTGTGACCTGCTGGTGGGCGCCGACGGGCGGCGCTCGACTGTTGCGGCCCTGGTCGGATCCTGGAAGCCCTACCGGCTGTCGCGAAACGGCCGGGGGCTGGTGTTCCGCTACCTCGACGATCCGCTGGCAGGGACCGTCGAGGCCGAGACCTACAGGCAGTGGCGGGAGGGGGAATCCTTCGCCTTCGCCTTTCCAACGACCCCCGCCGGGCGGCTGCTGATCCTGCTGATGGGCCATCGCGACGAGGTCGCTGAGGCGCGACGCGAACCCGAGGCCTATTGGGCTCGCAAGCTGGCCCGGCACCCCGGCCTCGCCCGGCGGGTCGAGGGTGCCCCGGCGGGGTCGAAGCTCCGCTCCACGGGGGATACGCCGGCCTTCTTCCGCAGCTCCTCGGGACCGGGCTGGGCGCTGGCGGGGGATGCGGGGCACTTCAAGGACCCCGTCACGGGTCAGGGCATGCGCGACGCGATGTTCGCCGGCAGGACCCTCGGCGAGGAGGTTCTCCCTGTGATCGGCGACCAGGCCGGGCTGGACCGGGCAACACGGCGCTGGGAGGCGGCGCGGGACAGGGAGTGCCTCCCCGCCTATCACTTCGCCAACGCTGACACCAGGGTTGAGCGTCCCTCGCCTGTGATCTGCGAGCTGGTCCGCGACGCGGGCCGGACCAGCGACCCCGACCTGACCGATCTGTTCGGCCGCGCCAGGACACCCGAGGAGATCGCCCATCCCGCCCGGCTGGCCCGTCTGCTCACGATGGCCATGGTGCGAGGCGAGCGGCCTCGCGGCGAAACGCTCACGCGGGCTGCCGCCGATCTGAGGACCGGCCTTCAGACATGGCGCGAGCAGAGCGCCGGACGTTTCCGCAGCACCCGCTCGATCACCGGGTCGGAGCATCCCGGCGCGAGTTGGCCGGCGCCGCCCTCGCCGGGGGCCGGCGCGGCGGCGGAGCCGAGTCCCGTGGCGGTCGGCGCATGATCCGCATCGCCGTCGTGCAGCCGGCCCTTGCCCTGGGTGCCGTGGAGGCGAACCTCTCGCGGATCGAGGATCTCGTCCGCGACGCTCACCGTGAGCACTCGCCTTCGGTGATCGTCCTCCCCGAGGGGATCACCTCGCCGAACGTCTATGACCCGGTGATCCGCCAGGTGCCCCGGCCGGTCGACGGCCAGCCGTTCCAGCTCCTCAGCAGACTGGCCCGGGAGCTTGGCTGCGTGATCGCCGGCGGCTTCCTGGCTCAGCGGGGCGGAGACGTCTATGGCACCTACGTCCTGGCCGAGCCCGACGGCTCGGCCCACCTCCACGACAAGGACATCCCGACCGCATGGGAGCAGCACTTCTACCTGGGCGGCGACGACGCCGGAGTGACGCGCTGCGGGACGCTTGACGCCACGGTCGGGCTGATGTCGGGCTGGGAGTGGGCGCGCAACCGCACCGCCGGGCGCGTCAGGGCGGCCGGGGCTGAACTGGTCCTGGGAGGCATGTGCTGGCCCTCGATGCCGCTGAACTGGAGTGCGCCCCCCTTCGGGGTGTGGGTGCGCCGCGAACATGCGATCTGGCGCCGCCAGGCGCGAGAGCTGCCCGGACAGGTGGCCCGGATCGTCGGAGCGCCCGTCGCCCATGCGTCGCACGTCGGACCGGTCACGGGCATCACGCCGCTCGCCGGCGGGCTGAAGTGGCGCACCGAGATGCTGGGGGAGTCCCAGATCTGCGACCGCGACGGGACGATCCTGGCAAGGCTCTCACTCGAGGACGGCGAGGGCCACGTCGCGGCCGACGTCGAGCTGGGGGCGCCGCGGCCTCTCGATCCGGTCGGCGAGCGCTACTGGATTCCCAAGATGACGCTGAGCACGCATCTGGCCTGGCACTCGATGAACTCTCACGGCGCCATCAGCTACCGCTTCAACCATGCCCGGGGCCGGTTCCCCTGGCAGGAGGTTCCGGCGGGCGACCTGCCCGATGAGATTGGTCCCTCGGACGCCGCCGAGGCTCCCTCGGCTACCTCTAGGCCCTAGCGTCGTTGCGGGCGCCCGCCCGGCGGGTGCTGCAGTCGGCGAGCCGCAGGAGCATCTCGAGCTCCCGTTCGGCGCCTTCACGGGTCATCGCGCCGGCCAGTTGGACGCGGCCGCGCTGAACGGTCCACCATCCGGTGGAGGTCTGCTTGATCGTGAGCTTGGGGGAGTGCATGCTGGAGTACCTGGTGTGTCTCGGTGTCAGTGCGTAGAGCTTTGAATGCATTTCGGCAGCACTGCCCCGCGCCTGTAGCGCTGCCGCCGGGGATTCGGCGCCTTGGCGCCCTGGGCGCTCAGGCGAGGCCGAGCTGGCCGAGGATGCTGAGCTGGTCGAAATAGACGCGCTCGCAGACGATGCGGTCACCCTCGAAGATGAAGAACGCCACGACACGGGTGCGGAACTCGCGCCCGGTGGGCTGTATTTCTCGCAGCGGTCCGCTGTGCGTGCCGAGCAGGTCGAACTCGACGATCACCGCATCGTCGGCGTGGCGAAGCGAGATCAGCTCGTTGCGCTGGTCGGGGAAGGCCGTGCGGCTCTCCGCGAAATAGCCACGGACCTCCTCCTCGCCGTCGTAGATGTCACCCGTCGGGATGATCTCGTAGCGGGGGTGGGAGAAGGTGCCGATGGTCGTGTCGAAGTCGTGGTGGTTCTCCGACTCCATGTGCTCGCGCACAACCGCCTCGCGCCGCGCGCGCAGGTCCGTGTCTCCAGTGACCGCCGACATGCCTCGACTTCTACCAGTTGGCGACGTCCGGCGCTCAGCGGGAAAGCGCCACGCCCCACTGCGCCGTGTGGGAGGCGCCGGGCTCGAGGCGCACCAGCGACTCGCCGCTCTGGAACGCGTTGGGCGGGCAGCTCATCGGCTCGAGGGCCAGGCCCCGGCGGCGCCGGGGAGGCGCGAGCGTGTCGCCCGTGTAGACCTCTAGGTAGGTGTACGCCTCGTCGACCCAGAGCTCAACGGTCGCTCCGTCGGGCGCCCTCAGGCGAGCACGCGCTCTGCCGTCCGCGTCACGGCGCAGGTCGGTGAAGGGCGCGTCGATGGCGATCGAGCCGAGCCTCCGAGGGGTCAGGAAGTCCAGCTCACCGCCGCCGAGCGGTTCACGCCCGTTCGGCAGCTGGCGCTCGTCGGTCGTGATCAGCGTCCCGGCGGGCAACTCGAGCAGGCAGTCGTCGATCGTCCCCTCGCCCGGAGAGAGATATGGGTGCTGCCCGGTACCATATGGGCAGGGGACGTCCCCCAGGTTGCGAGCGGTGCTCTTGACAGTCAGCCCCTCCGTGCCCAGGCGGTATTCGACGCTGACCTCCAGGTCGAACGGGTAGCCCGGCTCTGGATGGATGCGGGCGGCGACGAGCACCCGCTCGGTCTGGAGCTCCACGGCGCGCCATGGCCGCCAGCGCAGCAGCCCGTGGATCGCATTGCCCGTGCCCGGCTCGGTCAGGGCGAGCTGGCGCTCTACCCCATCGAAGCTGTAGCGCCCATCGGCCAGGCGGTTCGGCCAGGGCGCGAGAACGGCCCCGTGGGCACCGTCGCAGAGATCGCCGATGTCGTAGGGCTCGAGCACGGGACGCTCACCGTCGAAGTACTCCCGGATCCCGCCGCCGACCTCGACGATGGTCGCCCGCTGGCTGCCCGATGCCAGCTCGAACTGCGCACCTGATGGAGGGAGTGTCATCGGCTGGAGACTAGTGGGCCGCGAGGTCCTCGCCGGCATCTTCGAGCGCCCGCGTCGAGCCTGCGATTCGCACCGAGGCGAGATCCTGCCAGTCGGCGGCCGTGGAGCCCTCGCCGAGGCCGCCGACGATCGCATGGACGGGGACCCCTGCCCTGGTGGCCCGATCGAGGATCGCGCCGGTGATCTTCCCGTGCCGCGACTGGCCATCGAGGCGGCCCTCGCCGATCACGACCGCCTCGGCGCCGGACAGGCGGCTGTCGAAGTCGAGTGCTCCCAGGACGAACTCGGAGCCCCCCTGCAGACGCGCCCCATAGAGGGCCCAGAGGGCTCCGGCGAGACCGCCGCCGGCGCCGGACATCGCCATCCCCCGGGGGTCGTGGGGGAGTTCCCCCGCGATCTCTTCGAGCCTCTTCGTCAGGCGCTCCACCTGCTCCGGCGATGCACCCTTCTGCGGGCCGAACACGATCGCGGCCTCCTCGAATCCGATCAGAACGTCGCAGGCCAGCTCGAGATCCATGTCCCCGATTCCACCGCCCTGCTCGATCGCCGCGACGGCTCCCTCGCCGCCGTCGCTGGTCGCCGTCCCGCCGATCGCCAGGATCGTCCGGACGGCACCCGCCTCCCTGGCCACAAGGACCAGCTCCCCGGTGCCGGTGCTGGAGGCGCCCTCCGCGTCGCGCTCCTCATCTGTGATCAGCGCGAGACCGGACGCCTGTGCCATCTCGAGGATCGCCGTCCGGCTCTCGGGGAACCACAGCCAGGGCGCTTCGATGTGGCGCCCGAGCGGGTCGTGGACGGGGGCGCGGCGCAGCTCTCCGCCGAGGGCGCCCGAGAGGATCTCGATGGTCCCTTCTCCACCGTCGGCCACCGGGCACTCGACTGCCTCGGCGCCACCGCGTCGCAGGCCCGTGGCGACGGCGGCGGCGACCTGGGCGGCTGACATGGTGCCCTTGAATGCGTCCGGCGCGACCAGGATCGGCCGTCGGCTCCTCACGCGCTCATGGCCCGGCGGCGCTTGTGCATCGGCGCAGCCTAGTAGTGGCCGAGATGCTCGTTGTCCGGCCAGGTCCCGTCGCCGGGCATGTCGAGTTCACTGGTCAACGACTGGCGCCACTCGGGCGTCGTCACAGGCTCGCCCCAGTAGTCCGTGACGCGAATCGCCTGTCCATTCTCGAGCTCGCCGATCGTCACGTTCCGGTACAGGCGCCCGTCCCCATAGTTGCAGGTCCACTCGACCACCACAACGTCGCCCAGGTGGTGACGCCTGCCCACCTCGAGGGTGAGCTCGGGGAAGTTCCCCTCGACATCTGCGACGAGCTTGCTGGTATGTACGGCCTCGCCCATCTGAGGCCACTGCCGGACGACGTCGTCGGCCAGTGGGACGCCGAGGATGTATGCCACCCGCGTCGCGCCGTTGGATTCGTGTTGACTCGTGCTCATCCGGATCGGGCCTCCTCGGTCGGTTTGGCCGCGTCCCGGGAGTGACCGGACACTCAGCCCCGTCGGCCGCCCGTTCCGCGGCGCATCCGGTTGATCCTACGCATCTCCTCGACTGCGTCGTCGTAGCCGCCCAGAGGGTCGGTGGCACGGCTGCCCAGCAGCTCGGGCTTCAGACGCCGCCGAAGCAGCTCGCCGGCGATCGCGTCCACGCGCTGCGCCTCGGCCCCGGTTCGCGAGCTGACGACCCGCTCGAGTGCGCGGCCGCGGAACAGCAGGCCAACTCCGTCGTCCAGAGCCCAGCCGCCGGGGAGCGTTCCGTCGCGCAGATGAGCAAGCCAGACGGGCAGGCGCTCGGGCTCGCCGTCGGCGTGAACGGTGAGCGAGCCCTCCAGCAGGCCCAGGCCCTCAATCGGCTCGGGCGGACCGCTGGAGCGGGTCAGGCCCCACTCGAACCAGCACATCGCGCCGGCGCTCAGTCCTGCCAGGACGGTGCCCCGTTCCCACGCTTCGATCAACATCCCGTCGAGCTCGTGGGCGCGCCAGATGGCCAGCAGGTTCCGCATCGAGCCGCCGCCGACGTAGAGGATGTCCTGCTCGGCCACCAGCTCGGCCAGGGGCCGCTTCGTCTCGCGCAGCCGGAACAGCGAGAGGTGCTCGGCGACGCAGGTGCGTCCCGTGAAGCGGGCTTTGAAGGCGTTGATCTGAGGCGTCGTGTCGCCCGAGGCAGTTCCCAGGAACAGGATCTTCGGTTCTCTGGTGCGAGCCAGCGACAGCACGTAATCGTCGAGCAGCGGGTTTGCCGGCTCCATGGTGAAGCCGCCGCCGCCCATCGTGAAGATCGTCCGCTCCTCCAGGGGGACGGGACCTGCTCTGCTCATGCAGCCACCGGCGTGTGGGAGAGCTCGGGAACGGCCGTCGCCCGCGGTGAGCCCGCGGAGCCGCCGAGGTACTCGGCATCGAGACGCGCCTCGCTCACCCGGCCGGACTTCTGCTGCACCATGAAGGCACGCCCGCCCGGCCGCGAGCTGACGACCCGCTCGAGCTGGGTCCCACGGAAGTGCAGGCCGACGCCGTCCTCGACGGCGAAACCGGCCGTCATGCCGTCGGCGACGGCACGGTGGTACTCCTCGCGCCGGGCCGGCTCTGCGTCGTAGTGGACGCAGTTCGAGTAGGGCAGAAGGGCGAGTCCCCGGACCGGGCGGGGCGCGCCGTGGAAGGCGCTTAGAGCCTGGGCGAACCAGCAGAGCGAACCGGCCGAGGGGCCGCACATGACGATTCCCCGGCGCCAGGCTCGCCGCAGGATCGAGTCGAGCCCGTGGGCCCGCCAGGCACCCAGCATGCTGACCATGTTCCCGCCGCCGACGTAGATCAGGTCCTGTGAGAGGAGGTGCGCAGCGAGGTCGTCCTCGACGCCGCCGGTTCCCTGGTCTCGCCGGAAGAGGGAGACATGGCTCGCTTCGCAGCCGGGCGAGAAGCGGCGATAGAAGCGCACGACGTAGTGGTCGGCGTCACCCGAGGCGGTGGGGAGGAAGCAGACCCTGGGCCGAGGGCGGTCGACGAGCGAGAGGATGTAGTCGTCCAGCAGGGAGCCGTCCTTCTCCATCGAGAAGCCTCCGCCTCCAAGTGCCACGATCTGAGGAGCTCTGGCTGGCATGACTCTGCTTTCTGGCGGGGTAGCCGACGATCACAGGTTGGCCGAGTACGTGCCTTTCACCTATGGACCCACGTCCGAGATCACCGCGGGGCCAATCGACACCCGCACATATGCCCGGGCGGGTGACGGAGGGCGCTGCTCCTAGAGTGTCGGGCGTGAGGGAGCCGACAATCAGCGCAGGGGAGCGGGCGGGCGGTGCCGCGATCCTGCTGGAGGGGGTCGTGAAGCGCTTCGGCCCGATCACCGCCGTCGACGGTCTTGACCTCAAGGTCGAGCCGGGTATCTGCTTCGGCCTGCTTGGCCCCAACGGGGCCGGAAAGTCGACGACGATGCGGATGCTGACGGCCCAGACGCTGGCCGACGAGGGCTCGATCTCGGTGTTGGGCTACGAGCTGCCGCGGGAGTCCAAGCAGTCGCGGCTGGAGATGGGCGTCGTCCCCCAGTTGGACAACCTGGACCAGGAGCTGACCTGCCGGCAGATCCTGATGGTGTTCGCCCGCCTCTACCGCGTTCCCCGTGCCGACCGGGCGGCGGCGGTCGAGCGGGCGCTGAAGATCGCGAACCTCCTGCCGCGTGCCGACACGATCGTCAAGGAGCTCTCGGGCGGCATGCGCCGCCGCCTGCTGGTGGGGCGGGGGCTGATCCATCAGCCGCGCCTGGTGCTGCTGGACGAGCCGACCGTCGGGCTCGACCCGCAGATCCGCCAGGAGCTCTGGACCCTCATCGATGGCCTGCGGGCAGAGGGAGTGACGGTCCTGATGAGCACCCACTACATCGAGGAGGCGGAGCGTCTGGCGGACACGGTTGCGGTCATGTCGGCGGGGCGGATCATCGCCCAGGGAACTCCGGCCGAGCTCGTGGGGGACCATGCCGGCAACGAGGTCCTCGAGGTCTACGGGCCGCCCGAACGACTCAACGAGGTCGTCGAGCTGGCTGCCGACAACGGCTGGGTAAGCCGTCGAAGTGGGCCGGCCGTGGCGATCCTCCGCGCGGAGACGCTGGACGGACTGGCCCCCGAGGGGATCCGCCGCCCGGCGAACCTCGAGGATGCCTTCGTGGCCCTGACGGGAGAAGAGATCGAGTGAGCACCGTGGCCCCCGTGCAGCCCGCAGAGCAGGTGCCCCGCCGCGTGGGCCGCCTGGAACCGGCCGCCCTGATCGGGGTGATGAGCCGCGACATCGCCATCTTCGGGCGCTACTGGAAGGCCACCACGTTCTCCTCGATCGTTCAGCCGACGATCTACTTGCTGGCCTTCGGGCTCGGCCTCGGGGCGGCGCTCAATGTGCCCGGCTCGCTCACCTACCAGCAGTACGTGGCGACAGGTGTGGTGGCGACGGCGGTCCTGTTCTCCTCGGCCTTCCCGGGGATGTTCAACACGTTCATCCGGTGGCAGTTCCAGCGAACCTACGACGCGATCCTGGCCGCCCCTGTGGATGTCGAGGAGCTGGTCACGGCCGAGGTTCTCTGGATCTCCGTGCGTGCGGGCGTCTACGGGATGGCCCCGCTGTTGGTCGGCTTCGCGTTCGGGCTGGAACCTGTCTGGGGGATGCTGCTGGTCCCATTCATCGGCTTCGTAACGGGCTACGGCTTTGCCTGCTTCGGCGTGACGATCGCGGCGGTGGCCAAGACGATCGACAACTTCAACTACGTGACCAGCGCCGTCCTGACGCCGATGTTCCTGTTCGCCGGGACGTTCTTCCCGGTCTCCAACCTGCCTCCGGTGATGCGCGCGATCGCCGAGATCAACCCGCTCTACCACTGCGTCCAACTCGTCCGAGACGCCTGCCTGGGCGGCCTGCACCCCGGCGACTGGGGCCACGCGGCGGTGTTGATCGCCTTCGCCCTGATCATGTGGCGCGTGGCGATCTCGCAGCTCGGCCGGCGCCTGATCGACTGACGGCTCTTACAAACCTCTGACGTTTCACACATGTTCGTCCTACAGCCGGCGGCCATGCTGCCCCGGTGAGCTACTCGTTGGAGACAAGTTCGGCCACCGCACCAACGGCGTCGGTCGAACCGGTCAACACACTCTCTGGCACAGCCGAGGGCGTCCGCGGGCGCCTTGCGACGATGCGCCGCCCGCGTCCCGAGATCCTGGGCCTGCTCGTGCTCACGGGTGTTCTGAACCTGTGGGCCCTGAGTCGCAACGGCTGGGCCAACGACTACTACAGCGGGGCGATCCGCTCGATGAGCACGAACTGGCACGACTTCCTGTTCGCCTCGCTCGATCACAGCGGCGTGATGACCGTTGACAAGCCTCCCCTGGCGCTCTGGGTCCAGGCGCTGTCGGTTCGGGTCTTCGGCTACCACCCGCTGGCGATCCTGATCCCCCAGGCACTGATGGGAATGGCCGGCGTGGTGCTGCTCTACGACCTGGTCGCGCGTCGCTTCGGGCGCATCGGCGGCGCGATCGCCGGAGTGTGCCTGGCGGTGACGCCGATCACCGTCGCCGTCTCGCGGCACAACAACCCCGACGCGCTGCTTGTGCTCTGCTCGATCGCCGCCGTCTGGTGCGCCGTGCGGGCGCTCGAAGCCGGGCGCTCGGGACGCGGCACGCGCTGGCTCGTCGCCTCGGGGGTCTGCGTAGGCCTCGGCTTCGAGACGAAGATGCTCGTGGCCCTGGTGGTCGTCCCTGCGATCGCGGCGGCCTGGCTCTGGGTGGCACCCGCGGCGAGGGGCCGCCTCCATGCCCTCGGGCAGCTGCTTGCGGGTGGCCTGGCGATGCTTATCGTCGGCGGCGCCTGGCCGGCGCTGGTGGAACTGACGCCCGCGGCGAGCCGTCCTTGGATATCGGGGACGAGTGACAACCGCGTCTGGTCGCTGATCTTCGAATACAACGGCGTCGGCAGGGTCGACGGCCAGCAGGGCGGTCCGGGCGGCTTCGGCGGCACGATGTTCGGCGGCTCGACCGGCCCGCTGCGGCTGCTCAACTCCGCCCTCGGCGGGCAGGGCGGATGGCTGCTCGGGTTCGCCCTCGTCGGCGGACTGGGCATCCTCCTGGCGAGCCGGCTGCGCCGCCGCGATGAGCGGACGGGCTGGCTGATGGTGATCGGCGGCTCCTTCCTGACGACGGCCGTCCTGTTCAGCCTCGCCAGCGGGATCTTCCACCCCTACTACGTGTCGCTCCTGGCTCCCTTCACGGCAGCGCTCGTCGGCGCCGGCGCGGCTCAGCTGATCGCCGGCAGGATCGACGTGCGCGTCTTCGGTCCTCTGGCGATCCTGGCGGGCGTCGTCTGCGAGCTGATCGTCCTGGGCGACTACTCCGGCCAGCTGACCTGGCTGGTTCCCGTTCTGATCGTCGCCGGGATCCTCGCCTCTGTTGCCCTGCTCGTCCTCGCAGACAGGACGGTCCGTGGGGTGGCCGTCGGCGCGATCCTCGCGGTCCTGCTCGTCGCCCCGACGGTCTGGGCCTTTGACACGCTGGGCCGCACTGCAAGCAGCACCTTCCCCGAAGGCGGCCCGGGCTCGCTGCAGTCGGGTCCCGGCGGCTTCGGAGCGCGCCCGGGTGGCGCGAGGGGTGGTCTCCCACAGCTGTTCGGCCCGGGTCAGGGCGCGGGAGCGCCCCCTCAGGGCATTCCCGGTGGCTCATCCGGATTCCCCGGTGCCGGTGCCCCTGGAGCGACCGGTGGCGGTGCGGCCGGAGGTCCTCCCGGCGCACCGTCGCTCGAAGCCGGCCCCGCCGCGGGAGGCTTCCCCGGCTTCGGTGGGGCGCCCGGCGGCGCGCGTGGCATCCGAGGCGGCTTCGGTGGACCCGGTGGCCCGGGAGGCTTCGGCGGAAATGAACTGAGCAGTGAGGTCCTCGCCTACGTGAAGACTCACGGCGGTGGCACGATCGCCGTCTCGAGCCAGTCGGGAGCGGCCTCGGCGATCATCAAGAGCGACGCCGATGTTGCCGGGATCGGCGGCTTCTCCGGCCGCGAGAGCAGCGTCAGCGTCTCCTGGCTTGCCCAGGAGGTCGGCTCCCGGAAGATCCGCTGGGTGGTGGGTGAAAGCGCGACCGGCATGATCCCCGCAGATGGCCGCGCCGGCTCGAAAGCGGCCATGGCTGCGGTCGCGAAAGCCTGCACGAAGGTCACCCTCGGATCCGCCGCGAGCTCGGAAGCGTCCCTCGGCGCGGGCCTCGGAAACAGCGCCCGCTCCACGACCCTCTACGACTGTCAGGGCCGGGCGGCGGAGTTGCAGCTCCCCGGCACGTAAGAATCAGATCCGTGCGGATCCTGATCGTCGACGATGACCGGGCGGTCCGGGAAGCCCTGCGACGGGCCCTGGCACTCGCCGACTACGAGGTCGAGACCGCCGATGACGGCGAGCAGGCCCTCGAGCGGATCGCCGGATCACCGCCCGAGGCGGTCGTCCTCGACATCGGCCTGCCCGGAATCGACGGCCTCGAGGTCTGTCGCCGCGTAAGGCTTCTGGGCAACAGGGTCCCGATCCTGATGCTGACGGCCAGGGACGCCGTGACGGATCGAATCGACGGGCTTGACGTCGGGGCCGACGACTACATGGTCAAGCCGTTTGACGTGGGGGAGCTGAAGGCCCGGCTGCGGGCGCTCATGCGCCGTGCGAAACCGGAGCAGAGCGCTGGGGAGCTCGCATTCGCGGAGCTGCGCCTCGATCCCGAGCGCCATGGCGCCGAGGTCGGCGAGAGGTTCGTAGAGCTGACCAGAACCGAGTATCAGCTGCTCGAACTGCTGCTGCTCAACCCGCGTCAGGTCCTGTCTCACAGCCTGATCTACGAGCGCGTCTGGGGCTATGACTTCGGACCGACCTCAAATGCACTGCGGGTCTACATCGGCTACCTGCGCCGCAAGCTCGAGGATGCCGGTGCTCGCAACCTGATTCACACGGTGCGCGGCGTGGGTTACGCGCTGCGGGAGCCCTGAGGCGTGACCCTGCGCGCCCGGATCGCCGGTGTCGCCAGTCTCTCGGTGGCGCTTGCCGTCCTTGCCGCCGCGATCGGCCTGTACGTCGCCGTCCGCTCTGACCTGCGGGGAGAAGTCGACAGCCAGTTGCAGGCTCGTGCACGCGTGTTCGCCGGGCAGACGGGCCCGGGGCTCGGTCCGTCAAACCCCTATGGCGGCGACCGCGGCGGTGGCCCGCCACCCGGCTTCGCGGGCGGGCAGTTCCCAGGCGCCGTCAAACCGGCGCCCTTCGGAGCGGCCAGCGGATACGTGCAGTTCGTCTCCTCCTCGGGGCAGGTCTACGTTCCCGGCGGCCAGGCCTCCACGCCGCGCATCGCCGTGACCTCCGGCGACCGCGCGATCGCCGCGGCCGGAACCGGATCGTACCTGTCCGACCGCACGGTCAATGGAACAAAGCTCCGCGTCCTGACCGTGGCCAGCACCCCCGGGAACGCGGTGCTGATCGCCCGGCCGCTGAGCGAGGTGGAACACGAGCTGAGCAACCTGATCCTGATCCTGGTCCTGATCGGCGCCGGCGGAATCGTCCTTGCGGCGATCCTGGGGACGCTGGTCGCGCGGACCGCCCTGGCGCCGATCGGGCGGTTCACCGAGCAGACCGAGACGCTGTCGGGAAGCCTCGACCTGTCACGGCGGCTGGAGGTCTCCGGACGGGACGAGCTGGGGCGACTTGCCGAGAGCTTCAACGGAACCCTCGACGCGCTGGAGCGCTCGGTCGCGGCACAGCGCCACCTGGTCGCCGACGCGAGCCACGAGCTGCGCACCCCGATCACCTCGCTGCGGGCGAACATCCAGACACTGGGCGAGGCGGACCGCCTGCCCCCGGAGGAGCAGGCCTCTCTCCGGGAGGACATCGTCGCCGAGCTCGACGACCTCACAGCGCTGGTGGCCGACGTGGTGGAGCTGGCCCGGGGCGCCCACCCGGCGGACTCGCTTGACGAGGTCAGGCTGGACGAGGTCGTCGAGTCGGCCGTTCAGAGCGCTCGCCGTCGCGGCGAGCTCAGCTATCGGCTCGATCTCGAGCCCACCGTGGTGATCGGGCCCGCCGACCGGATCGGGAGGGCCGTCTCCAACCTGATCGACAACGCCCGCCGGTGGAGCCCCGAGGGAGGTGAGGTCGAGGTGACTCTGACGCAGGGAGTGCTGACCGTCAGAGACCACGGGCCGGGTTTCTCAGAGCAGGACCTGCCCTTCGTCTTCGATCGCTTCTACCGGGCCGAGCAGGCGCGGGGCATGCCCGGCTCGGGCCTCGGCCTCGCGATCGTCCGCCAGGCCACCGAGTCCTGTGGCGGGTTCGCCGAGGCGCAGAACGCGGACGGCGGCGGCGCAGTTCTAAGGGTTGGATTCGGGCCCCGCCAGACCTCCGGAGACATTACGCCGCATGCGTCCGCCGATCGGCGTAATGTCTGAAGCGCTCGGAAGCACGGGGACAGGGAACACCGGGCCACGGAAGGACAAACCAGGGGTTCGTCTAATACGACCGTTGAATCACCCGCAACTTTATGGGTGTGTTGGAGTCCTGAGGGGTATAGGTAGTAGGGGAGTTGCTCGGTTTCTATGAGGAGGTTGGTATGAGGGTGCACGCTCGGACTTGGGTTCTGTCGTTGATCTGTGGCGTGCTGCTGGGCGCTCTCTTCACCTCCGCTGCATCGGCAGCTGAATTTCCGTTGGTCGAAAAGCTCGTCGCGACCAACTGCACCGTGAGGACCTGCGGGCAGGAAGACGTCCTCGGGCCGTTCTTCGAGCCGAAGCCCGTCATCACGGTCAAAGAAGCCGAAGAAGAAGGCGAAACCGAAGCCGGCGGGCGCGTTCCGTTCGGCATCACCGACTTCAAGGTGCTGACGCAGAAAGAAATCGAAAACGAAAAAGGCGAAAAAGTCACCGCCTCCTACGCCACTGGAACGGTCATCCCGACGATGATCGTCAAACACATCCGCACCGACGTGGCGCCGGGCCTCGCAACCAACCCCTTCGCCGTCCCAATGTGCGCCCCGACCGGCAAAGAAGCCTTTGGGGTGGAAGCGGTTCCGGGAACGGGCTTCTTCACGGCCCCCGGGCCCGAATGCGAAGAAAGCCTCATCGGCGAACAGCAGGCGACCGTGTTCGGCGGGATTCCCAACCAGCCGGGCTTTGAAAAACAGGCCGGCGCGGGCGATCTGCCGCTGTCGGGCAGCGTCTACGACCTGACCCCCGGCGGAGAAGAAACGCTCGAGAACGGCGCCAAACTGGCCGCGCTCTACGGAGTCGCGCTGAAACTTCCGAAAGCGCTCACCGAATCGATTCTTGGTGGCGTCTTCAAAGGAACGAAACCAGAACTCGAAAAAGGCCAGTACTACGCGCACTCGCTGATTAAAGGCAGCGTCGAATGGGGCAAAGAAGAACGTGGCACCAAAGTCGGCGACTTCCACGACTACTTCGAAATCGACGTCTCCGAGGCCCTTCCGCTGGTCCGTTCGCGGTTGATCTTCGAAGGCCAGGCCGGCAACGGCGGCTTCATCACGAACGCCACCAGTTGCCCGGGTCACCTGACGACCTCGCTCAAAGTCGAAGACAAAGAAGGGGTCGAAGCCCCCGTCAAGGAATTCACCACCCCGATCGGCCTCGAAGGCTGTGACGAACTTGAATTCGAACCGAAATTCGCGCTGACGCCGGCATCGACACTGAGCGACTCGCCGAACGAATTCTCAGCCGAAGCGGTCGAGGAACACGAACCGGAAGAAACCGACGTGTCCCAGGTCAAGTCGGCGTCGTTCACGCTGCCGGAAGGCATGACGCTGAACCCGTCGGCGGCAGCGGGCCTTGAAGCCTGCACGACCGATCAGGCCCACCAGATCTCGGGCGGCGTCTTCGACGAACCGTTCGGCGTCGAATGCCCCGCGGGCTCGAAGCTGGGCACCGTGAGCCTGAACGTCCCGACCCTTCCGGACGGCACGCTGACGGGCAACGTCTACCTGGCATCCGGATCGAAATCCGCAACTATCACCGACCCGCCGTTCGACATCTATGTCGTTGCGAACAGCCAGAAGTACGGCATCTCGGTGCGGCTGTTCGGCGAAGCGGTGCCGAACCCGGCAACCGGCCAGTTGACGACGTACTTCAACTCGCCACCGGAACAGCCGTTCACGAGCCTGGCGATCAACTTCGACCGGGGTGCTCTTGCCCCGATCGCCAACCCGCTCCTCTGCGGCACGCCGCAGGGCTCGGCCAGCTTCACGCCGACCTCGGGTGGGCCGGTGTCGACCAGCGCCTTCGGTGTGAACATCACCGGCTGCGCCTCCACGCCGCCGCCGTTCGCGCTGACCC